>Ga0224501_10000020_pt1 | contig 181519 bp, 155 predicted proteins | sample SF_Oct11_sed_USG_4_FD_169105 | JGI IMG/M metagenome (GOLD analysis project Ga0224501, IMG submission 169105) | Sediment microbial communities from San Francisco Bay, California, United States - SF_Oct11_sed_USGS_8_1 | ecosystem: Environmental > Aquatic > Marine > Sediment | place: USA...
GATGTCAGCGACCAGTGGCTCCAAAAATATTTTATCAGGTGTGAGGGCGGTAAGTTTGAAGTCATACCTGAACTAAAACAACGAATATGCTTTAACCAGTTAAATATTCTGGAAATGGATGATATGCCCATTGGACAAATGGATATCATCGTCTGCCAGAATTTACTTATATATTATAACCGGGAGCGCCGCTTGAAGATAATGGATACTTTGGTGAAATATCTGGCGCCTGGAGGCATAATTATCCTGGCGGCAGGAGAAATGCTCAATTGGTCTCACCCCAAAGTGACCCGGTTTCCATTTGCCAATACTCTGGCATATCAGCGTATGGAATAGGTGTACCCCATGAGTACCGCGCAGGAACTGGACTACACAACCCTCAAATGGGTCAAAGACGAAATCGACGAAAGTCTGAAGCAAACCCGCCAGGCTTTGGAAGCCTATGTCGAAAACCCTGAGGACAAAACTCAGATCCGCTTTTGCGCCACATACCTGCACCAAATTTACGGCACTCTGCAAATGGTGGAAATCTATGGTGGAGCGCTGCTGGCAGAAGAAATGGAATTACTGTCCAACGCTTTGCTTAATGGCAAGGTAACCGTTGCGGAAGACGCCTATGAAGTTCTGATGCGTTCTATTTTGCAATTGCCATCGTATCTGGAACATATCGAACAGGGCCACCCTGACCAGCCGGTCATACTCCTGCCCTTGTTGAATGACCTGCGCAGCGCCCGTGATGAACATTTATTGAGTGACAGCGCCTTTTTCTCGCCCAGTCTCGATGTCACACCACCACCGGAACCCATAAAGCCTGATAAGAAAAAAATAAATCTGAATCAATATGGCAAGAAATTACGCACCGTCTATCAGGCTTGCCTGGTCGGTCTCTACCGCAACTCGGATACCAAGGGCAATTTAAAGAAAATCGGTGCCGTGTTGCGCGAAATGTCTGTCCACTCCACGAACGAGAACAGCCGTCGGCTTTGGTGGGTTGCCACCGGCGTGGTTGAAGCGTTGTTGGAAAAGGGGTTGGACCTCAGTAATTCCTTAAAACAGATCATCGGCCAGTTAGACAAGGAAATTAAGCTGCTGATCGATAAAGGCGAAGATGTTTATAAAGACAAGCACGCCGACGATCTGACCAAAAACCTGCTGTATTACATTGCCACTTCCAAGTCCAATGGCAAGAGAGTACGTCAAATCAAACAAGCATTTGATTTGGAAAATGCCTTACCCTCATCGGGTGACGTAAGTGAATCTTTCGAGAGCTTGCGCGGTTCATCCCAGGAGCTGATGCGCTCCGTTTCCGCCGTTATCAAAGAAGACTTACTGCAGATTAAAGATCAACTGGATATTTTTGTTCGCGCAACCCAACGCGATGTGGCTACATTAGAGCCATTAGGCGGACAGATGCGGCGTATTGCCGACACCTTGGCCATGCTGGGACTGGGAGACTTACGCAAAATTGCGCAAGAACAATTATTGACCATTGATGAACTTTGCAGCGGCAATAAGCAGCCCAACGATGTCACCCTCATGGAGATTGCCAGCGCCCTACTGTATATCGAGTCATCCCTGGAAGGCGTGGAGACAAAAACACACGGTGGCTCCGGTAAAACCCTTCCAGCCGGCGAACAAGTACAACTGAACAAATTGGTCATTGCCGAAGCCTCTGAGGTTTTGACCAAAGTGAAGGAGAGCTTTAATACCTTTGCTACCGATTCATCACAAAAAGAGAAAATCGCCGATACCCCGGACCAGCTTGGTCAGGTAAGAGGGGTTATGTCCGTGCTGGCTTTCGATCATGCCGCCAGCTTATTACAAGCAGCCATCCAATATATTCGCAAAGAAATTATTGATACCGATCAAGCCCCGGACCAGAAAGCCCTGGATGCTGTTGCTGACGTTATCACCAGTATCGAATACTACTTAGAAGCAGTAGTGGATTCCCGAAAACACGCGGATTCTTTGTTAAGTGTTGCGGTGAAAAGTCTGACCGAGCTGGGTTACAACCCGGATGAGGCAGCCGTAACCACCAGCACTGATACCGATTTCGGTGAACTGGAAATTGAGCAAGATGTAGCGGAGGAACCGCCTTTGCAGTTGGCGGAGTCCGCCGAGCTGTCTCTTGAGCCGGAACCGGAAACCGTAGAACCGCGCGGTCTGGTTTTGGAAGACACACCTGCGCCCAGCGCAGAGGAAGACAACTTAACTTTAGAGATCAGTAGCTCAGAAGAGTTGTCATTGGAGCCCGATGTGGATGAGGGTATCACCTGGAATACAGATACCGATTCATCGTTGGCCGGGCCGTCCTTTACCTTGGAGGAACCCGGTTTATCGCTGGAAGATACCAATACGGGTATGGAGTGGGCCAGCTTAACCACTGACGAACCCGCAGTGGACGATTCTGCTTTTGAGCTATCGTCCCAGGAAATGGAAGAACCGGTACAAGAAATAGAATTCAATGCAGAAATAGATTTTCAAGACAGTCCCGAAGCCTTGTCTATGGACCTGGATGGCTCCAGCTTATCGAAAAGTGATGATTTGGAGGCTAATCCGGACCGAGAAAGCCTGGATCTTGGAAGTGCGGACAGTTTGGAAAGCCTGGATGAGGATTCACTGCTTCTGGAAATCCCGGAAGACACCGAAGCGATGGACCTGCAGTGGGATATCCCCAACGATTCCATCGAATTACAGGATATCTCCGTAGATGATGCACTGGATTTCTCCGATTCCCTGGAAATTGATGAGCCCATTGCCATCGAACCCATGAAAACGGCTGCAGAAACACCCACGGTTGCTTTGGAAATCACCGAAGAACAAAGCCGGCAACTTCAGATGGCACCAAGTACGCCCGTGGTGGAAGATGACATTGATGAAGAAATTCTGGAAATTTTCATCGAGGAAGCCGACGAAGTCGTGGTTGTTATGCGCATTAACCTGGATAACTGGCGCCAAAACAATGACAGTGACGCCTTGGCCACCTTACGTCGCTCCTACCACACAATCAAAGGTAGCGGCAGGCTCGCCGGCGCTATGGAAATTGGCGAATTCGCCTGGGCTATTGAAAGCATGCTCAATCAGGTCATTGAGGGACAATTGGAACCCAGTCCCGTTATGTTTGAACTATTGGATAACAGCCAAATCGCACTGGACTGTTTGATCTCTAAATTGAAAGGTGAGGTCAACAGTGTTCCCAGCGTTCAAGGTCTGGTGGATACGGCCAATGCCTTAGCAGTAGGTAAACCGGTAGCCGATGTACCACCGTACAGCGCAGACGGCACATCAAAAATTACCGACTCTACGGCAGCGCAAATTGCAGAATTGGAACAGGTCAGTCAGGAAATCGAGTCCGAGCTGAGTGAGGCTGAGCCAGATGAAACTCAGGACAATGTACTACAGGAAATCTTCCGCAAAGAAACCGAGACTCACCTGAAAGCCATCGGCAATTATCTGGATAATTTCAAACCCAGTAAAAAGTCTTTTCAAGACGGAAATTTAATGCGCGCCTTGCACACCCTGCACGGCAGTGCCCGCATGGCGGATGCCAAATACATTGCCAGTTTGGCTGAACGGCTGGACCGTCACTACAATACCCTGTCTGAATCCGGCCAGCCTGCTACCGCACATATGACGGATGTTCTGGAACAGGCGCATGCCATGCTAAGCGACATGGCCGAGCACACGGACGATCCCGAATACAAACCGGAAGGTTACAGTGACCTGATTCACCAGGCCGAAAACATGGCCTTGGATCACGGCGTAAAACCGGATTTTGAAACTGAGAATTTTCTCCAGGAGGAAGATTCCTTTCAAGGGCTTACTCCCCTGGATATCAATGACATACAACCGGAGACAGAAGAAATTCAATTGTCCGACCCCCTTGGTGACTTTGCCATGGAGTCCATTGAACTGCAGGAACCTACCCTGCAGCTGGATTTGGATGACGGTGATCTTTCTCTAAACGATCTTATCGAGTCTTCAACGAATGAAGAGCTGCGAGACAACACCCTGGAGTTGTCCATCGAAACGGTTGCACCCGACGCAACTCAACAATTAGCACGCCCAGGCGAGGACCAGCTATTCAGCATGGATGACCATGTGGATGAAGAGCTGTTGGAGATTTTCCTGGAGGAAGCACAGGACATTTTGGCCAATATTGAGGACAGTTTGTCACGCTGGAGTTCCGACCTCAACAGTGAAGATATTATTGCTGAGTTACAACGCTCCCTGCACACCCTGAAAGGGGGCGCACGGATGGCGGACATCAACCCCTTGGCAGATATTGCCCATGGTATAGAAAGCCTGCTTGAACAAATCATCGAAGGCAACCGTGTTGCCGATGCCGCCTTGGAATCTTTGGTTAGAGATTGTATGGACTGGCTGGCTCAAACTGTCGACAAAATAAAACAACGAGGTTCTTTTTCCACATCCGGTGCACTATTGGCGCGGATCGAAGCGTTTACCCATGGCACAGCCTCAGATGAGGCAATTGGAGTCGATCCCATAGTCGAAGAAAGCGACTCGGGCACCATGGATATCGTCATCGAGGAAGCCAAAACCATTGAGATGAAAGCACCTCAATTTCCCGAAGACGATTTCGGTCCCATCGCACCGGAAAATGAACTACTGAATTTGTTCCTGGAAGAAGCCAACGAAATTCAACAACAGAATGCAGATATTCTGTCGCAACTTCAGGAGAACCCGCAAGAACGGAACCATTTAAGTAAGTTGCACCAGTCCTATGTCCGTCTTGAAGACGGAGCTCACTCTGCCCATTTGCACACCGTGGTTAATTTAGCACAAGCTATTGAGCACGCTTTGATCAGCCTGGATCACAACGGCACCGATTTGCGCTCCATTGATGTACAACTTTTCCGCCGTTGCCACGAGTGGTTGAATTCAGCCTTGGTGCGTTTACGCAATTTTCAGGAGTTGCAACAGCCACAAGCTCTCTTGGATGAATTACAGCAGCTGAGTTCACCACAGGAAGCTATGGATGATTATGGCATAGACTCCGAAGCGATTTCCCTGACGGCGGATGAGGACGAACCCGAAGAAATTACGCTGCAATCCCTTGATGGTTTGGACGACATGGACTTTTCCATATCCGAACCGGTAGCAACACTGGATTTGAGTGACGATGTTTACAGCGATGACGAAATAGACGAGGAATTGGTAGACATCTTCATTGAAGAGGCTGAAGAAATTCAGGAAACCAATGACCGCATTTTGTCGGAATGGGAACAAAACATTGGAAATCGTGAGCTCATATTAGAGTTGCAACGGTCTCTACACACCCTGAAAGGCGGTGCGCGCATGGCCGGCTTGTCTTCCATTGGTGATTTAAGTCACGCCATTGAGTCTTTGCTGGAAGGGGTCACCGAGTCCGGACTTACGCCTACCGCGGATTTTCCCAAGATCATCCATGCCTGCCAGGACTGGTTGAGTAAAGCGATTGAGCAGGTTAAAAAAGGACAAACAACAGGACATGCGGCGCACCTTATCCACCAGTTGGAGAACCTGTTAGCTCAAAAACCCTTAGAGCCGCTAACACAGGAAATAGCCATTGACATCGCTGCGGCTGAACCAGAACCAGAATTGATAATGGAGTCGGAATTGGAACCGATCCCGGATCCTGAGCCGGTGGCAGCAAAAACGGTGACCTTACCGGCCGTTGACGCGCCTATGGGTGAGCTGATCCAATTACCCGGCCTGGAAAAAGGCCAGTTCGATCCCAATGATCGGCGCCAGGGCTCTCGAAATGTAGAAGAACAAATTCGTGTTCGTGCCGACCTCATCGACAATTTGGTGAACTACGCCGGTGAAGCCAATATCTTTAACTCTCGTATCGGACAACAATTAAACGCTTGGCGCTTCAACCTGGCAGAGCTCAATCAAACGGTCAATCGTCTGGAAGGGCAGTTGCGTAAGTTTGAAATAGAAACCGAAGCTCAAATTATGTATCGCCATGCTGACATTACCACCGAAACGGAAGAGGACGACGAAGATTTCGATCCGCTGGAACTGGACCGTTTCTCATACATGCAACAGCTCTCCCGCGGTATGGTGGAGAGTTTGGGCGATTTGACCAGTATCCAAAATTTACTTGAGAATATTTCCGGTGATACGGACGTATTATTGCTGCAACAATCTCGCATTCACACCGACTTGCAGGAAGGTTTAATGCGAACCCGGTTGACCCCGTTCTCCAGCGTCCTGGCCCGCTTGCGCCGTATTGTTCGGCAAACCTGTCAGGAGACCAATAGAGAAGCCGGTTTAACCGTCACCGGTGCCGAAGGGGAAATGGACCGCACGCAACTCAACCGCATTGTGCCGGCATTGGAACATATATTACGTAACGCCATCGCCCACGGTATTGAAAGCGAAACCGAACGCAAAAAGGCCGGCAAACCGGCTGCGGGTACTATAGAAATTCAATTTTCCCGAGAAGGCTCAGAGGTTGTACTAAAAATCGTTGATGATGGTGCCGGTATGAATATCCAGGCCCTGCGCAATAAAGCAATTGAGCGCGGCCTGATTACGAAAAAGGCCAAACTCAGCGACCAGGAAATTATGGAGTTTATTCTCCAATCCGGGTTCAGTACTGCCACGGAAATCACTCAGATTTCCGGTCGTGGTGTGGGGATGGACGTCGTTAATACGGAAATCAAACAGCTTAACGGCTCCTTACACATTGACTCCAATTACGGCAGCGGCACTACTTTCACCGTTCGGCTGCCACTGACCGTATTGATCAACCAAGCACTGATGGTGACTGCCAACGAATGCAACTACGCCATTCAAATGTCCAATGTGGAACACGTGGTGCGAATTCGAGGCGACGAGCTAAACCGCCTGTTGTCCGGTCAACAGGAGCATTACGACTACGCGGGACAACAATATGAACCCCTGAGCTTGAATCAGATTTTACACAATCTCAAAGCCGATATTTTAGAAAACAAAACCACGTATCCGGTGCTATTGGCACGCAGTGGTGACCATCGTATCGCGATCCATGTGGATCAATTGATCGGTCGCCAGGAAATCGTAATCAAGTCCTTAGGGCCCCAACTTAGTTCGGTTGACAATATCTCCGGCGCTACTATACTGCCCAACGGTGAGATTGCTCTGATTTTGGACATCAGCACCTTGATTCGAAGCAATCTCGCCTTGCAACAAGCTGACGAGCCGGTGGAATTCCTCGAAGCTCCTCAAAAAGTTACCAAACCGGTGGTTATGGTGGTGGACGACTCCATTACCGTGCGCAAAGTCACGCAACGATTGCTGACTCGAAACGATATGGACTCAATCACTGCCAAAGATGGCGTGGACGCGCTGACGGTTCTTATGGAACAAATACCCGATGTTATGTTGTTGGACATTGAAATGCCTAGAATGGACGGTTATGAATTGGCGACTGCGATCCGAAATGACCCACGCCTGAAACATATACCCATTATCATGATTACCTCACGAGCAGGTGATAAACACCGTGATCGTGCCATGTCAATTGGGGTAAACATGTATATGAGTAAACCGTTCCAGGAAACCGACTTGTTAAACAATATTCGAACTCTAATTGATCAGTAATGTTGGATCTCATGCAATCGACGAAAGTGGCCGTATTTGCTTCATCCAACCGGCAAAGACAGCACTTACAAACCCTGCTGGAGAAGTCGGACAAACATATACAAGTCGTACTTAGCGAAGCGGAAAGCGGTACCTTTTTAGAAAAAATCGCCGATACCGATGCCGATGTGGTGTTGATTGACTTCGGTGACGACGATGAGCAAGTGGATGACGTCCTGGATGTGATGATGGACCAATCCGATATACCGGTTTTGTTCAATGACAGCGGCACTGAAGGGGCTACCGGCAGCGATGCTTGGGCTCGGAAACTAGCGGCCAAGTTAGTCGCCATGGCCCATGGTCAAACTATAAGCAATCCTTCAGAGACCCAAGAAACCCCGGTCAATCAGAACCAAGATCTTACTCCCGCCAGTGAGTTGAATGTTTGGGTGCTGGGAGCATCGCTGGGAGGGCCTCAGGCAGTAAGACAATTCTTATCCAGTATTGACGATGATTTACCCGTGGTTTTTATTTTGGCGCAACACATTGGTGCCAACCACATCAACTTACTGGCAGAGCAACTGAACCGTGTCACCGGATTTACCGTCCTACCTGGAAAAAACGGCCACAAATTAAGCCATGGACAGGTTATTCTCACACCGGCGGATAAATTAATCAGTTTTACGTCGGACGGGTATATTGCTTTAAAACCGGCACCCCCTGCCGCCGTTTATTCACCCAGCATTGATTTGGTAATGGCGGAAGTGGCTCGTTGTTTCAAACAAAACGCCGGCACCATCGTCTTTAGCGGCATGGGAGATGATGGCTCCAAAGGCTGTGAAGCAGTGGCCGAACATGGGGGAATCGTATGGGCTCAGGATGTTGCCAGTTGTGTCGTGAGCAGTATGCCGGATAAAGCACGAAAAACCGGTAAAGTGAGCTTAAGTGCCAGACCCGACCAATTGGCTGAAAAATTGTACGAACATTTTAGTATGATTCATTAACCGAGAAGCGCGATGCCTGAAGAGAAAAAACTGGTTGTACGCAGTCAGCTCATCCCCCTGAACAATATGCGACTGGTATTGCCCAACACCGCTATCGCCGAGGTTATTTCCTTGTTGAAACCCCAGCCGGTGGACTCCAGTGTTCCCTGGTTATTAGGTATGGCTTCCTGGCGCGGCCTGCTTATCCCCATCATTTCATTTGAAACGGCCAGCAAAGGCGAGCCGGCTAAAATGGACAAACGCTGCCGTGTCATTGTGCTCAATTCCCTAGGTGCACGAGACACTCTGCCGTTTTACGGGCTTATCGCCCAGGGGATACCACGCTTAATGTCTTTGGATTCCAGCAGCGTGGTGGATTCCCCTGCAGAAGATGTGTTGCCGTTTGCATTGCGCCATGTCAGTTTGGATGGCAATCCAGCTATCATCCCTAACCAAACCGAGCTGGAAACTCAGCTGCTCCAATCCGGCGTACGGGTCACCGAAGAAGTTTGATCTCAGTTTTTGGTAGCGAGATTTATACCCTCCCAGGCTACTTCTACCATTTTCACTAATTGTTTCGGTGTGGCTATGTAAGGTGGCATAAAGTACACCACGTTACCCAAGGGCCTGAGTAACACACCGTGTTCCAAAGCGTAACGATAAACCTGCAAGCCCCGGCGCTCCTGCCAATCATAGGGTTGGCGGCTGCTTTTCTCCGCTACCATTTCCACCGCCGCTATCATTCCGGTCTGACGCACATCGCCAATATGGGGATGGTCAACAAAATCCGCACAAGCCTCTTCCAACACATTGGCGAGCACTCGGTTATTTTCCAAAACATTATCGGATTCAAATATATCCAGGGTTGCCAACGCCGCCGCACAGGCCAGTGCATTTCCCGTGTAGCTATGCGAATGTAAGAAAGCTCGTAAACTGGTGTAATCTGCGTAAAAGGCGTCATACATCTTGTCCGTGGTCAACACCACCGAAAGGGGCAAATAGCCGCCGGTGAGTCCTTTGGATAGACACATAAAATCCGGACTGATATTCGCCTGTTCGCAAGCGAATAGGGTCCCGGTGCGACCAAACCCGACAGCGATTTCGTCGGCGATTAAATGGACATCGTAACGATCACACGCTTGCCTCAATAGGCTTAAATAGATGGAATCATACATGCGCATACTGCCTGCGCACTGGACCAATGGCTCCACTATAACAGCACACACTTCGCCGGCGTGCTGTTGTAGCATGTGCTCCATGTCCTGGAACTTACGTCGACTGTAATCTTCCCAGGACTCACCCGGTTCACAGTAATAACAATCGGGTGATTCCACGGTATAAGTATCAAATAGCAAAGCATCATAGGTTTGCTTATATAAAGCCACATCACCGACGGATAGTGCTCCCAAAGTTTCACCGTGGTAGCTATTGCTCAGTGTGATAAACTTTCGCCGCTGAGTTTGACCCTGGTTTTGCCAATAGTGGAAACTCATTTTCAAAGCCACTTCCACAGCAGAAGAACCATTGTCGGCATAAAAACATCGAGTCAATCCTTCAGGAGTGAGTGCGACCAACCGTTCTGACAGACTGACCACGGATTCATGGGTAAATCCGGCCAGGATGACATGCTCCAACTGATCCATTTGCTGTTTCACAGCGTTATTGATCCGAGGATTGGAATGACCAAACAAGTTAACCCACCAGGAACTGATGGCATCCATATAGCGATTGCCGTCAAAATCACTGAGCCATATACCTTCTCCGTGTTTAATGGGGATTAAAGGTAATGTTTCATGGTCTTTCATTTGAGTACAAGGATGCCATAAGACAGACAAATCCCTACATACAATATCTTTATTACCCATGAGCTTTATGGTAAAGTCCGTTCATACAGCGTTAAAGTATCATATATTCATATAGTTATAGAATGGCCGCGTTCTAGTATAGTTGAGATAAGTGGTTTTTGCTGTAAATATAAAAACTATTGAACCACAAACACTTAAAGGAATGTAAGTAAAACAACAAGGGATGAAAAGGAAATCGACAAGCAGGGAGGAGGTTGTCATGGGCGTACGAGCCTTCAGCGGAAGCTTAAACGGGGAGTTCAAAGCTTTGGTGGGACAAAAAAGCCTCAATAACGCTAAATTTTGAGAATAAAAAAGCGGTCTTGGGGAAAGACCGCTAATAAGCCGCCACTGTATGAGGGAGGAGTACAATGGCGGCCTTCTTACATTTTTAGACCTGCGCTGATTAATAGTCAAGTGACTCAGTAGGAAATAGTACAGTATTCAGCATTAGGGATACATAGACTACACTCCATGTAGGGAATAGCTTACACGCCTGCATCTCAACGATGCTTAAACATTCCCATATTGCAACTGCTCTCCCAGCCAACGTTTGATTAGTTTTTCTACAATTTCCGGTCGCTGCCGATAAATCTCCGCAGCCAGTTGGCTCACTTGGGGCAATAACGCCTGGTCTCTTTGCAAGTCCACAATGCGATATTGCATTATACCGGTTTGGCGGGTTCCCAATACTTCTCCGGGACCCCGCAATTTCAAGTCCACTTGTGCTATTTCAAATCCGTCGTTGCAATCCCGCATGGTCGATAATCGTTTACGTGCATTATTGGACAAGGGCGCTTGGTACATCAACACACAAACACTATGCTGTTGGCCACGGCCGACCCGGCCCCGAAGCTGATGCAATTGGGATAAGCCCAATCGCTCGGCATTCTCAATGACCATCAAAGTAGCGTTAGGAACGTCCACACCCACTTCAATCACCGTGGTGGCAACGAGTAAATCGATCTCACCCTGTTTAAAACCAGCCATCACTTGGGTTTTGTCTTGTTCACTCATGCGCCCATGAATCAATCCAATTCGCAAACCGGAACATTCCTGACTTAACTGGGCAGCCGTGTCCTGGGCCGCCTGACATTGCAGTACGTCCGATTCCTCGATCAAGGTGCATACCCAATAGGTTTGTCGACCACCGGCACAGGCTTTGTACACACGCTCAATCACCTGCTCTCGGCGCTGGTTGGAAATGACCACCGTCTCCACCGCCTGGCGCCCGGGGGGTAGTTCATCAATAACCGAACAATCCAAATCCGCATAGGCGGTCATTGCCAAAGTACGCGGAATAGGGGTAGCCGTCATAATAATCTGGTGTGGGTAGGTATTGTTCCCGGAAGCACCTTTGTTACGTAATGCTAAGCGTTGATGTACTCCGAAACGGTGTTGCTCATCAATAATCACCAGACCAAGAGAATGGAATTGAACGTCTTCCTGAAACAGGGCATGAGTCCCCACAATTACCTGGGCCGTACCCTCTTGGAGATGGGTCAGGGTAAGCGTGCGGGATTTACCTTTGACTTTACCCGAGAGCCAAGCCATGGAGACATTCAGCGGTTGCAACCACTGCTCAAAATTGTCCCAATGCTGACCGGCCAAAATTTCGGTTGGTGCCATAATAACCACTTGATATCCACATTCCACGGCGCGTAATAAAGCCATGGCCGCAACTATCGTTTTGCCACAACCCACATCCCCTTGCACCAGGCGCTGCGCGGGATGATCCTGTTCCAGATCCTGGTTCAATTGAGCAACAACACGCTGCTGTGCTCCAGTCAATTGGAAGGGTAGGTTTTGCAACAGCTGTTTTGCCAAACGATCTTCCGCTCTCAAGGATGGTGCTTTCAGTGTGGTTTGTTTTAAACGCAAATTGCGTAAACTTAGATAGTGCGCTAATAACTCTTCAAAAGCCAAACGCTGTTGGCACGGATGTAGGCCTTGTTCCAACAAGGCGGTATCCGCATCCGGCGGCGGCTTGTGCACATAGGCCAAAGCTTGAGCCAAGGGTGGAAATTTAAACTCGGCCAACCACTGTTGTGGCAGGTAGTCTGAAATAGCAAACCGTAGATGGTCACTGTCGATAATGCACTGGTCCATCAACCCCCGTATTGTGGCCTGACCCAAGCCTTCGGTTACCGGGTATACCGCCGTCATGTATTCCTCGACGCTACTGAGATCCGTCACTTGACGATACTCCGGATGGACCATTTCCAGCCCTTGTTGATAGCGGCGTACTTCGCCGAAACAACGTAAGGACAATCCGTTCGACAGGGCGGCCTGTTGCGATGCTGAAAAGTGAAAAAAGCGCAAGTCGATCTGGCCCGAAGCATCGCGAAGGCGCACCAACCAACTTCGACGACGACCATAGTGGATTTTACTGTGTACCACCTCGCCCTGAACCACGGCTTCCATACCCACGCGTAAAGAGCTGATCGGGACAACCCGGGTGCGGTCTTGATAACGTGATGGCAAATGAAACAGCAGATCCTGAACGCGCACTATACCCAGCTTGGCCAAATTCTGAGCTACGCGGGGTCCCACCCGTTTTAAGGCGGTGACCAAACTGGTTTCGGTAAAACGCTTGGCTTTTAAACTCTTTCCGAAATCCTTTTTTCCTAAATCAGTCTTTGACCCCATTTCAATTGCCACAGGAATTATTCCAGGTGGAGCACGCCATCCATTTCAACCGCTACGCCTTTGGGTAATGCCGCAACACCAATAGCCGCTCGGGCCGGGTAGGGTTGTTGGAAGTATTGCGCCATGATTTCATTTACCAGGGCAAAATGCGCCAGGTCAGTAAGAAAAATATTCAGTTTCACCATATGGTTCAATGAACCCCCGGCTGCTTGGGCTACGGCGGCTAAGTTATCGAACACCCGCTTGATTTGCTCGCTCATATCCCCTTGTACCACTTCCATGGTGTGCGGGTCTAAAGGTATTTGCCCGGATAAATATACGGTAGCCCCCACTTTCACTGCTTGGGAATAAGTCCCAATAGCTTGGGGTGCTTTATCGGTCTGGATAATTTCTTTTTCGGCCATACGGTCTCCTTACATAGCTGAGCAGGTCAAGATTCGACTTAGATCGGTTTATTTGTTTCTGTTTATTTTTAAGACATTATCAATAACGCGCACGTTGCGAATTATATCCGCCAAGTGTTTTCTGCCTTTGACACTGATAGTAAAGTTCATGGAAGAATAGCGCCCGTCCCGCTCTTCAATCGTTACATTTTCGATGTTGGCGGAATGCTCGGCGATAACCGCGGCGATTGTCGCCAGCACCCCCTTGCGATTGGCGGTGTCCACGCGCACATCCACTGGGAATACCCCTTCGACGTCAGGCTCCCATAACACATCCACCCACTTATCCGGTCGATTCTTGTAGTCTTTGATATTCTTACAGCCTTGGACGTGAATAACGATGCCGCGACCGGCACTGATGAAACCTAAAATAGGATCTCCCGGTATGGGTTTGCAGCATTTGGCATAGGTGACCACGGTTCCTTCCGTACCCCTTATTGCCAGCGGTTTTTCATCACCACGACGACGCCAAGGAGTATAGCGATCAAGCACGTTGCGCAGGGTAGATCGGGAACCGTCTTCCTCGGCCAATTGCCGTGCAACCAACATAGCCACGCGGTTCCCCAGGCTGATTTGCTCCAGCAAGTCGTTAAGACTTTTAAGTTTATACTTCTCCAGCATGGTTTGAATCCGTATTTGGGGAATCGTCTCCAAAGAGCTGGAATAGGAAACCAGTGCTTTTTCCAGCATACGGCGCCCCAATTCCACCGCTTCTTCACGTTTAAGCTGTTTTAAAAAGCTGCGAATGTTGGATCTGGCCTTGGCTGAGACCACAAAATCCAGCCATAAGGGGTTCGGGCGTGCACCGGGAGCGGAAATTATTTCCACGGTTTGTCCGTTCAATAATTCTGTACGCAAAGGCGCTAACCGCCGATCGATTTTTCCGGCCACGCAGGAGTTACCCAAATCACTGTGGACCGCATAGGCGAAATCCACAATGGTGGAACCCCGAGGCAGAGTCATGATGTCTCCCTGTGGCGTGAATACATAAACCTCATCCGGGAACAGATCAATTTTTACATTTTCCAGAAATTCCTGAGAGTTACCCGCATTTTGCTGCATTTCCAGTAAGGTTCGCACCCATTTTTGCGCCGGGCTGTGACCCGTGGCTTGCGATTCACCGGATTTATAGAGCCAATGAGCCGCCACACCCACATTAGCCACTTTATCCATGTCTTCGGTACGAATCTGCACCTCGATGTGAACACCGTAGGGTCCAAACAAAACCGTATGTATGGATTGGTAACCATTGGTTTTGGGAATAGCAATATAGTCTTTAAACTTACCCGGTACCGGTTTGTACAGGTTGTGTACCATGCCCAAAACCCGATAACAGGTGTCGGGACGATCAACAATAATCCGAAAGGCGTAAACATCAAACACTTCTGCGAAGGTTAAATGTTTGCTGCGCATTTTCTCGTAAATACTGTATAAGTGCTTTTCACGACCGTACACCGGTACATCAATATTCTCATGATGCAGGCGCTCTTTGATGGTATTGCGAATTTTTTCCAGAACCTCCTTACGATGCCCCCGGGCTTTTTTCACCGCATTATCCAAAATACGATAGCGTAAAGGATATAAGGATTTAAATCCCAGATCTTCCAACTCCAGACGGAGCGTATTCATACCCAAGCGATGCGCTATGGGCACATATATTTCCAAGGTTTCGTGGGAAATGCGGCGGCGTTTATCGGCTCGCATAACCCCCAGGGTACGCATATTGTGCAAGCGATCCGCCAGCTTTATTAGAATGACGCGGATATCCTGCGCCATAGCCAGCATCATTTTTCGGAAATTCTCCGCCTGTGCTTCTGCCTTACTTTCGAACTTAACCTGGGTCAGCTTGCTGACGCCATCCACCAAATCGGCCACTTCCTGGTTAAACTCGTTGGCCAGTTGGTCTTTGGCGGTGGGAGTATCCTCGATAACGTCATGGAGCAGGGCAGCGATAATGCTATTCGTATCCATGCGCATTTCCGCAAGAATACGTGCCACTGCGAGAGGGTGGTAGATGTAGGGTTCGCCACTGAGACGCTTTTGACCCTCGTGAGCCTCAGCACTGAAAACATAGGCCCGATAGACCTCTTTTACCTGATCAGCCTCTATGTATGTATCTAATAAACTACATAAATCACTGATTAGAAACACGGGACCTCGTCAAGCTTGCAGCGCCGTGGAATGTGTCACGCCACATTCCGCAGCAAAGATTATTCCATGGCTGCCGGTAAATCGTCCTCAGAATCGGTGTTTTGCGCATTCACTTTATTAATGAATTCATAAGTGATCCGACCTTCCGCTATTTCGCGCAAAGCCACTACTGTGGGTTTGTCATTTTCAATGGGAACCAGCGCATCCTTACCGCGGGAAATCTGGCGCGCTCGCTTGCTGGCCAGCAATACCAGCTCAAAACGGTTATCTACAAAATCCAAACAATCTTCTACGGTAATTCGTGCCATATAAAGAACCTCAAGGTGAATGCAAACCGGCGGGTTATTCTACCCAAAACACGGGTTTATTACTATAAACTGCTTTGATTAGTTTAACAGGTTTTGGATTAATTGCCCCTGTTTCAAACGCTGCTTTTCGGTCAACAGACGATGTGACAAAACGATGGACCGCAGCTCTTCCAAAGCCTGGTTAAAATGATCATTGATTACCACATAGTCAAATTCACCAAAATGAGACATTTCGCTCACCGCCTCGTCCATTCGTTGTTGTATGACCTCAGCACTGTCCTGGCCTCGCTCCTGCAACCGGGAACGTAGCGCATCTTGGCTGGGTGGTAAAATAAAAACACCCACGGTATCGGGGAAAATTTGGCTGACTTGACGCGCCCCTTGCCAATCAATCTCTAAAATCACGTCCGTTCCCTGTTGCAGCATGTCCTCCACAACCCGGCGGGAGGTACCGTAATAATTGCTGAAAACTTTGGCGTGTTCCAGAAATTCATCATTTTGCTGCATTTGAAGGAAGGCCATTTCATTTACAAAATGATAGTGCACACCGTTTTGTTCTCCGGGGCGCTGGGAACGCGTGGTATGGGATACGGAAACTTTTATCCCCGCTGTTGTTTCTAACAAAGATTTCACCAAACTGGTTTTACCGGCGCCGGACGGCGCTGAAAATACATAGAGCGATCCTGCCACTGTTTGCTGCATTCCTAACCCTCTTTATTCTATATTTTGAATTTGTTCCCGCATTTGCTCAATTAAAACTTTAAGTTCTATGGATGCCTTGGTTAATTCCGTATCAATAGATTTGGACCCCAAAGTATTGGCTTCCCGGTTCATCTCCTGCATAAGAAAATCCAGACGCCTGCCTGCCGGAGACCCCTGCTGTATCACCCGGCGCACTTCTGAGATATGGGCAGTGAGTCTGTCCATCTCCTCGGACACATCCGCCTTATTGGCCAGCAAGACCATTTCTTGCTCCAGGCGACTGTCATCCAACTGGCTGCGCAATTCCTCCAATTTTTCCGTAAGTCGCTGGCGCATGGACTGTAATGCCACTGGCATTCTTTGTACCACAGCAGCAGTATGTTGCTCCATTGCCTGGCAACGCTCCAGAATCATGGCTTTTAGTTTTTCCCCTTCGCGGGCACGACTTTCCAATAATTCAGATAAGGCGGTTTCCAGCATTGCCAATACCCAGGATTGGGTTTTCTCCATATCCTGTTGCGGTGTTTCAATCACTCCCGGCCATTTGAGATAATCAAAGCCTTTCGCCGGCCGGGTTTCCGTCAAAGTATCGATTTCCGCATTGGCTCGGCTTAAAGCAAGGATTAAACTCTTATTTAAATTCAATGAGTTACCCTGAATCAGAGGAGCTTGATACTTAAAATTACAGTCCACCTTGCCGCGTTTGACACTGGCACCTATGGCATCACGGATTTTCTGCTCCAGAAAACGCAAATCCTCAGGGATTCGTAAACTTACTTCAGAAAATCTATGGTTGACCGATTTTATTTCTATAGTGAGTTGTCCCAATTCGCCATCGGCGGATTGGCGAGCAAATGCCGTCATGCTGTAAATCATACTACCCTCTGTGGAAGTAACGGTATTCCGGTGCTTTAAGCCAAAAACCAAGTGCATAAAGCAAGTATTTTATATTGATTGGCGTCGATTATCCGCAAAATGAGCGAAAAACCTCACAGTCTGCCCCCAGGTACCACACTAGCGCCATTTGTAGTGGAAAAAACCCTTAGCGCAGGTGGTTTCAGTATAGTGTATTTGGCTATCAATCAGGACAATAAAGAGCGCGTGGTCATTAAGGAGTATTTACCGCAAAAAATGGCCCGTCGTGACACCGATGGTAGTGTTATTCTTAACGGGGCTGAATTTACCGATGCCTACGCCGAGGGACGCAAGCTGTTCCACCATGAGGCCAATGCTTTACGCAAACTCCATCATCCCAATATCGTTCATGTCACGCATTTTTTCGAAGCTAACGGCACTTTATATATGGTCATGGACTACAAGCCGGGGACCAATCTACAAAATTTTATCAAAAAAGGCGGCGGCGGTTTAAGCCAAAAAGTGATTTTAACCTTATTCCCACCCTTGCTGGATGGTTTACGAGTGGTCCATGAGGCCCACATGCTGCACCTGGATATCAAACCCGGTAACATCCACGTGCAACCGGGAGGCGCCCCTTTGCTACTGGATTTCGGCGCAGTGCATCGCACCCAAATGAGTCGACAGTTTCAACCTCGTTCCGTCATCACCGATGGTTTCTCGCCCCCGGAACAATACAAAAAGAACGGCTACATTGGTCCGTGGACGGATATTTATGCCGTGGGCGCCACCATTCGCGCCTGCATGGATGGTTGTCCGCCACCCAGCGCCAATCTGCGCAAGGAAAAAGACACTTTGAAACCGGCCGCTCAAGCCTATGCGAAGAAGTACTCAGCTTCGCTCTTGCAGGCGGTGGACTGGGCCATGGAGTTGGATGCCTTGTTGCGACCTCAATCCATAGACGAATATATGGAATTGTTTGAAAAAGCGGCAATTGAAACCACGCCGGAACCCAAAAAAGGAATGCTCAACCGTTTATTTGGCCGGAAAACCGGGTGAGGCTATGGACTATATTATCGGCACCACTTCATTATTAGGAAACCGCAAAGCAAACCAAGATCGGGTTGGTATTGCCGAAAAACCCGAAGCCGTTTTACTGGTATTGGCCGATGGCATGAGCGGTCATGCCGGGGGTAAACTGGCTGCGGACACATTTGTGGACAGCGTGATTCAATCCTTTCACAACTGTAAGTTCCCAGTTGGTAACCCGCGAAAATTTATGCGCGATGTGATTACCATCGCCAACCAGGATGTTATAGAAGCCGGTGCCCGTCACAACCCACCACAACAGCCGCGTACCACCTGTGTAATGGCTTTAATCCAAAACGGGCAGGCCTGTTGGGCCCATGTGGGCGACAGTCGTTTTTACATATTTCGCCACGGCTACACCCATGTGCGCACGGTGGATCACTCCAAAGTGGCCGAATTACGGCAACAAGGCAAAATCACCGAAGCACAAATGTTGAAACATCCGGAACGGCACATCATTACTCGTTGTATTGGCACCCCAAAATTGCGCATTTTACCCAGTGTTTCCGAAACCGAAGAATTGGAACATGATGATGTTTTACTGTTATGTACAGACGGGCTCTGGGGTGCAGTCAGTGAGGAAACTGTGAGGCAGTACATGGAAGAACCCCATTTGGAGGAGTCTTTGGAACAGTTGGCCACCCAAGCGGAGACGGCCTCCTATCCCAATGCCGACAACGTCAGCGCAGTCGCTCTCAAGTGGAATTCTAAAAAAGGCAAAAAATTCATTCGCGAAGAAGCTTCCGAGCAGGAGTTTGACGATTTATCCGAAGGGCTGGACGCCATCGACCTGGTATTAAAGCAATTGGAGCAGAATAAATAGTAACGGCTTCCTGGGACAAAAACTATAAAAAGCCCCGTTCCGCGAAAGAAACCGCTTCCCCATCTCCAATCACAAAATGGTCCAGCACGCGAATGTCCACCAGCTCCAGCGCCTGCACCAAACGCGTAGTAATGCGATGATCCGCTTCGCTGGGTTCGGCAACGCCGGAAGGATGATTGTGGGCGAAAATCACCGAAGCACTATTCAAACTCAAGGCTCGTTTAACCACTTCTCGGGGATGTACCGAGGCGCCATTAATGGTTCCACGAAACATCTCTTCAAATTGAATCACCCGATGTCGATTGTCCAGAAACAAACAGGCGAACACTTCATGAGGATAATCCCGTAAGTGCGCGACTAAATATTCGCGTGTATCCAAGGGACTGCTGAGTGCCTGGCCCCGCTGCAAGGTTTCTTGCAAATGACGCCGGGACATTTCCAATACGGCCTGAAGCTGCACATACTTGGCCTGCCCCAATCCGGGATGACGACAAAACGCGTTTTGGTCAGCCGTCAACAAGGCTCGCAAGCTGCCAAATCGCTGCAGCAATTCCCGGGATAAATCCACAGCACTTTTTCCTTTTACGCCAGTGCGTAAAAATATGGCCAGCAACTCCGCGTCAGACAAAGCGGCAGCTCCACGCTGCAACATTTTCTCCCGCGGACGCTCCTGCAAGGGCCAGTCCGAAATCGCCATATCCCCCCCTTATTCGTAAAGTTTTTAAATAGGGAACCTCTGATTAACTCCGCGAAGGGCATTTATGAGGACTCAATTGGTTTGTTGAAAAACTTGAAAATATTCCCGATATTCCCTGCGTTTTTCGCCTCGCACATGCCGATTTAGTCCTCATCTCTGCTCATCAAGGAATTAATCAGAGGTTCCTTAGTTATCGTTTGTATTGGTAATGGTTTGTTTTTGCTAATATTTACTGTTTTGTTTGTAGAACAAATTCGGTTTTTATTTGTGGCCCGCCCAACCCGGACGTACAATGAGCGAGTTTTCTGAGCAAAATACCAATGTAATGAGCACATTATCCAACAAAAACATTATCCTGGGCGTCACCGGCAGCATTGCCGCTTATAAAGCCGCGGAACTGCTGCGTCTGTTACAGGCGGCAGGTGCCACAGTTCGTGTGGTTATGACTCCGGCGGCTACCGAGTTTGTAGCCCCGTTGACGTTTCAAGCCTTAAGCGGTTTTCCCGTACATCAACATTTGTTGGATGAAGAGGCGGAAGCCGGCATGGGACATATTGAGCTGGCGCGCTGGGGCGACGCATTGGTAATCGCCCCGGCTAGCGCAAACAGCATTGCCGGGTTGGCACAGGGTTCTGCGGATACTCTATTATCCGCGCTCAGCCTGGCAACAACAGCCCCGGTTGCCGTAGCTCCCGCCATGAATCAGCATATGTGGATCAACTCAGTAACTCAAGATAATATTGCCACGCTGAAAAAGCGACAAATTACCATTTTGGGACCGGATGAAGGTGAGCAAGCCTGCGGCGATATAGGCCCTGGAAGGATGCTGCAACCTCAGGCCATCTGCCAAGCCATTGAACAACTGTTTCGACCTGGCTCACTCAACGGTGTGCGGGTATTGGTATCAGCCGGCCCCACTCGCGAAGCGTTGGACCCGGTCCGTTATCTCAGCAATCGCAGTTCAGGGAAAATGGGGTTTGCATTGGCGCGTGCCGCCGTGGAAGCCGGTGCTCACTGCACCCTGGTAAGCGGCCCGGTGTTTTTGCAAACCCCCGAACCCAACAAAGTGAAGCGCATTGATGTGGTGTCTGCCGCACAAATGCATGAGGCCGTGTTGCAACAGGCGCCGCAACACCATATTTTTATCAGCGCGGCTGCGGTGGCGGACTATCGACCAGTGTCGACTCAAACACAGAAAATGAAAAAGTCCTCTGAGACGCTTACCCTGGAACTGCAACGCAATCCGGACATTCTTAGCGACGTGGCACAACAATTTCCCCAGGTGTTCACCGTGGGTTTTGCTGCCGAGACCCAGGATCTGGAACAATATGCCCAAGACAAATTACACCGGAAAAACCTGAATATGATCGCCGCCAATCTGGTCGGTGAGAAACAGGGTTTTGATGCCGAAGACAATGCCCTGAACGTATACTGGATCCAGGGTGAGGAGAAGCGTTATGAGGCCATTGCACCTGCCAACAAATCCCTGGTAGCTCGGCAGTTAATCGCCTTGATTGCCGCGATTTACAAACCTTAAGATTTATCCCATTGCGTGGCTAACTCTGCAACACAGGCTTTGAGCCCTTGTTCAAAGTTAGGATACCGCAGTTCTATGTCCAGTTCCTGCAACAACTTGGTATTGTTGAGCCGTCGCGATTCCTGCAAATAAGATAGCATACCGGCACTCATGACCTCTCGGGCTGTATCCATGTTCACTTCCGGTGGTGGCGCTAAATCCATAGCTCTAGCAATATCTTTAAAATAGCGTGACATGGTACCGGGATGTCCATCGCTCACATTAAAGTACCCGGAGACATTTTGCTGTGCTGCTGCCAGGCAGATAGCAGCCAGATCGTCTTCGTGAATTCGGTTGGTATAGGGTGACTGAGATTCCAACAAAATGGGCAACCCTTGGCGCAAGCGATCCAGAGGCAGTCGCTTGGGACCGTAAATTCCCCCAACACGCAGAATTACCAGGGGTATGGCATATTGTTGGGTCCAGCGCAGCATTTGTTGTTCCGCATCCAGGCGCCGTTGGCCTCGAGCCGTTTGCGGCTGTACTATTGCTGTTTCGTCTATCCACTGGCCGCCGCAATCACCGTATACTGCGGTGGTGCTGATGAGTACAACTTTTTTGGGTTGTTGGTCGGGTTGTCGGTTCAGTGCCGCAACCAAGTTAGTCATACGGGAATCACTGCAGCCTGATACCGGTGGTGGTGCGAAATAAAACAGGACTTTCTCCTGTAACGGCAGATCCCGCAAACTGTCGGGGTCATCCAAATCCGCCGTGACTGCTGTCACTTCTTGGGAACATTTCCCGGGCTGCCGGCTGATAGCACCGACATCATAGCCCTGCTGTCGGCACAAACGGGCTACCCGGCAACCTATATCGCCGAAGCCTATAATAAACACATTCATGCCGGGTTGTTTCTCCTGCTCGAATTGGCTCATAATTGCGCACCTGGTGCCATTCTATTAACGAATATCAGTGGTTAGAGGACGAAGCTAACATATACTGTCCGTTAAATCAGCATTGGGCACAATACCTTCAAAAGTACGATTAAGAGTTTTGACATGAGTTTCCAAATACAACTGCAACCCGGCGAGCACCAATTTTCAATTAGCGAGCAAGAAAGTGTGCTGGATGCAGCCTTGCGACAGGGTCTGAATTTCCCCTACGGTTGCCGCAGCGGTTATTGTGGTGCCTGTAAATGCCGTCTGCTCAATGGCCGGGTGGATTATGCTACCCCCCCAGAAGCTTTATCTGTGGAAGAAATGGACCAGAATATTGTATTAAGCTGCCAGGCCCGCGCCCAAACCGATTTGGAGCTGCAGGTGAATCTGTTGGATGCCAATTCCAAACTGCAGGTGAAGAAACTGCCTTGCCGAGTGGCCGGCAAACAAAAACTGACTCACGATGTGATGGAACTGGGATTGAAGTTACCTGCGACCGAGCGTCTGCAATTTTTTGCCGGACAGTACATTGATTTTCTACTGGCCGACGGCCGTCGCCGCAGTTTCTCTATTGCCAATGCTCCCCACGATGATGAGCTCATCATGTTACATATTCGCCATGTGGAAGGTGGAGATTTTACCGGCCATGTATTTAACCATATCAAGGAAAAAGACATCTTACGGATAGAGGGACCATTGGGAGGGTTTGTATTGCAGGAATCGGATCGACCCCTACTGTTCATGGCCGGGGGTACCGGCTTCGCGCCCGTCAAGAGTATGATCGAACACTTGATTGCGGAGCAAGCCGGCCGGTCGATCCATTTGTATTGGGGCGCCAGAGCGAAACACGACTTATATATGCATGATCTGGCCATTCACTGGGCCACGCAGCATGATCACATATTGTATACACCGGTTCTGTCTGCTCCGGCTGTCACCGACGATTGGACCGGTCACAAAGGTCTGGTCCATGAAGCTATCGCGGCGGAATATCCGGATCTCAGCGGGTTTGACATCTATGCCAGCGGCCCACCCGCCATGGTGCAAGCAGGACAATCGGCATTTTTAAAACAGGGAATGCTACGGGAACGCTATTTCTCTGACGCCTTTGAGTTCCAGACTCCTAAGGAATCCTGATTTTCCCGTCGATTGTTAACCGGATGACCGGTTAGTTTCCGGGTGGCGACAAGCGCGGCTTATGTTCCACCTCGTGCGCCGACAGGTTTTGGGCAATACCATAATGACAGCCCGGTGAATATTCTAACCCTTTGCGATAGCATTTGATGGCCTTGTCCATTTCTCCCAGTTTCTCCAGCAAATGCCCCAGTTCGTGGTAAGCCTCAGCCAAAGAGCCGGCGCCTATGCTGGCTTCAAAATAATCTCGCGCCTTACCCCACAAGCGATTGCGTAAACTTAAGCGCCCCAGGGTGAGTAAAACCGTGGCATTGTTTTCATGGCTGGATAACCAGGACTCGGCGGTTTGTAACTGCCGCTTGGGCTCCGGCGCATCCACAATGCCATACAAGCGTACCAATGATTCACTCCAATTTTTTTTCAGCGCATTACGCAACAAAGGTTCTGCAACATTGCTGTTGCCGGTCTCCAGCAAAAAATTCACGTACTGGCACAAAATAGCTTCTTTCTCCTGCAGTGGCTGGGGAATGCGATACCACACATCCTGCAGACTGAGGCGCTCATCGGTAACGGCCATATCCAATAACCGCATAAAAGCCTGTTCTTCCATTTCGCTGATACGCTCGGGACTGAAGACCTTGCGTTTCCGCAAGATAGGAATCAATTCCACCAGATGGTTCCAATCGCCCAGATCCCTATACAATTTTGCCAAATTCTTCAGTACACGCTTATGCTTGGGGGCCAGTTGCTGCAGCCTTCGCAGCGTGGCCAGAGCCTGTTCCAATTGATTTTGGTCCAGTTGCAGTTCTGCCTGAGTCAACCCAACCGCAATGTCCGCTGATGGCGTGCTCTGATGTGCACTGCGTAAATAAGTATCACGGCGTTCATACGCGCCCTGTTCCTGAGCTGCACGCGCCGCAGCCAGATAGTTGAGTAAGGAGGCAGGTTGTTGATTCGCGTATTTCACCACATTTTTTTCCGCATCGGACCAATTGCCCTCACTGAGTTCAATCAATCCTTTAATAAGAGTTTCATTGGCCTTGCTGGAATTCTGGCGACTGCGCCATAGTTTATAACCCCGCGGTACATATTTTATATTGGCGTAAAAACGCAGGGTAAAGTATAGCGCCGTAAACAGCAGTGCCATCAACACCACTAAAAAAAGCAAGGAGGTTTCCGCCGTGTAGCCGTAGGCATTGATCAGCACATAACCGGAATCGTCTTTTACCGCCAAGCCTAAGAGTACGGATAGGGCCAGCGTGATAATAACCAATAACAGCAGTTTCATGGTCTATTCCTTTGGCCCCTCGGTGGCAACCTCAGGTTCGGTGGTTTTGGATTCTGCTCGAGCATTCCTTTTGGCGTCAGTCTTGGCTGCAGGAGCGCCACTACGGCGTTTGTGGTGCTGATCTACCCAAGCCTTCAGTTTGCGTAGTGAACCACTAATATCGGGCAACTCGGGTTTCAACTCCGTGGACTGAAACTCAGCCATGGTTTTCAATACATCAACCACCGCAGGTGACTCCTTGTCAAAATAGCGCCCCACCCATTGCTCCGTATCCTTTAAGTGGGTCTGAAATACGGCCGTATCCCGGCGTAGCAATGCCATGCGTGATTCTTCCAGTTTTAAACCCAGATTCTGTGCCAGATAGTGTTGCTCTTCGGGGGGAAGCAAAGGCTCTATTACTTCATCGTTGCGACGCAAGGACACCACCCCTTTTAAATCGCCTAGAATTTTTTGCATCAGGCCATCCCAACCGGAAAGGGTTTCCTCCGTTACCGCCTTAGCTGTCTGCGGCCGCAGCCGACTTTGTAAAGGCAGTTTCTCAATGCCTTCGGCCAAAACACTCAAGCGCACAGCCATACCGCTCACGTCGGGAATGGAAACCGATCTTAGTGCCAGCAGCTCTGCGGCAATTTGTTTGCGAATGGGAATTAAAGCCGGATCACCAATGCTATCCAGAAGTTTATCCGCATCTTGTAAGGCGACAATAGCTGTGCCCACATCCCGTTCCAGTAATATGCGATGATTGGCAATAGCCAATAAATATTCGATTTCGGCAAACTGCCACAAAATGGGATCCCGACCCTTGTCCCTTACTTCTTCGGTCAGGCGTTTAAGGGAATCTTTAATGAGAGTTTGCTCCGTACCCTGATCTTGTGCAGTTCTATCCAGTGTTTGGGTGGTATCGGTTAAGCGGCTTAGGGATTGCTCCAAAACACTGAATTGCTGTTTCAATTGATCGTTCTGCTGTTGCAAACTTTCGTTGTTGCTATGGGCGGTAACAATGGATTGAAAGTTCATATAAGTGGCAACGGCAAGTGCCCCTAATGGCAACAGTACAAAGGCGGTCACCATAATTTTGATGCTATTGCTTTTGATGGCGCCGCTTTTAACGCGACCGCCGGCTGTTTCTTTTGTTGCGGCGGGTTTACCCTCGGGCATGTCGGGTTTTACCGTAGCTTCATTATCTTTCGCCGGCGTTTTTGAATCTGGGATAGATGCCTCTGGTTTCGCTGGTTCTGGTTTCGCTGGTTCTGGTTTCGATGATTCTGCAGTTGAAGGTTCTGGAATCGAAGGTTCTCGTTTGGGATTATTGTCGTTCGTACTCATGATTCATCCAACGATTGTGTTGTAGCCCAATTAATCAAGGTAGAGTGTATGGCGGTATCATCCGCTTTATCCGCCACCAACAAGGGACCCTGGCAACCCAGCTGTTGCGCCAAGGTTCGAGCACGCTCACTCACCAGCAGCAACGTGGTTTGCCGCAGAAAAGGCCGTCCTGTTTCACCCACCATGTCATATAAGTTCTGCAAGCCCTCGTTACTGGTAATGACTATGGCATCCAATTGCTTTTTTTTCCATAAATCCAACAATGCCGTAGCAGGCGTTTGAGGCTTGTCGCGCCGATACACTTCTGCATAGACCACGTTTGCACCGCGTTGTTGCAGTGTTTGCGCTAATAATTCTCTACCGCCTTGGCCCCGGAATATGACGATATTTTTACCGCTCACATTTTGTAATGGTGCCAATTGCAGCAGCGCCTCACTGTTGTAGACATCCTTGGGAAAAATGTCCACATTCACTCCCTGTTCCTGCAATGCCCGAGCACTGGCTTGGCCTACGGCTGCCACTTTTAGTGAAGCGGGGAAGCGGGGAATATGTTTGCAGGCATACCGCACCGCATTTGCACTGATGAATATGGCCAGATCAAAACCCGTCAGTTGCTCCAACGTATGTTGAAAACCGGTAACCTCTGTGGCCACGATGGTCATGACGGGAAACTCCAGCACTGACGCGCCGGATCGTCGTAATCGATCGCATAAAGCTTGAGACTGGCCTGCCGGCCGGGTGACCACTATGGTGTGCTGATCAAGAACCGCCACGATACACTTCATCCAGAATTTTGCGTGCTCCCCTGGATAGTAAATCATCTGCCAAATCCCGGCCCAATTGTTCCGCCTGTTCTGCGGTTCCCTGCACTTGTCCTTTAATCATAACACTGCCATCCGGTTGTCCCACCAGACCACGTAAACGCAACTCACCCTGGTTCAATTCCGCAAAACCACCAATGGGAACCTGGCAACCTCCTTCCAAACGTTCATTCAAGGCCCGCTCCGCGGAAACACAAATCCGGGTGAGTTCATGATTCAGGGGTTCAATATAAGCCAGTACCCGCTCGTCGTTATTGCGGCACTCAATTCCCACAGCCCCCTGTCCAATGGCGGGTAAGCTGGTGTCAGTGTCAATAAAAGCCTTAATGCGATCTTCAAATCCCAAGCGAATCAAACCGGCACTGGCCAGGATAATAGCGTCATATTCCCCTGCATCCAATTTGGCCAAGCGGGTGTTCACATTGCCGCGCAAATCTTTGATCACCAAATCCGGTCTAACATGCCGCAACTGGCATTGGCGTCGTAAGCTGGAGGTTCCAACCACCGAACCTTGGGGTAACTCATCCAAACTGGCGATACGATTGGACACAAATGCATCACGCGGATCTTCGCGCTCGCAAATCACCGCCAGATGCAAACCTTCGGGGAAGGCCACCGGCACATCTTTCATCGAATGAACCGCAATGTCCGCTTCACCTCGCAACATGCCCTGTTCCAGCTCTTTGACAAACAATCCCTTCCCACCCACTTTGGCCAAAGGCGTATCCAGGATTTTGTCCCCTTGAGTCACCAGTTTAACCAGTTCTACTTGGAGATTGGGGTGTAATTCCAACAAACGGCTTTTAACGTATTCGGCTTGCCATAAAGCCAAGGGACTTTTGCGTGTTGCAATGCGAAGGGTGTCTGTCATGAGTCGGTCCAAAAAATAAAAAGCCTAATGCTACGGACAGAACCTGCCCGTGGCAACTCTAAATCCCTATTTAAACAGGTTTCATGCTTACTAAATGAACAACAGTCTGCTAAAATCGGGCGCCTTTGACGATTGAATAAAAGCGTAATTAATGTAAGGAAATAGGCATGCATACAGGTGAAACCATTACACAATTTATCAGCGAAGAACAACGTCGAGTGGGAGGCCGGGCCACCGGTGAATTTACCGCCCTGCTTAACGATGTGGTCACCGCTTGTAAATATATCTCAAATGCTGTGAACCAAGGAGCCCTGGTTGGGGTGCTGGGTACCGCCAGCAGTGAGAACATCCAAGGGGAAACGCAGAAAAAGTTGGATATTATTTCCAATGATATTTTTCTCAAATCCAACGAATGGGCCGGACACTTGGCTGGTATGGCATCCGAAGAAATGGACGACATTTACCCCATTCCCAGCCAGTACCCCAAAGGCAAATATTTAATGCTGTTCGATCCACTGGATGGATCATCCAATATTGACGTCAATCTTTCCGTGGGTAGTATATTCTCCATACTCCGTTGTCCGGAAGGTGTGACCGATCCCACAGCCGAGGACTTTTTACAAGCGGGTACTCAGCAAGTCTGCGGTGGATTTGCCTTATACGGTCCTTCCACCATGCTGGTACTGACCACCGGTAACGGTGTTAGCGGCTTTACCTTGGATCAAAACGTTGGAGAATTCATTCTAACCCATCCCAATATGACTATTCCGGAAGATACCAGTGAATTTGCTATCAATATGTCCAATATGCGTTACTGGGAAGAACCTGTAAAACGTTATGTGGACGAATGTCTGGCTGGAAAAACCGGAACCCGTGATAAGAACTTTAACATGCGTTGGGTAGCATCCATGGTTGCCGAGGTTTATCGCATTCTTACTCGCGGCGGAATTTTCATGTATCCAAAAGATAATAAGGATCCCGGTAAAGCGGGTAAGCTGCGTCTCATGTATGAAGCCAATCCTATGGGTTTTATTGTGGAACAAGCCGGTGGCGTTTGCTCAACCGGGCGTGAACGCATTATGGAAATTCAACCTTCGGATTTACATCAAAGAGTACCGGTCATTTTGGGCTCTAAAAATGAAGTAGAACGCGTGGTGTCATATCATATCGAATGATATTAATATCATGTATATAGAATAAGGGAACCTTTTCGTTCCCTTTATTTCTTCTTTTGAAACCAAAAAGGGGCTAAATGCCCCCTTTTGTTCTGAATTACTTTCTTTTTAAATATCCAGATTGGCAACATCCAATGCGTTACTTTCAATGAACTCTCTGCGTGGTTCAACTTGATCGCCCATTAACGTTGTGAAGATTTCATCCGCTGCCACGGCATCTTCAATTTGCACTTGCAGCAAGCGGCGATTATTCATATCCAAAGTTGTTTCCCAAAGTTGTTCCGGGTTCATTTCTCCGAGACCTTTATACCGTTGAATATTGAGTCCGCGTCGGGCTTCATCCATTAGCCAATTCAATGCCTCTTTAAAACTGCTCACAGGGGTCTTGCGTTCGCCACGTTGAACGTAAGCACCGGTGTTGATAAAACCATCCAACTGCTTACCCAATTCGACGAAACTGCGGTACTCAGCCGATTGGAAAAAATCCGCTGCAATAGGTCGTGAGTTCCCCACACCGTGTTGTATTGCCCCAACTGTCGCCAGCAATTGGTTCGTATCGTCCTTACCTACCTTAACGTCATATTTAATAGTCCCGCTTTCATTGAGCCGGTTAACCAAGTCTTCAAACCAGGGTTGCATAACTTCCTGCTTACCACTATCACTCGGGTCCACTGCCGGCATGTAAATCATCTTTTCCAGCAGTTCCCCATGGTAGCGTTTGGAAAGCCGATTGATGGTTGCTATGACAGCCAAGTATTGTTTGGCTAATGTTTCCAACGCAATGTCTTTTATGGCGGGTGTGCCTTCTTCCGTAAACAAAAGAGCGTTCTCAATGGCCAGTTGTAATATGTAAGCATTGAGTTGTGCATCGTCTTTGACATAACGTTCTTGCTTGCCTTTTTTAACTTTATACAATGGAGGCTGCGCAATATAGATGTGTCCTTCTTCAATGAGTTCTGGCATTTGTCGATAGAAGAAAGTGAGTAGCAAAGTACGTATGTGAGAACCGTCCACATCTGCATCAGTCATTATGATGATGCGATGATAACGGAGTTTTCCCAGATTAAATTCTTCCCGACCAATACCGCAACCCAAGGCGGTGATCAAAGTTCCCACTTCAGCGGAAGACAACATTTTATCGAAGCGGGCCTTTTCCACATTGAGAATTTTGCCTTTGAGCGGCAGGATAGCCTGAAACTTGCGATCTCTTCCCTGCTTGGCTGAACCCCCTGCGGAATCTCCCTCCACCAGGAACAATTCAGATAAGGCAGGATCCTTCTCCTGGCAATCCGCCAACTTCCCAGGCAATCCGGCAATATCCAATACGCCTTTACGTCGAGTCATTTCCCTGGCTTTACGAGCTGCTTCCCGAGCTCTGGCAGCATCAATGATTTTGCTCACTACCGCTTTTGCGTCCGAAGGGTTTTCCAATAAAAACTCCGTGCACTTTTCTACCATAGCCGATTCCACCACCCCTTTGACTTCTGATGAAACCAGCTTATCTTTTGTTTGAGAGGAAAACTTAGGATCAGGCACTTTCACCGACAGTACCGCTGTAAGACCTTCGCGACAGTCATCCCCGGAGGTTTGTATCTTGGCTTTTTTAGCAGAGCCCTCGTTATCAATGTATTGATTTAGGGTGCGCGTTAGTGCGCTTCGAAAACCGGCCAGATGCGTACCGCCATCCCGTTGTGGAATATTATTGGTGAAGCAAAAAATGTTCTCTTGATAGGAATCGTTCCACTGCATAGCGATTTCCACTTCCGTACCGTCTTTTGTAGAAATAAAATGAAACACAGTGGGGTGCAGTGGTGTTTTGTTTCGATTTAAATGTTCCACAAAGGCTCTTATTCCACCTTTGTATTCGAAGGTGTCATTCTTTCCTGTTCTTTCGTCAATCAAACTGATTCGAACACCGGAATTGAGAAAGGACAATTCTCTTAAACGTTTGGCCAATATATCGTAGTGAAATTCCGTATCTGAAAAAATTTCGGTGGAAGGTTTAAACCGAATTTTGGTGCCGGTTTTGTCTGTATCCCCAACTTCTTTCAATGGTTCTTGAGGATCACCCATTTTGTATTCTTGGGAATGGACTCTACCATCACGATATATTGTGAGCGTGAGCCATTCGGACAGCGCATTAACCACGGATACGCCCACGCCATGTAAACCGCCGGCCACTTTATAAGTATTGTCATCAAACTTTCCACCGGCATGGAGTACCGTCATAATCACTTCAGCGGCAGATCGACCTTCATCCTTGTGAATATCGACAGGAATCCCCCTACCGTTGTCACTGATGGAAACAGACCCATCACTATGAATAATTACTTTCGATTCGGTGCAATACCCTGCCAAAGCTTCATCAATAGCATTATCCACTGCTTCAAACACCATGTGATGTAAACCTGTGCCATCATCCGTATCGCCTATGTACATACCTGGACGTTTGCGAACAGCATCCAAACCTTTCAGTACTTTTATACGACTGGAATCGTAATCATCACTCATATTTTTCTCCGATCAGATGGGATTGGGTATTATACCACTTCTTTTACTAAGCCGTGTTCCACGTGGAACATCGTGGAACCGGGTAAACAAAGTAAGGGTTCTAGTTTGTCAGTTTCGGTAGCTGTTACGAATAACTGGCAATGGGTAGTTTGCAATAGCTCTATAATGGCGTGTGTAAAAGTCTGATCCAGTTCTGAGGCCAGATCATCCATCAACAAGACAATAGGTCGGTTTTCACTTTGGACGAACAATTTCACCTGGGCTAATTTCAACAGAATGGCAATAACTTTTTGCTGTCCCCGAGAAACCACATCTTTGGCTCTATAGGAACCCAGCTTAAGAATAAGGTCAGAGCGGTGTGGACCCAAGCGCGTAAATCCGGAATCCAAATCCTGATCCCACGACTGGTGCAACGATTCCTCATACGTTTGATCCTTCGGCCATCCGGAATAATAAGCCATATTAGGAACGGGTACGTGGAACAATTGCGCATATTGCTTAAATATTTCCTCCAAACGTATAGAGTAGGCTTTTTTAATGTCATCAATCTGACTGACCACTTGGATCAACTCCGCATCCCAATGCTTAACCAAAGAATAGTCCCAACGTTTTTTTAGAGCCGCATTACGTTGTTTGAGTAAAGCGTGGAACCGCTTCCACAATGTTCCATAGGAATGTTCCACGTGGAACACTCCCCAATCCAAAAACTTTCTACGATAACGCGGCGTGTCCTCCAACAAGCGATGGACATCAGGGTTAATGACTTGAATGGGTAAAAGGCGAGCCAGTACAGAAGAGTTTCTTACTGACTCTCCATCGTATTTAATTTTGTGCTCTTGTTTTGATTTTTCCACGCCCAATGGACAACTGCGTTCATGGTCTTGTATTTGAGCCCACAAATTAAATCGATCGTGTTGATGGTTAATCAAGTGATGTCCGTAAACGGTTCGAAAGGATCGCCCATGTCCCAGGTAATAAATGGCTTCCAACACACTGGTTTTTCCACTGCCATTTTTTCCTGCTAGAACATTTACAGAGCTGGGGGATAATTGTGTATCCACTAAATTGCGAAATTGGGAAATCTTAATGTGATTTAAAATCACCGCAGTTTCCAAACCATCACGCTGTGGGTTCGAAAGATTACAGCACACCCTTCGCCTATCCTTCGGCTAAGGGTGTGGGAGTAAGAGAGTTGCTTAGTGAGCGGAGTTAGCTCAGTAGTAGAAAGTGGGCAAGAATTCATAAGAACCGAACTACGGCAAAACACCACTTATAAACGCATAGGCATCACAACGTATTTACAGTTGAAATCGTCCTCGTCCAAAGTGATTAAACAACTGCTGTTGGCATCGCTAAATCCCAAGCGTACTTTTTCCGAAGGTAGGATCGATACCGCGTCCAATAAGTATCCTACATTGAAACCGATGGACAGTTCAGCACCGTCATACTCAACATCCAATTCCTCTTCAGCCTCTTCCATTTCCGGGTTGTGAGCTTGTACCTGAATGAGATTGGGCTGAATACTCATGCGAATCCCTTTGAACTTTTCGTTGCTAAGGATGGACGCCCTGGCCAAGGCGTCTCTCAACTCTTCTTTGTCCGCAGTTAATAGTTTGTCACATTGGCTCGGTATGACCCTTTCATAATCAGGAAACTTTCCGTCGATAAGCTTGGTAGTGAAACGCCAATTTTCATTACTAATTCTGGCGTGATTTTCACTGATGTCGACGTTCAGCTTTTTATCTGACTCTTCCAGCATTTTAGCCAATTCACTAATACCTTTGCGTGGCAGAATCACTTGGATTTTTTTATCCGGGTTTACATCAGCGTCATATTCACAAAAAGCCAACCGATGTCCGTCGGTGGCAACACAACGAACTTGACCCGCATCCACTTCAAGCAACAATCCGTTGAGATAATAACGAACATCCTGTTGCGCCATAGCAAACTGAGTTTTGTCGATGAGGTTCTTCAAACTTTTCTGACTGATGCTGAAAGACTGGAGCGAATCGATTTTCTCTACTGCAGGAAACCCTTCAGCTGACAAAGTGGCAAGATTAAAACGACTCTTACCGGATCGAATCAGCGCTCTTTCTTTTTCTGGTGAAACACTCAGTTCGATTTGAGCTTGCTCGGGTAAGGCTCTACAAATTTCATAGAGCTTTCTCGCCGGTAACGTGGTTTTGCCCGGTTCGCTTACATCCAGGTCAGTTTGAACCACCATTTCGATTTCCAAATCTGTGGCCGTAATAACTAACTGCTGGTTTTTTGCTTCCAATAGAAAATTGGAAAGAATAGCCATAGTCTGCCTTCTTTCCACAACGCCAACGATGTATTGCAATGGTTTGAATAAATTTTCTCTTGAAATGGTAAATCGCATGATGTGGTCCGTTTTGTCTGCTCTTATTTAATATATTATATAAAAACCTATTACTATAATTACTATAGTGCATGATATCTGTTAGTAACTACATATTTACTTTTTAAATCAATAACTTACAAAGATGATACTTTATGTACAACCGGTCTTTTATCCGGTGAGTAGCTTGTGGATAAAATGGTGATAAAGTTTGTTCGTCGATTTATCCACAGGTTACGACAAGCTTGTTAAGTGGTTAGAGTCCGTAATAAATTGGAATAGTCCTCTTTCACTCTTACTTCACTAATTCTAAGGTCAGCGATTTTTCGGCAAGCATGTAATACGGTGGTGTGATCGCGACCGCCAAAGGCATCACCAATTTCCGGTAGGCTGTGATTGGTTAATTCTTTGGATAAAGTCATTGCCAGTTGTCTTGGTCTGGCAACGGAGCGATTACGCTTTTTGGATAGCAATTCCGAAACTCGGATTTTGTAATACTCGGCTACCGTCTTTTGAATATTTTCAATCGTGACCAGTTTGTCCTGTAAAGCCAACAAATCTTTCAATGCTTCTTTGGCAAATTCCAAGGTAATCGGGTGACCCGTAAATTTGGCATTGGCGGCCACTCGTCGCAGGGCACCTTCCAGTTCTCGAATATTGGATTGAATGCGTTTGGCGATGAAGAAAGCCACTTCCTGAGGTATACCCACACCCATTTGATTGGCTTTGCTCATGAGAATGGCTACCCGGGTTTCCAGTTCAGGGGGTTCGATGGCAACGGTTAATCCCCATCCAAACCGCGACTTGAGACGTTCTTCCAAACCCGTCACTTCTTTTGGATAGCGGTCACAAGTCAGAACGATGTGATGCTGTCCTTCCAACAGGGCATTGAAGGTATGGAAAAATTCTTCCTGAGAACGCTCCTTACCGGCAAAAAACTGGATGTCATCAATCAACAAAGCATCGACAGAGCGATAATAACGTTTAAATTCATTGATGGCGTTGTGTTGCAGGGCCTTGACCATATCTTGTACAAAACGCTCGGAATGCAAGTAAACCACATGAGCGTTATGGTTTTGAGCCAGAATCGCATTTCCAATGGCATGCATTAAATGGGTTTTTCCCAAACCCACTCCACCTTGAATAAATAGCGGATTGTAAGATTGGCCTGCATTGACAGCAACCTGGTGAGCTGCTGCGCGAGCCAGTTGATTGGATTTGCCTTCTACAAAATTTTCAAAGGTGCTTTCCGGGTTCAAATTGCTGTTGTGTTTCACATCAGCGGTGCGACGGGGAGTGGCTACCGCCGGACTGACTCTGGGTGCAATAGGTTCCGCCGGAGCGGTTCCACCAATTTCCAAAATAACATCCAAGCTATCATGGTTATTGCATTCCTTTACGGTCTGCTGAATTAATTCCATAAAACGACTATTGACCCAATCCAATACAAAACGGTTAGGAGCCATTAATTTGAGAGATTGCTCGGTTTCCATAACTTGTAGTGGACGTATCCACGTGTTGAATTGCTGAGCAGACAACTCCCCTTCAAGGCGGTCTAAGCATTTTTGCCAAATGTCCACCTATTCTCCCCTTAGTATCAGATATTTTTGCGAAGAAAAGACCCATGAGTCTATACCCGAACGCTCGAGTTATCCACATGCAATTGAAAAAAAATAAGTGGGTATTTCCTTGACTGGAGGCGGTTATTCACAGTATTCTACGCCGCTTTTATATAGAATAGTTGCTAAACCAACAAAGCGGAAACTGTCATGAAAAGAACTTTCAATCCCAGTAATTTACGTAGAAAACGCACTCACGGTTTTCGAGCTCGAATGGCTACCAAAGGTGGGCGTGCGGTAATCAACGCCAGACGTGCCAAAGGCCGCAAAAGACTAAGTGCTTAAAGTGTTGTTTGGTTTTTGAGCTTCACTTTTTTTGGGCTTGGCAAATTTGAGCTTAGCAAATTTTGAGCCTCACAAAAGTAAAGCTTCACAAAGGGCGTAAGCGTATACGTCTCTTATGATATCCGACAAACGGTTCCCACGTCAGGTAAGGCTTTTACACAGCAGCGACTACAACAAAGTGTTCAAGGAAACACGTTGCAAATCCAGCGATAAGTACTTAACGTTGCTGGCTTGTCCCAATGACAAAACCTTTCCTCGTCTAGGTTTAGCCATAAGTAAAAAACAACTGAAATCAGCGGTTGTACGGCACAGGGTGAAACGTATAATTCGAGAGAGTTTTCGTCACCATAAAATCGGGCTGGGAAGTTTGGACATAGTCGTTTTGGGACGAAACGCAGCAGATGTAGATAAAAAAATCCTGAGTCGCAGCTTGCAACGACACTGGGAGGTTTTAGCAAAAAAATGCAAAGATTAGTGTTGCTGTTTATTAAGGCGTACCGTTATGGCATTAGTCCCATGATGGCGAGCCACTGCCGCTACTACCCTACTTGTTCCTGTTATGCCGAAACGGCGGTAGAGCGATACGGTTTCACTAAAGGTGTATTTATGGCAACAAAACGCTTATTGCGTTGTCATCCCTGGCATCCGGGGGGGTATGATCCGGTTCCTGATAAGACTGATAAAAACTAATGGAAAATCAAAGATTATTTTTATTTATAGCACTATCAATTGTTGTTATGCTTTTATACGATGCATGGCAAGTCAAGTACGGTCCCAAGCCAACACCTGTTGCTACATTAGAACAACCGCAAGCGACCGGTGGAGTTCCCGTAGAACCCAGCAATATGCCTCGGACAACAACTGAGGAATTGCCTTCTCAGGTACCACAAACCGCTTCGGAAGGATCAGCCCAAGCAGCTACCGTGTTAAAGTCCGGAACCCGAGTTCGCGTGATCACGGATGTGTTGGATGTGGAAATCGACACTATGGGTGGTGATTTGCGTTATGGCGCCTTACTCAAATATCCCGTAGAAGTCATTCATCCGGATAAACCCGTGGTTTTATTTAACGACAAAATGCCCCAACTCATGGTGGCTCAAGCCGGTTTATTGGGCAGTGACAAACAGTCCGCCGATATCAATACGCTGTACAGCGCGCCGCAGGAATTGTACTCCCTGCCGGAGGGGTCTGACGCTGTGGTGGTACCTCTGACCTGGCAAAGTGAGTCGGGTGTAAAGGTTCTGAAAACGTATACTTTCCACCGCAGTAGTTATTTAGTGGATGTGGATTTTGAAGTGAGTAACGGCAGCGCGACACCGTGGGCCGGGCGTATGTATCGACAGCTGCAACGAACCAAGAGTGAACAAAGCTCAGCATTTATATACACCTATACCGGTGGTATTGTATCAACGCCGGAGAACGTCTACGAAAAAGTGGACTTTGATGACATGAGCAGTTGGAAGCCGGAACAAACCTACAACACGGGCGGTTGGGTGGCGATGATCCAGCATTACTTTTTCGGTGCCTGGATTCCCGTACAAACGGAGCAAAATCATTTTTATACCAAAGCGCTCGAAAAGATCGATGGCAGCCGCTATATCATTGGACTGACCAGTACAGAAAAACAAGTGGCGCCGGGTCAAAATGGCCAATTTACCAGCAAGCTCTATCTGGGACCCAAAGAACAGAAAATCATAGAAACCATTGCTCCGAATTTGGAGTTAACCGTCGATTACGGGGTGTTAACACTGTTGGCCAAACCGGTGTATTGGTTGCTTGATACCATCCACACCTGGGTTGGCAACTGGGGTTGGGCCATTATTTTCGTCACCATCATTATTAAGGCCATATTCTACAAGCTATCTGAAAAAGCTTACAAGTCCATGGCCAACATGAGAAAGTTTCAACCAAAGATACAGGCACTGCGCGAGCGCTACGGTAATGATAAGCAACGCATGAGCCAGGCAATGATGGATCTTTACAAGAAAGAGAAAATTAATCCCTTGGGTGGATGTTTACCCATGCTGGTGCAAATTCCGGTATTTATTGCCTTGTACTGGGTGTTACTGGAAAGTGTGGAATTGCGCCAGGCCGATTTCATTTTCTGGTTAAACGATTTGTCCAGCAAAGATCCATTCTATGTGCTGCCCATTTTGATGGGCGTGAGTATGTATATTCAGCAAAAACTCAATCCGGCTCCCATGGATCCGGTACAGCAAAAAGTGCTGATGGCATTGCCTTGGATCTTTACCTTGTTTTTCGCCTTCTTCCCATCGGGATTGGTGTTGTACTGGGTGGTTAATAATGTTCTTTCCATTATTCAACAATGGGTCATTACCCGGAAAATTGAGGCTCAGGCGTAACCGCGGAAAACCCGAGGTGACGTGGGCTGATGCCAAACAGCTTTCGGTATGTCCGTGAACAAAGACACTTCTTTGCCAACGGGTACCGACATGGATACGGTGATGGAGACGGATACCATCACCGCAATCGCCACACCACCGGGACGCGGGGGTGTGGGTATCGTTCGAATATCCGGTCCTTTATGTTTTCGGATCGGCCAAGCTCTATTACCTCAAGTACCCAGTCCCCGAAAAGCCGAATACCTCCCCTTTAAGGACGCTTTAGGTAAAACCATTGATGAAGGCATTGTGCTTTTTTTTAAAAGCCCACATTCTTTTACCGGCGAAGATGTTTTAGAACTACAGGGTCACGGCGGTCCTGTGGTGTTGGATATGTTACTGCGAGCTGTTGTGTCCATGGGTGCTCGTTTGGCTCGGCCCGGTGAATTCTCAGAAAGGGCTTTTCTAAATGACAAACTGGATTTGGCGCAGGCCGAAGCTATTGCAGATTTAATAGACAGTGCCTCGGAACAAGCTGCGCGTTCGGCGCTTCGGTCTCTGCAGGGAGAGTTTTCACGCCAAATTCACGCACAGGTGGAAGCCCTTATTCGGCTGCGTATGTTGGTAGAAGCGGCAATTGATTTTCCAGAAGAGGAAGTGGATTTTCTACAGGATGAACAATTGTTTCAAGGCCTGGATCAGGCGGAGTTAGGTACCCAGTCCCTATTGGCGGACGCCAAACAGGGTTGTCTGCTAAAAGAGGGCATGCAAGTGGTGATTGCCGGATCACCCAATGTAGGAAAATCTACCTTAATCAACGCACTGACCGGAAAAAACACGTCTATCGTTACCCCCATTGCCGGTACCACCCGAGATGTGATGCGGGAGCATGTGTTATTGGACGGATTACCTATACAGTTTATTGATACAGCCGGTTTACGCCACAGTGATGACCCGGTGGAACAGGAAGGAATTCGTCGGGCATGGCAGGAGATTGAACAGGCGGATCGTATTTTGTATATGACTGAGGGTGAGCAACACGATTCATCTTCTCTTCAACGTTTACGTCAGGCAGGACCTGGTTTAACCTTTATACATAATAAAATAGATTTAAGTGGTGAGGCCCCGCGGCTCGAGCCGAACCAAAACGAGTGCCACTTATATATGTCAGCTAAAACCGGAGCCGGTTTGGAGTATTTGCGAAAACATTTAAAACAATGCGCCGGTTATCAATTAGCCGGTGAAGGTCAGTTTAGCGCTCGACGACGCCACGTACAGGCATTGGAGCAGGCACTGAAACATATTCAGGAAAGTAAAGTTCAATTGTTGCAGTATAAAGCGGGTGAACTTGTCGCCGAAGAATTACGTCTGGCACAAGATGAGATGAATCAAATTACCGGCGAATTCAGTTCCGACGACTTGTTGGGACGTATTTTCTCAAGTTTTTGTATAGGAAAATAAAGGCTTGGTGTTGAACTTAGCAAGGAAAACGGTCGCCATTTCAATGGCGTGCTTTTGCTGTGCGGCGCAGGCACAAAACCCTATTGGCGCTGAAGATGACCTGTGGCAGCACTGCAGTACACCGTTTATGCCTCCCAATTACGTATCCAGGCCCACTCAGAGCATAGGGGAAGAAACTCGAATTTCTGCGGATAGTGCATTGGTGCGTCAGCAAGAGTATTTTCAGCTGGAAGGTCGAGTGGAATTGCAAAAACAAGATTATTTTCTTAGCGCAGATAAAGCCAGTTACCATCGCACGGATGACCAAGTGGAAGCCAGTGGGTCGGTTCACTTCGAGACAGAAAATTTTGTTATCAATGGTGATCAGGCTTCTTTGAACATGGCAAAAAATCTGGGAACTATTAATACCAGTCGCTTTTGGCTGCCCGGAAACCATTTGCGCGGTGAGGCGGATAACATTCATTTGCAGGATAAGGATGCCATCTCGATGGACAAGGCTGTATTTACCAGCTGCAATGAAGATGATGAAGTGTGGAAACTGCGGGCAGGTAGGCTCAGTATAAACCGGGCGAAAAATGAAGCCATTGTCCACCATGCCAGATTAGAGTTGTTTCAGATTCCCGTGCTCTATTTTCCGTATTTGAATCTACCCATTGAAGGTCGTAAAACCGGTTTGCTCATACCCAATATGGGTTATTCCAACGAGTCCGGAAACGAATTTGCCCAACCGTTTTATTGGAATATTGCACCGGAAAGGGATGCCACATTTACCGGACACTATTTTAGTAACAGAGGTACACAGGCAAAAACAGAATTCCGTTTTTTGAATGAATCCGGCGGAGGTCAGGTAAATCTCGAATATCTTCCCGGTGATCGTATATACGGTGATGACCGACGTTATGTGGCTTTTAACCAGCGATGGTTGCGGGGTGACCCTCAATCCAATTGGTCCGCAGATGTTCAATATCAGAGCGCATCCGACGAGGACTATTTAAAGGATTTTGGTGGTGCGCTGGATTTATCCAGTTTGTCTTATTTGGAAAGAATTGCCACCGTGAGCTTGCAGCACCAGGGTTGGCGAGCACAAGCGATGGCGCAGCATTTTCAAATCATGGATGCTGTTATTGCGGAGCAGGATAAACCCATGCAGCGCTTACCCCAAATTCAGTTGGATACTCCCCTGTATACCTTGTCTGGTATGAATGCGGGATTGCAATCCGAGTGGGTTCGATTTGATCGAGATAGCGGCTTAAAAGGTATGCGCAGCCACATTAAGGCGGGACTCGATCTGCCGATCACGAACAGTTACGGATTTCTCAAACCGGGTGTCACATGGCGCTACACTTATTATGAGCTGGAAAACAATCAAAGCGGCAGTGATTCTGAACCCAGCATTAGTGTGCCGGCGTACACTTTGGACAGTGGTTTGTTTTTTGAACGAACGACCAAATTCGGAAAACAGGCATTTGTACAAACCCTCGAGCCCCGCTTGTTTTATTTGCATGTTCCTTACCGGGAACAAAGTGGATTATTGGTGGATCAACTCGGGCAGGAACAGGTATTTGACAGTAGCGCCACTCGGCTGGATTTTGCACAATTATTCCGTGATAATCGTTATATGGGTCTGGATCGTATGGGAGACACCAAGCAATTGAGCTTGGCTCTCACCACCCGATTGATGTCCCCAACCGGCAAAGAGGTTTTTTCGGCTGCATTGGGGCAAATCCGCTATTTTTCTGATCGTAAAGTGACCCTGCCGGGAGAGACTGTGCAAACCCAGCGCTGGTCTGATACCTTGGTTGCCGTATCGACACAGTTTGGCGCTTCCCGACTCAGTTCCGAATTCGCCTGGAATAAAGATCGCTCTGCGACCATACGCAGCTCGGTTAAATACCGGTATACCCCCAAGAATGATACGGCATTGGGGGTTGCCTACCGATATGATGGCGGCGTCATGGAGCAGGCGGATTTCAGTCTCTTGTTGCCGATGGACCAACAATGGAAGTTCGTGACTTTCTGGAACTATTCCCTTAAGGACGATCTTACTTTGGAGAGCTTTCAAGGCTTAGAATACAATAGCTGCTGCTGGGCCCTGCGACTGCTACGTCGTGAAACCATAGAAGACCTGATTGGTGAAAGCTATGATGAGAGTTTTTTACTGCAGTTTGAACTTAAAGGATTGGCCAGTGTGGGCGGCAAGACTTCAGAATATTTTGATAAAGGGTATTGGAAAGAGCGTGATTAATTACAAGTTTTTAAACGTGAGCGTCGCCTTGGGTGTCATTTTGCTTTGTAGCAGTACCGTGGTAGGTGCGAAGCAAACGTTTCAAACCTTAGATGAAATTGTGGCTGTGGTGAACGAAGACGTTATTACTCGGCTGGAGCTTGAGTCTGAAGTGAACACCATTAAACAGCAGATTCGCAGTCAGGGCATGCAATTACCCGCCCATGCCGATCTGGTCAAGCAAGTGTTGGAACGTATGGTTGTGGTGAAATTGCAACTGCAAATTGCTCAGAGACGAAACATCCGCGTGGACGATGACGCTGTGAACCGTCGCATCGAAGAAGTGGCTCAGTCCAATAAAATGGATTTGATCGCCTTTAGTCAGGCAGTGCGCGGGCAAGGTTTGGATTTTGATGTGTATCGTAAGAATATTCGTGATGATTTGATCATAACTCGCTTACAACGAATGGCAGTACGCGACAGAATCGCCGTAACCGATGATGAGATTGATAATTTTTTGGCAAATGAAAATATCCAGGGTAGCGACAAGGATGAGTTTCATTTAGGCCACATATTGGTGGCCATTCCGGAAGCGGCCACATCCGCTCAAATCAAAAAAGCCAAAGCCAAAGCCGAGGATATTAAAGCACAATTGGATTCAGGTACGGATTTTTCCAAACTGGCCATCAGTAAGTCGGATGGGCAGCAGGCGTTGGAAGGGGGAGATATTGGTTGGCGTAAGCTGAATCAGTTGCCAACATTATTTTCCGACAAAGTGGTTGCGATGAAACAAGGCCAGGTCAGTGAATTGATAAAAAGTCCCAGCGGTTTTCATCTCATTAAACTAATGGGCAAACGTCGCAATGAGAAACAGCACATTGTACAACAAACCAAGGTCCGGCATATTTTGGTAAAACCCAATTTGTTTTTGAACAGCAAGGAAGCCCGGTTACGGGCGGCTCAATTAAAACAACGTATTGAAGGAGGCGAGTTGTTCCAGGATTTGGCCCGCGCCAATTCCGATGACAAAGCATCCGCTGCCGATGGTGGTAACCTGGGGTGGGTTAATCCAGGTGTCATGGTGAAGCCCTTCGAAAATGCGATGAACCAGCTTAAAGAAGGTGAAATCAGTGATCCGGTCCGTACCGCCTTCGGTTGGCATATACTTCAAGTCCAAGGACGTCGTTCTCAGGATAATACCGAGGAGTTTCAACGCGGTCAGGCCAGAGCCGCCATTCAACAAAGGAAATGGCAACCGGCTTTAGTAAATTGGATCCGGCGGATTCGTGACGAGGCTTTTGTGGAAGTGCGCATTTAGCCAATAATGCCACACACATGATGACTCATTCGTGTACGCCCCCGCCCGTCACCCGTATAGCCATTACTCCGGGTGAACCTGCTGGTATAGGGCCGGATTTGTGCGTACTGTTGGCGCAACAAGCTCATGACGCCCAACTGGTTGCCGTATGTGATCCGCAACTTTTGCTGGATCGGGCTGCGCAGTTGGGTTTGCCCTTGCAACTGCACGTCTTCTCGCCTCAGGATCTGCCACAATCCCAAGCGGCAGGGTCACTATCGGTTTTACCCGTGAAGTTACCACAAGCGGTGTGCCCGGGTGAGCTCAATCCGGACAATGCACCTTATGTGCTGCAGTGTTTGTCTGTTGCTGCGGAGGCCTGTTTGCAAAAAACGTTTGCGGCTTTGGTGACCGGTCCTTTGCATAAAGGGGTCATCAATCAAAAAGGTATCGCATTTACCGGACACACCGAGTTTTTGGCCGAAAAAACCGGGGCGTCTCGACCCGTTATGATGTTGCTGACCGAAGGTTTACGGGTGGCGCTAGCGACCACCCACCTACCATTGGCCCAGGTCAGCCAGGCGATTACCCAAGCCTCACTCCAGGAAGTCATAGAGATCTTACATCGAGAACTTAAGCAGCACATGGGAATTGATCAACCGGTGATTCATGTTTGCGGACTTAACCCCCATGCCGGAGAGCAAGGCCACCTGGGCCGGGAATAAATTGATATTATTATTCCGGTTTTGGAAACTTTGCGCGCCCAGGGCTATGACTTGGTCGGACCTGTACCGGCAGATACAGCTTTTGTTGCTGCCAGATTGAAACAGCTGGATGTGGTTCTGGCCATGTACCATGATCAGGGATTGCCGGTACTAAAACATATGGGGTTTGGCGAGGCGGTGAATGTGACTTTGGGTCTTCCCATAATTCGAACTTCCGTGGATCACGGCACAGCCTTGGATTTGGCAGGCAGTGGTCGCATTGATGTGAGCAGTTTTGAAAAAGCTTTGGATTTGGCTCTGCAGATGGCTCATTGTGAGCAATCCCCATGAGCCAGTCACATCGGGCTCGCAAACGTTTCGGCCAGCATTTTCTTACGGACGGCCACACGGTAGCTGCCATTGTACATGCGATTCATGCTAAAGCATCGGATCATATAGTGGAAATCGGTCCAGGTCTCGGTGCCCTAACGCAAGAATTGCTGCCTTTGGTACAGCGTATGGATGCGGTGGAGTTGGATCGGGATGTGATTCCCAAACTGAAACAACTGTGTTTACCACTGGGTAAGTTGACTATCCATAGCGCGGATGCTCTGCAGTTTGATTTCTGTCAATTGCAAACAAACGCTAAACTTCGGGTGGTGGGTAATCTGCCCTACAATATTTCCACCCCCTTGATCTTCCGATTGGTTGAACAGTCCCACTGTGTGGAAGATATGCATTTTATGCTGCAAAAAGAAGTGGTGGATAGAATGGCCGCCGCACCCGCATGCAGTGACTACGGTAAACTGAGTGTCATGTTGCAGTATTTCTGTGAGGTGGAATCACTCTTTGAGGTCCCACCCAGCGCTTTTTCACCACCTCCGAAAGTCAATTCCGCCGTGGTCCGACTGCGTCCATTCGCATCGCCGCCTTTGGCGCTGGGTGATGTGGCTTTGTTCGAACGGGTGGTGACTCAGGCTTTTTCACAACGGCGTAAGACTTTGCGAAATACCCTGAAATCGTTAATAGGAGAACAGGAACTGCAGTTACTGGAAATTGATCCCGTGCGCCGCGCTGAGACTTTAACCTTAGAAGAGTTCGCTGTCATTAGCCGATACTTGGAACAGAATTCAAGGTAAGATTGGCGCCGAAATGGAACTGGGTTTACTGAAATTTTTGCAAAACATCCTAACTCCACCTACCTGTTTCATCTTGTCGGCATTGCTTGGGGTTGTTCTTTACCGTTTCCGACCCCTGTGGTCTATCCGTTTGTTGTTATTAAGCAGTGGCTTATTGTATTTATTTAGTTTGCCCGTGACGGCTGTGTTTCTCGCCGGTTTGTTAGAACCCCCGGCTTTGCCACCCTCGCAACTGCATCAAACCCCAGCGCAGGCGATTGTGGTGCTGTCTGCCAGTCGCTACGAGAACAACCCGGAATATGGTGCTGATGTCAGTAATGGCGTCGCGGCACAGCGCTTGCGTTACACGGCCTGGTTACAAAGACAAACCGGGTTACCGGTACTGATCAGCGGTGGTAAAGTTAATGCGAACCATCGCGAATCCGAAGCCCGGTTAATGCAACAAATGCTGGAGCAGGAATTTGGGGTGGCCGTGCAGATTATCGAGGAACGCAGTCGCACGACTTACGAGAATGCTCGTTACTCATCAGAGTTACTTTTGGCAAAAAAGTACCGGCATATATTGCTGGTAAGTCATGCACTGCATCTACCACGGGCCAGGGTTGCATTTGAACACTTCGGTATTGGGGTGACACCAGCTCCCACTTTATTGCATTCACGTGAGCGACCACGCAATGTCTCCCATTATTTGCTGCCGAAGATTCGAGCATTGCAGATAACGGAGTATTTTTTCCATGAATGGCTGGGGGGAATTTGGTATCGATTGCGTTACTATTGAGACCACTATTAACCGCTTTAACGTAATCCCATCTTCAGGCGGTTCACGCAGCTAAATCAACTCTTCTATTTTTCGTAATAAAGCATCTTTGTTTAAAGGCTTATGGAAATATCCCTGAATTCCTATATTTGCTGCCTGTTGCGGGCTGAGAGAATTGCTGAAACCGGTACATAAAAGGATAGGAATCTCGGGGCGGATAGATAACATGGCTTCGGCCATTTCACCGCCGGTCAAATCCGGCATGGTTTGGTCGGTGATCACTAAATCAAATTCGTCAGGTTTTTCTTCGAAACAGCGAAAGGCCTCACTACTGCTGGTAAATATGCTGACATTGTAACCCAGCCCCTTGAGTAATTCGCCTTCGAACAAAGCCACCGGAGCCTCGTCATCCACCACCAAGATGTGTTTTGCGTCAATGTGACCCGACACCTTGTTAACGTTGGAACCTTCTTCTATGCTGACAACTTCATTTTTAGGGAACAGAAGCCTGAAGCGAGTGCCTTTTTCCGCTTCGCTCTCCACCAATATGTGCCCATTGTGTTTGTGAATAATGCCGTGAACCATAGCCAAACCCATGCCGGAGCCTTTACCGATTTCTTTGGTGGTGAAAAAGGGCTCAAAAACTTTACCTAATATATCCGGGCTCAAACCCTTACCCGTATCACCAATACTCAATTCTACAAAGTCACCGGAAAAAACATGATGACAGGATGAGCACTCTTGTCGTTTCAGGTTGGTGTTTTTCGTTTCGATACGAATGGTACCCTTATTGTTCATGGCATCGCGGGCATTAATACACAGATTTAGGACAACTTGATTCAGTTGTACCGAATCGGCCATGATTTTAGGTATACCTTCTTGATTGTCTTGAGTGATTTCCACAGTGGATGGCAGAGTGGATTGGAGCATGTTGATGGATTCCTGCAACAAAGGCAGCAGTGATGTGGATTTCAATTCTGTCTCTGTTCCACGGCTGAAGGCTAACATTTGTTTCACCAAATCCCTGGCCCGTTCACTGGCTTTCATTACCTGTTGTAGATAGCTGTTGAGTTTTTCATTGGAGTCCCGGGTAATAAAATCCATCACCAGGGTGGTGTAGCCCATGATGGATGCGAGAATATTATTGAAATCGTGGGCAATACCACCGGTCAATTGACCGATAGATTCCATTTTTTGGGCATGCTGCAATTGGGTTTGCAGGTTCAATTTCTCCTGTTCTGCCTGCTTGGAATCGGTCAGATCACGACCCACACCCGTGATACCAATGATGTTTTGATTTTCGTCCATGGTGGGAGATCCGCTGAATTGGTAAGGTATCAGGGTGCCATCCTTGGTTTTTAGCGAGGCTTCCACCTCTGTGTATCCTAAGTCGAAACAGCGCTGTATGGCATCGCTGACGAGTAGGCGTTGTTCTTCTGGGAAAAAATTCAAAGCATCCATGTTTTCCAGCTCCGCGTGGCTGTAGCCGGAGACCAGGGAAAAGCGCTGATTCCAAAAAACCAATTTGCCTTGGGGACTAATTTGATAAACAACATCCTGAACACTGTCCATGATGCTGGCCCGCTGCAATATGGCCAGGTCCAGCTCACTTTTTGCGCTCTGCGCTGAAATGCCAAAGGAGACATCATCAGCCAATTCTTCCAATAAATTAAGTTCTTCGGCATCGAATGCACTGGGTTTGTCTGCGTAGATGTTTAAACAACCAAACACAATACCTTCTTTGTATAAAGGTAGGGTGACTGAAGAGGCAAAACCGCTTTTGGCAGCATTTTCTTTCCAAGGAGAGATGGCAGCGTCTTTAAGCAGATTTTCGGATACACAAGTGTTACCGCTGCGTATGGCGGTTTCGATAGGATTGTCGCACTTTCTATTCTTGTTATTCCTAAGCTGTTCCAGATAACCGTTTTCCGTACCTGCCTGAACCAGTGGCTGCACGCAGGTTTGGGACTCATCCAGTATTCCAACCCAGGCAAACCGATAGCCGCCGGTATTAATCAAAACCTCACAAATCCCCTGTAGTAATTGCCGCTCGTTATCTGAGCGAATAATCACATGACGGGTTTCTATAAAAGTGGTCAAGGTACGATTGAGGCGACGTAAATAGGACTCGGAGGTCAATTGTTGGCTGATATCTTTTATAAACAGAAGATTTGCAAACCCGGTGGGAGGTGTTTTTTTAACGCCAAAGACTTTAGCGGTAAAAATTGAACCATTTTTTCGTTTGAATTCGATCTGAAACTGCGAAACGTGTTCGGTATTCTCCAGGGAGAAGTGCATCACCTTGTTGGTATTACATAAACATTGGAGGTTTTGTCCGGTAATTTCGCTTTGTGTATAACCGAACATTTTTTCAGCGGATGGATTCAACATAACAATAGACTGCTGGTGGTCGGTCAAAATAATGGCATCCGGTAAGCTGGTAAAAATGGATTCCAAAATGTGATTTTGTTGTTCAAGCTGTTCTTCTGACTGTTGGAGTTGCTCAGTAAGCTGCCGATAACGGTTCTTTTCTTGATGTATGAGAGAGTGAGACAGTTTCAGTTTTCGGTAATTAAACAGAATGACAATCGTTAACAACAAAATGCCAATAAGAACCGATAAAAATAACAGGGTGTGGTATTCCTGTTGGGTATAGCCGGTGAGGACGCGACTACCGAACCATTTATCATAGATAACGTTGTACTCACCGCTGGATTTTACCTGCGCCAAACCGAAGTTCAATTGCTGTAATAACACCGCGTTACCTTCGCGTACTACCATGGACCAGGTTAAAATACGCAGGGGGTGGGATACGTAGTCGATCTGATCTTCCAGCCGTAACTGAAAGGCCAGATGACGAGTAACTTGTGCCGGGTACACGAAGGCATCCACATATCCGGCTACCAAATCACTCAATGCTTGCGCAGGTGTACCAACCAGATGGCACTGGATTCCAGGAAGTGTTTTTAAATATTGGTGGCTGATGTGTTCATTTACGCAGGCGACCTTTTTACCCTGGAGAGAGTCCAGGTCTTGGATATCACGGCGGCCTTTTCTAACAATGATGATTTCCGGCATTTCCAGTATAGGGTCGCTGAAATCCAGAGTTTTATCCCTTTCACTGGTATAGCCGGCGTCATGGAGAAAGTCCGCATCACCGTTTTGCAGCCACTGTAAAACTTCTGTCCATTGGTCACTGTGTTTATAAGTAACGGATATTCCTGCGGCCTTGGCCACCGCCGTGGACAGTTCTTTGCCGAAACCGCTTAATTTACCGTCGACATTGATAAAATTCACGGGTGGAAAATTATTGGAGGAGGCAATGACGTAGGTTTTTGTTTGCGCTTTTGCCTCCACGGAACAGCAGGCACAGAGCAACAGCGCCACTCGCGAATAATTTTGCAATCTTGGATTCATTACCACCCGATTTTTGTCCTTGGTTTTCGCTGCGAGTATCGCCCATTGCCGGTTTAACTATTTGAAAAACATAGATCAACTTACGGTTTTATACCAGGGTTGGGGCAAAAAAGGATGGATGCAATAATTATGCTCAGCCTGAGCTGCCTTGGGTAAAGACACAATTTGGGTTTTGCGAGGCGGATAGCTCAGTGAAATTCAAGCCGTGTAATTGACCATGCCTTCGATTTCAAGGAGCAAATCGTTACGACAAATATCACCCTGTAGAAAAAGTAGTGGTGTTTCAGATCCAAAAAAGTGGCGTACGGTTTGTTTAAGGTGTTCCGATAGAAAGCTTTGTTCCCGTAAATATATCTTAATCAGTGGAAATAGAGGCGGTTTGTAATGGTATTCCCGGATTTTATCGTGATTTAATAAATTGCTGATATTGTTGAGTGTTTCTTGCAGCTGTTTGTCGGCATCACCCGGATGTAGACTTTCATGCCCAACCACGCTGGCGGTACCGGATAAAAACAGAGTATGCGGATCGACGGATTGAAACAGTGTTGCGCGAGCAAAGGAAGGGCTACAGGGTCCATATTGAGCCGGGTAGTGGTAGGCTGCGACTTGGCGTGGATTTTCCAGGTAAATACCCGGCTCTACAGTGGCTATGAAATACACAGAGACTCCGCCGGAATAGGTGCCGATAGCGCTGGCCGCAGGAATCTGCTGCTGGAATTTTTCTCCATAAAATCGCTGAAAGGCCGCGAAACGACCCACACAGAATTCCTGGTAGCGCTCCAATTCCTTACCGGTTTCATTAATGCCGGGGAAGTGGTTCCAAATGCGTAATATATGCGGGGTTTGTTGCTGTTTTAAGAACTCGAAAATGGACAAATAGATTTCTTCGGTCAAGCTTTTCAGGTCGTTTCCCGCCACATCAATGCAGCCGAAGAGCAGTTGCTCATTGCGTGAGTAACGGATGTTGCCGCAATGACCCCTTTGAACGACTTCGTTGCTGTACCAAAGTTCTGCAACCGGATGCTCGCAATAGGCCAGATCAACATTAATATGGGTGAGTTCAGGGGCTATGTTTTGGCTGGTATGCTGGGAACCAAAGGTAACAACCCCGAGCAGGTTTTCATCCTGTTGCGGGACTTGGTCTGTTGGAACAAGGGCACAACTTACCGAAGCACGGTTTTTGTTTGCTTTTGGGGCTAATTCAGCTTTTGTCATCCGTAGAAACCAATATCTAAAGTGCTTTAAAAATAATTGTCGATTTTATTAAGTCAAACCATTAAAAAAACGTGCCATATTAACCATGGATTCACTCTCAGATTCTAAAGTGTAACTCGCTGTTTAGTATAGCTTATCATTGGATATTGGTCGCAATATATACAGTATAAGAATCAACATCGAAAGCAACATTATACAGTAGATTAGAGTGTTGAAAAATAAATGTGAGGTTTTCCATACCTTTGTGAATCGGCAATCTGTATAATTCGCAGCACTGACAAGCAAAAGGTTCAGAAGCTAAACTCTTTGTCAGAAAAGACATAGATCCTAACCACTATTTTACTGAGAGTATTCTCGAATTATGGAATCCCAAGCCCACAGAGACAAGTCTGAATTAATTCCTCACCCGCCGTTGCAGCAGTACTATGCAGACGAACAACATAGACGGGGGTTCGTTTCATGGTTATTTGATGAAACGGCGTGCCACTACGATTGGATTATTCGCGCCATGTCGTTTGGATCGGGGAATTGGTATCGACACAAAGCTTTGTTACGGGCTGGATTGAAACAAGATGACGCCATGTTGGATATTGCCACGGGAACCGGACCGGTGGCTAAAGCCGCCCTACGCATTGTGGGTCCCGGTGGTTCTGTGACAGGTTTGGATCGAAGCGCCAATATGATGTTGGAAGCCAAAAAAACTGTGCAGATTCCTTTTATTCAATCCGATGCCGCGCACTTACCGTTTCCCGACAATTCTTTCGATTTTCTTAGTATGGGTTATGCTTTGCGCCATGTGGATGATCTTCACGCCACTTTTGACGAATACTTGCGAGTTTTAAAACCGGGCGGCACGGTATTGGTTATGGAATTGACTCGGCACAAGTCTGCCTTCGTTAACCGATTCCTCAAGTTTTATATGCGCCGCATTGTTCCCAAAATAGCCCGCATTGGCTCGGGTACCAAAGACGCGGAAACGTTGATGACCTACTTTTGGGATACCATCGAAAATTGCGTACCACCCGATGATATAATGAAAGCCATGGCAAACAGTGGCTTTTTGGATAATCGACGTTATTGTGATATGGGGATATTCAGCGAGTATGTCGGTGTAAAGCCCGAATAAGAAAACGGAATATAGAGTTTTTTAAGATAATTCAGCTGCCTCAGCGTCTTTAAGAGGCATGCGCTCCATAAGGTAACAAAGACAATCTTTTCGGATGATATCTTCCTGGGTGGTTAACATGGAAGGCATGATAGGACCGGTGGTGAGCAGTTCGCCATTGCGCTGGCGGAAATAGCGATGGACCACATCCTCACCGGTTTCACTCATTACCGTCAGCACCGGGTCTGCATCATCTGGAACATTGACTTTTCCCCAGCGCGTACCGGTTTTTAATTCACTGAAGTTCATCAGGTCAAGGCGGGACTCGAACAACAAATCAACGCTCTCCTCACTAAAACTAAATCGAATATGCGGCGCAACTTTTACGGTGGCTACTGTGTGAAATAGGTCCATATCCTGGGTATGGACAGGGTGTGTTGGTAGTTCAGACAGATCCAGGCAGGCCTGCAAATATTCCAACGCATGCTCTATACCGTGGTGGTTTTCGGTTTGGCCGCATTCCACAGTCACTGCCGGACACAATTCGGCAAACGCCTGGGACTGAACTCCCTTGGGACGCACAAAATAGATTACTGTGCGGCTGAATAACGTAGCTAGATGATAAAAGGCATTATCCAGCCGATTAATACAGGCATAGTGTGGATTGAGTCCGGTATTGTTGTGTATGTCCACACTGAGAAAAACATCACGTTGTTGCATTTCTTGAACAACCTGTCCCATCATATTACATTCCACTGAATCATGACTGAAGCCTCTGTGGGGCCAGACGCGGTTGTAATCCACTTGGCCATTGAGGCGGCGTTCGGCGGTCCGTGCTGCGGTAACATTACCCACAAACAGAGATAGTGAGCGCGGTAGAGCTTGATGGGAATATTTTTGTAACAGTTTTTGCACTGCGTAAAACCCGGTGGTTTCGTTGCCGTGTAAGAGAACCGAGACAAACAAAGGTTGTTGGCGTCTACCTTGCAAGTGTATCAGGGTCGGTCCGGACAGAATATTGTGTAGCTCCTGTGGTCCGGTCTGCAAAAAACCCTCGGGTAATTGGTCTGTTATATGAAGCATATGATTCCTATGTCAGCGATTGATACCCCAGTTGTGTACCGGCAGCCCGGATTCTTGATTTTCAATGTAGCTGGTGGTGAGTTTTTCCATATCGGGGCCGTAGCGGCAGACAAATGCCCGTTGCCATTCGGCGCCGGTGCAGTTATTCACGGTTCTGGATTCAATAATTGTCAAATAGCGATCAATGTCCGTTTGGTCTACTTGAAGTCGTTGTAGACCTTTGGCGGCCAAAGGCAGTAGTGTTTTGAGAATCAAGGTTTGAATTTTGATTTTTTTACCATCCAGCCACACAATGTTGGTATCCAGGCCATATTGAGCGGCTCGGTAGAAATTGTCCCGCGCCAACTCAAACGGCAGTTGGGTTTCCGGCGCAGGTTGTTGTTGTGCCAGGGCGTAAACCAGGCCGTAATAAAAGGCCGCATTGGCCAGATTGTCCTCCAGCGTGGGGCCGGCCGGTACGACACGATGTTCGATACGAATATGAGGTAATTTATCCCCCAAGCCGATCAGAGGGCGGTTCCAGCGCCATAGGGTGCCATTGTGGAGGCGCACATTGGCAAAATGTTCTAAAGGCTCTTGCTGCAACATAGGTAGTAAAACGGGGAAGTGTTGGTAATTTTCTTCGAAAATTTCCATCAAAGATTCACGGGCATAACCGGAACCAAAAGACACGCGCCGCATGGGACCTTGGGACGCATCACCGTATCCACCCACTTCCACCGATTGTTCAAACAGGGGGATACGCGTTTCTGACCACAAGTTCTTTCCAAATAAATAGGGCGAGTTGGCTGCGACAGCGACCACGGGGGCCGATAGTATGATGGATGCATTATAGGCGCGCAGAGCCTTGGAGATGGGTACTTGCAGGTGAATTTGAAAAGATGTGGTTGCCGATTCCAGCATGACATCCTCATGGCTTAAACGCAGGATCTCATTACCGTGTATATCCAACCGCAGTGGTCGACCATTGCGCATACGTAATACTTGTTCGTTAAGAGCCGCATAGCGTTTCATTGACGATACATTGGCCATGGTCAAGTCAGTGCTTTTCACCGTGGGCAAAATTCCGATCATCGCCAATTGGCTATCGAGGTTTTTCGCAGTGGCACTGCCGTGTCGCCACAGCTGCATCATCTCCTCCCGGTGGTGGGTGAATGCGCTGTTTTTTAGGGTTTCGGCGCCAAAATTGAATTCGATATTGAAAGCGGCCAGTTCCTGGGTGACCATGGGATTTGCCATGGTTTGGATCAGTTTTTCGTTAATGGGCTGGGGTTTGGCGTTCCGGTCCACAATCCAGACTTCCAACTCGAAGCCGGAAGCAAATCGGTCATCACAAAAGCGATTTTCCGCAAACCATTGGGACAATAACCGGGTTTCTTCGGCTAAGCGGTTTTCGAACCGGTCGAAATGACGTTGTTCAAACTGGATCCGGGAGATTTCCTGTCCCATGGGTCCGCCTCTTCAAGGTGCATGTTTTTATTCTAGCTCATACAACAGCTTACGCAGGTTTCATGAAAACAAATCGGCACATTGATGGAAAAGCTTTAAATTTCTGTGGCTGTAATCGCAGGGACGGTTTTCAGCAAGCAAATCCGCGGGTTATACTTAGCGCCCTTTGCAATAATAATTCCGGAAAACACTATGTCTGCATCAAACAAATCCATATCCAGCTTTCAGGACCTGATTTTAGCCTTGCAGGAGTACTGGGCAGAACAAGGCTGTGTGGTTTTACAGCCTTATGATATGGAAGTCGGCGCCGGTACTTTCCATCCGGCCACTTTTTTGCGTGCCATTGGTCCCGAACCTTGGAGTGCAGCCTATGTGCAACCCTCGCGTCGACCCACAGACGGTCGTTATGGCGACAATCCCAATCGACTGCAACACTATTACCAGTTTCAAGTGGTGATAAAACCTTCACCGAAAAACATTCAGGAATTGTACATTGGTTCCCTAAGAATGTTGGGGTTTGATCCCCTGGAACACGATATCCGCTTTGTTGAGGATAACTGGGAGTCTCCCACCTTGGGTGCCTGGGGTTTGGGCTGGGAGGTTTGGCTCAACGGTATGGAGGTCACCCAATTCACCTATTTTCAACAAGTGGGAGGTTTGGACTGCAACCCAGTGACGGGTGAAATCACTTATGGTCTGGAGCGTATAGCCATGTATTTGCAAGGGGTTCAAAGTATTTACGACATAGTGTGGACCGATGGACCTCTGGGGAAAATCACATATGGTGATGTATTCCATCAGAACGAAGTGGAAATGTCCGCATACAATTTTGAGCACGCCGATGTGGCCAATTTATTTGCTCAATTTGATGCTTGTGAGGCCCAAAGCAATTATTTAATCGGCCAGGGTTTACCCTTGCCGGCCTATGAAATGGTGCTAAAAGCTTCCCATTATTTCAATTTGCTGGATGCCCGTCACGCCATCAGTGTCACTGAACGGCAACGCTATATATTGCGAGTACGTGCCTTGTCTCGTGCCGTGGCTCAAGCCTACTTCGATGCTCGGGAAGTGTTGGGTTTTCCCATGTTGCTTTCACCCGAATTAAGGGAGAGCAACTAGATGAGCGTTAAAGACGACTTATTAATTGAAATCGGTACTGAAGAGTTACCACCGAAGTCCTTGCGGCAGTTATCCGCTGCGTTTTCCCAGGGTATCAGTGATGGCTTAAAAAAACTGGGTTTGTCCTATGAGCAATTGCACTCCTATGCAACGCCCAGGCGTTTGGCGGTTTTGGTGAGCCAGTTGGACGCTGCGCAACAGGACAAAATAGTAGAGCGTAGAGGTCCTGCGGTCACGGCAGCCTTTGGCGATGACGGTTGTCCCACGCCGGCAGCCGCCGGGTTTGCTAAATCTTGCGGTGTTCAAGTGGAAGATTTGCAAACCAGCAAAACCGATAAAGGCGCCTGGTTGGTGTATCACAGCGAGGAAAAAGGGCAACCTACCACGGATTTGATTGCTGATGTAGTCAACGCCAGCCTGGACAAACTGCCCATACCCAAACGTATGCGTTGGGGCGATTCTCAGTCTCAGTTTGTGCGACCGGTGCACTGGGTGGTTTTGCTATTCGGTGACCAAGTTATAGAAGCACAGATTATGGGCTTGACCAGCGGCCGGGTCACTCGGGGTCACCGTTTTCACCATCCGGAAACTCTGTATTTGGGCGAGCCCAACGCATATTCTCCATTGTTGGAAACCCAAGGCTTGGTGGTGGCGGATTTTGACACCCGCAAAGAAGCTGTCAGGGCGCAGGTTTTGGAGGCGGCTGCACAACTGGGTGGAACAGCAGTCATCGATAATGATCTGCTGGATGAAGTGACGGCCATGGTGGAATGGCCCATGGCTATCAGTGGTAATTTCGATACCCGCTTTCTGCAAGTACCCACCGAAGCTTTAATAACCACCATGAAAAGCAATCAAAAGTATTTTCATGTGGTGGATGCCACAGGTGCTTTATTGCCCTATTTCATAACCGTTAGCAACATCGCCAGTCTCAAGCCGGAAGTGGTTCGTGCCGGTAACGAACGGGTGATTCGACCGCGCCTGGCGGATGCAGAGTTTTTCTGGAACCAAGACCGGAAACATTCACTGGAGTCGCGTCAGGAACGTTTACAAACCATTCTGTTCCAGAAAAAACTGGGAACTTTATACGATAAATCCCAACGCGTTGCTGCACTGGCGGCGGCTGTTGCCGCTGCGATGGGAGCTGATGCAGAGCAAGCCAAACGCGCAGCCTGGTTGTCCAAGTGTGATTTAATGACGGAAATGGTTTACGAGTTTCCGGAATTACAGGGCATTATGGGTCGTTACTATTGTGCTCACGATGGTGAAGCTGCCGATGTTTGCAGTGCCATGGAAGAGCAATACATGCCGCGTTTTGCCGGTGATTCCCTGCCCAAAACACAGGCAGGTCAGGCACTGGCTATTGCCGATAAACTGGATACCATCGTCGGTATTTTTGGCATTGGCCAAGCTCCCACGGGAAACAAAGACCCTTTTGCCTTGCGTCGGGCGGCATTGGGATTGTTGCGCACCATCATCGAATGCGAGTTGAACCTGGACATTGACCAATTGTTGGATCAAGCCATTGAGTTATTGGGCTCACGTTTGGAAGATAAGGACACCAAAACGAAAGTCTATGATTTTATGATGGATCGTTTGCGGGCTTACTACCAGGAACGCAAAGTGCCGGTGGAGTTGTTTGAAGCGGTGTTGGCCAGACGGCCTGTGCAGCCTTTGGACTTTGACCGCCGTGTGCTTGCGGTAACGGAGTTTCGGCAAATGGAAGCAGCTGAAAGTCTGGCACAGGCCAATAAGCGCAGTTCCAATATTTTGCGTCAAGCTCGGGAAAAAGGCATTGTACTCTCCACAGAGGTGGATCCATCCTTGTTAGAGGATGATGCGGAAAAAGCGTTGTATTCTGCTATCGCGAATCTAACCGGGGAAGTGGCGCCTTTGTTTGCAGCGCACGACTACAGTACCGCACTGACCCGGTTGGCGTCCCTGCAAGCACCGGTCGATCAGTTTTTTCTGGACGTCATGGTGATGGTGGAGGCTGAGTCTTTGCGTAACAACCGCCTGGCCTTAATGGCACAGATGCGGGACTTGTTCCTGCAGGTGGCGGATTTATCCCGATTATGAGCGAGGCTGATATGAATAAAGACTCTTACGATGTGATGCTTGAGCAGGTGCAACAGTTTCACGATAAACACGATTTCAAAAATACCGGAGGAGAAGATCTGGTGTATCGTGTGGCTTTAATGGCGGAAGAGCTGGGTGAAATCTCCGCATGTGTCACTAAGGGTAAAAGCAAGGAGGACTTACAGGAAGAGTGTGCTGATTTGATGATACTTTTAGTGGGAACCGCCATTTCCGCAGAATTCGATTTAAAGCAGGCGTTTTGGGACAAAATGGAAAAACTCAATAAGCGCAATTCCAAGATGATCGATGGTCGCATTCGAGTGTCGGATTTTCGAAATTGCTGAATGATTACTAAAACACGGCTGTAAAGATGAAAACCATCATTTTGGATCGAGATGGCGTCATTAATGCGGACTCGGATAGCTATATCAAGTCGCCGGAAGAGTTTGTCCCAATCCCCGGTAGTTTAGAGGCCATTGCCCGGCTCAATCGTGCCGGCTACCGGGTTTTGGTTGCTACGAATCAATCCGGTATTGCCAGGGGATATTTTGACGAGGCGATATTGGCGCAGATGCACGATAAACTGCGTCGGGGCTTGCAAGCGTTGGGCGGAGAGGTGGCACGTATCGTTTTTTGTCCTCACGGCCCCGACGATGGCTGTTCTTGTCGCAAACCCAAGCCCGGTATGCTGCTGGAGTTGATACAAATCTATGGCTTAAATAGCGCGGATATACCTGTGGTGGGGGATTCCTTAAGGGATCTGGAGGCGGCGGTGGCCGTTGGTGCCAACCCCGTGCTGGTGAAAACAGGCAAAGGTGAAAGAACCTTGGCAAAAATCCGAGACGATTCGGATCCTCTCTGGCAGGATTTACCCGTGTACGATAACCTTGCCGCTGCGGTGGATGATATATTACTTAAAAACGGGGATTAGCCGTGTTATTTATTCGATCCATGTTATTCAATATTTTAATGGTAGTAACCGTGCCGTTTGTTTTGATTCCAGGCCTGTTCACGCTCCCCTTTTCATTTAAGGTTCGTTACAGGGTTTACAGTTCCTGGTCTCTGGGCATGATGTGGTTGGTGGAAAAACTGTGTGGTCTGGGCTATGAAGTGCAAGGTGCGGAAAACATTCCTGCCGGTGCTTGCATTATTTACAGTAAACATCAGTCCACATGGGAAACCATCGCTTTACAAAAGATTTTTCCGCCCCAAGTCTGGGTTTTGAAACGGGAGCTATTGTGGGTACCTTTTTTTGGCTGGGCCCTGGCGATGTTGGGCGTAGTGGCCATTAATCGAAGCTCCGGTCGCAAGGCCGTTAAACAAATTGCGGAACTGGGTAAGCAGCGACTGGAACAAGGAAAGTGTGTGGTCATTTTCCCGGAGGGAACCCGTGTGGCACCCGGTGTGGAAAAGCGTTTCGGCGTCGGCGGTGCTATTCTGGCGCAACATAGCCAGTATCCGCTGGTTCCCGTTTGTCACAATGCGGGCGAGTATTGGCCCCGCCGTGGCATCATTAAGAAACCTGGAACCATTAAGGTGGTTATCGGTAAGCCTATTGATCCTACGGGTAGAAAAGCTGAGGATATGAATGCGGAGATAAAGCAATGGATGGAAGCTGTCTATAAGGAAATTACCACCATGGAGTTTGATTCCGAATCCGGAGCACCCGCCGGTGTATCCTAGTTTAAAAGGGAACTAAGTTAGTGCTTGCAGTGATGACCGCAACGCCGAATAAATAAGGATGTAAAAAAATAAACGCCACATAGGCTGTGGCACCTGCCGCAAGCACGATGAAATCATTTTTTAAGGGAAATTTTTCCTTGGCTTTCCGGGCGCCGCGTAGATTGGCAGAGAACATAGCGATTAGAGCATAAATCCCGAAACTGCCACACAAAATCAATACGTCCCACTCAGAGTTGGATAACATGTGTCCAACGGCCCACAGGAATACCCCCCACAACATGGGATGGCGTGTGTAACGTTTCACGTTGGTTTTCATGTTGGCTGCCGCCATCAAGGTGATAGCAAGTAACATTAGAGCGGCGTTGAGTGATGGCCCCCAAGCGGGAGGTGTCCATGCATGAGCATTGTTGCTATAAATCATACCAACGACAATGAGAATGAGGCCGGTTAAAGAGCTTAAGGCGAATAAAGCCTGGTATTTGCTTGGTCCAAAGGATTCAATCAACGCCGAACGCAGTGAACTGAATGTGGGCAGCAAATGAATTCCCAGAAACACAGTCAGTCCAAGAATTAGCCAAACCATGTTGCGCCTCCCTTTGCATACTGGTTAAGATTACTAACAACTCAATTGACGGAATAATAGCATGGCGTTGTTACGGGAGCTATAATTCAGTGACGGCCTCCTGCAGGACTCGTTTTACATTTCTGTATAATTGGTCAACATCGATAGGCTTGGTGACATAGGCCGCAAAGCCTGCCGCAGCACCTTTGGCTATGTCTTTATCCATGGCATTGGCGCTGACAGCAACGACTTTAATATCTTTGGTACCCGGATTTGACTGTAGGCGTTTTTTTACTTCGTAACCGTCCATTTCCGGTAAGTTGATATCCAGAAGGATCAAATCCGGCCGTTGCGCTTGCGCCAACTCCAAACCCTGCGATGGTGTGTTTGCACACAACAAATGTATGTTTTTTTGAATTCTAAATATTTCCTGCATTAAGATTACATTGCTGGGATTGTCTTCGATGTACAAAATGGTCTTTGGTGAATCAAACAGTTCCCGATTGAGGGGAAACGGTTGCGTGTCTTTGTTGCTTTGGCTGCTGATTTTGGCGGCTTTGGGTATATCTACCCAAAAAGTCGAACCTTTGCCCGGTTCGCTGCTGAAGTCAATACTCCCTTTCATACTCTCAGTCAGTCGTTTACTAATGACCAGACCAATGCCGGTACCTTCCACAGCAGCGGAACTTGGTGATAAGCGATCAAAGGGTTGAAAAATACGGTCCCTAAGTTCGGCTGCGATTCCGATGCCATTGTCAGAAATAAGAATTCGCCAAAAACCATTGATCACTTCAAAATCAATACGGATATAACCGTAAGGACTGTTGTATTTAACCGCATTGGACAAAAGATTCAGGGTGACTTGCTTTAAGCGTACCCGATCGGCGTAAACCGCAAGGTTGTTGCTGTCCGGGTAGTTGGCAACAAACTCAATGTGTTGCTTCTTTGCGGCGGGATTGAGTAAGGTCAAGCATTCTTCAACAATGGGTTTCCAGTCTACCGCTTCCATAGTGAGTCTAAAATTGCCGGATTCTATTTTTGCCAGATCAAGAACTTCATTGATGAGATTAAGTAGATGTTTTCCGGCACTGAGAATTTCCTGGGAATAAAGCTGTGCATTGGCACCTTTCGTGGATTCCAGTTCAATGAGTTGGGCGAATCCCAGTATGGCATTCATAGGAGTACGTAATTCATGGCTCATGCTGGAAAGAAACTCCGATTTGGCCCGATTGGCTCTTTCGGCTTCCTGTTTTGCACTGGCCAGCAGGCGTTGGGTGGACTCTCGTTCAAGAATTTCGTTCTGGAGTTCTTCGGTACGTTCCGCTACCCGCTGTTCCAGTTCGTTGCGGGCGTTGGCCAACTGTTCAGAGACGAGCTTATGCTGAGTAACATCGTGAGCCGCTGCATAAATCGTTTTGTTGTCGGGTGAGCGTATTGCATTCCAGGTTATCCAGCGGTAAGAGCCATCTTTACAGCGATAACGGTTTTGAAAACCGATGGTCTTATGAATAGGGTTGTTCAGGGCAGCCAGTTCGCGGGTGGTATCAGCGACATCGTCGGGGTGTACAAAGGACATAAAGGGTTGGGATTTCAGTTCCTCCAGCGTATATCCCAGTGCTTTCTCCCAAGACGGATTCAGGTCCAGGAAATACCCTTCGCAGCTGGCAATACACAACATATCCAATGATAAGCTGAAATAGTTATCACGTTCTTCGGTGGACTTTTGCAACTGCTGTAAAGTGGCTTCCAGGGCGTCCTTGGTCTGGGTCAGTTTACGATCACGGAATAAGAGTATGACCAGCAAAGCGCTGATAACGGAAACAATAATGGTGGTGACAACAATATAACTCAACTCCTTTTGGGAATAGCCGGATAAGATTCGAGTTCCGTACCACTTATCATAAATTCGCTGGTACTCGCCGCTTTGTTTTATATTGGCCAGGCCTTTGTTGACGATGCCGATGATTTGTCGATCACCTTTTGTTGCAGCCATAGACCAATCCAATTGGCGTACCGCTTCGGGTAGAATTTTTATCTTGTTGACCAGTTTCTGTCTCTGTAAAAAATACAAAGCAATCTCCCGAGGATAGACGAATGCATCCGCTTCACCCGATAAGAGAGCTGTAAGGCCATCAATCGGGCGTTTTACGATGTGGCATTGAATCTGGGGAAATTGCTGCAAATACAAATGACTGATGTGTTTATCCACACATGCAACGGTTTTACCTTGCAAGGATTGAAAATTGTGGATGTCGATGCGGTCCACAGTGGTAAAGATGACTTCAGGCATGGTAATTATTGGCTCGGAAAACTCTAAAAATTCGGTTCTTGCTTCGGAATAGGCCGCATCGTGGATCAGGTCAATTTGTCCGGTTTTCAACCAGTCCAGTACCTCTGTCCACACATCCGAGTGTTTTCTGTTGATGCCGACACCCAAAGATGCCATTGCGGCATCGGAAACATCTCTCCCGAATCCGGCCAGGTGTTTGTTATTATCTAAAAAATTGATAGGTGGAAAATTATTGGTGGAGCCAATGTTAAGATTAAAATTGCAACGGTTCAGGTCTATACAGGTTTCGGGCGTGTCCGCTTGCACGGTTTGGCTACACAGAGTGTATCCAAAGCAGGCCAGTCCCAGTAAGGTGCCTATGGACGTCGGTTGCATAATCCCTTCAATTGAAGTTTTATACCAAATTGGTCAAAGGTACCGAATTATGTGTAAATTGGGAACCGCATTTGCCCGGAAACCGATTGTTTTTTACAGTTTAGGCAAAATTGGGTTTTTTGCCTAATCACTGTCATCTTGTGTTTCATAAATCTGCGATTGGTAAGTAATTCTGAAATCATTCAGCATTTGACTTAATACGGTGTGGTCTATCCCGGAGTGGTCCAATGCCATGCGGGCCAATTCCAGGCTGGCTTCAATGTTTTCCGAAACTATTCCGGAGGCGCCCAAAGCGTGTAGTTGGCGGCATTGTTCCAGGCTGTGTCCACGAGCATAAATGAGTACATCCGGGTAGGTTTTTCGTAGAGCGGCCACCACTTCAAGGGTCGCAACCGGATCATTTAAGGTGACAATAATCAATTTGGCTTGAGCCGCTCCCACCGCCTTGAGTAACTCCGGTTGAACCACGTTGCCGAAAAATACCGGATGTCCTGCCGCGCGGGCTGTCGCCACCAGTGCGGCATCAGAGTCCAGGGCTACAAAAGGTTGTTCGGCAATTTTTAGAATCTCACCGATTCGGTGCCCAACACGGCCATAACCGGCTAATACCATTGGTGTATCCAGTGTGGGTTCGGGTTGTAGAGGACTGCCCTGGTTTTTAACTAGGCGTAAAGCCATATTGGCCAGTGCCGGCGTGATCAACATGCTACTTAAAACCAGCAACAACAAATATTGATATTGGATCTGATCCAGAATGTTGGCTTGAAACGCCAGCGAAAAAACCACTAAAGCGAATTCCCCGCTTTGGGCGAGAATGAGAGAAACGGCCCAACCGGTTCGCCCTTTTTGGCCAAATAAGTAACATAAGGGAAACAATATCAGGATTTTAAGCGCGACTAACCCTGCCAGCATGGCCAAAGCGTTGAGAGGATGGTTGAATAACAATTGCAGATTAAAGGACATGCCCATGGACATAAAAAAAAGTCCCAGCAGCAAACCGCGAAAGGGTTGTATTTCTGCTTTTACTTGGTGACGGTAAAAGGAATCGGAAATGAGCAAACCGGCCAGGAATGCACCCATCGCCATGGACAAACCGGCTCTTTCGGTGAGTAAGGCAATGCCCAGAACAATTAATACTGCAGAGGCGGTGAACACTTCGGGATTTCCCGACAAGGCTACCCGGTGCAGCACCGGGTGCAGTAAATAGCGACCGCTGATGATGACTAGCAAAACTATCACTATGGATTCCAATATGGCCAGACCGATCTCAGCACCCATATTGATTTGAGGCGCCGCTACCAGGGGGATAAGTACCAGCAGTGGTACAACCGCCAGATCCTGCAGTAATAGAATCGCCAGGGAAGTGCGACCGTAGGTGCTGGGTAGAGTTTTCTGTGCAGTCAGTATTTGCAATACAAAGGCAGTGGAGGACAGGGCCAGTGCCGGTCCCACCAACACGGCAGCGCCCAATGGCAGTTCAAACAGCAGGTAGGCCAAGCCCCCCAAAACGGATCCGGTGATCAGTACTTGCAGGGATCCCAGTCCGAACACCATAGTTCGCATTTGCCATAATAGGGAGGGTTTTAACTCGATACCGATAACAAATAATAACAATACCACGCCAATCTCGGCTAAATGTCCAATCTCGTTGATGTTGCTAATGAGCCCTAAACCGGATGGCCCCACAGCAATTCCAGCCAATAAAAACCCGGGCACGGCACCCAGACGGGCCGTTTGTGAGGCTGGAACCGCTATGACAGCAGCGATGAGGAGAATAATTATGTCAACTAAATAAGTAGACATCCAAGTCTCTTGTTATGGATTTTCTTAAAGTCTAGCAAAGATTCGCGTTCTAAACGTGTCGTCGTTTCTGATTTACTCTCCGGGAGGAAGACGTTTACCCTTTTTAGGCTGGGTACGTCCCCGGATTATCAGATCACGGCGTTATCTTAGATTCCCTAAGACACGCCTTAATGTGGTTTCATCTAAATAAGCCTGTGTGGAATCGGGTGCGTATGGGATCCGGCCCAGCAAGGGGCAGTCCAGGTGTTGGCACAGATACTCAATGTTTTCTGCGCTATAGTCGGTGTCGTTTTGGGGGTGGTTGGCGATCCAGGCGGCACAGGACAGATGGTCCGCGCGAATGGCACGTGCTGTGAGTAAACTATGGTTCAAACAACCGAGGCGAATTCCACTGACCATCACCACCGGTAAATTGAGTGCTTGTGCCAAATCTGCGGTGGTATGAGTCGGACTGATGGGTACAGACCAACCACCTACCCCTTCGACGATAACCACATCCGCTTCTGTGGCGATATGTTGAAACCGCTCCAGGATCACAGGTATCTGAATTTCCTTGGCGGCTTTTTGTGCAGCGATGTGGGGAGCAATAGGTTCGAGATAAGCATAGGGGTTGACGGTTTCATAGGGGATATCCACGTTCGCGCAGGTCATCAAAGCTACCGCATCCTCATTACGCAACCCTTTTGCGGTGGTTTCGCAGCCTGAAGCGATGGGTTTCATGGCAGCCACCCGGTATCCCATTTGAATTAATTGGCCTATGATCAGTTGAGACGCGGTGGTTTTGCCAATTCCTGTATCCGTTCCTGTGATAAATAATCCCCGGCTCATACGCGCGCCACCTAACATTGGTTCAACTTACAACATATCATATCAAATCCACCTTGATGGCCGGATTGTTCCGTGCATTATCCCCGGGAGCCACCCAGGCATTGCCGTAGATTACCTCATAGCTTGCGGGCAATACTCCATTACAGCGATACTTCTCGTAGTGTTGCAGCATGGTTTGAAAGCCACGCTTACCTTGCAACGCGGTATTGCGATCCGGTGCAGCATTGCGGGCACCAATGGTTTTAAGATCCCGCATCAGCGTGAGTGCGTCGTGATAGGTCATGGTAAGGCATTCCATATCCATTACAGGGTCGGCAAAGCCGCAACGCAGCAGGGCGTCTCCAATGTCGTGCATATCGATAAATGGATGTACATGGGTGCGGACATCGGCCTGACGCCAGCTGTCGCGCAACTCTTTCAAAGTGTCCGGCCCCAAAGTGGAAAACAGCAAAGTACCGCCGGGACGCAAGATACGTTTGAATTCGGCAAAGGTTTTATCCAGATCGCCGCACCATTGAATGGCCAAGTTAGAGAAAACCAGATCAACACTGTTCGAGGCCAGGGGCAAGGATTCGGCGTCACCGCAAATATAAAACTGGTGCCCCAGACGATGTTTTTGCAGCCAGCCCGTTTTTGCTCGACCTACCAGCAGCATGGAATGAGCAATGTCCAGGTGGATACTTCTGGACTTTTTAAAGTGCCGGCACAATTTCAAGGTAGTCTCACTGGTGCCGGAACCCACATCTACAAAGGTTTGGGGTTGGATGCGCATATACTGCAGTCTTTCCAACAGACGCTGCCCCACTTCGTGTTGCAGCAGAGCGGTGGCATCATAACGAGGGGCCGATTGGTCAAAGGAACGGCGAAAAACCTGTTTAATCAATTTGGGTAAGGCTTTATTCATAAATAAATGCTTCAATTTGTTCAGCAAACTCATCCAGGTGAGATAAAAATGGTCCATGACTGGTGCCTTTGACGCAATGCAATCGCGCATTGGGGATTAACTCCTGCATGGCCTGCGATGCGGCTAAGGGGGCCAAACGGTCTCTTTCTCCGGCAATAATCAGCGTGGGACAGTGGATCTGGGTTAAGTGAGCACGCAGGTTTTCAGTTTGTAGTAAATACAGACCTTGCTCCAGTGCGTGGTGGCAAGGCTCCCCATCTCTGAACACCCTCTGTCTCAAGGTACGGATTTCGTCTCGTGCACTTTCGCTGCCAATGGCTTGCACTGCCAGAAACTGCAGTACCGTATCTCGATATGCCAGTTTTAAGTCGGTACCGAATTTATCCAGGGTTTGCTTTTCCATGGCATGGGGCCAATCCGGTCCGCTAAAAAACTGGGGTGAAGTGGCGGTGAGTATGAGCTTTTTGATTTTTTCCGGGTATTGTAGTGCCAATTGCATAGCTACCATGCCGCCCAGCGACCAACCGAGAACGTTACAGGAAGGTTCCAGTAAGGGCGCCAGAGATGTCGCCAGGTTTTCCAGCGTATAGCGTTGTTGTAGGGTGTTGGGACTGCGGCCATAACCGGGCAAGTCCACCCAGGTGACCGTGCAGTGGGCTTGGAGTTTCTCCTGCACATTTTCCCATATGTTGCCACCAATACCCCAACCATGCAGTAACAGCAATGGTGCTCCGGAGCCGCGACTGTCGCTGTACAGGCTCATGGCTTGCTGAGTCCGCTCATGGCTGTTTCCAGTGCTGCCAGCAGTTGCTCCACATGCTGTTCTTCATGGGCGGCGCTAAAGGTAATGCGTAAGCGGGCACTGCCTTTGGGTACGGTAGGAGGCCGTATGGCACTGATCCAGATGTTTTGTTGCATCAATGCCTCGCTGAGCTGCATGGCTCTGGCGTTGTCACCGACGATCAGTGCCTGAATAGGGGTGTGTGAATCGGTTAACTCAAACCCCAATTGTTGTGCCCCGCTTCGAAAACGTAGCACCAGGGATTGCAGTTTTTCCCGGCGCCAATCGTCACTGATCGAAAGTCTGAGTGCCGCTCGGGTGGCTTCGGCAACTGCTGCGGGCATGGCTGTGGTGTAGGTGTAACTGCGGCTGGTTTGAATCAAAGTTTCGATTAATTCTTCACTACCGGCAATAAAAGCACCAAAACTGCCCAGGCTCTTGCCCAGGGTTCCCATGAATATGGGAATTTGTGCTTCGGAATAGCCATCGCAGCTGCCCTTGCCGTGTGTGCCGCATACCCCCAGGCCATGGGCATCATCCACCATAAGCCAGGCCTGGTGTTGTTGTGCCAACTGCACCAATTGCGGTAGCGGTGCTGTGTGTCCATCCATGCTGAACACCCCGTCAGTGGCAATAAGCTTGTCGCCGGTGGAACTTGTTTTCAACAACAGCCGCTCTAAGGCTTGCGTATCGCGATGGGGGTAACGCTGCAGTTTCGCATCACTTAAACGTCCGGCATCGATTAACGAGGCGTGATTGAGCTTGTCTTGGAATACAACATCCTCTTTATCGGTTAAAGCACAAATGGCTCCTAAATTGGCCATGTATCCGGTAGAAAACAATAAGGCACGGGATCGACCTGTGAACTGGGCCAGTTCCAGCTCCAGTTGGTGGTGGGCCCGGGTGTGGCCGCAAATTAAATGAGAGGCACCGCTGCCGCTGCCGTAAATATCGGCTCCCCGTTGCAGTGCTTTCACTACCTCGGGGTGGTTAGCCAGGCCCAGGTAGTCATTGCTGCAAAAATTAAGGGTTCGGCCCTGCTCCAGCTCCAGCCAGGGTCCTTGGGGTCCCAGTACCAAACGGCGCTGCCGATACAGGTGTTGTTCCCGGCGTTGTTGCAGTTGTTTTTGTAACCGCAATTGTAACTTTCGCTGTAGTTTTTGTTGCAACAACGCCGATGTTTGAGTGGATGCGGGCAATGACTACAGCGTCTTTTGTTGGTCACGTCGCTGTTGGGTATCGCCTCTGGGGCGTAAATTTTGATCCCGTAACATTTGCAAATCGTCTTCCACCTGCCTGCCTTTGGTGGTGAGGTAGTCTCCGATCATGACACCGGATGCGCCGGCCATGAAAATCATGGCTTGCAAATCTCCCAGAAACTGGCGACCGCCGGCGATACGAATTTCGGCTTTGGGCAGCATATAGCGATAAACTGCGATGCATTTGAGAATTTCCATGGGTTCCATGGGTTGCTGTGTCGCCATGGGAGTGCCTGCTTGCGGATTGAGAAAATTCAGCGGCACGGATTCTACTCCTAACTGGCGCAAGGTATGGGCTAATTCAATGCGTTGTTCCAGGCTTTCACCCATACCTAAAATGCCACCGGCACAAACCCGAAGCCCCGCATCACGGGCATGTTGGATGGTGTCAATGTTTTCCTGATAAGTGTGGGTGGTGCACACATTATCAAAGTAACTCTCGGCACATTCCAGATTGTGGTGATAATTTTCCAAGCCTGCATCTTTTAAGAACTGGGCACTTTCCCGGTCCAGTACACCCAGGCTGGCACAACGGCCGATGTCGCTGTCCTGCTCCAAGGTTTGGAAGTATCGACTTAACTGATTTTTTTCCTTCTGCGAGCGTACGCCCCAGCCTTTGGAGACCACACCAAAGTCACTGGCTCCCCATTGGCGCGCCTGCTTGGCTTGAGCGCTTAGGGTATGGGTGTCTATATAGTTGTATACTGGTGCACTGGTTTGATAATGACCGCTTTGAGAGCAAAAAGAGCAGTTTTCGGAGCAGTTACCGGAACGTACGTTAGAAATGGCACAGACTTCCACTTCATTGCCGCGGAAGGTTTTGCGTAAACGATCGGCACCGGCCATGAGCCAGGGCAGATAATCGCTATCCAGGCCGATCATCCAGTGGGCTTCTTCCAGTGTCATTTCGCCACCGTCCAAAATGCGATGTGTGATAGCATCAATGCGGTCGAATTGAGTTTGGTCCATGACTTTGGCTCCGATGATGAATAAGAGCATGAATCTTAGCCGGAAAACCGCGACTGTCAATGTTTAGTCGGGATTTTATGAACAACTGGATAATAACTGACCATATATTGCGCGGAACGTGTTTGTTGTGTGAGGCACCGGGTTTGCCAGGCCGGGATTTGTGTGCGCCTTGCTACGCGGAGTTGCCCATTTCTGCGCATCGTTGTCCCGTATGTGCCTTGCCCTTACCAGGCCTCTCCAATACCTTATGTGGCCATTGTATTAAGACAAAACCGGCATTTGATCAATGTGTTACGGTGTTTGACTATGGTCATCCGCTGGATTTTCTGATTCGGCGCTTTAAATATCACCAGAACCTGGCCTGCGGTCGCTTATTGGCACAATTGTTTCTGGCGGCCGTCCACCGTAAAAACTCACAGTTTCTTTGCCCACCGCCACAGCTCATTGTACCGGTTCCCTTACATCCGCAACGGTTGCGACAACGGGGCTTCAATCAAGCTTTGGAACTTGGGCGCGTGCTGTCCCGGTCTTTGGGTATTCCGTTGCAGCAACACATCGTTGAGCGAGTCTTGCACACCGAGCCACAATCTTCCATGTCAGCAATAAAAAGAAAAACCAATTTAAAACAAGCATTTAGAGTTAGATCAACATTATTGCAGCAGTTGCCTAAGCAACACATTGCCATAGTGGATGATGTGCTCACCACTGGCTCTACCGCCAATGCGCTGGCTCATTCTTTGAAAAATCATGGGGTTACACAGGTCAGTGTTTGGGTGCTGGCGCGCGCACCGTAAGTCCGGAAAGTCAAGATTTTGTCCCTTTTGGGCCGATTTTTATTTCAAGCCTCCAAAATTTAGGATTAAAGGCCCGTTTCTCAGGATGAGTGGGGCCCTTCCTTGTTTATATTTGTTCGTTACAAGTGGTAGTATCTTTATACGGTTTAAAGATATTTTGTTGTAGGTGGTGGTTTATGAAGTTTTCCAAGCAGTCTTCCGGTTTTACCTTGATCGAACTCCTCGTTGCCTTGGCCATTGTGGCCATTGTGGCCAGCCAAGCGGTTCCCAATTTTCGAGTGATGATACAAAACAATAAGTTAATCGCTCAAAAGAACGAATTTATAACCACAATCAACCTGGCTCGAAGCGAAGCGGTGAAGCGCGGTAACCGCATTACCGTCTGTGCCAGTTCAAATCAAAGCAGTTGCAATAGCACCGATTGGTCCCAAGGTTGGATTGTATTTTCCGATATAGATGCCGATACCGTATTGGATAGCGGAACAGGAGCTTGTCTGGACACGGAAGACTGTTTGTTGCGTGTGGGCAGCGGTACGGCTGACATTAAATTATTATCCAGCGGTTTTGCACACAACGGCTACATCCAGTATTTGTCCAGAGGGACTGTTGATTCTGCCGGTACTTTTACGTTCTGCGACTCTCGCGGTAACAGCAGTGCCAGGGCTACCAACATCAACAGTATGGGTCGAATTATCAGCGCCCAGGATGCCAATGATGACGGTATCGTGGATGATCTTGCCGGGAACAATGTGGTGTGTACACTGTAAAATCAAACAAAATCAGATCGGATAGAGTGATGGGATTCCGTCCAACTTCCAACATGGCCCAGGCAAAGGGTGCAACCATGGTAGAGGTTCTGGTATCCCTGCTAATCCTTTCTTTAGGGCTCTTGGGGGTCGCGGGCTTACAAACCACCGGCCTGCGCAGTAACCAGAGTGCCTATTTGCGCTCTCAGGCTACCCACATTGCTTCGGATATGGCCGATCGAATGCGGGCTAATTTGCCCGCGGTAGATGCGGGTAATTACGACAATGTTAATTCCAACTCTGTCCCAGCCGATCCCGGATGTATTAAGTCAGCTACCGGTTGCACATCTACTCAACTGGCGCAGCATGATATTCGGGAGTGGTCTTTAACCAGTAAAAATGCCTTGCCTCTGTTCGTGGGTACAGTCAGTAAGGACGGGATGAGCACGGCAGAAGCCAGTGATGACGTTTATGTCATTACCGTGCGTTGGAACGATGTGGCGGATAAAAATTTACCCACTAAAAGTCTGATCATTCGCGTGCGAATGTAGGGTAACGAGGGGCATATGATGCAATCATTCCGACAACAGGGCTTGACTTTGGTAGAGCTAATGGTGGCTGCAACCCTTGGTTTGGTCATCATGGCCGGGGTTATTCAGCTTTTCATCAGCAGTAAAGAAACCTACCGTATCAACAGTTTTATTTCCCAGATTCAGGAAAGCGGCCGTTTTGCCATTGAGGCCGTGGCTCACGATCTGCGTATGGCCGGGTATCAGGGTTGTGCTGATCCCAAGGCGGTACCTCCGGTTAATTTAGTACTGAATTCGGCACCGGTTACCCATTTTAAGGAGACTTCCATTATTGGGGGTGAGGGCGGTGCCTCTTCCGATGAGCTACTGATTCGTTATGCGTCGCCGCAGTTTACCCCGTTAATGGAGCCTTCCGATCCGGTTAATGCCACATTGGCGATTGAACAAAACACGCAAAACTTCACTAATGGGGATGTGATCATGGTGGCCGATTGCGCTTCAGCGCATTTAGTTCGTCTGACTAATGTGGCCCTGTCAACAACAACCAACGCCAGCGGAGTTGTCACCACCAAATACATTCTCAGCTATGCCGATACCGAAAACGACTTAACAAAACTGTTGAAAACTTATGCCAAAGATACTACCCGGTTGATGCATTTGAGCTCTGTTCGTTATCGCATTTTAGATACCGGCCGTACCAATTCTGCCGGTATGGCTATTAAAGCCTTGTATCGCAAAGACTTGAAAGACGCACAACCCGTGGAACTGGTGGAAGGCGTGGAAAACATGCAGCTTCTGTTTGGAGAACGCCTGGCAGACGGAAACTTGCGTTATGCCGCAGCTAACGACGCCACGCTCGACATGGCACGGGTCAGCAGTGTGCGATTGGGCATGTTGTTGGAAACCACAGAGTTGACGGGGAACCGCTTGGATAAACAGAGTTATGTTCTTGCAGGTACCAGGGTAGGTCCCAATGACGGATCCACGTTAGGGGTGACGCATGAGGCGGATCGTCGCTACCGGCGCGCTTTTAATATCACTGTATTTTTGAGAAACCGTGAATAGTCCCGGTAATTGGTGCAAAGCGATGAATCACAATTCACATTTTCCATACTTTCCACGACAACAAGGCGCTGTACTCATGGTGAGCCTGGTCATGTTGCTGTTAATGACCATTTTGGGTTTAACCGCTATGAGCAGTGCCACCATGGAACAAAAAATGGCGGCAAATTCGCAGGATATCAACACCACCTTACAAGCTTCTGAAAGTGCCACTCGTGCGGTACTCACGGATTTAAATGTACTGGGTTCCGCCATTAACAGTAATGCCCCCGTGTCTGCGGACGTCCGGTTAGATAGTGGCTTCAATTTGGCGAATCAACCGGTTAAAAGCCAGGCTGCGGTGACGTATTTGGGAGAAAGCCCCGTTGACGGATTTTCGTTAGGTGTGTCCAACAAAGCCTTTGCGGCACACCATTTTCAAATCGCTGGCAAAGGTACGATGTCAGGCAATGTAACGACCGAAACTGTACAGGGAATATACCGTGTTGGTGCCAGCAACCTGAAATAAAAGTTGTGGAGTAATTGTTATGAAACTGGGTAAGACGCTTAAGTTTATTTTAGCCCTGAACGCACTCCTTCTTGCGGGGTTTACGCGTATGGCACCGAAAAAAAGTGCTGTTGCCGCCTTTTGCGTTATGCTGTTCTGCGGCTTTCCGGTTTTGGCGGATGATATCGAAGTGTTTTTCGGCAGCGGTACCAGCGCCGGTGTGACCACCAATCCTGCCGCTCCGAATGTATTGTTTATTTTGGATACTTCGGGTTCTATGCGCACTGAGGTAGGTACCAGCAATCTGACCCGTATGCAGCATATGAAAGCCGCATTACATCAAATTCTGGATACCGCTACCGGTATCAACGTGGGCTTAATGCGATTTAACGATCCCGGCGGTCCCATTTTGTTTCCGACTGCCTATATTGATTCGGATATTACTGCTGTGACCTCCGGTACTGTACCCATGGTGGAATCACGTATCTCATCCGGTACCGATGATGCCGAAGAAACCGGGGGCGTAGTGGACCTGGCCAGTGCCCGCCTGGATGTGGTGTATTATGGCGGATCAGTAGGTACCTATATGCGCCGTGTGGATTTCGATACAGATGATGCTGAAGAGACTGCCGGTGGTGTATTGTCGCGTCGCAGCAACAGCATCAATATTATACCCGGTCAGATTAACGGGTTTCGATTTCGCAATACAGGTATCCCAAAAGGTGCGACCATTCAGGCGGCAGCCATGCAATTGTATGCCAATGCCGATTCAGCCGATGCTATGGTTTTGCAGTTTCAAGGCGAGCTGAGCAACGATGCGCTGCAATTTAATAGTGCTAACAAAATTTCCCCGCGAACCCGCACCAGTGCAATCAGTTCCTGGGTGCCGGATGCCTGGACGGCGGGCTTACCCTATATTACGCCCGATATTGCTCCTTTGATTCAGGAAATTGTCAACCAGCCCGGTTGGCTGGAAGATGATCTGGTTATTATCCAAACTGCGAGTTCAGCGGGCGCCGCCACCCCAGGTTCACGAGAGGTCGTTCCCTTTGATAGAAACCCAGCTCAGGCGGCCGGCTTGCAGGTGGTGTGGACCCTGGGTTCGCCGGCAACGCAAACCATGGGCTTGCGGTTCCAAAACATTGGTATTCCCCAGGGTGCGACGATTACCAGTGCCGTAGTGGAATTTACCGTGGCGCAAAGTAACACCACGCCTTACACCAGTGATTTGACCATTGCGGGATTCAACACCGGCGATGCCCCTACGTTTTCTGCGGCAGCAAACGACATCACCGCCAGAACCTTGACGACCAACACCGTAGCGTGGCAACCGGGAACATGGACCAATCCCGATGTAGTTCAAACCCCGGATTTGAAAACCGTGGTTCAGGAAATCGTGAATCGCAGCGACTGGTGTGGTAACAACTCCATGGGCTTTAGTATTGCAGGGACCGACACGGTAAACCGCATTGCCCACAGTTACGATGGGAACCCCCAGTTTGCCCCGGTGCTGAAGGTGACTTATACCGAACCGGCCAGTGGCGGTTGTTTTAATCAAACATTGGTGTACCGGGTCAATGGCTCGGAAAATGACGCCGAACAATTGAGTAATACTTCGGTGGATTTGACGGGGAATGTTATCAATCTTTCCACCAGCCAAACCAACGGTTTGCGTTTTAGCAATATTCTGATCAACCAAGGTACGACTATATTAGAGGCTGATTTAACCTTTGTAGCCAGTGCCGACGACACGGTTGCATCCAATGTCTTTATTCAAGGTGAGGCGGCGGATAATTCCCTGGCCTTTGTCAGTAACAACAACAATATTACTGACCGTGCCCTCACTACGGCCTCAGTGAATTGGGTGCCGGGTAATTGGATCGCCGGTGAAAGTTACACCTCAGTGGACATCAAGTCTGTTGTGCAAGAGATTGTGAACCGTACCGGTTGGGCTCCGGGTAACAATTTAACCTTGATCCAAACCGCCGATAACGGCAGTCGTCGAGCACGATCCTTTAATAACCAACCGGCGGATGCAGCCCTGCTGCGTATTAAAGTGCAAAACAGCGGTGTGGCCGCAGCTCCGCCAAAATTGGTACGTACTCGCCTGAAGGAATTGGTGGACGACTTTACACCTTCCGGATACACGCCCATTGTGGATACTCTGTATGAGGCGGCGTCCTACTATGGTGGTGCGTCGGTGTTATACGGTAAGAACCGCGGTGCACAAACCACTTTTGGTCGCCTCAGTCATGTGGATTCTTATACCGGTGGAAATGTACAACGTTCAGCAGGCTGTACCGATACGACGTTGAACTCCACGGCTTGCGCTGATGAACGAATCACCGGCAACCCCGTATATACCACACCCATATTGGATTCCTGCCAAACCAGCCACATTGTTTTGTTAACCGATGGTGAGGCCAATCATAACAATTCGATCTCGCTAATTAAATCCCGAACCGGTAGAACCGGTTGTAGCCCCAATACGGGCGGGGAGGCCTGTGGTCGTGAACTGGTGAGCTGGTTGGCCAGCACAGACCAGAATACCACGCTGGCTTCCGACCAGAATGTGAAAACCTATACCATTGGTTTCAATCTGGATGAAGGTGGTCAGGCTAATGCGATTACTTTCTTACAAGATCTGGCTGCCAGAGGTGGCGGTAATTACTACTCTGCCAGTACCTCGGATCAGTTGGTTTCCGCTTTTCAAAAGATTATTCGTTCTATTTTGAACACCGATACCACTTTCGTATCCCCGGGTGCTACGGTGAATCAGTTCAACCGCCTGACCCACTTAAACGATATTTATTTTTCCGTGTTTAAACCGGCTGCCCGACCCACGTGGCCCGGCAACTTGAAACGCTACGAGCTGCAAGGGAATCCGGCTGTGGTGGTGGATTCGCAAAATGCTCCGGCAGTGGATCCGGCTACGGGATTCTTTGCGGCCACATCGCAGAGTTTCTGGACCGATACTAACGTCGTGGATGGCAATAAAGTGGAGCTGGGTGGTGCCGCCGGACGTATCAGTCTGACGGGCCGCAAAGTGTACACGTATACAGGGACAAGCCAGGATTTGAGTCACAACACCAACAACCTGCATGAAACCAATGCCGATCTTACCAATACCCTGTTAGGAATCGGTACAGCCACAGCGGCGTATCGTGAAGGACTGTTGCAATGGGCTCGTGGTGTGGATGTTAACGATGAGGATGAAGATGGCTTGACCACAGACGTTCGTGCTCATATGGGCGCCCCCTTGCATTCTCAGGCGGTGGTCATCACCTATGGTGGGACGGCCACCAGCCAGGATAACACGGTTTACCTGGGTACCAATGAAGGTTACTTACACGCTATCGACAGTGATACGGGGGACGAGGTTTTTGCGTTCGTACCACAGGAGCTGTTGCCCAATTTGGATAAGTTTTATGCCAATACTGTGGGTTCGGCGCTGCCTTATGGTTTGGATGGCGCTATCAGCTTTAAAAAAGTGGACGTGAATCGCGACAATACCATCGATCCTGCCGCCGGCGATTCCGTTTATATCTACGCGGGAATGCGCCGCGGCGGACGCAATTATTACGCCCTGGATGTATCCAACCGCGCCGCACCGCAGTTGAAGTGGACCCTGAGCGGGGGCAGTGGCGATTTTACAGAGCTGGGCCAAACCTGGTCCACGCCCATACTGGCGACGGTTCGAGTCGGTGGCGCGAACAAAGAAGTACTGATTTTTGCCGGGGGTTACGATCCTGCCCAGGACGATAAGGTGACTCGTTCCGCAGATACTCAAGGGCGCGCCATTTTTATGGTGGATGCAGAAACAGGCGCATTGGTGTGGTCCGGCGGTCATGCTGCGGGTACATTCTCCCAGACTTTTACGGATATGAACTACAGCATCCCCTCGGATATTACTGTGATTGATATGAACATGGACGGCTTGGTTGATCAAATGTATGTGGGGGACATGGGCGGCCAGTTGTGGCGTTTTGACATCAACAACGGTGCGGCGGTAGATGCGCTGGTATCCGGTGGCGTGATTGCCGATTTTGCCCTGAACAATACCAGTCCAGCTGTAAACGATGCGGCCAACAACCGCCGCTTCTATTACGCGCCGGATGTGGCCAAAATTACCAGCGGTGCCAACACCTTCCTGTCGATTTCCATCGGTTCGGGTTACCGCGCCCATCCGCTGAACACCACGGTCCAGGATCGTTTCTATATGCTGCGTTCCACCGATATCTATCAAAAGCCGGCGACCTACACTAAAGTCACCGATGCGGATATGTATAATGCCACTCAAAATCTTATCGGTGAAAGCACCGGCACCGCATTGACCACCGAAGTGGCAGCCCTGGGTGCCGCAAAAGGCTGGTATATCGATATGGAAAACAGCGGTGAGAAAGTATTGGCGCAGAGTGTTACGGTGAATAATCAGGTCTTGTTCACCACTTTTGAGCCCTCCGTGAACACCTCTGCTTGTAGCACCGGAAACGGTACCGGTCGACTTTATGTGGTCAATGTGGTGGATGCTACGCCGACCATTAATACCACCGGTGATGCTACCCTGGTGAAAGCGGATCGGGTGACCGGGCTGGCCAGAAACGGTATTCCGCCTTCGCCATCAGTGCTGTTCCCCAGCGATGGCTATACCTCCAACCCGGTATTGTGTATAGGTGCGGAGTGTAATACCAATTTGGATTTTGGTGCCATTCTTAAGAAAACCTTCTGGCGAGAAGATACGCGGAATTAATGCGATAACGCCCCGCATTCCGTTTGGAGTGTGGGGTGTTCTAATTAAGATCTAAAAGCCTACTTTCATACCGAACATCAGCGATTCATCAACGCTTTGGGAACCTTGGTCAAAATCCGCGTGGATATGATGATAACCCAGGTAGATATCTGCGGTGGGTAATAACTCATAATTGGCATAAATACCAAACTCATAAACGTCCTTGGCATCACCAAAGGAAACGATACCGGGTGCGTAAAACACTTTTGCGGAAACAAAGTAACGGGGTAAATTCCGCATTTTGTAGCGCATTTGTCCGCCCAGAGCAATGGAGAATGCGGTGCCCAGGTTGCTGTCGATGTAATAGGCTTTCGGGCCCACCCCCAGCTCCAGCCCCGGAGTTTTGCTGCCGGCCACATCGATCACCAGTAATGCGGTATCCAGCACATATCGTTCCTCATCGTGGTATAAGAATCCCAGTGCTATTTCCGAGCGACCTAACGTGGTTCCACCCACCGGCATCTGGGTTTTGAATTGGGCGCTTTCATCGCTCAAAGCAATATCAAACGATGCGGCGTATAGATCAGAGGTAAAAAACAAGCTGATAATGATGAGCAGGCGTTTCAACATCATGGACTCCCGACATGAGGTGCTCTGGAAAACGGACATTCTTACCGGTATGGAAAGAAGTTTCAAGGATTACCGCGGGTTCGATACTTCCGGTGGCAATGAATTCGTAACACAAAAGCCCGGTAGAACCGGGCTTTTGTGTTACGAATATAGAAAGAATTTGTAGAAAGTAGCTAAAAACGCAGCTATTTAATTTTAGCTTCTTTGTACATTACGTGTTTGCGCACCACAGGATCAAACTTTTTCATTTCCATTTTTTCAGGCATGGTACGTTTGTTCTTGGTGGTGGTGTAAAAGTGACCGGTACCGGCACTGGAAACCAATTTGATTTTGTCTCTCATTGTTCGTCCTCCGGTTACACTTTTTCGCCACGGGCGCGCATATCTTGCAGCACCGAGTCGATACCCAATTTATCAATAATGCGCATGCCCTTGGTAGAAACGCGAAGCCTTACCCAGCGGTTTTCTTTTTCAACCCAAAAACGATGCTGATGCAAGTTGGGCAAAAACCGGCGCTTGGTTTTATTGTTCGCGTGGGACACATTATTGCCGGTTGCCGGTCGTTTCCCCGTAACCTGACACACTCTAGCCATGATTCTTCTCCAAATCCAAAACAGTTAACTTGTACGCGTTGACGCGGAACTGCGCTTTATACCAAAAACTCACCCCCATGTCCAATTCGGCATCCAAATTTGAGGCCATTGTTAATGCTGTCCCGGGGTCGCTCTGGGTGGGCAAGGCAAGCTATAATCTTGATTTTTCGATAAACAGATAAGGAGTGCCCGCAAATGCGACCCAGTGGCCGTAGTCCCGACCAGCTCAGGCAGATTCGCTTTACCCGTCACTATACCAAGCATGCCGAAGGCTCGGTTTTGGTGGAATTTGGGGACACCAAGGTTATTTGTACCGCCAGTGTGGAAAACCGCACCCCAAGATGGTTGAAAGGTACTGGCAAAGGCTGGGTCACGGCCGAATACGGTATGCTGCCGCGCTCCACAGGTGAGCGTATGGGTCGGGAAGCCTCCAAAGGCAAACAAGGGGGCCGTACCATGGAGATCCAGCGCCTAATCGCCCGATCACTGCGGGCGGTGGTGGATCTGGAGGCTCTGGGAGAGCGGTTGATCACCGTGGATTGCGATGTGATCCAGGCTGACGGTGGTACGCGCACCGCGTCTATAACCGGCGGTTATGTCGCTATGGTGGATGCTATCCGTCACCTGTTACGTCAAGGCGAGCTGGAAAAAGATCCCTTGTACGGCCAGGTGGCTTCCGTGTCCGTGGGTGTGTACCAGGGAGTCCCCGTATTGGATCTGGACTATGCTGAAGACTCCAATGCCGAAACGGACATGAACGTGGTGATGAACGACTCCGGTGCTTTTGTGGAGGTACAGGGAACTGCCGAGGGACACGCCTTTCGTCGCGATGAGCTCAACACCATGCTGGATCTGGCGGCCAAAGGTATAGAACTCCTGGTGGCTGAACAAGCTGCCGTGCTGACCGATTGAGGGGGCTGACAATGAGCTCGGAACCTACATTGGAACCAAAACAAGTGGTTTTAGCCAGCGGCAACCAAGGAAAGCTGCGAGAAATCAATGAGTTATTAAGTGGAGTGCAGATTCATGCGGTAGCTCAGACCCAACTCGGGGTGACGGATGTGGAGGAGACAGGGTTAAGCTTTGTGGAGAATGCCCTGATCAAGGCACGCCATGCCGCCCAGCTCACCGGCTTGCCTGCGATTGCGGATGATTCCGGTATCGAGGTAGATGCTTTAAACGGTGCTCCCGGCATTTACTCCGCCCGTTTCAGCGGGCCTAATGCCAGTGATGCGGACAACCTGAATTTATTGCTGCAGCAACTTAAGGACGTCCCCGATGCGCAACGCAGTGCCCGGTTTCAGTGTTTGATGGTGTTTATGCGCCACGCCAAAGATCCCACGCCATTGATTTGCCAAGGAACCTGGGAAGGACGCATTCTGCATGAGCCTGTGGGAGCCAACGGATTTGGTTACGACCCGGTGTTCTATGTTCCAGGTGAAAATTGCTCCGCCGCCCAATTGTCTTCAGACATTAAAAATCGGCTCAGCCACCGCGGCCAGGCACTGAGTGCCTTGTTGCATGCTTTGGAATTGCGTCGCCGTTGAGACGTTGAAAAAGGCGATAAATCAAAGTAGTAACGCGAAAGATCGGGTAATTCCAGGGATTCTTAGTGGAATAGGCCCATTTGGTATAAAAACAACCCTACACTTACCACCGCCGATGCCAGCATCACGGTGACGATGAAAAGAGCCAGTAGGGGTTTGAGTGGCATGACAGATTCTCTTGCGTTTACAGTCGGGTCATTTTACAAAACTTCACTTTAGGTAGCGACCGTTTTTTTATTAATTTTTAAATCCTTTTTGAATTGGCAGGAACAAGGAGCACCATGCCCACTCAGGAACAGCAAACCGTCACTATTCAGCAAGGCGATAGCCACAGCGAGGCGGTATTGTATTGGCAACAATTTTCCAAACAAGATCGTCTCAAACGCGCTCTTGCCGCTTTGGCTATATGTTGGCTGGCAGCGGGCGTGACGCTGTTTATACCCATTTTGCACTTTATATTGGTACCCAGCCTGCTTCTCACCGGGCCTATACTGTTCTATGTTAAATTCAAACAGGAGGACTTAATGGAAAAGGTGGATGGGGTCTGTACTGACAGCGGGGAAGCGGTCACGATTGAATTGGAGTCCAATGCCAAATTACCCCTATGGACTTATTGCCCTGCGTGTAAAAAATCGATCCAGATTAAAAATCAAGCATCATGAACAAAACGAAACTTTTCAGTATCGCCACGGGTGTGGGTTTACTGGTGCTGTTGGTGCCTGTGATTTTTCTGCTGACATTTGATTTAAACCAATATAAATCCCTAATGATAGCTGTGGTAAAACAGCACACGGGACGGCAACTGCAATTAACAGGACCTATGGAAAAGTCCCTGTTTCCCTGGTTGGGCGTGAAAATTGGGCAGGCCGGTTTGGGCAATGCGCCGGGTTTTGAACAAGAGCAATTCGCCGCAATAGAAGAGGCACAGCTCAAAGTGAAATTTTGGCCCCTGGTTCAGGGCCGACTGGAGGTGGATACCGTATTGCTGAAAGGCTTTGAATTGCATTTGCGTCGCAATGTCCAGGGGGAGACTAATTTTCAAGATTTATTGCGAGCAGATACTTCGGCGGATAACACGGTGCCGGAAACGGAAACTGTGCGGGATCCGGCAACAGTACAGGAATCAGCAGAGACACTGAGTACTTTGCAGAACTTTCTTATTGGCGGCCTCAGCCTGGAGCAGGCCGGCATCAGCTGGCGCGATCACCAAACGGGCAGGCAGATTGAGGTCAGGCAAATAAACCTGCATTTATCCCAATTAGAGCCTAATAAGCCGGTGGCGTTTGATCTGGGTTTGCAAGTACAAGCCAGGCAATACGTTCCTGGAAGGCCAGAAACCAAACCGTTGCAAAGGCTAGGTGCAAGCTTGCACATGGACGGTCGCGTATTGGCCGATTTAGCGACGATGCGGCTCAGTGTGAAAGATCTGAGTCTGGTGATGGGTTTCGACAAAGGCAGTCTACCGCTGGACCTAAATCCAGTTACCTTGAAAACCCAGGCAGAGGTGGATCTGGAAAAGCAGGCCCTGACTCTGGAACCCTTATCCATTAGCACGATGGGTTTGCAATTAACAGGCGGCATCAGAGCCGCAGAAGCGGTTGCCGTGGATTTCACCCTGAGTGTTGTGGATGCAGCCCGGTTGAAAGCCGGCTTGCAGCCGTTGGCAGGGGACAGGGAATTATTGGCAAGTGGTTTGGCGGACCTGCGACTGAAGACCCGGATTCACTTTAATCCAAAGCAAGATGTACTGGACTTTCCCTTGACCGTAGAATTGGAACCGTTGCAATTGCAATCACAATTACAGGTTTCCAGATTACAGACCGCACCAGGTGTGAAGGGTCGCTTGGAAGTTGCAAGTTTCAGTCCCAGAGCACTGTTACGCAAACTGCTGCAAAATCCAGCGGTGGCCTCGGTGCAGGATGAAAAAGCCTTACAAGCCCTGAGCTTGCAGTTGACTTACTCCGGTGGGCTGGATGCGCTGGATGTATCTGCCTTGGAGTTGCAACTGGACGAGACAAGGCTCAAAGCCAAACTCAGTGCTAAGACGCAAGGGCCACAGCTGCAAGCGCAAATAAATATTAATGAACTGAATCTGGATCGCTATCGACCATCACCGGCACCGCAACCCAAAACGGAAGCTGAACCGGCAGCGGTTCCACAGACCGAACCTCAGTTACCCCTGAAGTTAATGCGCGAGCTGAGCCTGGACGTTCAGGCGGAGCTGGGCCATTTGGTGGCCAATGGTATTACCATGCGTAACATTAAAACGGCCATTAAAAGTGATAAAGGGCTTTACCGGCTTAAACCAATGTCTCTGCAGTTGTATCAAGGCCGTATTGAGGCGGCTGCGCAATTGGACGTGCGTGAGAGTACGCCAGTGTGGAGTTTTGAAGAAACGTTAAAACAAGTACACTTCGGTGAATTACTTAAAGATGCCGGCGGCGAGGATCTGTTGTCCGGTGCTGCGGATATTCAATTGAGCTTGAGCGGTCAAGGCGTGTCACCACAAACTAACCGAGACAAACTCAACGGTAAGCTGAACTTCCACCTGCGTAAAGGCGAAGCTAAATATCTTAATTTACTGGATATGTTATCAGGGGACTACGCCAAATATTTAAAAAAAGCGGTACCGGAGAACGAACCGGACAATGTCACCGTGTTTAATGAGCTTAAGGGCAGTATGAGTATAGTCAATGGTGTGGCCACCAATAAGGATTTGTGGCTGAGTTCCTCGCCTATTGAGGTGAACGGGAGAGGGCAAGTGGATTTGGTGCAGGAAAAGATCGACTTTGTTTTGGACACGACTATTGTTAAGCCTACCAAGGGCATGAAAGCGATTAAACTGGATGAATTGCAGGGGGAACCTATTCCGATAAAAATTTACGGTCCTTTATTCGCGCCTGAACACAAAATCGATTTTGGTGCTGTATTGAAGCGCAAAGCCAACCGCGCCGTGGATCGGAAAAAAACCCAACTTAAAGACAAAGCCAAGCGATCCGTAGAGAAGCGCAAGGACAAAGCGCAAGAGCAGGCCAAGGACAAGCTCAAAGAAAAATCTCAGGACGCTCTGGATAAGCTAAAAAATAAATTCAAGTTTTAGGGATAGTTGAACAAACGTATGACACCAAAGCAGTTCAGTAAGCGGGTTTTGCGGTGGTTTGAGCAGTACGGTCGTAAGGATCTGCCCTGGCAGAAGCAACGCACACCCTACCGGGTCTGGGTCTCGGAGATCATGTTGCAACAGACACAGGTGGCCACTGTAATACCTTATTATCAACGTTTTATGCGAAGATTTCCTCGTCTGCGAGATCTGGCTGCGGCACCCCAGGATGAGGTTTTGGCACTATGGTCCGGCTTGGGGTATTACGCACGCGCCCGAAACCTGCATGCAGCCGCCCAGCAGGTGCAGATCCAATACGGTGCACGTTTTCCCCGCACCCTGGAGCAGGTGATGGCTTTACCCGGTATTGGGCGTTCGACGGCAGGGGCGATTTTGTCACTGTCCTGCAATCAGCATCACCCTATATTGGACGGTAATGTCAAACGGGTCCTCTGCCGCTTTTATGCTGTTGCGGGGTGGCCTGGAAATGGTGCGGTCCAACAGGTCCTGTGGCAGCATGCAGAACGATTAACCCCGCAGCAAGGGGTGGCGGATTACAATCAAGCCATGATGGATTTGGGGGCTACGGTATGTACCCGTTCACGCCCTCGTTGTGACGATTGTCCCTTGCAAGCAGGCTGTGTGGCGGTGCAACAGCATCGTCAGTCGGACTATCCACAGAAAAAATCGGCTTCGAAGAAACCCTTAAAACAAGTATTGATGCCCATGATTCTCAATCGCCAAAATCAGGTGCTATTATTCAAACGACCACCCAGTGGTATTTGGGGCGGTTTGCTGAGTTTTCCGGAATTAACTCCCGGCGATGATATTGGCCACTGGTGCCGTGAGCATCTGCAACTCACGGTGTTGCGACAACAAGAATGGCCTGTACGCAGGCACAGCTTTAGCCATTATCACTTGGATATGTTGCCCACCGTGGTTTGGGTGTCGGGGCAAATGTCCACGGTGATGGATTCCAAGCAATGGGTTTGGTATAACAGTACAGGTAAACCTGCCAACGCGGGTATTGCTGCTCCGGTGCAACGACTATTGCAAGAATTGCAAGAATTGCAAGAACTGGGCGTATCGAAACCACTAAGGGTACGGGATGAATTGGGCCAGTGTTAGTAGTTCAGCGAGTAGTTCAGCGAACACAGTAAGCGGAATAACATCAATTAGCGGACGAGGGGAACATATGAGTCGAACAGTTCAATGTGCTAAATTGGGTAAGGAAATGCCAGGTTTGGTTCGGGCGCCTTTCCCCGGTGAGTTGGGACAAAGAATTTTTGATCACGTGTCCCAAGAGGCATGGAATTTATGGATGGCACAGCAAACCATGCTGATCAATGAGCACCGCTTGTCCGTCATAGACCCTCAGGCACGGCAATTTCTTGAAGAAAAAATGATTCAGTTTTTGTTCGAAGGCTCTGATGAAAAACCGGAAGGCTATACCCCACAGGCATAACCGGTTTGTAGCCTCCCGCGTTTAAGCGGGATTGTTCTCGTATTTTTTCAACAAAACCCCTTCAGAGCCGCAACAAGCCGCCGCACATCGTTTAACCTGGTGCAGATTCACGGCATCCTCCGCCAGGAAGGTGTGTACGGGTAAATTGGTTTCGGCACAATCACAACCTTTGTCATCGTAGACAAAGCTGTTTCTCAGCCCCATTCGTTGCGCCTGTCCATGAGCGGCCCATAAGGTCTCGCTTGGGGTGGCATTAATATGCGATAGTTTATAGGCGGGAAAGAAACGGGTGATATGCCAGGGCGCATCGGCTCCGAGGTTTTTCTGTATCCAGGCTGCAATGGCGCCAAGCTCTTCCATGCTATCGTTTTTACCGGGAATCACGTTGGTGCGTACTTCGACATGGATGCCCAATTCCTGTGCTGTCTTAATGCACTCCAAGACCTGATCGACTGCGGCCACCGGACATATCTCTTTGTAGAAGGCATCGTTCAGGCTTTTAATGTCCGAGCACAGCACATCGATATGAGGTGCCATCAGTTCCAAGGCTTCACGCGTAACGAAGCTATTGGAGACATAAACCGTGTACAGCCCGGCTTTCCGCGCCAGGTGCGAAACCTCCAGTACATACTCCAGCCATACCGCCGGTTCCGAATAGGTGAAGGCAATGCCTTGCACCGAATGACGTAATGCGGCGTCTACGATTTGTTGCGGTGTGGCAAAGGCTGCAGTGGATTCGCCTTTGGCCAGGTCGTCCAATGCGGTTACGCCCCAGGAGATATCCAGATTGTGACATCCGCCGCAACGGAAATTACAACCGTAACTGCCGATCGACATAACTTGAGTGCCCGGTTGAAACAAGCGCACAGGCTTGTCCTCTATGGGGCCCACATCAATAGCCGACAAAATACCGTAGGACAAATTATAAAGGGTTCCATGTCGGTTGACGTGAGCCTGACAAAAACCTCGTTGGCCATGAGAGAGTTTGCAGCGCCAAGAGCATAACAAACAACGGCTGCTGCCGTTACTGAGAGGTTCCTGTAAGCGTGTGGGTATTAATTGATATTGCTCGTGGGAGGGCACGTTTCATCCTGTCTATGCAAATGTCGATGTGGAGAGCAAGTATAACCTAAAGACACGTGGAAAGGCAGCCAAGGACGGACTTAGCACCTAAGGGAAAAGGTTACAATTCTGTGGTTTTTTTAACTAAAACCCCAAGTTTCATGTTTTTTTTTCAGCAAAGGCCGATTTGTAGGATGAATACTCTTTGGAATTGTAGAGTCCATGAAAATATTGTGCGTGGAACCCACTGCTCTATACCAGCAATTGTTAGGGCACTTGTTCACAGAGCTCGGCGTGTCGGCGACGTTTATGGACAAAGCTCAGCCGGCACTGGAGCTTTTTGCAAAACAACCGTTTGATTTGTTGTGTACGGCCTACCAATTGCATTGCATGACCGGAGTACAACTAATCGAATCAGCGAGAGAAAACGGATTTAAAGAGGGTCCTGCCGTTTTACTCAGTGCCGATACTTCAGCGGAATTCGTCAGCGAATGTCTGCATCGTGGGGTTACGGAGGTGTTGGGTAAGCAGGATTTTCAAGGGGTGGAACGAACCTTGCGTAACATCATCTCCCGCTATACTCAAAAACGCAGCGGTAAAGTACTGGTGGTTGAAGATGACGCATCGATCGCAGGCTTTATGGTGAAGTTGTTAAGTGATAAAGGCTATGAGGTGCCGCGATGCGAATCCGGAGAGGAAGCGATCGCATTATTGGAATCCAATACTGTTGATCTGGTGATTACGGATATGGTCCTCAGTGGGAAAATTACCGGTATGGGATTGCTTAACTGGGTACGCGCAAATAAAGGGGGTAAAGAATCTTTGCCCGTCTTGGCCGTATCGGCCGGTAGTGACAAATCCAGAAAAGTGGAGATGCTGTATCAGGGCGCCAATGATTATGTAGAGAAACCCTTTGTCCCGGAAGAACTTGTAGCCCGTGTGTCCAACTTGATGAGTACCAAACAGTTGTTCGATCGAGTGCGTTTACAGCAGGAAGAAATGATTGTGATGGCGACCACAGACCAACTTACCGGATTGTCCAATCGTCACAGTATTTTGGATATTGCAGACAAATATTTGTGCGAAGCCGAGCGTAAGTCCTATCCCCTGAGTTTGTTAGTGGTGGATTTGGATCATTTCAAATCCATTAATGATACATATGGGCATAGCGCCGGTGATGCAGTGTTGTCGGAGACAGGTAGAGCGATGCAGGCGTTGTTTCGCGGTGAAGATGTGGTAGCCAGATTTGGCGGCGAGGAATTTGCGATCTTGATGCATAGGTGCAATCTGCAGGATGCCCAATTAAAAGCGCAAACTTTGTGTTCGCACATAGAAGGATTGAAGCCCGGAGGTTTGAGTGTTACGGCCAGCATTGGAGTGGCGGAATTGTCTCTTCTGCGTGAAAAAAGTTTCGACGGTTTATTTCAAGCCGCGGATGAAGCGGTGTATACGGCTAAGCGTGAGGGGCGTAATCGGGTTTGTATCCATGATGGAACCCAAATGGTGGCGGCCTGATATGCCGCACGAAAATTTCACAGAGTTTTCAAAGTCTGGCCTGAATACCAGACGATAAAGCTAGAGAATGAAGTGTCAGCAATTTCAGGAACGTTGAGTGATTATGGGAAAAACGGCATATTTAACATTTGACAATCCAAAGCTCAAGCAAACGGTTGAGCAATGGAAGGTGGAGAGCCCCCATGGGGCTTGTTTCGCCATGGTGGCGGAAGCGGACAAACACAATGTACCTACATTGCAATCACTGTTCAATGACCAGGGATACCCTTTGATCGGTGCGATGTTTCCGGAGTTAATTGTTAACGCCCGGTTCGAGCGCAATGGTGTGATATTGCTGCACCTGGAAAACAAGCCTTACTACAACATAGTTTCAATGTCATCCAATGAGCATATTGACAAGGCGATAAGTGAGTGGAGCAATGCTATATTGCAGAATTTGCCCCCTCGAGGCCAGGAAAACTCTTTGTTCTTGGTGATGGATTCCATGATACCGAATGTGGCGACCATATTGGATCGAATCTACTTGCAACTGAGTAACAAAGTCCAATATTTCGGGGTAAATGCAGGCAGTGAAACTTTTCAACCGGCAAGTTGTATTTTTGATAACCACCAGTGGGTGGGTAACAGTTTTCTATCCGTACTGTTCGATCAACACCCCGGCGGTGTTCTATCCCACAATTACCGCGAGCCGGCGGAACAGATTACAGCCACGTCCACTCAAGGCAACTTAATCAGCAGCATAGAGTGGCGCCCGGCTTTTGAAGTTTACCAGGAATTGGTAAAGAAACAGTATGGCGTTGCAATTACTAAAGATAATTTTTATGAATACGGCGTACACTTCCCCTTTGGCATCAGTCGCATGGATGGTGAACCGTTGGTGCGCATTCCAGTCGCTTTGCAGGAGGACGGATCTCTATATTGTGTGGGAGAAGTTCCGCCCAATACCCTATTGACCCTGTTGGACGCCATTCACCCCGGCTCCTTAGAAACGGTGGACTGTTTGGCCAGGAATATGGACCACTCTGACAACTCCCTGTGTTTTTACTGTGCAGGCAGGCGTATGCATCTGGGTGATATGGCGAACGGTGAACTTTCATCCCTTGGTCAGCGTCTGCAGGGACAAATCGTGGGCGCGCTGTCTTTAGGCGAAATAGGGAGCTCTTCTTCGGGAGGCTACCCTTTGTTTCACAATGCGGCTCTGGTCATGTCGCCTTTACAATAGCGATGGCAGTTTAGCACCTTGGTTGGACTGGCATCAGCGCAAACATGAAAAAGCAAGCGCAGTACTATTCATTATTATACGATCTGGCTCTAGCCACCAGTGGTGAGAATCGGGTTTTGCCTTTGTTGACCAAGGCCGTACAACGGTTCATGTACCACACCGGGTTTCCCTGCGGCATGTTTGTCCAGCGTGTCAATAAAATTTTCGATGACTCAAAGAGCACCCAGTTGTGTTTCATTGAGTTGATGGTATGCAAAAGTGATGAGTTTCCCGGCCAGGGAGACTACGCGGATCTGGAAAATGACTTTTTTAAAGCGGAAATCGGTTTAGTTAATCCCAAAACAATTTTTGGGTTAGAGACGGGGTTTGAGGCGGCATTGCGCATACCCACTAAGGGAGACGGAGTGTTTATTTTGTTAACCAACGCTCCGGTCAACAACATGCCCTATGCGCAACTGTTTCAACCGATAATCGATAATTTCAGCAACAATCTGCGCTTATGTCGTGCCAGTGAGGCGGACACGAAGCAGTTACGCAAAGAGTTACTGAATTCCAAACTCACTGAGGCCAAGTTGCGACTGGCGGACCGGGTCGTTAACTACAGTAACCAGGCGATACTGGTTATAGGGGCAGACAACGAAATTTTACAAGTCAATCCTGCCTTTTCAGAAATTACCGGGTATGAAGCGGAAAGCATGCTGGGAAAGAGTCCGGCATCCCTGCTGTCTCAGTGCCACAACAAAGCCTTTTTTAAGAATATGTTAAGGACCCTGCTAAGAACCGGTTCTTGGCAAGGAGAGCTGTTTTGTTTACATAAACGCGGACGTCTATACGCAACCTGGCAGAATATTAGTGTAGTGAGAAACGAAAAGGGAAAAATCATTCAATGGATTAGTATGTTTAGTGATATCTCGGATCAAAAACGGGCAGAGGACCGGATCAAACGCTTGGCCCATTACGATCAACTTACCGGCTTGCCGAACAGGCTTTTGTTTGTAGATCGACTGGAGCATGCTATTACCCGCGCTAGGCGTTCCGGCAATAAAGTGGGTCTCATGTTCATTGATTTGGACCAATTTAAAAGCGTCAACGACACCCTGGGTCATCAAGCCGGAGACGAACTGCTCAAAATAGCCTCCAAACGTCTGGCGGGTTGTGTTCGAGCGCAGGATACCGTGTCCCGTTTGGGAGGAGATGAATTTACCGTTATATTGGAAGATTTAAACGATGAGCAGGGGGCGATGGTTGTTGCTGACAAAATTATAGCGGTGTTGTCACAGACACTGCGGGTTTTGGATTGCGATGTTAAAGTGGGTGCCAGCATTGGTATAACCTTGTATCCGGATGATGGCATGACGGTTGACGCTATGATCAAAAACTCCGATCTGGCCATGTACCAGGCCAAAGCCAATGGTCGTAGTTGCTATCAATTTTACAGCTTGGATTATACTCGTGCCGCAGAAAAACGCTTTCGTATGGAAACGGAATTACAGCGAGCCATCGATAAGCACGAATTGGTGCTGCACTACCAACCTCAAATCAATATGGCTACACAAAGTGTCGAGGGATGTGAGGCCTTGGTTCGTTGGGAGCACCCCACGGATGGACTGATTTTTCCGGATGAGTTCATACCCTTTGCAGAGGAGCGTGGCTTAATCGGGGCCCTGGACGCTTGGGTGCTGCGGGCTGCCTGTGAGCAGGCGGCGAGTTGGCAAAGTAGTTTTGGCTTTCCTATCCGCGTTTCGGTGAATTTGTCTGCCAGACACATTACCGAATTCGGGATTGTCGAATTGGTGCGTAACACGCTGGAGCAAACCGGGTTGGAACCCGGTAATCTGGAGCTTGAGGTGACAGAAGGATTTGTACTGCGGGATATCGATAAAGGCATCCATAATCTGAGACAGCTGCGCAAAATGGGCGTACAGATTGCTTTGGATGATTTTGGTACCGGCTATTCCTCCCTGCGATACTTAAAGTCTCTACCTGTGGATCGGTTGAAAATTGATCGAAGCTTTATTGCCGATGTGTTGGATAACCGTGATGATGCCGCACTGGTTAAAGCGATTGTTAACCTGGCGGCCCAGTTTGGTCTATCCACCATTGCGGAAGGTGTAGAAAGTGAGGAGCACGTGGATTTTCTACTGCAATACGGTTGCCTATATGCTCAAGGATATTTTTACAGTAAACCCCTGGGTGCTGAACAATTTATCGAATACGTACAATCGACACCACCCGCGCAAGCACCGGATCTGAAACTGGCATCGCAATGGGCTTGATTCCACTTTAGTTGGTTTTACATCGGTTGCAATCAGTCAAAATCGTCCGCCCTAAAAGAACCAAAATCAAACTCCAGATTGGCATTGGGCTCCTGAATAAAAAATCCCTGAAAGTAGCGAATACCCATAGACCAAAGTGTGGATAGTACTGCCGGGTTTTCGATAGATCCGGCAATGATTTTAACTTCATATTTCGTCGCGTGCAGAATTAAGCTGCGTAATTGTTGCATTTTATCCGACGTATCCAGTATGCCGTCCAACACCGATCCTCGAAAGACTACATAATTGGGGCGTAGTTTGGAAAGTAATTGTGCTGAGTTGTTGGTGATGCCGAAATGGTCGATAGCAATACCGCACTGTAGCGCTTTAATGTTGCGGTTAAAGCGTTCGCTATAATCCCCATGCAGAAGCCAGTCTTTCTCGTTAACCGCAAAGATAACGCGACGTTCACCGGATACATGGCTTTGGGTTAGGGAATTACTTATCCAGGGGATGAGCATGGACTCGGTCAAAGTCTTGCCTGTGAGTTTAATGAATAAATCGGTATTGGAGCGTATATGGCTGTTTGCAGACATATTGGTGATAGCATGTTCTATAACCCAGCGGTCGATTTTTGTAGTTTGTCCGCTTTTCGCTGCGGTTGCGAAAAACTGCTGGGGTGGAACCAGGCGCGAGTCTGGAGTGCGCATTCGTAATAGAACCTCGTATTGCTCAAAGTTTCTGTTCTCAATATTGATGATGGGCTGGTAAACCAGTTCAAACAAGTTCTGAGCCAGTGCAGTATCAATACATTTCTTTATGTCATATTGTATCGGTGTGTCCTGAACTTCAGGCTTGGAGACGACTGTATTGTTGCCTCCCTTGGTTTGTATGTTCTTACAGGATTGTTGTGCTTGAAATAGCAGTTCCTCCACGCCCGATGAGTTCTTGTCCAAGGGGGTTAAGCTGATACTGCAACAAATATTAATATCGTGATCACTCAAGTGAATGACATTGCTGGAAAATTTCTTATTCAGGCTGTTAGACCAGGAAGGTAAATCATCGCGACGGCGATTTTTTAGCAATACCAAAAAAATTCCGTCAGAGAATTCCGTGGCAATGTCATCTCGGTTCAAGCTGGATCGCAATAGAGTGTACAGTTGCTGTTTTACATTGCTTTGATGATAGATGTCCACTCGTTCTTTTATGGTTTCATAGTTGTCCACAGCTACAAAAGCCAGGGCCACAGCCTTGTCTCCGGGAGCGAGTGGGGCGGCGGCCAGTTCCAGTTGCTGCAGAAAATAGCGGTGATTGTGCAAACCAGAGACCGGGTCGTGTTGGCTGATTTTGTGTTTCATTTGCTGAATCGACGCGGAGGAGCGCATCAAGCGACGTACTGATCCGATCAGCTCATCAGTACCTATGGGTTTGATCAGGAAATCATTGACTCCAAGACCAATCGCGGTTTCACGCAGGTCTGCGTCATTGTCTGCGGTCAGAAACAGAACCGGGGTCTCGGCATATTGCTGTGTTTGTTGCATGACTTTGATAAGGTCGAACCCGTTGTACTTGGGCATGTGATAATCCATTATCACCAGTTCCGGTGAAAAGTTTTCCATGTCTTTGAGCATATGGGCAGGATCATTGACAATTTCCACCTCAAAGCCCACGTTGTCCAAATGCTGAGCGTAGTAACAGCTCAATTCCACATCGTCATCCACGATAAGAACGCGTTGTCTGGGCATGGATTGAGATAATAGTTTTTCTATGCCATCGTGCAATTGCTCTATATCCACAGGTTTGGTGAAGTAGGCATTGCCCCCGCTGCGTACCGACTGAACTCGAGACTCCAGATCAGAGCGGGCCGACATGAAAATAAAGGGAACGTTTTTTCCGATGACTTCGCGAAACTGTAACACCGAATCAAACCCGGTTTTGTTCTGGAACATGATATCCATGATTACCAAATCCGGTTGAGACTTTTCTACATAAGCCAAGGCAGCGGAAGGGTCATCAAAGTTTCGCGTGGTGTATCCCAGACCGGACAACAGGGTTCCCAAATAGATTCCCAGCTGATGGTCATCGTCCACGATATAGATGGTGTGTTGTTTGTCCGATGTTGGTAACGGCTCTTTAGGTTCCGGTGCCGCTTGCTGGATGCGCTCACACAGATCCGGGTCAAGGGGATTTGCCGTGCGCACCAGAACCCGTACCAATGCATTGATGTGTAAACGTTGGGACTCATCCGGGCGTCGCTGTGTCGTACTGATGTGGGTCAGCAAGTCACTGAGCTGGCGGGCTGCATTGCTCAATTCTTCCAGGCCAAAAGTACCTGCGCTTCCTGCCAGTGAATGAACTTTGATATGGAACTGGGAGAATTCACCATCGTCCCAGGCGCAATGCACCAGTTCCGACCATAGTTGTTCCACGCCGGCGATTTTTTCGGGTAATTCACGCAAGTAGTCTTCGCGGATGCGGTCCAGCTTACGTTGATTTTGTTCATCAGGTAATATAGAGGCCATAGATTATGCTCAGTTGAAATATCGTTCCAACTCCTTTAAGTCATCTTTCAATGACAGTGGAAGTACGCAGGACAACATATGTAGAAGTACCACCGCGTTTCTTGAAGCGTCACCACCGGGTATATCTCCAATGCGTTTGGCAATGTGCTCGTTCACCGTCTGCAGATTCGCATAGACAGCCAGCAAGCGGTCAATATTAAAATGGTCGCTTCCTCTGAAATACTCAGAGATAAAATACGTACCCGCCACTCGGAATATGGACTCCTCTTTGGTGGACAAGGGCAAATGAAACTGTGCCATGGGTTTAAAGAATGCCGTGTGTGGACAATCACTGGTCCCGATCACTAAACCAAAAAACGAACAAAGCGCTTTTTGGGCCGTTGTTGCCGCATTGTATGTGCGCTGTGGAGTTTGTACTTCAAGTTCCAGAGCGTCATACGAGGCCAATTGGGCGCAGTCTGTTACGGCGTGAAAAATATTCCGAGCCACTGGGCACCATGGCGTTTGCTTCGGGGTCAGAGTGCAGTGATGGCATTGACGATAATCCAATTGTACCCATTGTGGATAAGCCTCTGTGGCGAGATCATTTGCTCCGCTGCCCAGTTGTACAACTTGTTCAATGGACAAACCGCCGTTTGCAACAAAACGGTAACGAATCTCCATAATTACCCCAAAGAACGATCTCAAATGAACACAAACTATTCAACATACAACTACAGATACTAATTCGGTCCAAACGCGGTGCAGGTGTAGCCCTTCCATGCGAAATTACACAATTGCAACAAATGCTTATCGGGTTTATAAAACACAGATCCGTGATATGCTTATTCACAAAGCAACTTAAGAGACGGCGTTGAAAAAGATCAGCATCCCCTCAGCCGGGTCCTACGACAAACTGCGGTTCATCCAGGTACCGGACCCCCAACCTGCTCAGGAGGAAGTGCTGATTAGCGTTAAGGCCATCGGGGTTAACTTTGCGGATGTGTGTGTGCGCTTGGGGGTGTATCAATCCGCCAAAGAATATGTTGGTTGGCCCATTACCCCCGGTTTCGAAGCTGCGGGGTTGGTGGAATCGGTGGGGCCGGGAGTGAGCCGGTTTAAACCGGGCGACACGGTCGTGGGATTCAGCTTGTTTAATGCCTATGCTGATAAAATCTGTATCCGCGAAAACCACGTGCTTCCATTGCCCCAAGGCTTTACCCTGGAGCAGGCAGCCGGTTTTCCTGCCGTGTTTTTTACCGCTTACCATGCCTTGTTTCAAAATGTGGTGTTACCGCCCAAAGCAAAAGTATTGATTCACTCCGCCGCCGGCGGTGTTGGCACCGCTTTGGTTCAGCTGTGCCAAGCCGCCGGGTATTTTACGGTGGCCGTCATTGGTGCCGCTCACAAACACCAATACCTGCAGTCCTTTGGGCCTGAGGTAATCATCGACAAATCCCAACAAGACCTCTGGCAAAGCGCCGAACAGGCTTGCCCGGGAGGCTATGACGCCATTTTCGACGCCAACGGTTACACCACATTGAAACAGTCTTACCGCCACCTGCGACCCACCGGCAAATTGGTGGCCTACGGCACCCACGCGCTGTTTAGCAGACAAGGCGGCAAACTCAATTACATTAAAGCGGCTTTGGCACTGTTACGAACCCCGCGGTTTGCACCCCTGGATCTGATCAGCCACAACCGTAGCGTCACCGGATTTAATCTCAGTTTTCTTTTCGGTCGTGAAGATCTTATCGATGGATGCATACAGGGACTGACTGACAGGCTGCAAGCGGGACAAATCCGACCCATTCCCGTCACGACCTTTGATTTTGAACAAGTGGCTGAAGCACATCGCCTGTTGGAAAGTGGTAACTCGGTAGGGAAAATAGTATTGACAGTGCAGTAGTTGCAAAAATGCTCTAAACAGGTTTCAACTGTGGAGCAGATTCATTACGGTCGCAATAATCTGTGCCAGCTGTTCTTTAGGCACGCCCGCCTTGGACATTACGCTGATGCCTTGCAACATCATATTAATGGTGGCGGCAATTGCCGCGGTATCCAAATGGGGGGGAAGCTCCTGTTTTTTTACCCCCTGTTCCAGCAGGGTACGAAAAATGGTTTCCATTTCCGTCCAAGCGTTGCGAACTTGCTCGGCAAATTGGGGGTAGTGGGGTCCCAGTTCCACTGCAGTGTTGTTAAGGAAACAACCGAAATGGCACTCATTATCATGATGTGTGCTGTTTAAGGTATAGAAGTAGTTTTGTAACCGCTGCACTACCGTGCCGGGGTGGTGCAAGAGTAGCTCACGGCTTTGCGTCAGCGATTGTTCTATGTAGCGTTGCAGGGTCTGTTGATACAGCTGGGTTTTGTTACCGAAAGTGTCGTATAAGCTGGCCCGGTTGATCCCCATACCTTTGACCAAATCCTGGACTGACGTTAATTCATAACCCTGGCGCCAAAACACCTCCAAGGCTTTTGCCAGCACTGTATCCGTATCAAATTGTTTTTGGGGACCTGCCATTGAGTCCGAAACCTCGTCGAATATTTTCTCATTATAAGCCAGTACCACCCAAATTGGCTTGGCCTTTATTGTCTCTTGACACAGTGTACACATTCTGGAATGATCAGTCCAAGTTGGAACGTACGTTCCAACTTGGACTTAACTTAAAGGAGAAGAACATGGGTTTAAAAAAAATGACATTGGGTGGTTTATTAATCAGTTCCGTAGCCACATCGGTATTGGCCGGCCCGTCCACCGATGTGGTCGGTCTGGTGGCTCAGGCGATGGGGGGTGCGCAACATATTAATAACGCAACAAATCAGAGGGTTACGGCAAAAATCGCCGGGTTTGCACCGTTGCAGGCTCCAATGCCGGGGGGGGAGCCGGAAAAATTTGATCGCCTGCAATACACGCTTACCCGCGCTTTGGATGGTCATCGATACCAAAGTCAGTGGCAAGTGGATTTGGATTTCCCCTTACAAGCGTCTTATAACTTTGCGGAAATCATAAACGCCGATACCGGGGCGGTCATTGGTGTTGACAGTATTTTGCAACTGCCTCAAGCACCCATGCAGGCTATTCGGTTGGCGGCGCGCAAGGTGAATTTTTTAGTCACATCGCCGGTGGAACTACTTAAAGCCATGCTGGCCACACCCCAGGATGTGGTCTACCACGGTAGCCACGATTCTCGCCGAGCTCCTGTTACGGTTCTGGGTTTAAAGCGCTACGGCAAAGAGATTTTGCTGTGGGTAGACAAGGCAAGCTATTTACCCCTGAAAGCCACGTATTGGGACTCCAACCCGGCCAAAGGCGACACCTTAATCGAAACACGTTACAGTGATTGGCAGGAAGCCGACGGAATCAAGGTGCCCATGCGCGTGACCCAGAAGGACGAAACCGACCTTCTTATTCAAATCGAACGGCAATCGGTCAGTTTCAATAATGTCTTTGCACAAGACCCTTTTGAGGTGCCGCCACAGTTGCGCGTACCCCTGGACCACGCTGCGTTTGAAATCGGATTGAAATATGCGCAACTGTTTCATCGCTATGTGCTGGTGGGCATTCCATTCGACTTGAATCAATTCAGCGCCGAGTCGGTATTTTTACAGCCGGTGGCAGACCGAGTCTTTTATTTGCGTGGCTTCACTCACCATTCACTCATTATTGAAATGGCGGACTATCTCATTTTGTTTGACCCCGTGTTATTGGAAGAGCGGACTCAAGTGGCCCTATCTTTAATCAAGCAACACTGGCCCAACAAAAAAATCAAATATGTCGTTCCCACTCACTTTCACGTGGACCACAGCGCCGGTGCACGGGGCTATGTGGCAGACGGTGCCAAGCTGGTGACCATTGAACCCAATAAGCGCTTCTTCAAAAACATGCTCAAAGCCAAGCATGTGATCTATCCGGATTTGTTGTCGCTGCTGCACAAAGACTTCCGCTTGCTGGAAATTGAGGACGAACCTTTCGTGTTTGACGATGGTGAGCGGCGGGTACAACTATTACAAATCGACAATCGTCATGCACCGGGATTGCTGGTTCCTTACATTGAAGACCAAAAAATGATTTTTGTATCGGACCTGTATAACCCCGGCGCTTTCCCGGTACCATTGCCGCCGCAGTTTTCCTACTGGGGTCTGGATTTGTATAAGGATCTGCAACCGCGGGGTCTGGATATCCAAACCATTGTCGGCGCCCATGGCGATGTGGGCAGTTATGCGGACTTTGTTCGTGCCATCAGTGTCACGTTTGGAATAAATCAGTAAATGGTGCGCGCGCCAGGGAAGCGCGCATCACAAAATCGTCGGGAATGATTTTGGACGCCGCGTATCGCGGCGCCCCGAAGGGGTGCGAGCCAAGGAAGCGCGCATCACAAAATCGTCGGGAATGATTTTGGACGCCGCGTATCGCGGCGCCCCGGAGGGGTGCGCGCCAGGGAAGGCGCGCATCACAAAATCGTCGGGAATGATTTTGGACGCCGCGTATCGCGGCGCCCCGGAGGGGTGCGCGCCAGGGAAGCGCGCATCACAAAATCGTCGGGAATGATTTTGGACGCCGCGTATCGCGGCGCCCCGGAGGGGTGCGCGCCAGGGAAGCGCGGATCACAAAATCGTCGGGAATGATTTTGGACGCCGCGTATCGCGGCGCCCCGGAGGGGTGCGCGCCAGGGAAGGCGCGCATCAACCCCGACACGGAAATAAAGAGTGTTCGATTCCGCACTAATAACAGCGCCTTGGCGAAACACAAGCAAAAGAATTTGGATAAAAATCAGAAGGTGGTGCCCAGGGGCGGAATCGAACCACCGACACGGGGATTTTCAGTCCTATTTTAAGAGATATACAGAAATTAACGAACCTTAACCATCCTTAATTCCTTTTATTATACAGTTAGTTATTTGTTATCTCGGCTTAATTAGGCTAAACTACTTTTAACGTATCTTGTAGCATCAGCGTAGCATTGGATTTTCTACCTGGAGATTGCCATGCCGAAAACTGTCGTTAATTTCACTCAGAAAGTGCTTGAAGCCATTCCTACTCCCCAGAAAGCCACTTACTACTATGACAAGAAGGTCAACGGCCTCTTACTGTGCGTCACCGCGAATGGTGTGAAATCTTACCAGGTGTACGCAAGGCCCAAGGGTAAAAACCCGGTGAGAGTGACGCTGGGCCGGTTTCCCAATATGAAAATCGAGCAGGCTCGGAAACGGGCTAAAGCCGAGCTGGCGACCCTCGCGGAGGGAGTGAACCCCAATTCATTACGAAAAGCGGAAAGGACGAAGTTAATCACTTTGCAGCAAGTTTTTGAAGATTATTTAACCACCAGAAAAGCCCTTAAGCCTGGCACTATCAAGGACTACCGGCGGGTATTAGATGAATCATTCGATGACTGGAAAACCAAACCCTTAGCCAAGATTACCCGGGACATGGTGGAGAAACGCCATACAAAGCGTGGTAAGCAGTCGGAAGCAAGAGCAAACAATGCAATGCGAGTGCTTCGGGCTCTGTTTAATTTCGCCCAGGAGAAATACGAGAATGAGAACGGAGACCCTATTTTCACCGATAACCCGGTAAAACGCCTTTCCCACACAAAGGCATGGTTCAGGGTGGATCGCAGGCGCAGAGACATTAAGGCGCATCAATTGAAGCAATGGTTTGCTGCTGTGAACAGTCTTGGCGAAAAGGAAAAGGACGAAAAAGAAGATTTTTTCGAAAATCGTCTAGTGTTCCGAAAAACCGTCAGAGACTATTTGGTTTTCCTTTTGCTGACAGGTCTCAGGCGTGGGGAAGCTGCCAGACTAAAATGGGAAAATGTGGATTTTGTTGGGAAGACGTTCACTGTCCTTGACACCAAAAACCAAGACCCGCTGTGTTTGCCCCTGACAGATCATTTATTGGAAATGCTACAAACACGCCAGAAGGAATCAGAGAGTCAATATGTGTTCCCCAGCGAGCAAAGCAAAACAGGGCATATCATCAATGCGGTAAAACAACTCAATAAAGTTAAAACCAGGTCTGGTATTGAGTTTTCTGCTCACGATTTGCGTAGAACCTTTGCCACCATTGCGGAGAACCGGGATATTTCCGCTTATGCTTTGAAAAGGCTCCTTAATCACAAGATGAAGCATGATGTGACTGCTGGTTATATCAATATCGACGTTGAACGACTTAGAAAACCCATGCAGCAAATTACTGACTACATCCTGATTTCCGCCGAGATTAAGCCAAAGGCGGAAGTGGTGGAGTTGAAACAACAGACTATCTAATCAGATATACCAAGCCTAGGGTAGCTCCCGAAAAGTTGGCAACCTTCACCGATCTGGCTTGGTTTTCCATGAAGGCACACTAAAGAAGGGGTGTGCGATGAAGTTTCCTGCCTGGGCTCCAGCGCATTTGGTTTCGTTTCTAGAGAGAAAAATTAATTTAGTTCAGGACATGCATAAGCTTGGGTATCCTGGTAGGGAGTGGATGAAGGTAGAGGAAGAAAGATCTGTAAATGCTTTTGGACAACTTACACTAGGCCAAACTATTGAATACTTAAAAAAACTATTGACTGATCCAGAAATGGAGCAGGTGTGGTCTAGGCTTTCTAAGCAGGTAAGAAATATAAGTCAGTATGAGAAATTCTGGGAAGTTTGTGAGACAGGAATAGCTAGTTTTGAGCGTAAAGAGTTTTTCAGGGAGCTATCTCCAGTAAAAAATGAAAAGTTTTTCACGGATATATACGATCGAGCAATCGAACTGAGGGAAATGATAGTAAAAAATAGGGAGTTTCATAATAACCATGAAGCAAGGGACGCTTTAGAGGAAATCGCTATTAATGCATCAAAATATGTAGAAATAGAAGCACCAAAGGTAAACAATCCAGGATCAGGCAGTGCCAACATACGAATCTTTGTTCGACAGCTATCAGCATTTATGAGATCGGAATTTGGAGCACCTATGAACCTTGCAGTGGCTACTACAGCTAGTGTCATATTTGGTACGGAAATAACTGAAGAATACGTTAAAAAAACAATCAGATCCAAAGAAGCCGTCTAAGTTAGGGGGACAAACGGAAATCTTTTAGATCACTTTTGTCCCTGGTAGATAAGAATACCTGCAATTATATTTCTCTTAACGTAATTAGACGTGAGGAGAAATAAATGTCTCAAAACCTACTAAGCCCAAGAGAAGTATCTCAGAAGTTACAAGTTACCACCGGAACCCTAAGTGTCTGGCGTTCCACAGGTCGGTATGAGCTTCCTTTCGTGAAAGTGGGTAGCAAAGTAATGTATACCCATGAGGCCGTTCAAGCTTTTATTGACGGCCGCACTCTTTCACAAACCGCGTGAAACTATTTCCATGAACACAAACAAAAAGGCCCCGCAAAAATGCGAGGCCAAACATAACTTGATTTCAACCAACCATTCAAGTGTGCCACCACTCGAATGGAGTAACACTAAGGACTATAAACATGAATTCTATCAGACAATATAAATTATGCAAATGCGCACTATGCCGTGAAGCAATCAAAGGCCAACCGTACAGGGCTGATCACCTAAAAATTTGTCAGCCTTGCAATAACTGGATTCAAACAGCCCCCATAGCATTCGTATTAGAACGGATGGAGGCTTTTCGATGAACTCTATGATAGTCGGAAAACAAATATTTTTCCAAAGAGATGGGCAACCATGCAAGACATGAGCCTAGCCCAACTAAACACTACAACCGAAGATCCATGGCTCGACCCAGAGCCGTTGCCACAGGGCTTACCTCCGGTCAACGAGTTGGATCCAGATATAATTCCAGATGCTTTGCGTCCTCGTATTTTGGATATTTCGGATCGACTTCAAATTCCACCGGACTTTTCTGCGGCAGCAATAAATGTATTGCTCGGTTCAATTATCGGTCGCCAAGTCTCCATGCAACCCAAAGCTCTGGATCACGAGTGGCTAGTTACCCCGAATTTGTGGGGGGCCATCGTTGGTAGACCATCTGTGATGAAATCACCTTCAATCACCGAAGTAATGAAACCACTCAACAAATTAGTGACAGAGGCAATTTCAGAGCACGAAAAAGCCTTAGGAACATATAAAGTGGAGCTGGAAATCTATCAGGCGCGCCAATCTGCCCAAAAGGACCAAATCAAGAGAGCAGTGAAAAATGACGAAGATCTTAGTCATTTTCGTAACAAGACTATTGAAACGGCCGATAAACCAGTTCTGAGGCGCTATAAAAGCGAAGATCCGACAGTGGAAAAGTTAGGAGAACTTCTCCTTGAAAATCCGAACGGGCTTCTAGTGTATAGGGATGAATTGACTGGCTGGCTCAACAGCCTTGAAAAGCAAGGTCGGGAAGGTGATCGCTCCTTTTACCTTGAATCGTGGAATGGGACTGGGAGTTTTACAGTAGACAGAATCGGGCGAGGAACTTTGCATGTTCCCTCTTTATGCATTTCTCTGTTAGGAAGCATTCAGCCAGGCCCACTGGGAGATTATATAAGGCGTGCCCACAATGGCGGTACCGGTGATGATGGTTTAATTCAACGGTTTCAAATGTTAGTCTGGCCGGACTCTTCCAACACTTGGAAAAACGTAGACAGGATACCGGACAACAACGAACTCCAGAAAACATACGAAATCTTCAAACGATTAGATAATATCAATCCGATGGAAATTGGGGCTGTTTCCCATTTCTCAGATTCTATCCCAACTCTAAAGTTTTCTCCGGAGTCACAGGAGATATTCAATACATGGCGACAGAAGCTTGAAAAAAGACTGCGCGATGGAACAATTTCATCTAGCGCGTTAGAAGCCCATCTAGCGAAGTATCGTTCCCTAATGCCCTCCTTGGCTATGATTTTCCATTTAGTCGAGTTTGTGAGTGGAAATACAACCGAAACAAATGTTGGTGAAAATAGCACAATAAAGGCTGCTGCGTGGTGCGAATACTTGGAGAGCCATGCTAACCGGCTCTACTCATCAATAGCAGATCCTTCGATGGAATCCGCAAGAGAGCTGTTGAAGCGTATCAAAAAACATGAAGTGGCTAATCAATTTACGGCACGGGACATATATCGAAACGGTTGGACTAAATTAAGTCGGTCCGCAGATGTGGCAGCTGCATTGGAGGTTCTGGAGGATTTTGGTTGGGTTAGATCTGAGGTTATCCCAACAACCGGACGAAGTCAGAATGTATTCTATATTCACCCGAGCCTATGCCATGTTTGAGAATTCACTAGACGACGAACTGACAAAACCGCCAAAAGGGGGTTCTGTCAGTTCTGTCAGTGGGTCAGATAAGGAATCTGAAAAATTAACGTGGCTAACACGATTGAAGTTACACAACAAAAAATCTCAAAAAGCGCTATGTGAAGGACTGACAAAACCGACAGAAGTCGAGCTTAGGGAAAACATACGGGAAGCAGTTGAAGAAAGAGCGGCAATCTTGGAGTTTGAGGCAAACATCCCGAGAAAGGATGCGGAGAAACAAGCCAGATTAGCTATCAAGGTCTATGAGTACCGTCTAAATACAAGCCCCGAGACTTGGCTGAAAATGGTAGCACCTGGCTGTAACCTTGAGGATGCAAGGCAATTCTGTTTCAACACCTTTGGGAATGAATTGCTCGAGATTAGAGTATGCAGCTAAGTTTGCAATTGACCAAATCCATAGATCTCAAACCTGATCGCCATTTGCGGGGGCAGGCGGGCAACCAGATATTCTACATCATACCGGCAACCACGAGAGCCAGTTACTACATTAACGTAATCCAAGAGATCTCGGACGGTTACATTGTGGAAGGCACCACAGTACCCGTTAAGAAATCCAATGTACTAAAGGAGCTATCGCGCTTTAATGTGGACGTGGAGTGGAAACAGGTACCAGGCGGCAAATGGGCGAGGAACTATTGGTTGAGTGTTATTTAGTAGGCGCTTGCCTAATGTTTATAGCTGCAATTAAGAATTTATGGTGAATATTAGGCAGCAATTTTCACTGTGACTTTATTTATAAATAATTCAATGAGATAGGATATTTGCATGTTTAACAGGTGTGCTGAGTAACATGGAGGTGTACTATAAGTTATTGAATTTACAGGGAAGTGCGTGTAATCACCATTATGTTAAATAGATCGCTAAGTCATTGAATATAACGCTAAGTGATAGATTATTATAAGGCAAAGCAGAGGCCGGGGGCCACCCCCTAGGGCCTTAGGCGTACACGCAGTCACCCACCATATATCCAGCCGATTTTCACTAATTCACTAAATTTTTCCGCCGGGAAATTATGTAAAGCTTCCTGAATTATTAATAACTCGCAGGTTCACCATGTTCACCTTATCTTGTCTTGGAGAGTTCCTTAGATTTTTGTTCGTGCTTCAAGTTTATTCAGCTATCCGTTAATCTCTGTTAAGAAGGGTTAATGTAACACATTGTTTATATTGGTAATTTGTATAATATTGCGCTAAACTTTTTCCGATGCTTAGTAATTTTAAAAGGCTGAGAAATGGACGAAGAAAAACCGCTGACCACACTTGAGGAATTCTGGGAAACCGTTGGGGAGAAACCATTCGGTTGCACAGAACGACAAGTGGCCTATGTGAAAGCCGTGATGGATGGTGTAGCCCCCGCGTGGGCTGCTTGTAGAGCCGCAGGTTATGCCGGAACAAAGAAGTCACTGGCTGTACAAGGCACTACTCTAAAACGTCACCAGGGCGTTCAGCGTCTTCTCAAAGCCGCTCAGGAAGCGCAAGAACTGGAGGAAAACTACATTGTAACTCCCGATGAGCTAATAAAAATGTGGTCCAATGAAGCGAAGTTCGGGCAAACACCTTCCAGCCGCCAAAAAGCTCAAGAGTTTTTAGCGCGGTATTACGCATTGTTCCAAGAGCAAGCAACGAAACAGGAAACTACGGGTGCAGAAGGAAATTTCCGTCGCATTAGGTAAATCGGTAGAATCTTTGAGGAGTAACTGAATGGCAAGTCTATTTGGATCCGGCGATAAACCCAAACCATTTGTGCCGAAAGGGTTCTCCTCTGGTGGCTTGAATGTCACCATGAACAATGGTTCGGCCAACGTCCAAAGAACACAGCAACTCACGGATTTATTGGGAAGCTTGAAGTCTGCATCGGATCTTAATGTCTCGGAACTGGGGAGCATCAGGGGTCAACTCAAACCGGGGTTCGGGCGTTTAACTGAAACCGGCGTCCAATCCATTCGAAACCGCAGACGCCAAGCCATTGGGAACATAAGAGAGAATCTGTCTCGACGCAGAGTGTTGGGCTCTTCGTTTGCCCAGGATGCACTTTCGCGTGGTGAAGCGGAGTTCTCACAGCAGGAAGCGGATTTCAGAGCAAAAACCACGCTGCAAGAACTTAACATTGAACTGGCTTTGATCGACGCCCAGCACAAAACCCGACAATCTTACTATAACACCATGCTGGCTCAGAGTAACTTTGAATCCAATATAGGGGCCAACGTACAAGCGGGACTGAATAACGCGCTCGAAGCCGCTCAACGTTTTGAGGCTCAACTGGCCGCAGAGGAAGCGAAAGGGAAAGGCCAAGCCGTGGGGATGGTTGTAGGTACTATCATTGGTGCCTACTTCGGGGGTAAAGAAGGCGCGCAACTCGGTGCATTAGCCGGCGCAAAAGCCGGGGGCGAATTGTAGTCTAATGTTGGTTGCAAACTCTTGAGTATTCGAAAAACTTTTCAGCAGGATTTAAGCCTGGAACTTGGAGAGCTTGTAGTCCGAACAGAGAAAGCCTGCAAACGGATGGTATATGGGTTTGTTGCATATAGTAGCTTGTGTTTGTTAGTAGTCGCTGGGGTCTTTATATATTCAAACGGATTGTTGGATTTACAAGCAATAGTCCTGTCGATGGTAGCCTGTACCGTAATGCTATCAACAGTGATCGGATATGGAATAGTTGCCCAATACAAATTAATGGCGTATCACTCGGGACTTACCGAGCTGTTGGGATTGGAAGCTACCATCAGTAAAAGCGAAATTCGCAATTCAGATCCGGATCAACAAGCTCCGAAAAACCCAAAATAAGCAACAAAATTACAACATTCATATTCGCAGTTCCAGGTAGACTTGCTATCGGAATGTAGTTTGTATAGATTGCAAGCGGGAGGGACAATATGGGCTATAAACTCATCGTTAGTATAGCGTTGTCGAGTATTTTACTGGGGTGCGCTCCGGCAAGATTGACTGTTTCATCCTCACCAGTGGCCGATTTAAAAACAATAGCCCTGTACCCGAATCGCGGACTACTGGGCGACGCAATCGGGTTGGAGCTTGTTAAGTATGGTTTTGACGTGTTCGACACAGCACAAGTCTCCAGTATGATGATCCGTTTGAATCTAACCGAAATTGAGATATTGGAACCTAGAAATATCCGGAAGCTAAAAGAAGAAGGGATTGATGGCCTACTTCAAGTCCGAACGGTCTCAGGATACGACAGACACCCTCAAAGCATATCCGTTAAAGTAATTTCCTCAGACACCGGGAAAATCATCATTGGTGCAACATGGCAAAACGGTTTTGGCGGAGCCAGTGGGTCAATAGCCGATAGAGTTGTTCGGTCAGATGTTACAGATGCTGCCGAAGATATCGCAAAGGGGATCTATCGACACGATTGATTGGGAACACAGGGCAAAGCGGTCTCAGTAGACCCACTGACAGGGTACAGCATTCAAACAACGCTCGCCTTACTTTTGATAGTAATGCCGGATACGCTACGTACAGGAGGCGGAAAGTGGGGTTAAAATCAATTCTCGTGTCCCGCCAGAAATTTCAACTTCTGCAATCTGGGTCATAATGTATTTTAACGTTGGTATCATCCACATAGACAGGGGTCGTTTTGCATACGTCGTTACTGTCTTTAACGGAATATGTTGGGTTCGTATTTGCGATTTTCTTTAATTGTACAAAGTGCCGCATATTATTGGAGCAAGTGAAAGTAATAATTTTATTTTCCTGCCCCACTGCTATATCATCAGTATTTGTATTTATATTTTTTATACTATGGTCAATTCGAAATTTCTCTCTCCTGTCATGCGTTGTTGAATCTCTCTTTTCGGCGGTGTTGGTGTCGGCAATATAGTCTGAATATTTCTTTACCCAACAATTTATTTTTGAATAAAGGTAATCGTAACTACATTCATCGGAAAGAGATGTCGTCTCAACGCCGAGTTTGTCAGCGGTTCTTTGTATGGTTTTGTGAAGTTTTGAGTAGTGGTACTCAATGTATTTAATTACTTCAGATCGATTTTTCTCAATTAACGCTTCTATCCACCAATCAAAATATGGCACTCCCATGCTTCGATCCCGGCTCCTGATGAATTCAGGTAAAAGTTCTGATCGTTGTATTACATTTATAAAGTTGTCTAATTTATCTAACTTTTTGTACTCGCTAGCAGTTAGCCCAAGATGTTGTTCTTGTGTTTCTAGGTTGTTTCTACGCATTAATATATTTTCGATCTCCCGTTTGTACGAGTCATCATGCAATAGCCATAATCTAACGTCGGCAACTGATTCACTCCATACATTTTGATGTATTTGCGAATAGTGGTTCATAAGCGCGTCGTATCGTTGGGCTTTGTTAACTCTATACAAACCCCAAGTGACTAAAATAGTGAATATAACGTATAATATCTCTATATACGACTCAACAGGAGGTACGTTAGAGAATATTTTAGAATAACTAGACTCAGGAGATGAGCTGTTCTTTTGGCTGGTTACGACACTGTCAGTGCCAGAATTCATCTCAGACTCAATATTTTTAATTGTTGCAGATTTTCCTTTCGACTCACCAATTTCTGAGGCACCGGTAGTAAGTCCTGCATAAAACATTGAGACAACTACCACTACGACGATTCTTGATGTCATAATCCTCTCCCAAAAGTTGGTTTGGTTTATCACTTCCTACAACCACTGCAAAATTATCCTTATACCACAAAAATGCCAGCTCAATGAAAATCATGGCTAGCCATCTAGTGTCGAAGGAAATACGTCATTGAATGGGCGAAACTTTTCGTTATTCTCAACTAACAAAACTTACACTTGACTCGTGCTGTGGGAGTGCTAGGATTGTATTAGCTGGCTATATCCAGCCGGGATTAGCACCCCGAAACCAGTAGGCTCAACGTGCCTTGAGCGCGTTTTTTTGTGCCTGTAGTTTTTGGCGAGCTGTACAGGCCTCGAAAGGGGGCCGTATCCTATTGGGCGGTAGTGCTAACCTGTACGGCTTGCCACCTTATCAATTTAGCACTTGATGGGTGGCAGAAATAAAACAATAGGAGACTCACCATGGATAATTTCAATGAAGTTATACAAAGCATAAAACGCAGAGACCGTATAGCAATAACCACCCACACTCTTTCATGGATTACCGCAGTACTGATCCTGGTCAACCTGGCTATTTTTAGTCTCAGGGGGTGCGGCATGAGCAAAGAATGGGATCTTAAAGACGCAACCAGCAATATCGACCATGATTTGTCGGAAGCACACTCGCTCTTGCGACAAGCGTTATCTAACAAAGTCAATAATTTGACCTTTGAGATTGTTGACTGCATTAACGCGGCAATGACCCTCATTTTTAATTCCTCCGGCGAACTTCGATACGCAGTTGGTGAGTATCTGAAGCAAAGGGAAGCCGAACTGAATGGGGGTGCAAAATGAGCATTGAAACCGCCCGAAAATTCGAATCTCAGTTTCGAGACGCAATATCTCCACTAAAGGCTATGTGCTACTGGGTATCACATGTAGACCCGGACAACCAGGAGGCACAAAGTGTAGCTAACGCTATGTTGGCACATATCGATAAAGCCGAGGAAGCATTTTGTGAAATACAGGGACTAGTTTCCGAGTGTGCGGAAATCAAAAAGTGACTAAAGCATCAACCCCGGCCAAGTGCCGGGGTTGATGTTTGTGTCGTTACTGCCCTAAATAACTAAATCGCGATCAGTGGAGTTGTGGAATGGATAAAATCTTAAGTCAAAAGTTTTAAATATTTTTTGCGCACACACAGATCATGTTATTGTGTAAATGACGTTTTGTCCCGCAACCAAACATATCGGTATTCTTTATGGTTTTCTCGCCGCTAGCAGGGAGTCCTCCGATACATGCAGCACCAAAGCGACCACAGAAATCATTACAAATAGCTGAACCGTTGTTCCCAGCCTTTAGAAAGATTGAGGAAGATCCAGGGGGGCCTGCAGCACCTTGCGGTCCGGCAACACCCTGCGGCCCAGGGAGGCCCTTTTCACCCTTTACAAGCTGGATAAATTTTGGGTCGTTCTTTAACTTCCCAGCCAAAATGTCAGAATGTTTGTTGACTATTTCATTTGCAGCTTCGCTTACTTGAGTGCTGTCAAGAGATTTCTTGAATAAACCTACTGTGTTTGCTGTTAACAATAGCAATATCGTTGCAACTACAGAGCCAGCAGCACCAACACCGATATCGCGAACTGTTTGCTTTTCCATATATGCCTCCTCTTGATAAAGTTGATTATTAGCTCAATCAGCATTCTGAAATCCAAAGATTGTATTCTTCCTTCCTCCGGCGCCGTTTTCAATTTTCTTGTTAACGGCTTTCAGCGTTATCCCTGAAATCTCGCAAAACTTCTCTTTTCTAATCCATTGGATGGGCAGGCAATTCATGAGCCTACGCTCTTTTGTCTGTCATACCATTGGTCGATTTCGACAATATTAAGCCTCAACTGGCGCTTTTTGCCAACCTTGACATATTTGTAGTGTTTACCCTCGGTAAAAAGGTTTTCGCACATCCAGTACATTTGATCATCGGTGCAACCGTGGAGTTCTTTAAATCGCTTGGTCCGCACCCACACCATCGGATAATTGTTTTCAGTCATAAGTTACCTCTCAGATTCTCTGTTTTGAATGCCACTGTTTCAATTAACCGCTACAGATCGGATTTCCTATATAGCTTTTTCTTACCGAAATTGCCGTTGCAGACCCCGTATTCGTGAACTAACTCTCCTTGAACTTCGTGGCACCAACGCAGCAATATTCGGCAGTTTCTTTTTCAGTGAAATAGTCTCTCGGGATCAACTCTCGGTCTCTTTCTGATTTAATGGATCAATCTCATCCGCTTTTTCACTCGCCCATTCAACCCATTGTTTTAGATCGTTGTTTACAGCCCCGTTCAATTTGGCTTGATTATATAGTGCGTCAACATACTGCCGAATGTTGCATGCAGTTATCCAAGCATCGGTTTCGGCAATCAGGGCATCTAACCTTTCCTGCTCTTCTTTTTGGCGCCTTCGTTCCGCTTCTCTATCAAGCCGTTCTCTCTCCCATTCTTGTTCTTGCTGCTTCCGTTTCTTTTCTGCCTCCTTTATATTTTCGGCACCCTTTTGAAAGGCATAAATGATGGGGGCAATTTGGTCTTCAACGGTAGTGTTTGGAGTATCAGACCAACTCTTTCGAACATTTCCCACCCAGTAACTATCGATAGAGAATGTGAAAACACCGGTCGATACATACTTATATTTGTCAGAGTCTCGGGCGATAATACGGGACGCCACTCTACGTTCGTATTCTTCTTCTGTTAAGAGTTGCTGTTTAGATTTTTCCACTAGTGAATATGAAACAAAGCTTCCGTTTACCACAAAACCTGAAGTGGATGCCTCGTTCTTTTCAGTCTTATGCTTATGACCCAAGTTACTCATAGATTTGATTAGGGCGTCTAGAAAGCGTAGTGCTCTATCAACTGATTTAGGATGAACACTAAATTTGACACCGAATCTTGCGCATATTCTTCCATATCTATCAGGCTTTAATTGCGTTGAGTATTTCTGGGCCTTTTTAATTATCGGAACCGCAAAGTCAGTTTCAGTAATAGGGGCAACAAAAGGTATTATTCCACTAAGTACGTCTTCCTTCGGTAGGTCCGCGGGAAAACTTGTCTCGTTTGGGGTAAAGTGGAAATACTCGTAATACTCTTCTGGACACTCAGGTAAAGGTTTTTTTTCTAAGTCATATCCAGCTTGTTCTTTAGCCCAAAAGCCACGACCAGGCAACGGAATGTGTGCTCTTTCACAAGCTTTCCCTAGACCTCTATCAGATATCCCGAAGTGTTTCGCCAAAACGGTTAAAGGAAATGACCATACAAGTTCATATAGTAGGTCCCTACTTATTTCATGCCGTTTGTTTTGTTTGGAATAGGTGTCGGGTATTTCAGATATAGTTTTATTCATGCGGCTTATTTTAAATAACCAAATTCTTTGAGAGTCTCATTGACTAGCTTATTTCCCGTGGGAGCAATCTTGATCTCATCATCCACAAATACGTAGCACATAGAGCCGATGAACCTTCCGTCAAGCTGTCCATTTCGCACCCATTTCTTAACGGTGTTCGGGCTGGGTTTTTTAGTACCCGCAAAGGCCAGGTCAACATATTCTTTGTAATAAAGCATTCTTCGCATTACATAATCCCCTGGATGTTATTATCCACCAACTCTACCCACCATAAATGTCGGCTGCGCGACATACTTTATCAAAGGAATGCATTAGAAAGATCTAAATCAATCGGATGTTGAGGCGTAGGCCAAATTGACCCCGCCGGTTATTATCCAGGCAACAGTCTAGGAAAGAGGATGTTAAATCTAACAAAGGAGGAAATTTTCGATCTGACACGCGCAAAGCGAAACTCAACTCAAATCAGACGATTGCGGGAAATGGGATTTACCGTTATTAGTCGAGCAGACGGATCTCCAGTGGTCAGTAGAGCAAACTTCTTGATTGTCACAGGTGGAGTAGAGCAAAACAACGCAACCAAAAGCCCAATCGAACCCGACTATGATGCGCTATAGATTCGAGTATGAGAAATGAGTGACTACCTTACACAAGAAGGTATACAGGAAATCACTGGGTACAAAATACCGAGCAAACAGATTCAGCAACTTACTAGGCTAGGGACAACTCACATAATCCGCCCTGATGGGTACCCGAGGGTGCTGAAAGCAGAGAGGGGCCGCGTGATGATGGAGCATCATGGAATTTTAATCTGGTGCCGTCCAAGTATGTACTGGGAAATCTGGCTAAGAGCTGTCAGATAATGGCCGGCCTGTGAAAGTCGGTGAAAAAAGGTATTGTGATGAAAACGTCAAGTTCATACCTCTCAGAGATAACGGTGACAGCTACTTAACTCCGCGAGAGCGAAAAATTCTGTATAGCGCTTAACCGTGTAACGGATTTTTTGATCTAACCTAAATAGCGAAGTAAATAGGTACTATGTAGCCCCGGTTTGGTCCAGGGCGTTATACAGTCTTAACGCATTGTCAGTCTATAAACATTCACACTCCCAAACTTTCCTGATCTACCGATGCCACACTCATAGTCGCCATTGTGCAGCGATGAATCACTGTGCTTTGATGCCATAGCTGTCACCCACAGTCTACATTGCTCCACGGAACCTAACCCGAATTTTGATTTATGGATAAAAAGGTCCGATCGGTCTAGATAAAAAAGGCGTCCACGTCTTCCCAGGGGGCAGTAGAATCAGAGTAGAAAAAGTTGGTGAAGTCATTTTTCGGACTCCCAAAAATGAGCTAAATCAAAACAACTAGAATCGCTATTACTCGAATTGTCATAAGATGTGGTCAGTTTGAAATTAAATGGCTACTTTTTATATACACTACGTACTGAATTGCCTTTATTGTTATGACCTGGTAATTAAAACTTTCTTTTTCCAAAGTTGTTAGGTTAGTCTACCAAAAAGTGGGAAGTATTACCCAAAGTAGTCTTATGTCGGCCAGATGACAAATTTTGTATACGGTCTGGTAAGTTGTAGGGAGCACAATTAACTGTATATTTTCGTTTTCACGGTTGGGGTCAGGGAGGGGAAAATGTCAAATATTGATATAGTTAACATAGAAATTGAAGAAGCTTACAATAGCGTTTCGCACCAACATCAGCAGATAAAATTTTACCTGCAATACTATATGGTTGCTTTAATTGGCTTATTTACACTGACCGGCTACCTTACTCAAAGCAATAACGAAAAGACCGAAGATAGTCCTCATATAGAGTTCCATTTTGCAATGTTTCCACTAAACTCAGTGCAAAATCAGCTAAGCGAAAAAACAGACGAATCAAAAGTAATAAAAAACGAAATGAGTCCATCTGCAAAGCTAGGTATTACTTTTGTCGTGACGGTGTTCTTATTGGGTTGGGCGTTCATAGCCATTTTGGCGCATAAAATATCATTTCTTGTTTTGTTGTATAAACACATAGCTTTCTTTCGGTACGAACGGCTGGAATTAGGAGGGTCTGAGAGTATGAAAGCAGGGTATGTGTTACCCAATAATAAGAGTCATATAAAGTTACCTAGCCTAGTAATTTATTTGCCATATGTTTTTTTCGTTTTTAACTATTTAATACTTATTGGCGGCTTATCGTACTATCTGATTTTGTCTCTTGATTGGGTGCAAACTATAGCTGTTGTAAGTTTTGTTTCAATTGTGTTCGGGATCTATTATCCGATTGTATGCCTTACTTTTAACAAGCATTATAGGGCTGCTCGCAAAGCTCCTAATATGGCAGGTAAGCTCAAATTGATAATGGCATGGAACCAGCTAGTGAAAGGAAACAGTACCGGAGATAAAGAGGACAAAGCGGAGGAAGAAAAGATTAGAGAGTTGCTTAATAAAAGAGGCAAAGCAATCGCCCTTGCAATTTTTACATCTGTGTCAGGCGTTTTGGCAATGGGTAGCTTTTATGTAAAAGGACCTGATAATATCTTTGAAGTAGTAGATAACGAGACTCTTTATGCTGTCGTCGTTTTAGTGTTTACTGCTATTTACTGCGTTATTCGGTTCTTTATGGAGCATCGAGAGATAAAACTGAATAGGAAATATATAAAAGCAAAGAAAATCTAATATTTAGGGCCTAGTGACATATGTCAGATACAAACGCTAATAAAGTAGACCCTCTATTCGAGATAGTTTTTGGTGATGGTGAAGGGGAATCCACGAAATTTTGGGATTTGCAGGAAATGGAAGATTGGGTCACCGAACAACGTTTGTGCTGGGAGTGGCTCAACAAAGCAAAGCGAGATATGCGAGCTTTACCAAGCAATGTGTAGGGACATATTTAACCAGCGATACGGTGCACATAGTAAACTGCTTGTTTCCGGTAGTCCAAAAGTAAATTTCGTCGAAAGTTGGCACGATAGAAATCCCAAAGTAGCGATTTTTGTTCTCTTACATTTTCTTGGTTATGGTGTCTATGAAGATATTTCAGATTCTACAAAAGGGGCCTTCGAGGCTCTTTGTTTTGAAGCTGGGATCAAAGGAGCAGAATCAGAATCTTAAAAGATGATGGATTGAATCCTGGAATGATCGAAGCTCTAATGAAGAAGGTTAGGTAAGTAAGTAATAGCTATACGGCTTGTTTAATTAAATTGTCTTTCCAATATTTACTACTGTAGGTATAGAACTGATTATGATCTATAATTTTAATCCATTCGGTACAGATTTTGATTCTTTGGTGGCTAGCCAACTTGAAGTTTTAAGGGAGGTAAAAGAAGGTTGGTATATGGACTACAAGTCGGATTTGATCGCCATCAAAAAAATTGCTAAATCTATTTCGTCGTTCGCAAATCAGTATGGCGGCTGGTTAGTGTTTGGGGTTAGGGAATCGGATGAAAAGTGTGCTGGAGAGTTCGTGGGCATTGAAAAAACCAAAGTCAATGAACTGTCGGAGCGTATTAGAGAAGCGGTCAGAGCGCATGTTAATCCTGCTCCATTCTATTTAGAAAAAGTGTTTGCCGGCCCCGTAAAAGAGCTAGGTTTGATCAATGGTAGGTCAATATTATTGCTATATATTCCAGAAGGGGTAAATCCACCGTATATACATTCGAGCGGAGTTATATATAGACGAATTGCTGATCAGTCTGACCCAAAACCTGAAGCTGATAGAGGTGTCCTAGATGGCTTGTGGAATAAGGCGCAGACAAGTAAAAATTTACTAAAAAAATTCCTACGCAGTTATTCAAAACCAGTTGATACCAACTCGCCAGTTGCGTTTATATATTTGGTGACAAATCCAAGGTTCGATAAAGTATTCGGTAAAATAGATTTCAGAGACTTTTTGGACATTATGAGTGGAAAGAAATCAAATTCTATAGCGATGCCAATGAAGACTGTCCATTCGGTATCGGGTGGATATGTCGCTAGGCACACTCATTTTAACGAGCCGCAAAGAGCACTACCATCTATTCAGTGGTGGCATTCTGGAAATGCATTAATAACACTTCCAATCAGTACTTATGATGGCGTTAATGAAAGTCTGGAAAATTTAGGGCCTTTTTTCGAGGAGCTAAAATCTCAAAGGTTTAGTAATCCAGTAGTTTCTGATTTTACGGAGTTCTATTTTTCACTTGCTGCAATGTACAATCAATTAATACAAGTCAAAGAGTCTACAAAAAATAGGGAGGATGTTTATGTATACACCGTATTGGAAAATACGCGGAGACTTATTCCCTATATCGATGACCCAAAGTATATTGAGAAAGTTAAAAAGTTGGGCGTGCCAATGGTGGAGACTAGTACCGTTACTGTTCCAGATCAGTATGGGGGTTCGGACACTTTGTTATATAAGCTTGTACCACATAAAGATGAAAACCCGTTAGTTAATGTTCTTCGTGAAATATCCTTACCATTTACAGGAGTGCTTGGGTCAGTAGGCATATTGAACGGGAAAAATGATATTCGTGATTATAAGGTTTTGTATGATATAGATAGATTGCAGAAAACTCGAGGATAAAAAGGTTATGCTATCTCGCTAACCTGAATATTCTTGCTAATAAGGTGTTTGCCTATGAAACTACGTACCCGCTTGTATGTTGCATAAATCCAATGGTTACTGTTACCTAATGCAATTATGACGCTGTTGTTTTGGGGGATTTGTAATACCATTTCATCTAACGATACTGAGATCGAGTACCTAGTAGTCCTTGTTTATACTGTAATTGTTTTTGCTTCAGGAAGTGTATGTTTCGAAGCATTAAAACAATCTGAAATGCGCGTTATAAACAATCACAAAAATTAACTGGTTACATCAAAATTTCTCTGGTATGCATGCGAGAGAAGGCGAAATAGCAAACTATGTAACCCCTTCACAGGAGCAATCGCAATATGGAGCGTACATGGCAATGCGGTTAACACCTTGGGAAAAACCACGTAACCGTTTCACTGGTTTAGTAGACACTCTGGATTGCGGGTTGGTATATTGCCAAATATTGAACGGCGAGTGGCTGTCTAAAAACTCTGCGGGTGTAAACACAATGGTATTTCCTGGGAGTCTGCATATTCCGGCCAAAATGAACACTCATTCCGGTAACATGAACACCGATTCCGGAATACCCGGTAAAAGTGTTCATTTTGAACCGGAATGAGTGTTCAAGTTGAACCGGAATGAGTGTTCACGTTAAAACGGAATGAGTGTTCATCTTGAATCGGAATTGATGTTCATGTTCGGCCGGAATATGCAGAGTCACTATGGACAAGGAATTATTGGGGGCTGAGGATCAATCGGGGTTATCTTTAGGTAAGCGATCAATTATGAACATTCTTGCGGCGTAATCCTCAAATCATATCATGGAGGCCTACCAACTTGAAGGAGGTCTTTATGAAAACGAAGCATGACAAATTAACAGAAAAACAACGCGCCTGGTTAAAACACATTGAGGCAGCCCGAGAACAAAATATACCGTTGTCACGGTATGCAAAAGAAAACAAGCTGTCACTTATTTCTCTGTATGGGTGGAACAAAACACTAAAAAGCAAAGGCGTCATAGGTGGTGGCAAAGCACGTGACAATCCGTTTGTTCGTGCGGTACCGCAACACACTAGCGGGATGCATACAGCCACAATAAGTTTTGCGAATCATACGCAGGTGGAAGTCACTGTGGATCCATCGTCTTTAATGAACTTGCTATCAATGGTCAAAGCACTATGATGCGCTTTGTAGAGGAACTGCCGGTTTATTTACATCGGGAACCGGTAGACTTTCGAAAAGCCATCAACGGACTATCGGTCATTGTACAAGAGAGTATGCAGTTAGATCCCTTCGGCTGTGCCTGCTATGTTTTCACAAACCGCTATCGCAACCGCCTGAAGATACTGTATTGGGATAAAAACGGATTTTGCTTGTGGCTAAAACGCCTGGAGAAAGACAAGTTTGCCTGGCCCAGGACTCGCAATGAAGACTGTGTGATCCTGAGCATAAAAGAGTTGCATTGGTTGCTGGAGGGATTTGATATTTGGCGCCAACCGCCTCACCAAAGATTATACTTCGACTCTGTCATATAAGGATAGAAACTCAATATCCATAGCGTTATAATAGACGCTATGGATATTGATGCGCTGGACAAACTACCCACCGATGTAAAAGAGCTGCAACGTCTTGCGCGTCAATTGCAGCAACAGATTCAAACGAAAGAACGCGAGATCACGGAACAAGAACGTGAACTCACAAAGCAAGAACGTGAACTCAACAAGAAAGAACGTAAAATTGCAAAGCAACAAAACAAACTCGCATCACTGCACCGGATCATCGAAAAACTGTTTGAAGAACGACGCCTGGATCGCGCACGGCGCTTTGCCGCCAACAGCGAAAAGGGTGCGCTCCAATACTGCCTGTTTGATGAGGCGGAACAGCTTGTCGAAACCGAGGAAGGCAAACCAAGCGAAGATCCCGACAGCGGAATCGAGGTTAAAGCACACAAACGCCGGGGTGGGCGTAAACCCTTACCTAAAGATCTACCCCGTACCCGCATCGTTCACGAATTAAGCGAAGAAGAAAAACGCTGCGCCTGCGGTTGCCAAATGCAAAAGATCGACGAAGTGAGCAGCGAGCAACTGGACATCATCCCGGCGCAAATCACCGTTATAGAACACGTGCGTTACAAATACGCCTGTCAACACTGTGATGAAGCACCCAAAACGGCTCCGATGCCGGCTCAGCCTATCCCCAAGAGCCGGGCCAGCGCAGGCTTTCTGGCCTATGTAGCCACCAGCAAATACGCCGATGGCATCCCCTTGTATCGTCAGTGCCATGTGCTGGGGCGTTTGGGTATAGAACAGGAGCGCCACACCCTGGCGCATCAAATGATTAAGGCGGGCGAACTGACTCAACCCTTGATTAACCTGCTCAATGAAAATGCCTTGGACCACCCCGTTGTGCAAATGGATGAAACTCGAACCCAAGTGTTGCAGGAACCGGGCAAAGCGGCCAGTAGCCAGTCCTACATGTGGGTCATGCGGGGCGGTCCACCGGATCAACCGGTGGTGCTATTTAATTATGACCCCAGCCGCAGTCAGACGGTGCCTGAACGTTTGTTATTCGGATACCAAGGCTATCTGCAAACCGACGGCTACGCCGGTTATAATAAAGTTCTGGAAACCGAAGGTATTACCGGTTTAGGTTGTTGGCAGCATGCACGTCGCAAATTCACCGATGCCCAAAAAGCAATAAAGCGCTCTGATCGAATGCCCCATACCCGGGTACAACAAGCCCTGCGCTTCATCGGTCGATTGTATGCCATAGAGAAAAGCGCGAAGAAGAAAGAACCCGAAGAACGTTACCGCATTCGCCAACAAAAGAGCGTACCGGTACTTGAAGAATTTAAAAAATGGCTGGACCACATCAACACCAACCCCAGCGGAAAGTTAGGTGAAGCCATCACCTATCTGCGCAATCAATGGGAACGTTTGCTTGTATACTGTGAAGACGGTCGACTGGAAATCGACAACAACTGGATCGAAAACAAAATCAGACCCTTTGCTATCGGGCGCAAGAACTGGTTGTTCTCTGCAAGCCAAAAGGGAGCGACAGCCAGTGCCAGCCTATATAGCTTGATCGAAACAGCCAAAGCGAACCACTTGAATGAATATGCTTATCTGAAATATATCTTCACAGAATTACCTAAAGCCACTTGTCTGGAGGATTATGAACGACTGCTACCATGGAATGTGGAACTGTCCGTATTACAAGGAATGCTCAAGGCCTCAGCCACTAACGCAGTTGAGTAGTTTGTGCAATACTGACCGTCTTTGATCGCTTACATCTTTAGGAGCTAACAAAATTACATACTTAGATTTCGAGAATTGAACAAAAAAAGAGCGACAAGTGTCGCTCTTTTTTACACATTCCACTTAAAAGTTAACTTACATTTTTTGGCGGTTCTACAACCTTCTTTTCTTGCTTTTCTCTATTTTGGTCAACCGCATTCCTCATTGCATTTTGTTTAGAAGGGCTCCAATTTTCCAATTTTGTCCTAGCTTCTTGAAATTGAATTTGAAGCCAATCTTCCTGGATATTTGACATAATATTTCCCCATTGTTTTAGGTTTCCCTAATTGAAATGTATGCTAAGAAGTACTTGATATCAAGGATTTTTCTGCTTTTGCAAAAAAATTTTCAATTAGAGTGGATTCAATATCCAAGTAAATTGGAAAACGTTCTGATATTCGCAGCTTTGAAGTTTCTGGTTTCCAATCTAATTTATAACCAAATTTATCTTTACGTTTAGTCATTTGAAACAACTCAAAGTATTTCCTAGGTGCTATACCTACAAACGATTCAAACCTAACAGCATCTGTATCTGCATCATCGTCATCGACACAAACAGAGCGCTTATATAATTGTTTCGCCATACTTTTTGGATAAGGTTCAATGTATACAACTCTTTTTATGCCTGCATCAATTATATGGCGTGCACACATATGGCATGGAAATGTAGTGCAATAGAGAGTTGCGCCTTTAATAGGTAATCCCCTTCGGGCACTTTCCATAATTGCGGACATTTCAGCATGAACAATTCTCCCATATTCAATGATGCTCGCAATTCTTGAATCCTTTAATATCCCATCTTTAGATAATACGTTTTCTGCCAGCGAGTTAATTTCGTCACCAGTTTTTTTACTTTTGAGTAAATCTGATGCATTTAATTGGCCAATTATTTCTGTTATAACCTGGTGTTTCATCAGTGTATTTGCATCATGACCTAACTGAAAATCTCTATAATCTTTTTTGTGTTCAATCATATCTTCCCAAACCTTCCCGCCACCAGCTTTAGGTACTTCATTGCATCCACTTGATATGATCTCTGCTTCATTTGTAGCAATTACAGCTCCAACCTGCCTTGCCAAATCTGCTGATCTTAGCGCGGCCGCGTGGGCATGAAACATAGAATATTCATCTGTAGTGGGCGTTATAAAGGGATGGCCAAATAACAATTCAATGAATCTTTTTATTTCATCATTTTGATGATCTTCAGCTACAAAAACGTCTGCGAGAGGAAACGCATCCCTTACATTCTGCCCATATTGTTGGTCTTCTCCTTTTTCATCCCTGTCAATTAGTTTTTTCGCGATTTCATTAAATGAAGCATTTACTCCCCAGTGATGCGACTTTGCAATATTTTTTGCAAGCTTATCTATTCGATTGGATTTTGGAGAATACACGGAAATTAGAAAAAACGATTTGCCGTACAGATCTCTAAGCATTTCGACTTCGTCTGGATGTTTTAGAGAATTAAGAATATAAGCTGTGCCATAACATGGCTCCTCCAATTCACAGCCAATCTCTTTTCTTTTTTCAGCAATTGCACTCAGTGCTAATTGAGCGACGGCACTGCTATCTCCGATTTTCCTTCTTATTAAATCACCCGCATCCATTAGGTTTTTGATGCGCTCTTCCTCATGCGCTAAATCTGCATTGACCAGTTTGCCAACTTCCGGGCTTGTTTTTCCAAACTGTACAATTGTGTTGCTCAATCGGATAATTTCTGGATTGTACCCAACAGCTTTCAGTTCTTTTGATAAGCGAGAGCACACATTTTTTAAATCAGTGCCTACAGCACCAATCACTCCAATAAACAATTCGTTTTTGCTTGTATCTTCGCTTCGTCTCCTCTGTTTCTTAATCTTTGGCATTCTTTCTAACCTTTATTTGTCGTTCTTGATGTTTGGGAAACATACACTTCCGGGTAGATTTAGGATACGACAATTAACACAATTATTGTCGTGAGGGGGATAGTATTGTAAACGCTGTGAAAAAACTATGGATTCCGGTTTTAAATTATCCAATATGGTTTTAATGTTTCGGCGTTAAGGCTAGTTTCTAGGGCTAATCATCTTTGTTTCTGGTTTTACGTGTTGTTACAGGAATTGCAGCAGAGAGAAGAGGTTCTTTTGATCGTATCACCCCTGTAGCATTGAATTTCCGGAAAAACTGGCAACCACAATGATAGCCGTAAACATTTGATATTGTGTGGAAAATGGTGCCCAGGGGCGGAATCGAACCACCGACACGGGGATTTTCAGTCCCCTGCTCTACCGACTGAGCTACCTGGGCGCTAATTTGCGGAACGCGTATTAAACCGATTGAGCCCTCTGGAGTCAAGTGCCGATTTGGACTTTTATCAAGGTGTTGACGGGCTTGAGAAGTAATTTGGCCATTTTCCGGCCAGTTATTATATAATAATTCCAATTTAGAACTTGTTTCCTTTCTTAAAAAGTTCTAACGTGCAATAAAGAATACGCTATCATTGCCCAAGCTGGTTTTATGGTGTGTATTGGCACATAACCCTCGAAAAACTATAAAAAATACCCAAAGAGGGAAGTCGGCCCAGCCGATTTTCCGTGTTCTGAAGACCAGAAGCACGGCTTTGCAGCATTTTGGATAGATCGATCAACTCTCGTTAGGGGGAAGGGTGTTATGTTTAGACATTGTCTATTCAGCAAGCTAGGGCTTTTGATTTTGCTGATGACGTGGGCGGTGCCGTTAGTGGCAGCGCCGGAAAAAGTCGAGTTTCCGGGGCGGGCCCTGTATCCATTGGTTCCGGTGATGGAGCTGGAGGAATTGCAGCGACGTTTCAATGAAGTCATTGTTGTGGATGTGCGTTCCGCCTATGAGTTTGAGACCCTTAGAATCAAGGGTGCTGTTAATATTCCTTTATCTTCACCCACTTATGTAGAACGCATGCGCACTTTAAGGGCCAAAGAAATAAAACCCATTGTGGTTTATTGCAATGGCAAAACCTGCATGAAATCCTACAAAGCTGCTTTAAAGTGTTCCGTAAACAAAATTCAGGACGTGCATGCTTTTGATGCAGGCATTATGGACTGGGCGCGAACCTACCCGGAAAACGCCGTGTTACTGGGTAAAAGTCCGGTGTCCAGAAATAAGCTCATTAGTAAAAATGAGTTTAACCGGCATTTGCTTTCGCCCGATGCTTACGGGGAAGAAGTCGCCAATTCAGGCGCTATTGTCATCGATGTCCGTGATCGCTTTCAGCGAGAAGGTTTGTCATTATTCGTAGGCCGTGAACGCCGCGCCTATTTGGACGACAAACGCAGTCTGGATCGCTATATCGACAAAGCTAAACGGGAAAACAAAACCTTACTGGTCCATGATGCTGCTGGGAAGCAGGTTCGGTGGCTGCAGTATTACCTTAAAGAAAAAGGGGTTAAATCCTATTATTTTATGAAGGGTGGTACGGCAGCTTATTATGACCAACTCAAAAGCGAGTTCGTGCGTTAGTCTAATAGATTGTTTCCACTATAAATGTTGCTTACCTTAAGAAAGCGTTAATGTAGACGCGTAAATTTAAAGATTATTCTACAAAGTTCGTTACAGGGCTATAGAGGGCACGTTTCTTCCTGCCCAAAAATAAAACTTATGCAGTAGTCGCCAACGAATCGAACTAGGTAGGTGGTTTTTATGGTTAAATCATTCATGCTAAGCGTCCTGCTGGGCGTAATGATGTCGCAAACCTGGGCTGCGGACAAAGAATTTCCAGGCCGCGACGTTTTTCCCGAAGTAAAATATATTGAGCTGAAGGATTTGTATACTCAGCGTAAGGACGTCCATATTGTCGATGTGAGATCAACTTACGAGTATCAAACGCTTCGAATCGAAAACGCGATCAATATTCCCTTGGCATCCAAAACCTTTGCAGCGGACATGCAGAAGTTACGTGCGTCCAGCGATAGACCGATTGTGGTTTATTGCAATGGCAAAACCTGCATGAAGTCCTATAAGGCGGCGCGAAAAGCCAAGAACGCAAAAATAGATAATGTGGTGGCATATGATGCCGGTGTACTGGACTGGGCCAAGGCGTATCCCAAAAACACTATGCTGATCAGCAAAACGTTGAGGGACCCCAATTTGTTAATCAGCAAAACCGAATTTGAGAAACATTCTCTGACCCCGGATCAATTTGGTGAGCGCCTGGCTTCAACGGAAGACATTGTGTTGGATGTGAGGGATCGATTTCAACGTGAGGCCCTGTCTATTTTTGTAGGCCGTGAATATCGAGTGTTTCTGGACGATACCAAGAAGCTGGATCGATACATTAAGAAAGCCAAGCGCGAAGGCAAAGGCCTGCTGATCTATGATGCCGCGGGTAAGCAAGTACGTTGGTTACAGTATCACCTTAAAGAAATGGGTGTTACGGATTACCACTTTATGAAAGGCGGCATCCACGCTTATTTTAAGGAAATGAAGAACGGTAACTAAGTTAGCCGGTCGTCAGTAAATTTCGCAAATCAATGATGGCGGAATTGGCGGGCGAAATGTAACTGACCAGGGCCTTGGAATAATTGGCCATCCAGCCCATGGGGTCTCCGTTGAGCACCATGGGGCTGGACGGTTGGGCTTGTGCCTGCTCCAGCAGGCGAATCACTTGTTGCAAACTGGCCACGGCATTTTTTTTCTGTAACACTTTTTCAAAGTCCACTTCCACCGCTCTGAGAATGTTCAGCAAACCCCAAACATAACCACGAGCTTCATAAAACACATCATCAATTTCCATCCAAGGCGTTTTGGCGATTACCAGGCCGGGTGCCTGGGTGGATTGCTCGGCGGCGCTGTCGCCGGCCAGGTCCGTGTTAACCCGCAGCTCTTCCACACTGGCATTGAGGCGTTGAGATAGATTGCCCAAACGCTTTTCAATGATAGCCAGCAGTTCATTCAGATTGTCAGCTCGGGTAAAAAATTGGGTATTGGGATCCGACTGGGAGGCCAGATTGTGTAAATATTTTTGTAGAAATTCCACACCTTTACCGTATTCGCTTTCAGTGGGCGGGAATAACCAGGAATCATTGGCGAAATTGAATTTCGGTTCCGCCTGGGCTAGAAATTCATTTTCCAGAGATTGCGATTGAGAGCGGGAAAAATCATTGCGTAACACCCTGGATGTATCTCGAACCATAGTCACTACGCCGAATTCCCAATTGGGAATGTTGTCCAGCATAGGAAAAGCACCAAAAAAGGAAGCGGGAGGAAGCTTGTCGTTACTCAAATAACCACCCGGTTTGCTCAGCAGAGTATCGGCCACCTGGATGAGTGTGGCGGTGGTGGTAAAACCGGGGACAATTTTGGCTTTGTCACCTTGAGCCGCATCCAAGGCTACCGTGCGGGTGTTTAGATTGTCCGGTTCACGGCTCCAATACACGCCCAAAAAGAACAGTGCTACGACAATGGTCAGAGAAAACAGAGCGCCGGCCCATATCCAGCCTTTCTCCTTCAGGGTGCTGGGTGAGTACAGGCTTAGGAAGCGTTGCCCGAATTGAGAGATTTTTTTCAGAAATTCTGCGACCTTGCCGCTGATGTTGTTGGTGTCCATTGGCCATCCTTTTTTATTCTAATGGGGCCTCCGAATCCGCTTTTAAAGGCAGCTTAATAAAGATGTTCCTGGTAACTGTCGATAGGTATAAAGCTGTTTTTTCTCAAATACTTCTGTTTTTTCGAAATTTCAATAAGTTATGGATGCCGGTCAAAAACATTTAGGGCAAATACTGCGACTGGGGTTCGGGCTAATCCTGGTCCTGAACCTGATGCTGGGTATTGTTGGCTTAAGCCAATTACACCGGGTGCGAGCCGGTATGGCTGAAGTTGTCGAGGTCAATAATGCCAAAATGGAATACGCCTATGCCATGCGCGATGCCATCCGACTGCGTGCTCTATCGACGACAAAAATATTGGCCACAGAGGACTATTTTGAGCGTGACGAAGAGCTTATCAAGTTTTACGGCTACGCGGCCCAATACCGCGATGCTCGGGATAAGTTGGTCATGTTGGGTTTGAACCCGGAAGAAGCGGAGCTACATCAGCAGTTAACGGAGCGTACTCGCAAAGCCCAGCCGTTGAATCGTGCCGCTGCTGAAATGTTGCAGCAGGATGTCAGCGAGGCCGAATACCGTGATACCCTCAAAGCCGCTAGAGTGGAGCAGGACAAAGTACTGGCCTTATTGGAGCGCGCTATCGCGTTGGAAAAACGATTTACTGAGGAAGCGCTGCGTACCGCCAGGCACCAATCCAATCTCACAATCGGAATATTGTTATTAGCCGGTTTGTTTATCATTTTACTGGAAGCCTATGTGGCCAAGGTGGTGATCCGGTTTGTGAGCCAAAAAAACCGGGATTTGGCTATGAAGAATGAAGAATTGGCTTACGCCTCCATTCGAGCGGACGAAGCCACTCGTGCAAAAACGGAGTTTTTGGCCAACATGAGCCATGAGATTCGCACACCCTTGACAACCATTATTGGTTTCTCCGATACGCTGGCCAATTTGCAGTTAAGCCGGGATGAGCAGCAAATCGCAGTGGATTCCATTCACCAGAGCAGTTTGCACTTATTTGATATCATTAATGACATATTGGATATCAGTAAAATAGAAATTGGTAGCATAGATTACGAGATTCTCGACGTCAGTCCGGTGAAAGTCGTTGACGATGTGTTGGGAATCATCGGAGAAAAAGCCCGTAGCGAGGGTTTAGCACTGACCACCCGCTTTGAATTTCCCTTACCGCGCTTTATTAAAACAGATCCCACCCGCTTAAAACAGATCTTGCTGAATTTGTGCAGCAACGCTTTGAAATTCACCCATCGGGGTGGGATCACGATAACCGTTGTTTATCTCAGCGAGCCGCACAAGATTCAATTTAAGGTTGCAGATACCGGCATAGGCATGAGCGCTGAACAAATGGGGGGGATTTTTAAGGTGTTTCAACAGGCCGATAGTTCCACCACACGGCGTTATGGCGGTACCGGTTTGGGTTTGGCCATCTCCCGACAAATTGCCCGCGATTTAGGGGGTGACATAAGTTGCCAAAGCGAAATTCACCGCGGTTCGGTTTTTGAAGTCACCATAGATACCGGCTTGGAGCACGCAGAACTTATTTATGAAGATGAGGACCGTTCCGGGATACTGGGCCCAACCCGGGTTTCACGGTCTTTTAACGCCAAGGTATTGTTGGCGGAAGACAGCAGTGATATTCAGGCTTTGATTCGTATGTATCTAAAACGTATGGGGATTACCCCCACAATCGTAGGTGATGGTGCTCAGGCATGTGATGCGGCATTGCGCCGGGACTTTGACTTGATCCTTATGGATATGCACATGCCCCAGGTTGATGGACTACAGGCTATTCGTCAATTGCGGGCTAAAGGTTATAAGAAGCCAATCATTGTATTATCCGCCAATGCCTTAAAACAAAATCGTTCCGATTGTTTGCAGGCCGGAGCCCAGGAATATTTAACCAAACCCGTGGATTTAGAGCAATTGCAACAGGCTTTGAGCGAATTCTTGCCCCATACAGTGCCAAACGTTATTGCGGTAGAGAATGAAAGGGATGATGAATTTGAAGCGTTGGTGCAAGAGTTCCTGGGTAATCTCACTACCGCGATAGAGGAGTTGCAGCATTGTGCACGTGATCAAGACTTTGCCACCTTAAGAGCTAAGGCGCATAAGCTTAAAGGTGCCGGTGGTTCCTTTGGATTTCCTCAGTTGTCACATTTTGCCAAAGACCTGATGCAGGCGGTGGATAATCACCAGGTGGATCATATAGCGCAGTTATTGCAGCAATTACAGCAATACGGTTCGAACCTGGTGCGGCAGGCTGGATAAGCTGGGCCTGGCGTTTAGCGCAAACACCAATATTGGACTTGTTGTGCGGATAGAAAACTTTCGGCCTGTTCGCCTTGTAGCATGGCAAGAGTGGATAGAACGCCGGCTTGGGAACACGTGGGTGCCGCGACCGTGATGCTGCGCGGGGCTTGCGTTTCAGGCCAACCGGTTTTCGGGTTGAGGATATGACCGTAGCGAACGCCGTTTTTAAGTACATAGCGGCGCACATCGCCGCTGGTGGCTACTGCGCCCTGAGTTAAGCGGATTTGTTTTAAAGCGGTATTCCCGGCTTGACCCGGGGTACTTGGATTTTCCACACCGACACACCAGGCATTGCGCTTGTGTCGACCGGTGGTGATGGCAATGTCGCCCCCAAAGTTGACCAGGCAGCTAATGGAGGTGGATTGGCGCAGTTGTTGTACACAATGGTCCACGGCATACTCTTTTCCAATACCGCCCAGGTCGATTTGCGTGCCGGGAGGCAGACGGATCAAGGGATTGTCCCAGTGCACCTTTTCCCAACCCACGTATTGTAAACATTGTCGTATTTGTTCCCGGGTCGGAACGCGGTCGCTGCTGTCAAAATGCCAAACGTTACTCAACGTACCGGCGCTGATATCAAACAGGCCCTCGCTCAATTCGTAACACTCTTGTGCATAGTTGAGCAGTCGTGCGGTTTCCGCATCCACACAAATCGCCTGTTTATGGGATTCGTGGTTAATTTGGTACACAATATTGTCTTTCCGGTAGCGGCTGAATTTGGCTTCGATTCGCCGGGCTTCTTGAGTAACGGTGCGCAGTAAAGCCTGGGCCAGGCCGTGGTCCTCGGTTTCCATAAGCACCTCGCAGGGACTGCCCATGGCGTGAAACCATCCTCTGAAATAACCGGGTTGACGTTTTAGGTTCATGTTCAGAATGTGAAAGAATATCCCAGCTGAAATATCCAGGTTTCCACGGTCGGGAAAAGATTCTGGTCCCTGATTTTGCCAAAGGCGGCATTGGGTTGGCCTTCACCGGATTGAAGGTACTTCTCCAGACGTATACTGAATTCGCTCAGCGGTTTGACCTCAATTCCGTACAATAAACCAAACGTGCGGCCACTCATGGCATTTAAACGGTAGTCGGCACTGGCATATTGGGGATTGTCTGAGTCGCGTAGAAAATAGCGGTGGAAGCGGGCTGCGTTTTGTTGATAGTAGCGCAGATGTGGCTGTAAAAAATGACCGTGACCTATTTCGTAGCGGTACCGAAATTCTGTTGTATGGGACTTAATATCCCAATCATCTTTGTAATAACGGTAACTGAAGCGAATGACATCCGTGTTCAGTTGGTGGATGTAGTTGCCGTATACAACCCGTTTGTGGCGTTTGTCCGGTCGGTTTTCAAAGACATACCCGGTGGTGTTGGCACTAAGATCCACTACACTGAGTATTTTGTAGGGGTCGGTCATATAACCGCGGGAGTTGCCGAAACCGACATTGAGCTGTACCAGGGTGCGGCGGTCTATGATTTGACTCAGCCCCAGAAACACGTCTTTGATGGTTTTTGATTGTTGACCGGGCAGTTGGGATTTGGCCGTGGCTGTGGTGCTCGGCATCGCACTCAGACCTACCGGGGCGCCGCCGATGGGTTTACTGTAATCTTTGCCATAGCTAAAAGCCGCAGTCACCGTCGTGTTGCGATTATTAAAATCCTGAGATAGGTTCGCGGCAAGGCTATATGCCATGTAGTCATACTCACGGGAAAAGCTCGCGCTCCATAGAGTTTTGCTTAAAGCGGCAAATGGTGTTTCCCAGGACAGATCCAGGGCACCGCGAATATCCGAAAAAGAGTGGTCTAACGGCAGTTGATGGGCGGCACTGGTATACGTTCCTTCGCCCGAAGGGGTGGTAAACGTTTGGGGAGTGTCCGTGGGGATGGCGCCATTGGCCGAGGCTCCGGTAAGTGAATCCAGTACCACACGGAGGTTGATAATATTATCATCGGCTACTTCCTTACGCAGATTAACAACCGGTTCATATACGGTGACGCGCCCGGATTCCGTATAGTACAAAAACGCGCTGTCAATTTCCCAGGGAGCTGCCTCGGTGGCTTCTACAGCTTGCAATGTGTTGGCGCCAAGCAGAGCGCACGTGGCTTTGGCCAATTGCCCACTGATGCGAGCTGGTTTCAATTGCACCCACAGCCTCCGCCGCCAACACCTGTACCTCCGTTAGAGGCTTCTTTACTAAAATATATATGCTCATCCAAAAAAACTTCCAAAGGAGCGGCATTGAGCTGCATTTTTTTCTGCGCCAGGATATCTTTTTCCCACGGTTTGACGTTTTCAATGCAAGCACTGCATAGAGTGAAGCACAGTAGAACCATGTAGCGCATAAGGCGGTTTTTCCTTAAGACATTCTTAAAATGAAAAATAATCGAGTGAGCCAATGAGTTTATTATAATACAATCAGCTTTTTGGTGGTATTTGACCTGTTTGCCCCTCCTGGTTCTGCTGCGTCGTTTCGTGTTTTTATAAAACTCAATGAAATACAGATGACTAAGTCGGGTGTAAAGGTCTGAAGTATTGTAATGCGTGTATTGTTAATAGAAGATGATGAACTGCTTGGAGAAGCTCTAAAGTCGGGCTTAAAGCAGGAAGGTTATACCCTGGATTGGTTGAAAGACGGGATCAGTGGCGAAAACGCCCTAAAAGATAACGCCTTTGACCTTGTGGTGCTGGATATTGGCCTACCGAAAAAGTCGGGATTGGATGTGCTCAAAAGTATTCGCAACGGTGGCAGCGATATTCCCGTGTTGATGCTGACGGCCCGAGACAGCGTCAAAGATCGCGTCATGGGGTTGGACAGCGGTGCCGATGACTATTTGGTAAAACCCTTCGATCTCGAAGAGCTTTGTGCCCGTTTGCGAGTTTTACAGCGTCGCCATGCCGGTCGTTCAGAACCCCTGCTCACCCATCGTAATGTGGCTTTAGACCCGGCTGCACACCGGGTGCTGTTGAATAATGAGCCGGTGAGTCTGTCGGTACGTGAGTTTGCCCTGTTGCAGCATTTGATGGAAAACATCGGTCGGGTGATACCCCGGGTTCGTTTGGAAGAAAAACTTTACGGCTGGGATTCCGAAGTGGAAAGCAACTCACTAGAAGTGTTTATTCATCACTTGCGCAAGAAACTCGGTACAGATTTGATTCGCACCGTGCGGGGTGTGGGGTATATGATTGAGTGATTACCTCAATACGTTCGCGATTACTGATCACGCTGTTGATTACGATTATCTCTGTCAGTTCGATTACGCTGACTCTCAGCTACTTTGATGCTAACAATGAAGTCCAGGAATTGTTTGATGCCCAATTAGCGCAGACCGCCCGGGTGTTACAGGTTTTGTTGTTGCCTGAAGTACTGCAAGGAAAAAACGAGGTATTGCAACGGATGTTGCAACAAGCGGACGTTGCGGACTATGAAGAAGGCAGCCCGTTTGGACATGCTTATGAACTCAAAATCGCCTTTCAGTTGTGGAACCGATCGGGAGAGCGTTTACTCAAATCAGCCAGTGCGCCGAAACAGGATATGTTTAATCAGGGTTTTTCCAACCAAACACGTGGTTACGCCGACGTGGAGTTGGACGGCAGCATATGGCGTGTTTTTAACCTTTGGGACGAAAGCGGTACCTATCTGGTGCAGACAGCGGAGCGTTACGATATCCGTAATGAATTGGTAGCGGACATTAGTGATCGTTTGGTGACCCCGGCGTTGATTTCACTGCCCGTCATAGGATTAATGATCTGGCTAGGCATTGGGCGCGGTTTGGCGCCACTGAAAAAAGTGGCAGCGGAGGTCACTCAACGCGACCCTTCACATCTGCAACCCATGGAGACAAGTAAAATCCCCGGAGAAATCGTCCCCTTAGTGACAGAACTTAATACGCTGTTCATCCAAGTGCAGCAGGCATTCGAAAAAGAACGCCGCTTTACCGATGACGCCGCGCACGAACTACGCACACCGTTGGCATCCTTAAAAACCCAAGTGCAGGTTGCGTTGCGAGCTACGCAGGATCAAGAACGAGTAACGGCTCTACAGCAGCTATTAAGCGGGGTGGATCGCGCCGGCCATTTGGTAGAACAAATGCTCACACTGGCGCGGCTGAATCCGGAAAATATTCCCTTGGAAAAACAAAGCATTAATCTCCACAATCTGTGTGCTGAGGTCATCGCTCAATTGGCACCTAAGGCGTTTCGAAAGGGTATCAATATTTCCTTGGGCGGCGATGAGCAAATCTTGGTTCAAGGAGATGAAATCAGTTTTTCCATACTGGTGAATAATCTGGTCGATAACGCTATCCGTTATACGCCGGAAGATGGCGATGTTCACGTACAGTTGGAGCGTGGCCGACAGGGAGTTCGGTTAATGGTGGAAGATAACGGGCCAGGCATACCCGACGAGCTGAGAATCCGAGTATTTGATAGATTTTACCGAGCCTTGGGTACAGAAGCATCGGGCTGCGGTTTGGGTTTGGCTATCGTCAAACAAATTTCCGAACTGTACGGTATTGGGGTGGAATTGCATAATCGCAGGGATAGCCAAGGGTTACAGGCGTTGTTGACCTTTAGGGTTTAGTCCCTGGTGTTAAAAATGGGTGTAGGTGCTGACCAGGAATTGCCTGCGCTCAATGGAAGGATCCCCGTCCAGGGGAAAGGCCAAGTCCAGATGAAGGATCTTACCGCGACCGGAGCGGCTGGATGCCAAGCGCAGCCCAATCCCGGCATCTTTTAACACATCACTCCAATCAGTAGAGCCGGTATTCCACGCGTAACCCACATCAAAAAACACCAAACCACCCACATGGAACAACTGCCACAAGTGGACATTGGAATAAAAGCGGCTTTCCAAATTAAGCAGTAATTTACGATTACCGCTTTGGTAGTTGCTGGGATACCCTCGCAGACCTTTATCACCACCGAGTAACAATTGGGTTTCTCGGTCCAGATTGTACCCCAGTTCCAGTTCCAGATTGGCATATAAGGTCTGATGTTCCTGCAACGGCAGAAAGTAACGGCTGCGACCGATGACGGTCGCGTTTTCCGATTTGTGATTGCCCATCCTGCCGGTGCTTTCCACGCTAAAAGAGGCTATGTTTTGGCTGAAAAATCGAAAGGTGCTGCCTGTGTTGGCTTCCCAAAGAAGCGCGCTGCGATCGCTGCCGAATTCGGGGTGAGCCATGCCCAGGCGTAGTCGATATTGTGTTCCCAGGTTTAAATCTTCGGTTCGAGCGATGTGATCAATGCGGGTCATTTTAATAAATCGGTTTTCCAAGCTCTGGGTTTCAAACCATGGGTAAGATAAGGTTTTGTCAGAGGGAATGAGGGTGGCATCCATAGTTTCTATCGTGCGCCGAAAAATATTTCGGCTATAGTGAAAACCATAGCGCCAGCGCAGTGCCTTGTTGTTCTTGAGCCCGGAGGAAAACCCTCCAAAAATTTCCAGATCTTCTTCGGTTTGTTTGTAAGCATTGATGATCATGCCGTTTTCATACAAACGTTCATCCCGAGTGAAGGATACCGCTTGCAGGCTAATGGCACGGCGTGAATCGAGAGAATAAAAGGGTCGTGTGAGAATGAACTCGGATTTTTCACCGTCACTGTTGTTGGTAAAATTGATACGAAACTCCAGATGCCTTAGACCCAACGCCGGATCGTAGTATTCAAACAGAGTCCCGGTACGGTTTTGTTGGAACGAACGTCGAACCTTAAGAGTTTTCCCGACACCAAATAAGTTTCGCTCCTCTAGATCGAAACTGGAGCGATTTTCACCTCCGCTGCGGTTGAAACTGACGCCCCCGGTTAAGGTCCAAGCGTCTTGTGTGGAGACGCGTACGTCAATTTTATCATCGCGCTTACCCAATACGGTGATTGCTGCATCGTACAAATAGGAATTGCCACGCAACAATCGTTCTGTTTCTTGTAATTGGCGCACGGAAAAAGGGTCACCGGTTTTAAACAATAGCAAATTCCTGATGACATGGTCCTTGGTGTTGACGTGTAGAAAATTTACGGTGCGATAAAACCAATGACTTTCTTTAGGATTGGAGGTGTCGAATACATCATTGCTTTGAATCTCAATGTTACCGAACACCGTTGTGTTGCCATCGAGGGTGTCTTGTTCCGCTTGTGGCTGTGTAGGGCTTGGGCTTTCTCGTGGCGGTTTTTGTGTTGACGGTGTTTGGTCTTGTACCGGGGATGCGGGTTTTGATTCTGGGGTGATAGGGGGAGTTGGGGATTGAGTCGACAATTGAGAGGGAGGTGTTGGATTAGGGTGGATCTGCTCGGTAGTCGGTAAGGGTTTGGCTGAGTTTGTATCCGCATTGACCAGAGGGGCCGTGGTACACACAATCAACGCGTAGATGATTACACCACTAGGGGCTTTGAAAACCCACATTAATAAAGTTTGAGGCTGGAATATGTTTGCTCGCACAGTCTTTGTCGGTTCGCAGGGACCAATTTTACAATGGAAAATGAGGTTACCTTTTTTTGCAGTCTAAACCAATAGTAAAATACCTCGTACATGACCTCTGTTATCATTACGGCAGATGTGTCGTAAACTTGAAAAGTTCTAATCAGTAGGGAAAACGGCCGTAAAACGCGCTAAATCGTGCTAAAGTCCAATTGGAGGAGAATTTATGAACATAGGTAGCCCCTTGTCTGCCAACAGCACTAAAGTCATGTTGCTCGGCAGTGGTGAGTTAGGCAAGGAAGTGATCATCGCTTTACAGCGACTCGGCGTTGAAGTCATTGCGGTGGATCGATATGCCAATGCACCGGGTCATCAAGTGGCGCATCGGGCTTATGTTATTGATATGACAAACCCTGCTCAGTTATTGGACTTAATCAAAAAGGAAAGACCCCATTTGGTGGTGCCCGAGATAGAGGCTTTGTCTACTGACACCCTGGCGGAGGTGGAGCAGCAAGGCCTGGCTGTGGTTATTCCCACAGCTCGGGCGGCACAGCTGACGATGAATCGCGAGGGTATTCGTCGCATGGCAGCTGAAGAACTCCATTTGCCCACCTCTGCCTATCGCTTTGCAGACGACTTGGAATCGGTGCGGAAAATTGTTCAAGAACAAATTGTTTGTCCCTGTATTATGAAACCGGTGATGTCTTCGTCCGGAAAAGGCCAGTCAGCTATTAATACACCGGCAGACATCGATAAGGCCTGGGATTATGCCATGAGCGGTGGACGGGTTAACCGCGGCCGGGTAATCATCGAGCAGAAAATCCAATTTGACTATGAAATTACCCTGCTCACGGTGCGCAGTCGGGACGCGTCCGGTAACACAGTTACCCGGTTTTGTGAGCCTATTGGTCATCGTCAGGAGCAGGGCGATTATGTGGAGAGCTGGCAACCTCAAGCCATGAGTGCCGTGGCTTTAACTCGGGCCAAGGAGATTGCAGCAATGGTAACGGACAATCTGGGTGGCTGGGGTTTATTTGGGGTCGAGTTGTTTGTAAAAGGCGATGAGGTTTGGTTTAGTGAAGTCAGCCCCAGGCCCCACGATACCGGTATGGTTACCATGATCACTCAGGCACAAAATGAATTTGAATTACATGCAAGGGCGATTTTGGGATTGCCGGTGGATACCTCCTTGCGCAATCCCGGAGCCAGTGCTGTGATCTACGGGGGTGTGGAGGGGCAAAACCTGGTTTATGCAGGTGTGGCAGAGGCTTTGGCGATTCCCGCTACCGATATTCGTTTGTTTGGGAAGCCGGAATCCTTTATGCGCCGGCGTATGGGCGTGTGTCTGGCCGCGGCAGAGGATACGGACACTGCCAGGCAAAATGCCAAGGAAGCCGCGTCCCGAGTACAGCCCCGTATTGGTCAATAAATTCAATCGGTAGGCCTTTCGACTATGGCTGACAAAAAAGACCTTAAAACCAACAGCAATGATGTGGCCGACTTTTTGGGTAAAGTCGCTGCCTTGCCAGTGGTGAAAAAAGCGGTATCCCGGGGGCGGCTCCTGTTTGCTCTGGATGCTACCGCCAGCCGTGAACCTACCTGGGATCAGGCCTGTCATATTCAGGGGCAAATGTTTACCCAAACACAAGCCCTTGGAGGCTTGGAGGTACAGCTATGTTTTTACAGAGGTTTTTCGGAGTTTCAAGCCAGTGCCTGGTGGCGCGATGGCACGGATTTGTTACGTTGTATGCGCGCTGTTTTTTGTGAAGGTGGCCACACCCAGATTGCCAGAGTGCTGCGCCACACCATCAAAGAAACCGCCAAAAGCAGAGTGAACGCCTTGGTGTTTGTGGGTGACTGTGTTGAGGAGTCTGCCGATGAGCTGTACCAACTGGCCGGCGAACTGGGGTTGCACGGTGTTCCCGTGTTTGTATTTCATGAAGGGAACGATCTGCATGCTGCGCACGTGCTTCGCCAAATTGCGCGATTAAGCCGCGGTGCCTACTGTCCCTTTGACAGCGGAAGCGCTCAACAATTACAACAGTTACTCAGTGCGGTCGCCGTTTATGCAGCGGGTGGTTTTGCCGCGCTGGAAGCGTTTAACCAGCGTCATGGCAGTGATGTGCTGAAATTAGGTCGCAAACCTTGATGGCTGTGACAGTCTATAGCGGAAAATTCCTTGGCTTCAAAAAGGAACAGTCTTGCGAAATTTAATGATTTTACTGGCGGTCTTCGTGTTATTGCTGATCGGGCGCAGTTACTATCGTCGTAATCCGCAGTTAGCTGCACAATGGTTGCGCAAGCTGTTGATCGGCGGCGGTATTGCCATTTTGGTATTGTTGACCTTGCTGGGTAAGCTACCCTGGTTGATTGCTCTTGTGGCAGCGGCTATTCCCGTCTTGTTTCGTTTTATGCCTCTACTGAAATACGTTCCATTGCTGAAACGGTTGTACTATCGCTGGCAGTCGAAGCAGGCCATGGGCGGAGCGGGTAATGCGCAGCGCTCCGGGGTGCAAAGCGCCTACTTTGATATGACTTTGGATCATGCCAGCGGAGAAATGGACGGGGAAATACTCCAGGGTCGCTACCAAGGGCGCTATTTACATCAATTGTCCTTGCAGCAACTCATTGCTTTATTAGGCGAATGCAGCCACGATCGAGATTCTGCCGCTCTGTTACAAGCGTATCTGGATCGTGTCCATGAAAACTGGCGCGAGCAATATCAACACAAGCAGCAACAATCCCCGTCTCAGACGGCGGGTGCCATGACACGAGAGGAAGCTTTGCAAATTCTAGGGGTAGCTGCCGACGCCGGGGAAAAAGAAATAATCGAAGCTCACCGGCGCTTAATGCAAAAAGTGCATCCTGATCGTGGTGGCTCCACGTATTTGGCGGCAAAACTCAATTTGGCGAAGGAATTGTTGCTCAATTCCTAAGCGTGATGCCTAAGGGCTCAGAATGATGGAGGTAGGATGGAATCCAGAATTATAGACTTGGAAATTCGTATTGCTCACCAAGAGGCCAGCATCGATGAGCTGACCAAAGCCGTGTTGGAACTGGAGAAGCAAAATGCCTTAATGACTCAGGAGTTGTTACGGTTGCACGAGTTGGTGAAACATATGTCGCCCTCGCCGTTGGCATTACAATCGGAAGAGACGCCGCCGCCGCACTATTAAATACCGGTAAATACAGACTGAGGCAAATGCAGATCGAGGCTCGTCTCAGTCCTTTTTCTTTAAAGAATCCACTGAAACCACCACATTCTTTTGCGGCTCGTCGATGAAATAGGGTTTTTCCGAGGCGTATCCGGCATCCTGCTTTAACTCCGATTCTCTGGCGCTGATTAAACCCAGGCAGTTACGGATATTCTCTATGGTACCGTCCGATAAGGGGTGCTTCAGTCCCGGCGCTGTAGTGGTGTCTTTGATAATATCGGTGAGCACCATTTTCATGGCATTCAAAATACGCTGTTCTTTAGTTGAATCGGAATCTTGTGACATCCGCTTTATCTCCATGGAATTTCTAAGGTGGAATCTACATTAATTCTGTTATTTTGACACAGGGCCAAAGAGTTTACTGCACCCAAAGTGAGATACAAGACGTTACCTGGGGATGGGTGTGACGAAAATGACACAAAATGGCGGTTTTGGTTTGTAATATCGAGGGGAGTTCGGCGTCAATAGTTTGAAGCCTGTCGGTGCGGCTACCGGCGGATACAGAATCGATTATTGGGAAGGCCTATGAAGAACTTGAAATCCACCAAAATAGTCATGTTGGCATTGATCGCCGTGGCCATTGCTGTTTTTTTTATATTTGATCTGGGTAGATTTTTCACCTTGGAATACATTCAATCTCAGCGTCAGGATTTCATGGCTTTTTATCAAGAGCACCAGTGGAGCACAATAATCGCTTATTTTCTGGTGTACGTGCTGGTGACAGCCTTGTCTTTGCCTGGAGCCACCATCATGACCCTGCTGGGCGGCGCAGTTTTTGGACTATTGGTGGGAACCGTGGTCGTTTCGTTTGCCAGCACGGTGGGCGCTACGCTGGCATTCTTGGTCTCGCGCTTTGCACTGCGCGATGCGGTGCAAGCTCGATTTGGCGACAAACTACAAGCCATTAATGAAGGAGTGCGTCGAGAAGGCGCTTTTTACCTGTTTTCCTTGCGCTTGCTTCCCATATTTCCTTTTTTCCTGATAAATTTATTGATGGGATTGACACCCATCGGTACGCTGAAATTTTTCCTGGTCAGTCAGATCGGTATGCTTGCGGGGACGATAGTTTATGTTAACGCGGGCAGTCAACTGGCTTCCATCGAATCACTCAGCGGTATATTGTCTCCCGGTTTGTTATTGTCTTTTGCCTTGCTGGGAATATTTCCCTTTGTAGCAAAAAAAGGCCTGGAGTTTGTTAAAAACAATAAATCCCTGCGAGCCGAGTCAGTCACGGTCCGAGATTAATTATGAGTCATACGCACAGTAAAAACCGCCGCACCGTAAAACCCAAATCCTATGATTACAATATGGTGGTGATCGGTGCCGGTGCAGCGGGCCTGGTCTCTGCTTATATTGCCTCTGCTGTTAACGCCAAAGTGGCGTTGATTGAAAAACATAAAATGGGTGGCGATTGCTTAAATACCGGTTGTGTTCCCAGCAAGGCCTTAATACGTTCCGCTAAAATGCTGAACTATGCCAAACGGGCACAAGATTTTGGTTTTAAACAGGCGCAGGTTGATTTCGACTTTGCGGAAGTGATGCAGCGAGTTCAGAGGGTCATTCAAAAAGTGGAACCCCACGACTCGGTGGAACGCTATACCCAACTGGGGGTGGAGTGTATCCAAGGGGCGGCACGAGTAATGTCGCCTTATCATGTGCAAGTCGATAACAAAATCATCACTACCCGCAATATTGTCATTGCCACCGGTGCCCGACCCCATGTACCGGACATTCAAGGGTTGCAGGCCATGAATTACTACACCTCGGATACGATTTGGGACATTCGCCAACGACCGGAACGTTTACTGGTATTGGGGGCGGGGCCCATCGGATGCGAGCTGGCCCAGAGTTTTCAACGTTTGGGTTCGCAGGTGACCTTGGTGGGGCGCTCAGGCGTATTGAACGCAGAAGACGAAGAGGTAAGCCAACTGGTGGCTGAGAGTTTGAAGCAGGACGGCGTGCGGTTACTGGATCGACACACGCCCATACGCTTTGAAATACAAAACGGTCAAAAGCGCCTGCTGTACTGCCACAAAGAGGATTCCAAGGAATGTGTATTGGAGTTTGATGCGGTATTGCTGGCTCTGGGGCGTCGTGCCAATGTCACCGGTTTCGGTTTGGAAGAGTTGGGGGTGCACATCGGCGATAAGGGTACAGTGCAGGTGGACGGTTTTATGCGCACCAACTTCCCCAACATTTTCGCATGTGGCGATGTTGCCGGTCCCTATCAGTTCACCCATATGGCCTCGCATCAAGCCTGGTATGTGGCCGTTAATGCCTTGTTCAGTCCCTTTAAAAAATTTAAGGTTAACTACGCGGTGGTTCCGGCGGCCACGTACACCGATCCGGAAGTGGCGCGGGTGGGGCTTAATGAAAAACAGGCCCGTCAACTGGGCATTCCCTATGAGGTAACCCACTATGGCGTGGATGACTTGGACCGTGCTATCGCTGACGACGAAGATCGCGGTTTGGTGAAGGTGTTGACCGTGCCGGGTAAAGATAAAATTCTTGGGGCCACCATTGTGGGGGCGCATGCGGGGGATTTACTGGCCGAATTTGTACTGGCCATGACCCATGGCCTGGGGCTGAATAAGATCCTCGGAACCATACACATTTATCCCACGTTGGCTGAAATGAACAAGTACGTGGCGGGAAACTGGAAAAAAGCCCACAAACCGGAACGCTTGTTGGATTGGCTGAAAAAGTTCCACGCCTGGCGTCGGGCTTAGCGGCTGTGATTTCCAGAGTGCCTTTGATACCGTCCACCGTTATTGCAAGATTCGCCGGCGTACTGTGCCTGCTGTTTTCTATTAACGCTCCCGTGTTTGCGGGGGACTTTGATCATGAACATAAGGTCTGGGATCAACTGTTGCGGCAGTATGTTCAGGACCACGGGGCGTTCAGTGGTGTCAATTACCGGCTCTGGAAACAGCAGCCCCAAGCCCTGGAGCAGTATTTGGCCGGCTTGTCAAAAGTGAACAAAAAGCAGTTCCAGGCCTGGACTCCACCGCAGCGTTTGGCGTTTCTCATCAATGCCTACAATGCATTTACGGTAAAACTTATTTTGCAGCATTATCCGGTTAAGTCCATCAAAGATATCGGTAGTTTTTTTCGAAGCGCCTGGAAAATTCGCTTTTTTCGCCTGTTTCAAGCCGATACCCATCTGGACGAAATAGAGCATCGTTTGATTCGAGGCGCCGAGGATTTTTCCGAGCCCAGGATACATTTTGCTTTGGTATGCGCTTCCATCGGCTGTCCCAAATTGCAGCCGCAGGCGTATACCGCCGCGAGGTTGGAAACTATGTTAGAATCCGGCGCCAAAGCCTTTCTTGGTGACCGTAGCCGTAATCGCTATAGTGCCCAAGAAGACCGGTTGCTGATTTCCAGCCTGTTTAAATGGTACGGTAAGGATTTTGACAAAACTCACGGCAGTGTGGCGCGATTTATTGCACCCTATCTCAGTGATGGTGCCCCACTGCAACAGCGCATAGCAGAGGGGCAAGTGCCCATAGACTACTTAGCTTACGATTGGGCTCTGAACGAGGCCAAAGGTGATACCCGGTGACGCAAGCTTTTTGGAAAACAAAAACCCTGCAGCAAATGACTACTGAGGAATGGGAGTCCTTGTGCGACCATTGTGGCAAATGCTGTCTGATTAAATTGGAAGACGAAGACACCGGGGATTTGTACTTCACCAATATAGTTTGTCGTCTCATGGATATGAATAACTGCCACTGTCGGGAGTACCAGCGTCGCGCTACCCTGGTGCAGGACTGTGTGGACTTGAAAAATATCCCGAATCTGGGGGATTTGCCTTTCCTGCCGGCCAGTTGCGCCTATCGACTTATATCGGAAAACCAAGAATTGCCGCAATGGCACCCATTGGTATCGGGTGACCCGGAATCCGTTTTCAAAGCCGGGCATTCGGTACGCGGCCGGGTTTTTAGTGAGTTTGATAACTTGGAATTGGAAGACCACATCGTCGAGTGGCCGATGCAAGGCCCTTAGAGTATTGGGTCCCCTAGCGGCTTTTATACACAAATCAAAAGCTTTTAATCTGTCTTCATGCCGTTGGTGTTAGTCTACCAAGGGTGGTCAACAAGGTTTTCAAAAAATGTCGTAAAAACCCCGGGAGCGTCTATGAGTGAGAACAAAGATCAGGACTTTGTGAGGGAAATTCGACTGGATCCCATTGTGCCTACGGAATCCGTACTGGTTTCCACGGCCCGTGGCCAGCGTCCCCGTAAAAAAGAAGATCCCGCTCCGCGGGATACCCGAGAGCATGTGGAAACCTGCCCCTTTTGTCGCGGTAATGAGCACATGACCCCACCGGAGATTTCCACTTATTCCGAGGGGGAGCAATGGGATATTCGCATTGTGGAAAATCTCTATCCGGTATTAAGCGACGAGCAATACGGCGAAAGCATCAACGAAGGCCTGCGTCAAACCATTGAAGGGTACGGGCGCCACGAAGTGATAATAGACCATCACAATCACGGGATTGGCCTGCACCAAATGTCGCAGAAACATTTGGCACTATTATTTCTGGCGTACCGTGAACGCATGACTCAGCTATACCAATCGGACGCGCGTTTGCGTTATGTCCTGGCCTTTAAAAATTTCGGTCCTGCCGCCGGAGCCAGTATTCCCCATACCCACAGCCAACTCATAGCTTTACCGGTGGTGCCGGAGAATGTTCAGGCAGAAGTGCAATTCAGCCGTACCTATCACCGCAGCAATCATAGCTGTGTTTACTGCTGTTTGATTGACGATGCCATGACTTTCGTCGCCACAGGTTATAACAGTGAATCCGGAGAATTTCACCGAGAGCTGGACAGTGGTCTATATGTGGTGGAAAAAGGCCAACATTTTGTTGCAATTAAGCCGTTTGCCAGCCGTTTTGAATGGGAGGTGCACATCTTACCCTTGGCGCACGAGGCTGATTTTCTCAAAGTCAGCGCGCAGCAGTTAGAAGATTTGGCTTGGGTATTAAAGCGCACCATGTCCCGATTGGACAGTGTCATCGGTGGGGCGCAATACAATTACTTTCTGCATACCCTGCCGCATCAGCCTGGAAGCAATGAATTTGAAGACAGTTATCATTGGCATTTAGAGATATGTCCTCGCACCAGTATTCCCACCGGATTCGAATTGGGGTCGGGTTTGTTTGTAAACACAGTTTCACCGGAAGAAGCCGCTGCGCGTTTGCGTGCGGTTAAACTGGAAGATTGAAGCAAGGAATGGTGTAGAAGGGTGGCGTGGGCGGTACGAACAACAGAAAACGGGTTCGCAACAGCGAACCCGCCATATCGATTTATTTCGCTTTAATTTCCAACAGCTCAATATCGAATACCAGGGTTTCGTTGGGGCCGATGCCGCCGCCGCTACCGCGTGGTCCATAGGCTAAGTCAGAGGGGATAAATACCTGCCATTTAGCACCGGTTTTCATCATGGGCAGGATTTCCTGCCAACCTTTAATCACTCCAGTCAGAGGGAAGGTGGCCGGTTGGTTGCGATCATAAGAGCTGTCGAACACCTTGCCGTCAATGAGGGTGCCTTTGTAGTGCACGGTTACGGTGTCGGTGGTTTTAGGTTGTGCGCCGTTGCCGGCTGTAACCACTTTATATTGTAAACCGGACTCGGTGACTTTCACGCCGGATTTTTTCTTGTTTTTCGCCAAAAAGTCTTCGCCGGCTTTTTTGGATTTTTCGCCTTTGGCTGCCATTTTTTCAGCCATTATACGTTGTGCATTGGTGTATGCTTGTTGCATTTCTTGCTGGGTCAATTGCAGCTTAGCGTCTTTAAGTACGTCTTCCATGGCCTGTTTTACAAATTTAATATCAATGTCCAGGTCTTCCCGTTTCAAGCTCTGGCCGATTTGAACACCGATGGTGTAACTGAATTTTTCTTTGTCGGATTTAGGTTTAGCCGCAGACGCCATGGGGGAAATGGCCATGGTGACTATTGTTGCAGCTGCAACAACTGAAGATATTTTATGCACAATTATGTCCTTTAGTTTTTCAATATAGTGTATTTGTAAGACAGAAAACCATGTAGAATGTTCCAATCCGCCCGTGGCGATAAGTGATTTTAGTTAATTTAATCAAAAGCTTATCGATGGGTCCTTGCGCAAGCCGTCACGTTTTCGTTGTGGCTTTCCAGAGCTTTACCGAATAGGCCGTGGGCACATTGGGCAAACGGACTTGGAATCAGTGTAAGCAAGGGATATGCTAGCGATTCTGGATATTCAAATAATGATTCATGCTTGTTAAAGCTTGAGTAATAGTAGTAGTTTATAGCGAATCTTGGCAAGTTTATTTGCAGCCGACTTGCCCAACACCGGTGTGGCCGGAGGCAGGAGCCTGGTGTCATGCAGGTGTCAAATGGTGTGAAGAACCGGTAGTTTTTTGTCCGGGCGATAAAAATCTGAAACGGGGGCAGAACCAATGCGAGTTATCAGCGCAATGCGTCGTATGCCATGGACAAACAGCATCTTGCTGTTGCTTATGGCCTTAATATTAGCAGCCTGTACGGGAGAACCGCAGAACACTCAATCTCAAGGGAATGGAAATACCACTCCCACACCCTCCAACACGCCACCGGTGGTAACAGCAGGTGCGAATCAGTCACTGGGTGATGTGAGCAGTTTCACCTTGACCGGCGGAGCCATCGATGACACCGGTGTCCAATCTACCGAATGGACCCAGATCGCCGGGCCCGTTGTAGTCTTCGGCAACCGCCAAAACACCACAACGCAAGTTACCCTGCCTACGGCGCCTGCGAAACGTGAAGTTTTTCTGTTTCGACTCACCGCGATTGATGACAATGGTGCCAGTAGTTCCGCTGATGTCCAGGTGATAGTTACCCCGCCGTTAATCATTAACGCCGGCAGCAATCAGACGGTGTCCAGTGGAACTCCGGTAAGTTTGCGGGTGAACATACAGCGCCAAGGGGCGCCCATACAAACCTATCGTTGGGAACACACGAATCGCAGTGGTGCTTTGCCCACTCCGCCCGTCACCGGTGCAACTGAGCAAATCCTGCAATTTACTGCGCCAACGGTGAGCCAATCCACCGCTTATAATTTTTCCGTCGTGGTCACCGATGAGGATGGCGTCTCCGAAACAGCCGGCGTTATTGTCACCGTTGTGCCGCCGGTTGCGGGTAATACACCGCCCACTGCAAATATCAGCGCCAATCAAACCACGGTCAATGTTGGGGATACCGTGGTGCTTAACGGTAGCGGCAGCAACGATCCGGACGGTACGATAGTGAGCTGGAACTGGCTGGTCACGTCTACCGGTACCAATATCACATTGGTGTCCAATGGTGCCAATCAAGTACAGTTTGTTGCTCCCCAGGTCGTAAGCAACACCATAGTCACCGTACAACTCACCGTAACGGATTCGCAGCAAGCAACGGGTTCCACTGAAATTAACATTACCATTAACGGTAATGCAGTACCCACCGTATCGGCGGGCAATGATCAAAGTGTGACGGTGGGCGATACGGTTAACCTTACAGCCGCGGCCACCGACGAAAGCCTCGGGACTTTAGTGTATGTCTGGGAAATTCTCTCCGGCCCAAATGGTGTCAACTTATCCAGCACCAGTGCGGCACAGATTTCCTTTACCGCGCCTGCTGTGACCGCGCCCACGCCGGTTACCTTGCGTATCACGGTTACCGATAATCGCGGTGTGTCGGCTTCGGATACGGTTCTGATTACCATTAACCCGGTGGCCGTTAATGCGCCGCCCAGTGTCAGTGTTACCGATGCAAACCTAAGCGTCGCCTCCGGTGCTGCGGTAACACTGAGCGGTTCTGCCAACGATTCCGATGGCACCGTGACGTCTTTGGTATGGTCTCAAACCGGTGGCAGTCCTACCGTGACGCTGAGTAATGCCAACAGCGCCACGGCGACGTTTACAGCGCCCACCGTGGGCAGTGCCACCACCCTTAACTTTACCCTGACAGCCACCGATAACGATGGCGCAACCGGAACTGCGCAAGTGGTTGTGACGGTTAATCCTCCGGGTAATGTGGCGCCTGTCGCCAATGCCGGAGGGCCGCAAACCGTAACAGAGGGCGCTGCGGTGACTCTATCAGGCGCCGGTAGCAGCGATTCGAATGGCGGTACTATTGTCTCTTACGCTTGGGCCCAGACGGGTGGCAGTCCCAGCGTCACTTTGACCAACGCCAATGGCGTAAATGCCGGATTCATAGCGCCCACTGTGGGCGTGACGACCCAATTGACTTTTACCTTGACAGTGACCGATAACGACGGAGCCAGTGACACGGATTCGGCAGTTATAACCATAAATCCGGCGCCCGCAGCCAATCAACTGCCAACGGCCAACGCTGTTGCGGATCCGACTGTGATCTCGGGTACGCTGGTGACCCTGGACGGGTCCGGCAGTAGTGATCCCGATGGCACCATAGTTTCATACGCGTGGAGCCAAACGGGAACGCCGGCTGTTACGCTTAATAATGCCAATGGTGCTGTCGCAACATTTTCGGCCCCCAGTGTCGTTGCACAAACGGTATTGAACTTCACCTTGGTGGTGACCGATGATCAAGGGGGTAGCGATTCGGCGATGGTTTCCGTCACAGTCAATCCCTTGGTCGGCCAGCAACCGTCCCGGCTCAGTGGCACGATTTCGGTGACCACCTCACATGTGGTGGATAGCGACGTGAATGATGCCGATGCTGATTTCATCGACAATAGTGTTATCACAGGAACGGTCCAAGCTTTGCCCAACCCGGCCGTGCTGGGAGGCTATTTGAATCGGCCGAGCTCCGGTCCTGCGGGAGCATCACGGATCAGTGGCGATGTGGAGGATCATTATGCTGTCAGTCTCAACAGCGGCCAAACGGTCAATCTGCATTTGGGGGACAATAACGGTGATGCCACCACAATGGTATGGATGGTACTGACATTAGGGGGTTCGGCTGTAGCAGGGCAGTCTGTTACCGGTTCCAGCGGCGTATTATCGGTAACTGCACCGGCAACCGATAATTATGTAGTGTACATCCAGCTGATTTCCGACACCGGTTCCATTTCTTATGTGTTAACCGTGGGTTCCCAGGCACCTGTCGCATTGAATGCCAATGCTTTCAGTGCTGCGGATGATTTCGTGGCCGGACAGCTGATTGTGGACTTTAAGAAATCTCCAAATACCTTTTTTCCGGCGCAGGCTAAAGTCAACGCCTTGGGTATGACTGTGCAGGGCGGCAGCTCGGATCGGGAAATGCTGTTGCGTTTAAATACCGACGTCAATGGTGTTGCTCCGGCAACCCTAAGTGCGCTGGGAATACCGGCTGTTCCCTACCGCGCCGCCAATGCCGAAGCGCAATTGAAACAGGATACCATTTTGGCAGCGGCTGCATTGCAGAACCGCCCTGATGTAGAGTCGGTACGTCTTAACTACCGAGTGTTCGCCGCTGCCGTGCCTAACGATACTTTGTACGGTTTGCAGTGGCACTTTCCGTTGATCAACTTGCCCCAGGCCTGGGATACCAGCACCGGTTCGGCGGATGTTGTGGTGGCGATCATTGATACGGGCATTTTACCCAATCATCCGGATTTGCAGGGTCAGTACGTTAACTATGGTTATGACTTTGTCAGCGATCCTTCCAATGCCTTGGATGGTGACGGTATCGATTCCGATCCCACCGATTTGGGCAATGGTACGGGAGGCGGTTCCTATCACGGCAGCCACGTAGCCGGTACGGTGGCTGCGGCCAGCAACAACAATACAGGGGTAGCCGGAATTGCTTGGAACAGCCGCATTTTGCCGCTTCGGGCCTTGGGCGCTCAAGGAGGCACAGACTACGATGTGTTGCAGGCCATCCGTTACGCGGCGGGATTGAGCAATGACTCGGGTGTCACCCTTAGTCCGGCTCAACGGGCGGATGTGATCAACCTGAGCTTGGGCCGTACAGGTAACACCACCACACCACCGTCCACCTATGTGCAGGCACGTCAAAACGGTGTCATTATTGTGGCTGCGGCGGGGAATGATGGAAACAACGATATATACCTGCCCTCGGCATACGAAGGCGTGGTCGCCGTGAGCGCCGTGGATATCAGTCGCAGCCTTACCGGCTACTCCAATTTTGGTCCTAACATCGATATCGCGGCGCCCGGAGGCACATCGCGGGACGTAAACTCTGATGGTTGGCCCGATTCGGTCTACAGCACCGGTGGCAGTGGTTCCGGCAGTCGCTTGCAGTACTTGTACCCACCCCAAAATGGCACTTCTATGGCAGCGCCTCACGTGGCGGGAGTGGCTGCTTTGATGAAATCCGTGTACCCGGCGCTAACACCGGCTCAATTTGACAGTATGTTAGTCGCCGGCGACCTGACTCAAGATCTGGGTCCCAACGGCCGGGATGATTCCTTTGGTTACGGTTTGGTGGATGCGCAAAAGGCTGTGTTGGCTGCAGACGCCTTGGCCGGCGGGGGAGGCGCTGCACCATCACCTGCGTTACAGGTGACGCCTACCAATATTAGTTTTGGTCTGGCATTAAACAACCAAACCGTGACCATTTCCAATAGTGGAAGCGGCGCCCTGAGCGGGCTCAGTGTGACGGAAAACAGTAATTGGCTCAGTGTGACGCCGGTAGCCGTGGACGCTTCCGGTTTGGGCACCTACCGCGTCTCCGTTAATCGCACCGGCTTAAGCGCCAATGTCTATAGTTCCGCTGTTGCGGTCAGCTCCAATGCCGGTTCCACTAATATTAACGTCACCATGCAGGTTGCACCTGCGGCCATCGATGATAATGCCGGACCCCAGGTCGTGGAATTGTGGGACCGGATCAATCAGGTCATTAGCGCTTCCGTTAAGGTGACTGTAATCGGTGGTGTGTACAGTTACGCCTTTCCACAAATTCCACCGGGAACTTACCAAATCCGTTCGGGCTCGGATTTGGACAATGACGGTGTGTTGTGTGAAATGGGCGAATCTTGCGGGGCTTATCCTGTGCTGAATTCGGTTTCGGGGGACATCGTGGTGGATGGCAGTGGCACCGACATCAATAACCTCAATTTTGAAACCGGTTTTATTATTACAGCGCACTAACGCGGGCATCTGTGATGCAGGGTTCTGTAGGGAAATATACAGAACCCTGCTCTGGATCTGAACCGGCTAACAACACTAAAAAACTTGGCTTTTGTTTCATTGCGCTATATGCTAGGGGCTGATGTTAGTACTAAATCGGCCTATGTCGGCATGTAGCCAACACTCGACAAAGTATCGGTCGTCTGCATTGCTACGCTTAACGCGTCACAGAAATATTGCTTACCGCTACTATTCCTGCCTCCCAATGTTTCGCATGAGAATCTGTTCACGGTATGCATTCATACAAATTGGCATTCTTAGTGTTCGGCAATCTTAGTGTTCAAGGCCGTCGCAGCGAGGTTACAGCATGAAGAATTCATTGGCGGTTAACGGGCTACCCTACAAAGCATTGGGGTTGCTATTCTCCACTGTATTGTTACTTTCCTGTGACAGTCTGCTGGATGATGATCCTAAGGGGGCTGTCAGCGGCACCTTGTACGTGTCGTCTATCCACTATGTGGATTCGGATGTAAACGATCCCGCCGCACCTTTTATCGCCAACGATTCCATTGCAACGGCTCAACTGATTCCCAATCCCGGTTTGGTCGGTGGTTACGTAAATCAGCCCGGCATGGGACCTAATGGGCGCAGCCGCTCCGTAGGCGATGTGTTTGACGTTTACCAGGTCGATTTAAATGCCGGGCAGATCGTTACTCTGTCCAGGGCTAACAGCACAGCAAGTTTGGCCCTGGAGTTGTTACTGAACGGTCAGTCCCTGGAGAAAAGCACGGGAAACGGCAACCTTAGCGTGACGGCGCCCAGTACTGGCACCTATCACCTCCGTGTTGAAGTCAGTCTGGGTGCATCCGGTTATCTTCTCACCGTGGGCGTTAATTTACCGGCTACAGCATCCTCAGGTAATGGTTTCAGTTCCAATGATGACTTTATTCCCGGCGAATTAATTGTCAAATTCAAACCTGCATACTCGGGTTTCTCCCCGGCCGCCAATCGTGCCGCCGCATTGGGGATGACCGCCAAAGGCGGGGCGGAGGACCGCGATATGTTACTGGGTATTAATGTTGGACGTAACGGGGGAGCGCCTATGGCTCCCGGTACATTTTCTGCCTTGGGAATTGAGCCCGCATCGAATGCAGTGTCAGCGCAGCAACAATTGAAGCAGGATACCATCACGGTTGCGGCTGCGTTACAGCGGCGTAGTGACGTTGAATCGGTGCGGTTGAACTATCGCGTTTACCCGGCCCGGGTGCCCAATGATTCCCGTTATCCTATGCAATGGCACTATCCTCTCATAAATTTGCCCCTGGCCTGGGATATTAGTACGGGTAGTCCTGATGTCATTGTTGCTGTGTTGGACACGGGTATTTTACCGCAACATCCAGATCTGGATTACCAGGACGGACAGCAAGGCCAGTTTGTGTCAGGCTATGATTTTGTAAGCGACCCGGTTAGTGCCGCTGATTTGGATGGGCCCGACAGCGATCCCACCGATCCCAACAGCAGCGGCGGGTTTCACGGAACCTATGTGGCCGGAATCGTTGCTGCCAACACAAACAATAGTCAGGGTGTGGCGGGTGTTTCCTGGAACAGTAAAGTGATGCCTTTGAGAGTACTGGGTGTTGCGGGCGGCAGCGAATTTGATGTAATGCAGGGTGTATTGTATGCAGCCGGTTTACCCAATGACACGGGAATCGTGCCAACACAAAGGGCAGATGTCATTAACTTGAGCCTGGGTCGTCTCAAAGGTGCTGTTGAAACCCTGGAGCCTCCCAGCGCCTATGCTGCGGCACGTAATGCCGGTGTCATCCTTATCGCGGCCGCGGGTAATGACGGTTCCGCTACCCCCTTTCTTCCGGCAGCTTATACCGGCGTGGTTTCAGTGAGCGCTGTGGATATAAGTCGCCAATACGCAGCCTATTCCAATTATGGCAGTACCATAGATGTGGCGGCGCCCGGTGGTGGCAGTACCTGGACCGATATTAACGGTGATAATAACCCGGACTATGTTCTCAGTACGGCGGGGGATGACAGCACCGGGGTTTTACGGTACGGGTACAGCTTTATGACAGGCACTTCGATTGCCACACCTCATGTATCCGGCGTGGCAGCCTTGATGAAATCCGTGTATCCCAATTTAAGCCCGGATGAATTCGATAACTTGCTCAGAGGCGGTCTCTTGACACAAGATCTGGGCATCACGGGTTGGGACGAGCGTTATGGCTATGGTTTGGTGGATGCCTACAAGGCCCTAACCACAGCGCAGGCGCTGGCCGCGGGTAATGCCCCATCACAGGGAGACCCGCTGTTACAAGTGGCGCCTGGGCAGTTGAATTTTGGCCTGGCGGCATCGCGCTTGAGGCTTATCCTGTCCAATTGGGGTGGTGGCATTGTGACAGGAGTGAACATAAGCCAGGACTCCGGCGGCTGGTTGCAACTATATGCAGTGGCAGTGGACGGCGACGGTTTGGGCGAGTATCAAGTTCTAGTGGATCGTAGCCGTTTGGCGCCGGGTATATACACGGCAAACGTGAGGGTCAGCTCCGATTTTGGATTTGCGGATATTCCCGTCAGCATGGAAGTGGCGCAACCCGACAACAGTCACAATGCCGGGGTACAGCATGTGAAATTACTCCGTGCAGAGGACCAACGCATGGTAGGGTTCGTCACCTCTGTCGTCTCCGATGGCGGCGTTTATCACTACCGCATCGGCAATGTTAAAGAGGGCAGATATATCTTACGTTCCGGTTCAGATCTGGATAATGATGGGGCAATATGTGAAATCGGAGAGTCCTGTGGAGCGTATCCGGTATATCCGGGAGCAGCGGAAATCAGTGTCCTGAGTGACGTAGTAGACCGTTGGGATTTTGAAGTCGGTTACAATCTGGGTACGGGAATGCCCCAATAGGGTGATTGGTCAGAAGTACTGTCCCCAATCGTATTGCTTGTCTCCGCACACTAGAAAAAACGGATTTAGCAAGGAACGTTTGGTATTGTAGCGCAGAGGTTGCATCTGTAAGTCCATAATAACCCCGCCGGCCTCTTCAACGACACATTGGGCCGCCGCAGTATCCCATTCGGATGTGGGGCCCAAACGAGGGTAAATGTCCGCCTTACCTTCGGCGACCAGACAGGACTTTAGTGAACTGCCCATGCTGATAATGTCATACGGGCCTATTTTTTGTAAAAATTCAATTAAAGAGTCGCCCCGATGCGAGCGGCTACCGGCTACGATGACTTTTTTACCCGGTTTCTTGCGACTGTGTATGGCCAAGGTTGTTTTACCCGGCTCCTGTTTATACGCCCCCTCACCTTTGCAGGCAAAGTAGCAAACTCCGGTGACCGGGGTGTATACCACCCCCAGTATGGATTTTTGTTTATGTATCAAGGCAATGTTTACGGTGAATTCTCCATTACGTTTGATGAACTCACGGGTGCCATCCAAAGGATCCACTAACCAATAGGTTTCCCACTGACTGCGTTCATGAAAAGCAATGTGGGTGGACTCTTCTGACAAAATCGGAAAATCTTGAGTGAGTTGCTCCAAGCCGTCTTCGATACAGTGGTGCGCTGCCAAATCGGCTTGAGTCAAAGGTGTGTTGTCATGTTTCCGAGTGACGTCAAATCCCGAGTTGTAGACGTGTAATATTTCGCGACCGGCAGCCTGAGCGATGCGGATAACCGGTTCCAGCCAGGGTTCGGGATTTAATTTCATAGTTGTATTCCGTTGTTTAAACTTTTTCACCCACGGGCGTTTTGCTGAGATGCTTCAGGCCGGTTGATGGTATTTTACCATAAACAGGGCGGCAATAGTTCTGGCCTCGGTGCACTCAGGGTGTCGCAGCAATTGTTCCAGTTCGCTGAGTTTCCACGGTACGACTTCTATAGGTTCGGGTTCATCTCCCGGCAGCCTTTTTTCGTACAACTGCGTGGCCAGCACAACATGGGTATTATTGGCCAGGTATCCGGGTGATGCAGAAAGAGACTTTAACCGCTGCAGTGAATGGGCAGCATATCCCACTTCTTCTGCCAGTTCCCGATTGGCGGCTTCCTCTACGGTTTCATTGGCATCTATCTTACCTTTGGGTAAGGCCAGCTCATAGCGCTCTACACCGGCAGCGTATTCACGTATCAACAAAACCGTGTCGTCATCCAATAGAGGGACTATCAGTACAGCCCCCTGTCCCCGTGGACACAGTCGTTCATATTGGACTTGCACGCCATTGGAAAACCGCAGATCCAACTGCTCAATGGTAAAAATTCGGGATTGGGCTACTATTTTTCGTTTGGTAATTTCCGGCATTTTGGCTCTTTATAGGGTCTCAAATTACGCTTACTGATTCCTTGCGCGGCATCGGCCTGTAGGTTCTTATGGTTGCGGGGCAATGAATAAGCTATTCCACTTAATTATAAACCCTGTGGCGCCGGTGTGCTGCTTGCGAGGCCTTTTTGAATGTATCAATTTTGCGTCGAGGATACGTGGATCGGTAAGGATATTATAGGGTTTTCACGGCTGCGGGTGTAAATATTCTGCCATAGTAGGCCTATTTTCCCTGTTTTGATGACTGAATAATCAAAAGTGGGGAAAATACTGCAAAAATAGATATAAAAAAGTTTTACTTAATGTAAAATTCGGCTATTTTATAAATGCACGTTTAATTATTAACTAGCAAGGGAGAAAGTAAAATGGCGGCAAAAAAGAAAGCTGCGAAGAAAAAGGCAGCAGCAGCGGCAGCACCAGCTAAGAAATTGAAGACGGTAAAAGACCCCTTCACCAAGTCTCAGCTTATTGCCTCGTTGTCTGAACAAACCGATTTGACCAAAAAGCAAGTCGGTAGCGTACTCGCCAGTCTGGCGGAGACCATTGAAGCACATATCAAACGAAACGGAGCAGGTGTATTCACTATGCCGGGTCTGTTGAAGTTGAAAGTTGTGCGTAAACCCGCAACCAAAGCCCGTAAAGGTATCAATCCGTTTACCGGCGAAGAAACGGTGTTTAAAGCCAAACCGGCTCGAAATGTAGTTAAAATTTTGCCCTTGAAAGCAGTTAAAGAAATGGCAAAATAAGCAGCAGCAGTACCGCAAAACACAGAAAGGGGGCGCAAAGCCCCCTTTTTGATGGTCGTATGTTTCATACTGCTGTCATGGCAGGCTTGTTTTACATGGCTTTGTTTTAGACATACATTCAACCTATGACTGCCAGGGCAGCGGACTTAAGGATTCGATGGGCCAACGAGCCTTGGCATTAAATCCCCCTTGTTGCTGTTCTCCCGCACTTAGTCGTAGGGCGCCCGCATAAGCAATCATGGCACCATTGTCGGTGCAAAACAGGGGGCGTGGATAATAAACTTCACCCTGGATGCTATGAAGCAGTTGTGCCAATTTCTCGCGTAGTTGTGTATTGGCGCTGACACCGCCGGCAACCACCAGCCGTTTTAAGCCGGTATGTTCTAAGGCGCGGCGACATTTAATAGCGAGCGTGTCTATGATGGCTAATTCAAAGGCGCAGGCTATATCCGCTTTGGTTTGATCGTCCGAGGGGTGGGTATGGATGGTGTTAAGTGCAAAGGTTTTTAAACCACTGAAACTAAAATCCAGTCCCGGGCGATTGGTCATGGGGCGGGGAAAACGAAATCGTTGCGGATCTCCTTGTTGTGCCAGTTTTGCCAATGCAGGCCCTCCCGGGTAAGGCAGACCCAACAATTTAGCCGTCTTATCGAAAGCCTCTCCGGCGGCATCGTCCAGGCTCTCACCCAGAACCTCGTAGTGTCCCACACCTTGCACTTTAACCAGCAGGGTGTGACCGCCCGACACCAGCAAGGCGACAAAGGGAAAAGGTGGTGGTTCATCTTCCAGCATGGGGGACAACAAATGTCCTTCCATATGGTGCACCGCAATAGAAGGTATGTCCCAGGCCCAAGCCAGGCTGCGGCCCACGGCGCAGCCCACCAATAAGGCACCAATCAAGCCCGGGCCCGCCGTATAGGCAACCGCATCAATTTGAGTTTTTCGCAAGCCGGATTGTTGCAACACGTCATCGATTAAAGGAATGGTTTTGCGCACATGGTCCCTGGATGCCAACTCCGGCACCACGCCCCCATAGGCTGCATGTAGTGAAATCTGGCTATGCAGGGCATGGCCCAAAAGACCACATTCCGTATCGTATATTGCCACTCCTGTTTCGTCACAGGAGGTTTCTATGCCCAAAACTCTCATCTCGACCCGTCCAAGAACAATTTTTTAAGAAAATTAGGATTTTTTTTGGTTGTATTTTTGCATTCTGCTTCACTTACTACTAGAATATTGCGCTCCCTGGGTCTGGATGCCTTTCCGAGGCCTGGGCGCTGCCAAGCGAGTCCGCATTTTACCAGGAAACGGGTACCAGGGTTTACCCTGAGCGGGTGCCGGCTTCAGAAACAGTCTGAACGGCAGCTTGAGTATTCGCTTATTAATTTAGAGGATATTGAATGCCTAACGTTAAAGTTAAAGAAAACGAGCCGTTCGATCTGGCTCTGCGCCGTTTCAAACGCTCTTGTGAGAAAGCAGGTATTTTAACAGAAGTGCGTCGTCGTGAGTTTTATGAAAAACCCACTCAAGTGCGTCAGCGAAAACTGGCTGCTGCGGTAAAGCGCCACATGAAAAAAGTTTCGCGCGAAATCGCACGCCGTAGACGTCTGTACTAATTCCCTTAGGCCTGACGCTTCGGTTGGATGGCGTTAGGTATAAAGCGTAACGAGTCAGCGCAAAAGGTCCCAGCCCGTGTCCACACTAAAACAACAGCTTACGGACGATATGAAGGCCGCCATGAAGGCGAAAGAGAAGCAGCGCCTGGGCGTGTTGCGTCTCGCTTTGGCTGCCCTCAAACAGGTGGAAGTGGATGAGCGCAAAGAACTCACTGACACCGATGTGCTGGCTGTGCTGGACAAAATGATCAAGCAGCGTCGCGATTCCATCAGTCAATATGAAGCGGCTAATCGCCAGGATCTGGCGGATCAGGAAAAGTACGAAGTGGATGTGCTGCAAGGGTATTTACCCGCGGCGATGGACGAAAACGAGCTGGAGGCCGTGATCAAAGAGATCATCGCTGCAACCGGTGCCGCATCCATGCAGGACATGGGTAAAGTTATGAATGAACTGCGCCCCAAAGTACAGGGCCGTGCCGACATGGGCATGGTGAGTCAGAAGGTGAAGTCACTTCTTTCCGGCGCATAAGCCATCAAGCAGTCGCCATTTTTCCGTCATTGTTTTAAGTTACCACTCCGCTATATCAGTAATCGCTGTATTAACGGCTCAAGTTATCTTGTTACCGGCGTGGATGCGCATGCAGTCTCAATAAATGCTGACAGTGAAGCGCCGAAAGCATACCATTAGTGCTTATGGCCGGTAAGATTCCACAACAGTTCATAGACAACCTGCTTATTCGTACCGATATCGTTGAGGTCATTAATAGCCGTGTGGCTTTGAAAAAAGCCGGTCGCGAATACACAGCTTGTTGCCCGTTCCACAATGAAAAAACCCCTTCTTTTACCGTCAGCCCGGACAAGCAGTTCTATTATTGTTTCGGCTGTGGCGCCAATGGGTCCGCTATCGGTTTTTTGATGGAATACGATCACATGGGGTTTGTGGATGCCGTCGAAGACTTGGCCTCGCGGGTCGGGATGACCGTACCCACAGAATCTTTACCCGATACTCGCAAGCCTGATGTCCATATTTATAAAATTCTGGGTAAAACAGAGACTTATTTTAAGTATCAGTTAAAGCATTCGGAACATGCGGCCACAGCGGTGGATTATTTAAAACGTAGAGGCCTTTCCGGTGTTATTGCCCAGGAATACGGAATTGGCTTCGCTCCGCCGGGCTGGGACAACCTGCTTAATGCTTTTGCTCAAAAGGGAACCTTACCGGAGCATTTGGAGAAAGCCGGATTGCTGATCGCCAAAGACAGTGGCTCTTATTATGACCGCTTTCGCCATCGCATTATGTTTCCTATCCGCGACCAACGTGGGCGTACCATTGCTTTTGGTGGACGTGTCATGGGAGACGAGACCCCCAAATACCTCAATTCGCCGGAAACCAGTGTATTTCACAAAAATCGCGAACTATACGGATTGTATGAATCGCGTAAGGCAGTGCGCGACTTAACTCAAATTATAGTAGTGGAAGGGTATATGGACGTAGTGTCCTTAGCACAATTTGGTATACGAAACGCCGTCGCGACCTTGGGTACTGCCACTTCGCAAGAACATTTGGAGCGTATATTCCGTATTGTACCGGAAGTGGTATTCTGTTTTGATGGCGATCGCGCCGGCAAAAAAGCCGCTTGGCGTGCATTAACGCAATCTTTGCCTATAATCAGGGAAGGCAGACAAATTAAGTTTTTGTTTTTACCTGAAGGAGAAGATCCGGACTCGCTGGTACGAAAGGAAGGTACAGAACAGTTCCAACATCGAATGGACCAAGCCGTACCATTCTCAAGCTTCTTCTTTAATACCATGGCCAAGGGTGTTAACTTGAGCACCCTGGACGGCCGTTCCATGATAGTGGAGAGAGCCAAGCCGTTGCTGACAAAAATCCAGCCCGGTGTATTTCTGCAAATGATGTTGGCAAAGTTAGCGGAAATTATTCACATGGACAGCGAAAAATTGTCTACACTTATTTTTCCAACACAATATAAAAAACAACCGGTGGTACCGGCAAAAACCAAAAATGGGGGATTGTCACCTGTAAGGCATGCCATTCGGCTGTTGCTGGAGAAACCGCAATTGGCACACTCGGTAGATCTTACACAAATCAATGGGTTACACACACGGGGTGTTGACCTGCTGTGTCGTATCGCAGAGTTGGCCCAAAACAATCCTGAATTAAGCTGTGGAGCCTTGCTGGAACACTGGCGTGGCACCACAGAAGGCGGACATTTGGCGAAGTTAATTAATATTCCGCTGCAATTGTCCGAAAACGAGGTAGAGAGAGAATTTGCCGATACGTTTAATAAATTAATTAAATGGCGTGAAGACCAACGGCTGGATGAGATTCTGGAAAAGTCCCGTTTCGAGCAAGTAAGTGAAGCGGACAAGCAAGAATTAAAAAAAGCATTGACCGAAAAACACTGACCATTGAATGTTTTGCACGATTTAGAGTCGAACATTAATGTTAGGTCAATGAGTGCGGTTTGTTGTATACTTTGCGGCTATTTTTTTATGCGATTGAGATATATAGACACCTATGAGTATGAATGTAGAGCAGCAGTCACAGCTTAAGCTATTGATCGCAAAGGGAAAAGAACAAGGTTACCTTACTTATCGTGAGGTTAACGATCACTTGCCCAACGATATTGTGGACCCATCACAAATCGAAGATATCATTAGCATGATCAATGATATGGGCATTGCTGTACACGAAATAGCCCCGGATGCTGACAGTATCGTACTGTCAGAAAGCAGTGTTACTGCCGATGAAGACGTGGCCGAAGAGGCTGCTGCCGCTCTGGCTAATGTCGACAGCGAATTTGGTCGCACCACCGACCCCGTGCGCATGTACATGCGAGAAATGGGGACTGTAGAGCTGCTGACCCGTGAGGGTGAAATCGAAATTGCAAAACGTATCGAAGACGGTGTTAACCAGGTGTTTAACGCCTTGGGTCGCTATCCCGGCAGTTTGATCTCCCTGATGCATGCGTTTGACAAAATCGATCAGGAAGAACTGCGTCTGGCCGACGTAATCGCCGGATTTCGAGACCTGGAAGACGATATGATACCGCCTCCGGTAGTCGTAGACGTTACTGCGGACGTTGCTGATGACAGTGACGACGATGACGATGACGATGATGACGATACCGCATCACCAGTGGATGTGGGACCGGACCCGGAAGAGTGCGCCAAGCGCATCGGCCAGGTTCGCAAGCTCTACGCCAAATATGCCAAACAATTGGCTGACTCCGGTCGCGATAAAAAAGCGGAAAAGACCTATGCCGAGCTGCGTGAAGTATTTGAGCAGTTCAAACTGGTACCCAAGCTGACCGATCGCCTGGTGGGCAATATGCGCGACATCGTTAATCGCGTGCGGGTGCAGGAAAAAGTCATTATGGAACTGTGCGTGAAAAAAGCCAGTATGCCCCGCAAAGACTTTATTACCTCCTTCCCGGACAATGAAACCGACCTGCAATGGCTGCAAAACCAAATCGGTGAAGGCAAAAGCTATTCTGCCAATTTGGAACAGCACAAAGACGAAATCCTGCGGGCGCAGAAAAAATTATTGATACTGGAAGACGAAAGCGGAATCACCATTGGTGAAATCAAAGACATCAACCGCCGCATGTCTATCGGTGAGGCCAAAGCCCGCCGCGCCAAAAAGGAAATGGTGGAAGCCAACCTGCGTTTGGTGATTTCCATCGCCAAAAAATACACCAATCGCGGCCTGCAATTCCTGGATCTGATCCAGGAAGGCAACATCGGCTTAATGAAAGCCGTCGACAAATTCGAATACCGCCGCGGTTACAAGTTCTCTACCTATGCCACTTGGTGGATACGTCAGGCCATCACCCGGTCCATCGCCGACCAGGCCCGTACCATCCGTATTCCCGTGCATATGATTGAGACCATTAATAAGCTCAATCGCATTTCCCGGCAAATGCTCCAGGAAATGGGGCGCGAAGCCACCCCGGAAGAGTTGGCTGCACGCATGGACATGCCCGAAGACAAAGTGCGTAAAGTGCTGAAAATCGCCAAAGAGCCCATTTCCATGGAAACCCCCATCGGTGATGATGAAGACTCACGCCTGGGCGATTTTATCGAAGACCAGAACCTGCTCTCGCCGGTGAACTCCGCCACCTTCGAAGGCCTGCGCGAAGCCACCCTGGAGGTACTGGACAGTCTCACGGCACGCGAAGCCAAGGTATTGCGCATGCGTTTCGGTATCGACATGAACACCGACCACACTCTGGAAGAAGTGGGCAAACAATTCGACGTCACCCGTGAGCGTATTCGTCAGATCGAAGCCAAGGCTCTGCGCAAACTGCGCCACCCCAGCCGCTCCGATCCCCTGCGCAGCTTCATCGACACCGATGATATGGGCAATAATAGCTAAAGCCCAGGTTGATAAAACAAACTACCAAACCCGCCAATCGGCGGGTTTTTTTGTGGCATTCCTGCTATCGAAATTCTTCATTCATAAACGATTTCGCTGGAATTACCCGCGAAACCTGATAAAATGCGCGGTTCCGGGCCTGTAGCTCAGTTGGTTAGAGCAGGGGACTCATAATCCCTTGGTCGTAGGTTCAAGTCCTACCGGGCCCATTGAATACGACATACAGGTGCCGCGAAGCACAAGGATGTGCGAGAGCGGCCATTGTACAAGGATGTACAGGTGCCGCGAAGCACAAGGATGTGCGAGAGCGGCCATTGTACAAGGATGTACAGGTGCCGCGAAGCACAAGGATGTGCGAGAGCGGCCATTGTACAAGGATGTACAGGTGCCGCGAAGCACAAGGATGTGCGAGAGCGGCCACCAAACCCTTTCTAGAATTTTATCCTTCAAACGATACTAAGCTTTTTGCTCAGTTGTTCGGTTCGAATTTATTTGCACCAGGAGCGGTTGCCGAGATGTACTTATGCCGCGAGCACAAGGATGTGCGAGAGCGGCCATTGCACATGGATGTACAGGTGCCGCGAAGCACAAGGATGTGCGAGAGCGGCCATCAATATTTTCTGTTTATAAATTTTCCTGCCTTAATTCGAAAGTGTTTCGGACGAAGATATATCTCCTCCCTATTCCTTAACAGAGAAAGTGATGAATAGCTACCAGAACCTGGATAACCTGATTTTCAGCTACTTCAATCAAGACTTTGATCTTGGTGGAGACAGTATAGAGGAAATAGTAAAAGGATTTAATTCCAGTCACACAGAGGAGCAGCGTAATCAAGTGAGGCAAGAAATACAGGCTTTTATGGCTGGTGATAATGTTGAAAGTGTGTTCGAAGAGAAATACGGATTCGATGTAGATCCGGCTCTTTGGGGGCATACTGCTAAGAGTTTCTTGGAAAAACTACTTGCATTAATTTAGGGCTGACAATTCACCTGTTTAAATCGGTTTGCATACGTGATTGGTATTTAACAACTCCTTCTCAAATATTCGCGTACCTTAAGGCAACTTCGGTAACAACGAATTACATTTTTCCAAGACTTTGTTGTGAGTGAGGTTGGGTTGATTGCTTTGGGTCAACGCGACGCATTGTTCGTAGGCGGTGTATTTGTTGGGTTTTCCAAAGCCAAATAGTGCGAGTACGGCGATGGAAACGCTGATAACGGATACGGCGATAGTTACGAACTTCCAGCGTTCGTTCACAATGACGCGGTTTAAGTCGTCACGGCTGTTTTCGAAGGTTTCTATGGTTTCTTTTAAGGAGCGGTAGGTTTCGTAAAATTTTTGGTATAGCTCGTCTTTGTTTTCTTCGGCGTGACGTTGTTCCAGCAATTGGTAGGCCTTTTTTACGGTAGCCACTTTTTCTTCGTAGTTGCTAAAGTGCGGTTGCAAGTTCAAGCGGCGGTAGTCTTCGCGGAAGTTTTTGTAGACACGAAACAGGTATAAGAGGCCGGCTTCGGAGGCGTCGTAGATGGCGCGTTTGCAGTGTTTTTTGGCTTTACCCAATTCGTCGGTGGATTGGTGGGTGTCTCGGGTGTTGAGCGATTTTAATACGTGATGACCGGCGTATCGGAGTTCGTTAATTGCAGGTACTACCAGGCCTTCGCCAATGTGTTCGATTTCTTTGATTTTGTCTTCGGCTTCCTTATACAGTTTGCCGATCTCTCTAATAGCCGGATCTACAGCGCGCCTTGTCAGTAAGTCTTCGGTGTTGATGGGGGTGTGCGTGGTATGGTTTGAGGTGTCTCCAGTGGAGCCTCTATGGTTGTCGTTCATTACGTGATCCGGAAACAGGTGTGTTATTTTTATTGTCGACTTGTTTTTTGTTCAGCTGCCTTTGCTGGGCTTCGCTTAAACAGCGCTTCACTTAAACAGCGCTTCACTTAAACAGCGTTTCACTTAAACAGCGTTTCACTTAAACAGCGTTTCACTTAAACAGTAAAGATTTTATTGAGAGTATATGCTCTCTTTCGCTGTCAATTTCGTTTTGGGTTTTATACCAGCCCCTCGATAAACTTAGGTTGCCTCGGGCTTGTCTGGCGGCGATGTTTTTTTGGTCATCTAAAGACCGCATTAAGACGGCCTCTTTGTCGAGCGGCGAAACGTTGCTTTCTGCTTTACTGTCTGTTTTGTTACGCATATTCATTTGCCTCGCCGGTGATGAGCCGGCTCTATTCTCCTTAATGCGGCCAAAGGTTGACGAATGCTACTGTTACCACGACACATAGATTTCGTAAACTTATTTATAGTGTACGTTAAATTATCACGAACACAACTGCAAAACGATTAGACAATATCCTGGAACGCATTATGCGAACAAAAAACGTACAAATTGGCGGGTTCGGATTACGCGGGTAGCCCCAAAGAACGCAGCTCCAAAACATCGACAATATTTTTCCCGTCCCAATGAAACGCCAGGTGAGGTCCTTGGTGGACGTTGCCGAGGGCAGGCGGGCGAAAAGCGGCGACGCATTCTCCGCTTGCGTCGCGCACGCTATGGTATAACAGGCCCCAGCTACCGGCTTGGCGCAAGGTTGCGGCGAGTTGTTGTGGCGGGCCGTACTGACTGGGGTCGGGGTTGAAGTACTCGGGGTGCAGTGTCTCTTGGTCTCTTAAATCATGATAGGGCTTTTTATTGAGCCGACCGATATAGACACGCATAACAAATGAGGTGGGCGGGTCGTTGGACTCTTTGGCCCATCGTGCCACATGAAAAACCGTTTCGGCAATTGCGGTTTGCCGTTGGTTGGCGGCGTAGTAGACACCGTACTCGCCGTTGGAGAAACGGCTACCGCTGGGGTTGAGGTGAGTGAAAGCCGCCATGATGGGTGTGGTGCCCTGGCCCGATAATCGGTCTTCGGGTTTTACCAATGTTATGGCGCCCATTTGATCACGAAGCCGGGGGTTAGTGAGGGATTCCACGTAGAAAATAGCCTCAAGATCTTCAGGCTTGGCGACTTTGTCGAATATACCAATGGGTGGGAATCGGCTGCTAATGATTCGAAATGCTTTGGGCCAGAAGGTTTCGCTAATCCGTGGGGTCAAACCATACCCCGTCTGGCATCCAGGTGTTGGCGAATCACATAGAGGTCGGCCACTTGTCCGCTGAGCAGTCGTTGCAGTGGTTTTTGTCCGTTGAATAATGGGTTCTCATTGTTGCGGCATAGCCAGCCGTCGGCTATGCCTTCGTCGCTATAGAGCAAGCGTAGGGCTTTATAGATACCGAAAATATAAGACATTCTCTCCAGTTTGTCGGAATCAACGTTGGCACTATTGGGTTGTTTCTTCCAACGGAAATAAGTGCTCTCGGGTACCCCCAGTAAGGATTGGCCTTCGGCCGGGGACAATTGCCATTGCTCCAGTATGTTAAAGAAGGTCCGCAAGGCTGCCGGGCCAACATTGGCCGGTATTTGCTTGGTTTGCGGGTGCATTCACAGACTCCCATATTAGTGGATTGCTATCATATAAGAGTATCGCTGGATGAGCAAAATCTGCCAATCAATAGTACTTATGTGGCATAGAGTCGGGTTGATAAGCTTGATTAAAATATAACAAAAACAAACAGATACATTTTTTGAATATTTGAATAACCGCGGTGATTTGGTACTTGTTTCTACGCGAGGTAATGTCGGGTAGATGTCTGCACCCAAATTACCGACTTATTAATAAACAATTCAGTCGGGGGGGAGTAATGTCTGTCGCACGCTTTTTTATTTCGGCAAGTGTACTGCTTGGGGGGCTGTTGTATTAGAAACTGTGAATTTTTACCGGACTTAAAGGCCGCTGAGTTACTATACTATCATATGGTTTACCCTAGAGGTGTTCCAGCTGCAGCTGGAAAGTATTTTCGAATTCTTCCAGTTTGCTTTCATAATAAGCAGAAACGAAAATATCCAGTTCCTTGGCGTCAAAAGCCAATACCACAATGCCTTTTTGCACAATAAAACTCATCCCGTCGAAATTGTATGGTGTCACGTTCCACTGTTGTTGAAGTTGTAGCAGTAGGGAATGATTGTCTGAGGTGCCGCAATAGGGAAACCCACCCATGCTGGTTTGAAAATACATCATGCGTGTTAGAAATTCCTGCAGCTGTGTCTCCGGGTGCCACTCGTAACCGTTTTCACAAGACAGGTATTGGAGAACCAGTGGATCGGGTTCGGTTGAGTTGCAATCAAACGCCCAATAGGCAACACTCTGGTTCTCATGCATGAATACCCAGCGTTGATCCTGTTGTGTCAGTGCTTTGGGCGGGTATAGTTCATTGTGAGCCATATTGAACGCCATTTTCCCAACTTGATGATAGTATGTTGCCAGTGCGTGCGGAATATGGTCGGGAATCTCGTTTACAGCGTAGCCTTTAATGGTGTCGGCCGGATAACCCAGCTGTTTTACTGTGTCGATGTAGTTCATGTTTCCAGTATAGCCCGGCCTATGAGAGTAGGTCCTTGTTCTTCCTTTTTGTTAAGGTGGCGTATTATTTGCACAGATTTTGAGCTTTTGCTTTTAAACTAAGATTTTGTTGCTATTCTTAATGGCAATATTTCACATCAATTTGCTCGGTACTTACGATACTATTTGAGCCGCGCCAGGCCCTGGCATAAACAGCAAACTATTTTTCTTATGCTGTTGGATTTTCTTGCCGGTTTATCACGGATATAGCACCGCGCATGGCGTAGCAGTCAACACACTTTAAAACCGGAGATAGAAATGAAAAAAATAGTAATTGGCTCAGGAGCTGCCATTTTGGTGTTGGTGGCCGGGCAAGTATTAGTGGCGGGTCAAATGGCAGAAGGACAACTCAATGCTGCCCATGAAGCAATAGACAAACACCCTTTGCTGTCGGTTATGGACAGCAGCTACAAAAAAGGTTTGTTTGGAGGAGAAGCTACAACCAAAATAAAACTCAATGATCCAACCACTCCCGTAGAGTTCACTCTACAGCACCAGGTGAACACCATGCCGGTGTTCACGTTGAACAATGGCAGTACTGCGACCGGTGTTGCTCATGTGCGTACAAAATTACTTATCGAAGACGAAAATGCCAAAAACACTGTGGACAAGTTTTTCGGAGGCCAAGAGCCCAGCATCGATACCGTAGTGGGATATGCCAGCAGCGTGAAAATGTATTTGAATGTTCCTAAGGCCGATTTCCAGGATGAACGTGAAGTGACCGATCCCTTAGGCAATACAGTCAAACAAATGACGTCAGTGTCGTTCTCCGGTATGAACGGAGATATGGATGTTTCATCAGACGGCAAACAAATTTCCGGTTTGGTCAGTATGCCATTGCTGATGGTAAAAGAGAGCTCCGCTCGAGGGGATGAAACCCAATTCAAATTGGAGAACATCAGCAGCGATTTCAATTTGCAGCAGTTTGCCGCCAATCTGTACTCCGGCGACGGCAGTGTGAAAATTGCTGTTATCGACATCGGTAATGCCATGGTCCCGGTGACATTGACGAATAACAAGATGACCTACAAGGTGACGGATAACAATAAAGAAACCTTTGATTATGAGTTCAGCACCAGCATAGAGAAAATATCTTCCTCCAGTGGCGCACCCTTGCCCATTAATAACCTGGATGCAAAATTTTCCATGCGTAATTTGGACGTTAAAGCATTTGTGGACTATGGAAAAGTACTGGAAGAGCAATCCAAACAAGGCGCGCAACCGGATATTGCACTTATGATGGGTCAACTCATGGGAGTGGCTGACCAACTCCTGAAACGCAACATCAATCTGGGCCAGGCGGTAAAGGTCGGGACTGAGCAAGGTGATGGTAATATTGACATTAATGTGGACTTCAAAGCTTTGGATGCGGATATGAGCATGCAAACTATGAATATGCCTGTTGATCTGCTCAGCCGGACTTCTGCTGACGTTAAGGTCAATATTCCCAAGTTTTTGCTCGCGATGACGCCGCTGGGGCAGCAAGTGCCCCAGTTTATCCAGGCCGGATACGTGAAAGAGCAAGGTAATAACTATACGGCCCATGCCGAGTTTAAAGATTCCAGGTTAACGCTTAATGGCACCGAATTGCCTTTACCCTTTGGGCCGCCCATGGGTGGGGCGCAGCCGTCAATGGGCGGTGACTCGCAAGACCCCGCAGCCGCTTCCATGGAGCAAGCTCCGCAATAATCACGCCCGGCTTCAACCCGAAGCACGTGTATCATCGTGCTTCGGGATTTTCCTTTCCGTTTTGCCGTCGACATCTTGGTATTTAACCCTTGCGTGATGGGTTGCGAGGCAGGCATAACTGTATACGCAACGAGGGGATTATTTGCTACTTGGTTAAATGTTATCCATTATCCTGCAGTAGTGTAAAAACTATCGACGTTTTGTTTCTTTTCTTCGCTTTACCCAATGACATTTGAGCCTGCTTGTTTAAATAACTTTCTTAGTGCTTGTCTATGCTGGTAAACTCGCTGTGAACGATTAAATAAGTATTACCCTTTCGAATCTTTCTGACATAACATCACACGCGTCCCTGTCGCAAAGGGTAAGAATTTGTTATGGAGTGCTCGATGAAAAAGAGTTTCACGATACTGGCCATTCCCGTGTTATTGAATAACCTTGCTTATGCCGAAGTTGTGCGCGATGGCAGTACCGGTGCTGCACCCGCAGGTGCTATTTTGGCTGAGCAGCATCCGGATACGGGAGTGATGACATATGATATCCGCTCAGAGTTGGGCACTATTTCCGGGCAGAATCTGTTTCATAGCTTCGGTAGCTTCAATGTAGAACAAAATCACACCGCTCATTTTTCTCATACCGGTAATGAAAGTATTGGCAACGTAATTACAAGAGTTACCGGCGGTAGTCCATCGGAAATTTTCGGCCGAATTCAAAGTTCAATTGAGGGAGCGGATTTTTATTTGCTGAATTCCGCCGGCGTGTTGTTTGGTGAAGGTGCATCGCTGGATATCAATGGTTCTTTTTATGTGAGCACGGCGGATTATTTGCGCTTTGAAGACGGTGTGCAAATGAACGTTGCCGCTGCCAGTTCGGGGTTGGATTTGAGCGTGGCGGCACCGGCAAGCTTTGGATTTACATCCAGTGCCCCGGCGGCAGTGGAGTTACGCGGTGCCCAGTTGGATGCCGGTGCCCATGATGTCACCATTGTCGCCGGTAATGTCACCATGACCGCATTGGAGGATGGCCAGGCGGCGGCGATACGCTCTAGCGGCGGTGCGGTGCAAATTGCTGCGGTAGGCACGCTAACCTCGGAGCTTGAAGTGGGTACTCAAATTCAATCCTTAGATACAGTGCTTAGTCACTCGGAAACGGCATTGGGGGATATTGAACTGGATTCAGGTGCTACGCTGGATGTTAGTGCCGCGACCGGCGGTAAGGTGGTGATTCGAGGGGGACGTTTAACGGTGACGGATTCGGAAATCGCTGCTGACAACCAAAGCTTTTTTTCCGGCAAGGGTGGCGGGATTGATATTAAGTTGGGCCAGGAAGTCAGCATCAGTAATAGCGAAATTCATGCAGGTTCCTCGGGTATTGGCGATGCAGGAGATATAGATATAGAGGCCGAGCAAGTCACATTGGCTCATTCTGCCCTAATTCATTCGATTGCATTCGGCAAAGCAGCGAATGTTGATATCAAGGCGGGTACCGTGAATATCGAAGGCAGCGATACACCGTGGCAGCCCACCGGTGTTTTAGTCGCGGGTAGTAGCGGTGGGAATGTCGATATACAGGCCGACAGTTTTAATATGGAAGGCGGTTACATTCTCAGTCAGATGGTTGGTGCAGCTTCTGAATCCGGGAATATTTCTATAACCGCAAGGACTAATCTGACCGTCAAAAACGGGAGCGCAGTTTCTACCGATATCGTATTTGGTGAAGGCAGGGGCGGTGATATTACTTTACACGGTAAGAATGTAGAAATTAGTGGCGCCTCTTTATCCAGGCCTTATAGCGCAACCACTATAAATACTTCCTCACAATCACTTAGCGGGCAGGCTGGAGACCTGACGATAACGGCTGATGAGAGTATAAAAATCAGCGGTGGAGCTGTGGTGAAGTCTGACCGAGTATCCTCGGGTGGCAAAGTTGGCGATGTTACTATCGAAGCTCCTGTCGTCGAAATCCGTGGCTATAGTGAAGATACTTTCAAGTATTGGCAGGAAAGGGGGTATGATGAGGATGATGCGTTTAGTATTGCGCGCACCAAGGTTCTGGTCAGTAATCAGCTGGCAAACGCACCAGACGCAAGTGCAACGCAGAGTAAGGGCAATATTATCATTAGCGCTAAAGACTTCTATCTCACCGACGGCGCTGCGCTGCTGGGACTGAACGATTACGTAGAAAACCCGGGCGATATTTCGATTAGTGCCTCCAGGATGGTCTATATCAAAGACGGGTTCATCAGTGCTGATGCCAATCCAGGTTTTGCCAATGGTGGTAATGTTTTCGTGGATGCGCAGTTGTTGTTTTTGCTGGGTGGGGCCATAAAAACCAATGCGGACGAGGGTGCGGGCGGGGATATTGTTTTAAAAGCGCAAACCGTGATTCAGTCTCCGGATATGGTCTTGGATGCGTCGTCCAACTTATCTGTGGATGGAGTCATTTCTATTCAAGCACATAATTTGAATTCAGCAATTGAAAACATTCCCGGTCACTATTTGGCCTTAAAACCTTTTGCTAAGAATGAATGTAATCTTGGGGTGCAGGAAAACAGTTTCGTCCATGCAGACTATTTGTTGCCAGGGATGGAAGATCGATTTGTGTATGTAGCGTATGAGAAAGGTGTAAGTAGTAAAGTGAATGCAAAGCGGGAAAGCGATTCGTTGGATGTATTAGCAGATCTGGAATTGACGTGTTCTAAACAATCGTAGTTTTTATAAGGGGAGGAAACTATCTTATGCCTAGCTGTGTAATGAGTTTTTGTGAATTGATTCAAAGCCTGGATCAAGTGTCTTCGTTCCGAAAGTATTGGCTTTGTCTCACCGGGCCGTTAATGGATGAGATATTACGGAGCCGGTTGATGTGTTGTGTTATTGATGCGCAGTTTGTTAATTTGGGGCAACCGGGCTTTGAGGCAAAATATGTTTGCACAGACCCGGCCGATTGGAGGGAACATAATCCAGCCATAGCGCAACATTGCGAAACAGCGGTTCCCGGAGATTGCGTGCGGACCTTGGACGAAAATGGATTGGATACCGTTGTGCCACCCTCCTGGAGAACATAAGCGGTTTAGCCTCGTAGTGAGCTGTCACAAGTCCTGCCTTCAAGCCCCCGGCCATTGTGGCAGGGGCTTGGTTCGAGTATTGTTTCTTGTATTTTTTTAAAATAGAGATAAGAATATTGGTCGTAAACACTATTGCGGAGCAGAATATGAGAGCCATAGTCCTAATTTTTTTCAGTGTATTTTGTAGCAGTCTGTGGGCCAGTGATGACCCTTTGGTTATATCAACCAAGCGATTGACCATGGAATCGTCTCTAAAAATGGCGCGTGCTGCTATCCAAAGTTGCCGCAAAAAGGGCATCCAGGTCGGAGTTACCGTGGTGGATCGTAACGGTCAGTCTCAAGTGATGTTGCGGGATGTGTTGGCGCCTTTTTTGACGGTGGAAGTGAGTATGAAAAAAGCCAATACTTCCGCCATGTTTATGGCTGCCACCTCTGCAATGGAGCGCCAAGGCAGCAGCTCTTTGGCTCATATGGATAATTTGATGTTTGGTGCCGGTGGCTTACCGATTCAAGCAGGAGGAGAAATGTACGGTGCAATCGGTGTCAGTGGAGCGCCAGACGGCAAATTGGATGAGGAATGCGCTCAGGCCGGAATCGACGCTATTAAAGAAGATTTGGAAATGATGTAGTTAGGGAACCTCTGATTAATTATTGCTCTTGATCCCTCGTCCAGGAATTAATCAGAGGTTCCTTAGATGTAGCTACATCAATTAGCTGCAAGGCTTTAACCAAAAAGTCATGGGTTTTGGGGTCTGGGTGTCCTCATCCAGATCCTGCCATGTGAAGGTGGTGTGCAATTCCGGGTGTTTGTGATAACCGCGGTGGTTCCAAAAGCGGTCCAAGGGTTCATAATTCTGCGGACACCTGGGATGGCTCGAGGACCGCTGGACCGCACAAAAGGCATACCATTGAAACTCCCCCAGTCGGCGCGCATGGGCTTCTCTTTGTTCAAAAAATCGCACTCCAATGCCTTGACCGCGATACTCCTGTAGCAACACCGATTCTCCCAGGTAAAACACCTGAACCGGGTCAATTTGGTGGTCGAGAAAGGGCTGCTGAACTTCCTGCGGTTCGTGTTGCAATGGCACCGCTGTGGATGCGCCTATAACCTTGTCTTCGTCAAATGCGATTGCAATGACACTGTCCGGGCTTTCGGTATAAGTGCTCAAGTATTTTTGCTCATATTCCATGTCGCCATCGTACAAATAGGGAAACTCACGAAATACTGTAATACGCAATCGTGCTACCTCGGGAAGGTGGCGTTGCACGTCACTACCGCTAAAAACCTTTACGATGGGAGTTTTCATGGTATGCCCTGAAGTTATTGAAACTTGAATTTTGGCGTAGTGCGAGCGCCAACGCAAAGCCGGTTTTTGTAGAAGACGGGACTGGCGAATTATTCAATAAGTATATAATTCAATAAGATGCACTACCATTGTCGAAAAAAAGGAATTAAAGAAATCCCTGCTCAATCCGAAATCCTTTTTATGAAACAAGTGTTTAACAAATCGTCCTTACTCCGGAACTATCTGGTTTTCGTACTGATTTTGATGACACTGATCGCCGGAATGCTGGCATGGGTTGGTGGTGTCCGCCAGATGGCTTTTGAGCAAAAACACTATGAGTTGGGGCGGGAGGCGATTCAGGGTGTGCGCCAGCAAGCGGCTCTGTATATCTCTGAAAAAAGGCGTATGGTTGAGGCTATTTCACATAGTCATGCAGACGCCATACGTGGCTTGTTCGGCCACCCGGATAACGACACACTACATCAATACCTGGACGAAGCTCTCGGTAGGCACTTTCGGGATTACTTTGCTTTTTCAGTGGCAGATAGTTTGGGCGTGCCCCGTTTTGAAGACTTCGACGGTTTGATATCGGAGTTGTGCTTGACCGATATCAAAACTTTTTCCTCTACCAAGACACAATACCAACCTTATATTCATCCTAACGCCGAAGGTTATCACTTTGACATTATGGTGCGCTTCGTAATGGAGGACGAAGGGGAAAAAACGGTTGAGGGTATTTTCTTCGTTAGTTTTTTAGCGGCTGTGTTGGGCGATATTATCAATAATATTCAGGGGCCTGATCAGAAAATAATGTTGGTATTACCACTGGAACGGGATCTCATTGAAGTGGTGGCGACAGGTGCGCGCAACCAATGGGAACGGGAGGATTACCGTCTGTCTCCGGAGGAAGCGGGCCTCATTTCCTCACGCCTGGATGTTCCAGGTACGCGTTGGCAAGTTGTGGATTTCCGTAATCCGGTATTGTTTGAAAATCACCGTAAAGCGCTGATCTGGGAATCAGGGGCAATTTTTCTGGCATTTATGCTGATTGCCCTGTTTTTATTACACCGCCTAAAAAGAACAGAAGACCGGCGACAGCAGGCCGAGCGGCAGAAACAGGTTTTAATGAGCTATGTGGGGCATGAGTTTCGTACACCCGTGGCGGTAGTGAAAAGTGCTTTGGATTTGGTGTTAGACGGTGACGCCGGGCAGATCAATGATGTCGTGCGCAAATATATCAATGTTGCTATCAGCAGTACCGAAAGCCTGTTGGTATTGGTTGATGATTTTATGGATATTCAAAAAATCGAAACCGGGAACCTGCGTCTTAACAAGCAGGAGCATCGACTGAGCCAAATTATTGAATCGGCGGTGAACAAAAATGCACTTTTCGCGAAGCAATTTTCGGCTCGCTATACCTTAAAAAAACCTATGCCAGATGACAAAGTATTTTGTGACGCACATCGAATTGAGCAGGTACTCAACAACATATTGAGTAATGCAGCCAAATACGGTGGTGCGGTGGATACCATCAGAGTGGGGCTGTGCCGTCGTGAAGACCTTTTGCGGGTGTCGGTTAGTGACCATGGCTCAGGAATTCAAAAAGAATTTCAAACCAGAGTGTTTGAAAAATTTACTATGGCACGAGAAGGTCGGCGTGACGGTAAAGTGGGCAGCTCAGGTCTGGGGTTGAGTATCGCGAAAGCGATTGTGGAAATGCATGGAGGCAACATCGGATTTAGCACCCATACAAACGCAGGTTCGCCTACAGGGACTACTTTTTGGGTGGAGTTACCAATTTTACAGCAATAAAAACCACTCTGGTTGGCAAGTGCTGGACGCCGGCCGGGATATTTCATAGAATCAGTCGGCATTGATTCTCCAATAATTCTTCCATTCGCCGAACTACAATAGAAACACAGCCAAAACAAAATCAACATAAAACCAACACTCCACTAACAAAACAAAGACGACGACGCCCTCATGACAGAATTTTTCTATGAATATGGACTATTTTTTGCAAAAACCACCACTTTGGTGGTTGCCATTATCGCGGTGGTCTTATTTGTAGTGGTTATTGCCTCCCGCAAACAGCACCAGAAAGAATTCATCGAAGTAAAAAAAATCAACGAGAAGTACGAGAATATGGCATTGGCCATGCAATCCAACATGCTATATAAGGATGGCTTAAAAAAATATCTAAAACAGGAAAAAGATAAACATAAAGACGCACAGAAGGAAGCCAAGGGAGGGGGTCGCAATAAGCGCATCTATGTCTTGAATTTTCACGGCGACATTCGAGCCTCGGCGGTGGCATCGTTACGCGAGGAAATCACTGCGGTGCTAACGGTGGCTGAGGAAAAAGATGAGGTGTTTGTGCGCCTGGAGAGCGGTGGAGGCATGGTACACAGTTATGGGCTGGCTGCATCGCAGCTTATGCGCTTGCGCGAAAAAAACATCCCGCTAACCGTCTCGGTGGATAAAGTGGCAGCCAGTGGCGGTTATATGATGGCCTGTGTGGGTAACCGGATTATCGCCGCACCGTTCGCCATTCTTGGTTCCATTGGTGTGATTGCTCAGGTTCCCAATTTCAATCGGGTATTGAAAAAGCACGACATTGATTATGATCAATTCACTGCCGGCGAATTTAAACGTACGGTCACTGTGTTTGGAGAAAACACGGACGAGGCCAAAGCCAAGTTTCGAGAGGAAATCGAAGATATTCACGTATTGTTCAAGGACTTTATTGTCCATAATCGTCCCGAAGTGGATATCGCCAAAGTCTCCACAGGTGAAAGTTGGCCAGGTACACGGGCGCTGGAGCGCAAGTTAGTGGATGAGCTTAAAACCAGTGACGATTATTTGCTGGAGCAAAGTAAAGACGCCGATTTATTTGAAATCAGCTTTGTCAGTAGAAAATCGCTATCCGAGAAAATGGGTTTTCAAATGCAAAAGTTGTTGGACAAGTGGCAATTTGGTTGATTCCTCCCGGCGGATCCATGTTTCCCAAACAAGACAAAGTTGTAATACTTTGTTACAAAACAGTTGGGGAATTTGTCTGGTAGGTGTGTTATATAACGTTTTCTAACCCTGTAAATCCACTAAGGAACACGCGCTCATTGAATCCATCTGAACCCATAGTTTCCATTTCCAGTCTGAGTAAAACATACGATACCGGTTATCAAGCCCTGAAAAATATTGATTTGGATATTTTCCAGGGAGAAATTCTGGCGCTGCTGGGGCCCAACGGTGCAGGGAAAACCACGCTGATCTCAATTATCTGCGGCATTGTCAATCCCAGTTCCGGTTCGGTCACCGTTGATGGATACGACATCATAAAGGACTATCGTATGAGCCGATCTCTGATCGGTTTGGTACCGCAAGAACTCACCTTGGGTGCGTTTGATACGGTGTGGAATTCTTTGAGTTTTAGCCGAGGCTTGTTTGGGAAAAAGCCCGATGCACAGCACTTGGAGCGTACTCTCAAAGATCTGGCGTTGTGGGATAAAAGAAATAATATGTTAATGGAGCTGTCCGGTGGGATGAAGCGCCGGGTTCTGATCGGGAAAGCGCTGGCGCATGAACCTAGAATATTGTTTCTGGACGAACCCACCGCTGGTGTGGATGTAGAGCTGCGCAAAGATATGTGGGCTTTGGTAAGGCGACTGCGGGAGTCCGGAGTGACCATCATCCTCACTACGCACTACATTGAAGAAGCCGAAGCTATTGCTGACCGGGTGGGTGTTATCAACCAGGGTGAGCTTTTATTGGTAGAGGAAAAAGAAGCATTGATGCACAAACTGGGTAAACGCCAGTTGATCCTGCAATTGGAGACTGAGGTGGTGCAGCTGCCTGTGGAACTTAGTCAGTGGAATTTGGAGCCTGGTAAAGATGCCTGTCACTGGGTCTATACCTATGATCCACGCAAGCAGGATACGGGCATCGATGCGCTGCTGCGAGCAGTGGCGCAGACTCCATTAACCATTAAAGACGTGTTCAGCACCAAGACTTCGTTGGAGGAAATTTTTGTGAATTTGGTGAAGCAGTCATGAATTTGTACGCCATTCGCGTAATCTACAAGTTTGAGATGCTACGAGCCTGGGAAACCCTATTGCAGACTTTCGTTTCACCGGTTATCTCTACTGTGCTTTATTTTGTAGTGTTCGGCTCAGCGATTGGTACCCGCATTGAGGCCATAGAAGGAGTTTCCTATGGGGCATTTATTGTCCCTGGATTGATAATGTTGGTGCTTTTGAGCCAAAGTACGGCTAACGCCTCTTTTGGAATATTTTTCCCTAAGTTTACCGGGAGCATCTATGAGGTGTTATCCGCCCCAGTATCCTTTTTTGAGGTTTTACTGGGCTATGTAGGCGCGGCAGCAAGTAAGTCAATGATTATTGGGTTAATTATCCTGGGTACGGCAGGTTTTTTTGTACCGCTGGAAATCGCTCACCCGGTTTGGATGGTGGGGTTTTTGGTGCTGACTTGCATCACTTTTGCGTTGTTTGGTTTTATCATCGGCCTGTGGGCTACGAATTTCGAGAAACTGCAATTAATCCCCATGTTGGTCATTACACCTTTGGTTTTCCTTGGTGGGAGTTTTTACTCCATCAATATGTTGCCACCTTTTTGGCAGACGGTAAGTTTGTTTAATCCGGTGGTGTATTTGATCAGTGGATTTCGCTGGAGTTTTTTTGAAGTGGCGGATGTGGATGTGGGAATCAGTCTGGCTATGGTTTTGGTGTTCTTGGGAGCCTGTTTATTGTTGGTTTGGTGGATGTTTAAAACCGGATATCGGCTTAGACAATAAAATAATCGCCATGCACTACTGCATGGCGATCAGCTCTTAGGGGGCAGGAATAGCGGCTGAATTGTCAGCCACTTGCTGTTGTTTATAGTCAAAGTAAATATACAAAATCTCGGGGCTTTGTGGGTTCTTCCCTTTTTTGATCAAATAAGCTTTTGCATATTTCGGCCCGTAAGGTCCACTTTCCACCAGTTCCATTTGATACAGTCCGTCCAGGTTAAAGCAGGGGTCGTAAAAATAGCGCTTGTGATTCCCGGCGATGGCCAATTTATTGGACATGGTCTGTTCCAGGACCTTGCGCATCATTTGCAATTGTTTTTTGAATTTGTTTGGGTCAAGCTTTTCGCTTTGTTTTTGCACTTCGCCCGTATCGGAATTTACGAAGGCGTAGTCCACCAGCCGGCCATTTTCATACAGACTTTGCCAGTAACCATTGAGACGATTCAGGTGAGTGCTGACCAATTGACCTTGCAGATCGAAACGGTAGGTGGTCCCTACACAGCTTCCGGACCCAGTGTCATTCAGCTCGTTTTTAGCCTTATTGAATATCGAACTGCTGACTTCGGCTAGATTGTGTTTAATGATTAGCTCGGAGTCAACGTATTCCAGCGTGTTGAATCCTGCGTGTTCCACGGCGTGAGCAGATGCACTAAACACCATCGTTATCGCTATCGCCAATGCTACGGCGATGCCGCTGTGTAATCCGGATTTTGGCGATTTTCCCGGAAAAAACCTGACCAACAACCTCATATTCGGTCCTCGCTGTTACACCAGTTAAGCCCTGTATCGGGCCGGATCAAAATTCTTAAAGGGTTGGGGGCGAATAAAAATCGAAAAATAATACCCATGGAACTGTGGGAATGTTAGAGAAATATGAAATTATTCCGGTGCCAGTGCGTCCATAAGCCGTTGCAAATACACAGCCCGGACAGATGTTAATGTTTCTCCGGTGGCTTGCTCAACTAAAGTGTTTAGCTGTGTCCGGTGTAGCTCATTCAAAGGCAGTTGCTTTGTATAGTCACTGTGAAATTGTCTCAATGTGCCCAGGTCGATGGGTTCGCTCTGGTGCCAGCGATATAGTGTCTGTACGCGAAGCGTGAAGTTCTCCAAGATGTCGCGATTTTGCAGGCTCACTTCGGTGGTAACGGGTATCCACGGGTAGGTTTGTTTAAAAGCAGCCGCATACCGGCCGGCGCTTTGTCCTACAGGATCCGGCTTGCCCATTTGGTACACCGGTACTTGCCAGGGCCCGCAACTGGGGGAGCCTTTTTTAAATATATAACCATCTATCTTCGAGAGCTTTTGCAGCGACACCCGCGCATATTGGTCCATTGCGTCGGTAAAGTCGTAGTAGTCCGGATTACGCAGCAACCGCAAGGTTTGTTTGTATTGATACAAGCCGATGGTAGGTCGTGGGGAGCCCATCCCCAGTCCCACCTCCGGGCATTGAGGGATAAATTCCATTTGCGAGGCTAAAATATCTGTGACGATGCGGCAGTGTCTGTTGCTGCCATCATAACGCACGTTGTGACCCAGTAAACAACTGCTCACGGCAATAGATGGCCGGTTCGCCATAAAGTGCTCCCAGCCACTGGCTGTTGGTTGACTTTTAGTTGTGGAATTCGTGACACTGTATGAATCCACTGGATTATAAACTCACACTGGGAAGGTGCAAGTGTTCACGATATATATAGCCATTGCGTTCCTCATGGGATTGACAGCACGCTCCATCGGTCTGCCACCATTGGTAGGGTATTTGGTGGCCGGATTTGCTCTAAATGGATACGGGATATCCGGCAGCGACATGATCAAACACGTGGCGGAGACAGGGGTTTTGCTGTTGTTATTCAGCGTGGGCCTGAAACTGCGTTTGAAGAACGTGGCCAGGTCCGAGGTGTTGCTGGGCACCTTGTTGCATATGGTGGTTTTTTCAGCTTTCGTAAGTGTTTTGGTGTATTTCTCTGTGGGGAGCAGTTGGACCACTTCCGTAGTTATCGCCTTAGCGCTGAGTTTTTCCAGTACGGTTGTGGCAGCCAAAGTGTTGGAAGAAAAGCGTGAGCTGCGCGCCTTTCACGGTCGTGTTGCTATTGGTATTTTGATTATGCAGGATCTGGTGGCGGTGGCTTTTTTAAGTACCGCCAGTGGACAAATGCCCTCACCCTGGGCGTTGTTGATATTCGCCTTACCCTTGCTCCGTGGTCTTATTCATAAGTTGTTGGACTTAAGTGGTCACGACGATTTGATGCTCCTGTTTGGTTTGGTTTTGGCTTTAGTCGCAGGTGGAGCCGGGTTTCACGCGCTGGGTTTGAGTGCAGAATTGGGGGCCGTGGTTTTGGGGGTGTTGTTGGCCGGGCATGACCGGGCATCGGAGTTGTCCAACGCCTTGTGGGGGTTAAAAGAGATTTTCCTCATTGGCTTTTTTCTACAGATTGGTATGTCCGGCATCCCTACTTGGGAGACTTTTGGTTTCGGGCTGTTACTGTTGCTACTGCTGCCGGTGAAAATGGTTCTATTCTTTTTTGTGTTGCTGTCCTTTGGGGTAAGGGCGCGCACCGCGTTATTGGCAGGCTTAAGTTTGACCACTTTTAGTGAGTTTGGGTTGATCGCAGCCAACGTGGCGGTAGACAACGGCTGGCTGGGGAACGACTGGTTGGTGCTGTTGGCAGTGGTAGTGGCCCTGTCCTTTGTGGTGGCGGCTCCGGCTAATCGCTTAGCCCATACTCTATACGATCGCTACGCTTCGCTGCTTTGTCGATTTGAACTGGCTCGACGGCATCCGGATGATGTGCCCATATCCATTGGCAGCTCGAATCTGATGATTGTCGGGATGGGGCGTGTGGGTACAGGGGCTTATGATTTTCTCAACCAACGTCAAATGCGTGTCATCGGCCTGGACTCGGATCCGGGTAAGGTGGAGAAACATCGTAGTGCAGGACGTCGTGTCTTATATGCTGACGCAGAAGATTCGGACTTGTGGAGCAATATAAACCTCGATAGTGTGGAAGCTATCATGCTGGCGATGCCGGACGTCGCAGCTAACAGGGCCGCTGTTATTCAATTGCGTAAACGGGGCTACAAAGGACGGGTGAGCGCCACGGGCGTGTTTCCGGAGGATGTGGTCTCAGTGTTGGAGGCGGGCGCTGACGATGCGTATAACTATTTTGCAGAAGCGGGTGTCGGGTTTGCGGAACATGTATGGGAGTCTTTGGGAAAATAGGCGCAGGCGCTTCGGTTGCCTTTCCCGGGGATGCAGTTAAACTGTGATAACAGTTAATATCAGTCTATTAGGATAATGTTATGAAAGATAGGATAATGTTATGAAAGAGCAGCTTTGGTTGGTTGTGGGTGGAATTTTGTTGTGTGGTTTTGTTAGCGCAGGAAAGGCCGCGGAACTGTCCACAATAAAAGCCTATGGCGTATATGCGACCCAGGGCGGTGACTATGTTCGAGTCAAAAGTTTCAAACATTGGGATGTGTTTTATAGACACTTTGCTGAGATTCCGGTAATTCCGCCGGGAGACAAGCCGTTGGAGCTGTTGGTTTACCAAAAAGACCTGGATACCAACCGCATGGAGTTTGTATCGCATCCTTTTGATGTACCGGCCCGAAACAATCGGCTCAGCCCGGTGGTTACTCCTGTGGACGGGAAAAAGGACATGGTACGGGTCAGTTTCGAAGAGAAACCGGACCCTGCATCCTTGTTGGATGTGGCTCTGTATTGGGGTAGCAGCTTTCGTGGCATGGTCGCTTTGAGTGATCCTAAAGAGCAATTACTGCGTATTTACTCTGATGAGGATCAGAATGCGGTGGGTGTGTTGGATTCTTTGCAGGACATATTAAAAGCCTATCCCGGCAATGTACAATTTCAAGCTTTGGTGGACAAATGGACAGTGATCGCCAAAGTGCAAAAAGACGATGGCGATTTTAAATACGTGACCGATGCTTGGGATAAATACAAGAAAGCCGATAAGCCCGGTTCCAAACTGCATTGGTTGAAAAAAGCAAGGCAAGAAATCAACGGTTATAAACGTTCCCATCCCAAGGGTAAACACCTCAAGGAGGCTGACGCCATGGCGAAGGAAATAGACCGTAAATTGGAATTATAGGGCTTGTGCGCAAAGGGCTCTTATGCGCTGAGGGCTCTTACGCGCTGAGGGCTCTTACGCGCTGAGGGCTCTTACGCGCTGAGGGCTCTTTAGCTAAAGACTCACTACTCGCTAACGGTCTGCGGCAGCGGTTTCTCGGTTTTGGTCGGTGTTATCGTTGTTTCGTTTTCTAAAGCCGGTTGTAGAAACAGTCGAAATTTTGTGCCTTGGCCCAGTTGCGATTCCACAATGATGTGGTTGTCCTGCTGATGCAAAATGCCATGTACCATGGGTAAGCCCATGCCGCTGCCTTTTCCCATTTGTTTGGTGGAAAAAAACGGTTCAAATATATGTGTCAGGTTGTCCTCTGAGATTCCGTGACCATTGTCTTCTACACATATTTCCACAAAATCACCTCGGAACGGTTGTGCACAGCTACTGCATGTTCCCTCAATATAGGTTTTAGGTAGCAAGATCAAACGGATGTCTCCATGGGGTCCCAGAGCGTCTCTGGCGTTCAATATCAGATTGGTGACCACCTGGTGCAATTGTACCGGATCGCTTAACACGTGGCATTCCTGCTCTACTTGGGGTTTCAAAGCAATTCGGGATGGCAAGGTTGCGTGGAGCAGTTTGCAGATTTCCTTCAACAAACGCCCGGCGAGTACGGCTTTGCGATGACCCGGTGCAGCTCGGCCAAAAGTCAGCATCTGTTGGACCAGATTACGTCCCTGTTCTGCCGCTTTCAAAACTTCATTTAGATACTGGGCGGGTTTGCTTTGCGGATCCACATATAGTTCTTTGCACAAATCCGTATAACCCACTATAGTTGAGAGCATATTATTGAAATCATGAGCAATACCGGCAGCGAGTTGGCCGATGGATTCCATTTTTTGCGCCTGCTGCAGTTGTGTTTGCAGCCGGGATTGTTCATCTTCAGCCAGCTTTTGTTTATCAATATCTATGATTATACCCAGCATACGTTTTGTTTCGCCATTGTGTTGGATATTGGCGCGGCCACGGACCCAATGTAATTCACCTCCGGGGTGGATCAGTCGATAGGTTATATCCACATCCGTCGCGGTTTCCACGCACTGTAAAACAGCTTTTTGCAATATATCGACGTCGTCAGGATGTACTCTTTCTATATAGGCATCAAAACTGGGTGGGATGCTACGATCCAACCCCAGGATGGACCACATTTGGGTGGACCAAAGTACCTGGTTGGTCACTATATTCCATTCAAATGAGCCGATGTTGCCAAAGGTCTGGGAGATGTCAAAGCGTTGTTCGCTGTCCCTGAGCTCTTTCTCTATAAGCTTACGTTCGGTGACATCGTGAACATAACCGATGCTGCGTATGGGGTGACCTTGTGAATCGAAACTGGTTTCGCCGCGTTCATGCAGCCATTTTTCGCGCTTTCCCTCCAGGCACAAGCGATGCAGAACGGAATAGTCATTCCGGTCTTGCAGGGAATTGTCGTAAGCCTGTTGCACCAGCTCGCGGTCGTCGGGGTGTACCATTTGTAAAAACAATTCATAGGATGGTGTGGTGGTCTTTGGGTCTAACTCAAAAATTCGGTAGACTTCCTCGGACCAATGTAAACTCCCGTTGCGATAGTCCAAGATCCAACTACCCAGTTTAGCCAGACGTTGTGCGGCGGCCAGCATCTGTTCCCGTTCCCGTATCACGTGCTCGAACTCCGCGCGGCGTAACTCCAGGCTGGTACGTTTGGCGGCCAGCTTAAGCAAACTGTTTTCTGTTCCCGAGTGAATAAAGGGTTGCCCGCTTGTGGCGCATATAAGTCCGATTACCTTGTTGCTATTATCCAGTATGGCCTGCGCCATTAGAGCACTGGTTTGCCGGGTGAGTATGGGATCATCGGGGTACATGTGAGCGGCGTTGTTGACAAGCAAGCTCAGTTCCTTGTTAAGCAGATGAGCCGCAATGCTGTGTGGCAAAACGGGGGATAGTGTGCCGTTAGCTGGTGCAACATCCGGTGTTTGATCGAAGCTGCCGATTATTTGCGTTTGCGTATCTTGGGTTACAAATTGAGCTATTAGGCAAGATCGACAGTCCAGGCCGATGCAGATGGCTTTGGCTATGGCGTTAAAAGCATCATGGCTGGTATCGGCAGTGGCCATGCGCTCCATGGCGTCTCGCATCCGTTCCCGTTGGGTGACGTCCGTGCGCACAGAGATATACCGTATGGGTTTTTTGTGGTTATCCAGGATGGGAACTATGGTGGATTGTACCCAGTACGGTTGGCCGTCTTTGCGACGATTTTGAATCACGCCTTCCCAAGTTTTGCCTTGGGTTATCGTACGCCATAAATCTTGATAGAACCTGGTGTCATGGGCTTGAGAGCGGACCACATTATGATTTTTGCCCAATAATTCTTTTTTGGAATAACCGCTGACTTGGCAAAACAGTTCATTGACATAAATAATGGCGCCATCTTTGTCTGTCATGGAAATAATCGCATGCTGGTTGACGGCATGATTCAATATGGTTAAAAGGTTTAAGTCGCTGTTTATTTGGGATATATCCATAAATACACCCTATATAGGGAAAGGGGTTTTTATTGGGCCCATTGAGTATCGGAGCCGGGGCCAGGGAAACAGGTTAATATGAATACCATACACTGATTAAAAATAGAATAACACAGGACAGAAATGGGAATTACAAGGCAACCGGGATTGTGAATTTTTTGGCACATTTGTTTTTAGCGCAACCCAATCGCGATGAATTGCTGGGAAATCTCATGGGCGATTTTGTCAAAGGCAAAGCCGTGAAGGAATGCCCCATTTTGGTGCAAAAAGGTATATTTCAGCATCGTCAAATTGATAAATTCACCGATTCTCACCCCACTTTTTTACGCAGTCGTGGGCGTATCCAGCAGGCTCGTTACCGTTTTTCCGGGATACTGGTGGATATTTTCTATGATCATTTTTTGGCGATACATTGGGATGAATTCTCCCCTGTAGGATTTGAAGCTCAGCTACAGCATTGGATTGCCTTGCTGGATCAGGACTTGCCCTACCAAGTCCCGCAGCGTTTGCACCACACTCTACAGGCAATTATCCATGGGGGCATGCTCCAATCTTATCGTAGCCACGGAGGGATCGAATACGCCTTACAAAGAACTGCCGCAAGAATACGTTATAGAAACGATCTGGCCCAGGGTATCCATGATTTTCATCGCTGTTATGAAGCTCTGGAGGACGATTTTCAACAGTTTTTTCCTGAGCTGATCCGGTTTGTGGGTCAATTACAGTGACCACTTCGGTTTCATTCCCCTCGACGCCAACTGCCTGGATGACTGCGTTTAGATCAGCGCTAATGTGTATTCCAGGCAGTGTGAATATGTCACATTAGTTAGTATGTATTATTTACTCGTGAGCGCTACTAATGTTTTATATCATTCTGACTGAAGAATCGTTGGATCTTTACCTAAGGTGGATAAGGCAGTGGCTCAACATAATTTTTTTTGGTCCTGGTTTCAGGACAACCTGGGCAGAATAGAATCGCGACACGAAACCGATCGCGATGGCATCATGGGCGAAATACTGGAACAGCTGCATCGTTACAATGACAAATTGTTTTTTGAGATATCAGAGTCGGGACCACAAAGCGAATTGATTATCACTGCCGAGGGTGATGTGGAGCAATTTACCAGCGTCATCGAGTTGGTCGAGCGAGCTCCAAAATTACCGCATTGGAATTTCATCGCTTTTAAAACTGGAATTGGATTTGGTTTTTATACGCGTTTTGGTGGTGTTCACTACGATCCGGACGAAATGTGGTTTCTGCCCATATCCCATACGAGCGACGACTTGGGATTACGCATAGGTATTCCCAATTTTGAGGATGTGAACGCTGATGTATCCGAAGAGGCCATGTGGATGATATTGGAAACCGCTCTGGGAGAGTTAGAGTGTGCCAATAACATTGGTTACGTTGAGGTTGGGAGTTTGCCTCAGGAGCCCGACGAAATGGGGTATATAGAGTTGGTGGATTTAAAGGAATTTATCGAATGGTACAACGATCATCGGTAACAATCACCAGCTTGAGTCTTGCGGTAGAGCTTGCACGGTATTGGGTAACTGACTGAGTAGAATCTTACACAAAGCGTGCAAGGCTTCGCGTCTGGGGAAACTGCTGCGAAACGCCAGTGAAATGGTGCGAAACGCCTGGGGCAGTTCCAACTTACGGGCAATGACGCCACTGTCGGTGGTCCAGCTGCCGCGCATGGCTAAGGCCGGCACCAGAGTGCAACCAAATCCCGCGCCGACAA
>Ga0224501_10000021_pt1 | contig 179378 bp, 144 predicted proteins | sample SF_Oct11_sed_USG_4_FD_169105 | JGI IMG/M metagenome (GOLD analysis project Ga0224501, IMG submission 169105) | Sediment microbial communities from San Francisco Bay, California, United States - SF_Oct11_sed_USGS_8_1 | ecosystem: Environmental > Aquatic > Marine > Sediment | place: USA...
TCGGCTCCCCCGACCCGCGCCCAAAAACCTCCCCGAATCTGCCCTGGCACACTCGGGCGCATGCCGGATAATGTTGTCCAATCCCCGCCCGCTTTCGGAGCACCGATGCGACCCAGCGCCGTACGAGAAAGAATCGTCGAGGAGCACGCCCGGCTGCGCCAGCAGCTCGATGCGCTCGACTCGGCCGCCAACCGGCTCGAAACCGAAGGCCAGGCGGCCCTGCCGGAAGCCCTCGAACTCAGCCGCGGCTTCCACGAGGCCCTGCGCGACCACATCGACCTGGAGGATGCGATCCTGGTGCCCACCCTGCGCGAGGCCGACGCCTGGGGTCCCGAACGGGCCGATCGACTCGCCGAGCACCACCGCCAGCAGCGGGCCGAGATCCGCGCACTGGGCGAGGCCGACGCGGCCGAGGCAGATCCGGTAGCACTGGCCGATCGGCTTCGACAGCTGTGCCGGGAGATCCGCGAGGATATGAAGCACGAGGAGTCGGGCGTGCTGTCGGCGGACCTGCTGCGCGACGATCCGGTCGCTATCGACGCGGAAGGCGGCTGAAGCCGAAGGTTTCGGGCCCTCTGGCGTAGCGGCACCGTGGAGGCAGCACTGCCCTTGACGGATGCCGCCAGCGCCCGAGCGGTCTGGGCCCCGCCGTCGCGATCACCTGGCGCCACACCCCAGCAGGTGTCGGCCAGCGACTCCCACCGGCGCCGGCGTGGGCTCTCCAATCACTTGAAACCACAGGCTTTTTCAGTGCGAAGCAGTGCCAGCGGCCCAGCTCACCGCAGGCGCTCGACACGCTTGCAGATGCTGCCTTGCATACCCCTGGCCGCCCCATGCGTCCGGCTATGTCCGCGAGATGGCACGGAAAATGGCCGCTTTGGCAGCAGCTTTTCGGCCCGGCCCAAGTTGACGTAAGGGAAGGAAAACCGCATTAATGCGTGGACCCATACCAACCGGGGCAGTCCCGGTGGAGAGGTCGGTGAGCGAGCGGCTGAGGGTGTCAGGTGCCAGCCGCCGGTGTGATGTGGAGGTCATGATGCGAATGCGATGGTTGCTCATGCCAGCCCCAGTGCTGGCAATCCTCGTCGGCTGCAGTTCCGGCGATTCTGGTGGAGGGGTCGTCACCGGCGATCCCGTCAAGGACGGAGATGGTTCCGGTTCGACCGCGGCGACGGACGCCACAGGCGCGCAGAACGACGGCTCGGGCTCCGAGCCTGCCTCGGGCGCCGCGGGCGCAGCAGCGCCGACGACAACCGATGGCTCGGCAAGCGATATGGGCGTCGGGGACATGACCATGATCCCCAAGGCCGATCAGCCCATCTCCACGCGCGGTCAGTGCGACCTGCCCGACACCGGCTTCCCCGGTGACGACACCTGCCTGTTGCCGCCTCCCGAGGGCCTCGGCATGCAAATTCACGTCGGCCCGACCGACTACACCGATCAAAACCAGCTCAACGTCTACAGCTTCGCCCCCGGCAACGAGTCGTCGGAGTGCATCAGCTTCACCACGCCGAACACCGAAGAGATCTTCTACCAGCAGTGGGAACTCAGCGGTCGCCCCGGCACCCACCACATCATCAACTCGATGTACGCCACGCCCAACTCGGACAATGGCACGACCTTCGTGCTCTGCCGTGACCCGGGCACCGGTTCGGCCCCCGACCTGATCGACAACCTGCCGGGTGCCTCCAAGCCCTGGATGGAGCTCGGCCAGGTGGCTCCCGAGAATGCGAACCTGGGACGTCGCATCGGCCCGCAGACGGCCGCCCAGGCCGACATGCACTACTTCAACTTCACCGACGCCCCGGTGTTGCGCGAGTTCTGGCTCAACATCTGGTTCAAGCCAGGCGACGAAGTCACCGAGCAGGCCAATCAGATCCGCGGCATGGGCGGTATCACCTGGACCTTCCTGCCGATCCAGCCGGGCACCGACAACGTCTACAAGTACTCCTGCCCGGTCAACGCCCCTGGCCGCATCATCGGCCTGCTCGGGCACTACCACGCCCACGGCGTCCGCTTCAGCGCCTGGATCAATCGCGGCCGCGACACCGAGCGCAAGGTCTTCGAGATGTACGACTACCTGGAGCCCGTCGAGTTCCAGTACGACACCATCACGGAAAACCCCGACTTCTCGGATAGCGCCGCGGGCGCCTTCACGGGCGTGCTGGAAGTCAATGCCGGCGACACCGTGGACTGGGAATGCCACATCATCAACGACTCGGCCACAGCCCTTCGTTACACCAACGAGGTCGAGACCGGCGAGATGTGCAACCTCTGGGGCGCCTCCGTCGGCCCCAAGATCGACTGCGTGCAGTAGCCGCTTTCGGCGCCGACCAAGAAGAGGGCTCCCCGGTCACCCGGGGGGCCCTTTTCGTTTGCGCCGTGCGTGCGCCCGGGATGCGCCCCGGATGCGCCCCGGATCAATCAAACAGCGACTGGGCCGCCTGCAGCACGTCGACGTAGCTGACGATACCCACCAGCTGCTGGGTGCCGCTCTCGACCACGGGGATCGCGCTGAGCTTCTCTTCGAGCATCAACTCCACGACCTCGCTGACGGTGCTGTCCTGGTCGATGGTGACTACACCGCCGGTCATCAATGCCGTCACCGGCTGCGACATGCGTGCCCGCAGCTGGTCGTAACTCTCCACGTCGTTGACCATCGACAGCCCCAGACCACTGATGTCACGGTCGCTGAGGATGCCCACCACATCCTCCCCGCGCACCACCGGCAAGTGGCGAATGCCCTGCTCCGACATGGTGGTCATCGCCTCGCCGATGGAGACCTTCTCGGTCACGGTGATGGGGTCGCGGGTCATGATGTCGTCGGCGATCATTTGGGATTCTCCATGGGCCCCGAGGTGGGGGGGCGCGCTCCAGTGGGGAACGCTGCGGACGGGCTGCCCGCGGGCCGCAGATATGCCAGTTGCCCGCGGTCCTTGTCCACCGGTCGATCACCAGATACGCATGACCTGGCCGCCGGCAAGCCCCCCTACCGCGTCAGCTCGAGCGCAGCGCACCCGGCGCCGTCATCACCGCCCCGCCCGGCGGCGGCGACACCTCGGCCATCAACGCCTCGAGTAGCTCGCCCTCCAGCTGCTCGTGCTCGATCAGGCGCTCGGCCATGGCGTCGAGCTGGCGGCGATTGTGCTTGAGGATGGCCACCGCCCGCGTCTGCGCCTCGTCGACCAGGCGCCGCACCTCCGCATCCACGCGGTCGGCCATGGCGTCGCCGTGGGCACCGCGCAGCCCCGGATCCATGGCACCCAGAAAGGGAGAACCCACCGGCCGCCGAAGCGAAAGCGGCCCCACCGCGGGGCTCATGCCGTACTCGACAACCATGGCACGGGCGATGTCGGTAGCCTGCTGAAGGTCGTTGGAGGCGCCGGTCGACACCTCGCCGAAGACCAACTGCTCGGCACTGCGGCCACCGAGCAGGCTGGTCAGCTCGCAACGCAACATCGACTCGGTCATCAGCTGCCGCTCTTCCTCGGGACTCTTGCGCGTGTAGCCGAGGGCCGCCATGCCGTGGGGGATAATGGAGATCTTCTGAACCCGGGTGTGGGACCCGGAACACTTGGCGGCGAGGGCGTGGCCGATCTCGTGCACAGCGATGCGCCGCTTTTCCTCGTCGTTGATCAAACGCGACTTGCGCTCGAGACCGGCCACCACGCGATCGATGGCCCGCGAAAAGTCCTCGCTGGCCACCTTCGTCGCTCCGCGGCGGGCGGCGGCCAGGGCCGCCTCGTTGACGAGGTTGGCCAGGTCGGCGCCGGCGAAACCCGGCGTCTGGGCCGCGATGGCGCCCAGCTCCACGTCGGCGTCCAGCGGCACATGGCCCACGTGCACCTGCAGGATCTCCTCGCGGCCGCGCCGATCGGGCCGATCGACGAGAATCTGCCGATCGAAGCGACCGGGCCGCAGCAGGGCCGGGTCGAGCACCTCGGGACGGTTGGTGGCCGACATGATGATCACGGCCTTGTGCGGTTCGAAACCGTCGAGTTCGACCAGGAGTTGATTGAGCGTCTGTTCGCGCTCTTCGTTGCTGCCGCCGCCGACGCTGACGCCATTGCGGGTGCGGCCGATGGCGTCGAGTTCGTCGATGAAGACGATACACGGCGCGGCCTTGCCGGCTTGCTCGAAGAGGTCGCGCACGCGCGAGGCGCCCACCCCCACAAACATCTCCACAAATTCCGAGCCGTTGATGGAAATGAAGGGCACGCCGGCCTCGCCGGCCACAGCGCGGGCCAGAAGCGTCTTGCCCGTGCCCGGCGGACCCACGAGCAAGACGCCCTTGGGGATCTTGGCGCCCAGGCCGTGGTAGCGCTCGGGCCGCCGCAGGAAGTCGATGATCTCCTGCAGCTCGGCCTTGGCCTCATCGATTCCGGCCACGTCCTTGAAGCTGACTTCGACGTCGGTCTCTTGGAAGACCTTGCCGCGGCTCTTGCCGAAGGCCAGCACATTCGCCGGCCCTCCGCCGCGCCCGCCGCGGGCCAGCGTTCCAGTCAATAGCATGAAGAGCATCACGCCCAGGCCCAGATACATCAGGAAAGGCCAGTAGCTGCCGTCGGCCTCCTCGAGCCCGCTGTACTCGACGCCGCGCTCCTCGAACTCGGCGATCAAGCCTTCGTCGTCCACACGCTGCAGTCGAAAATAGAGCGAGCGCTTCTTGCCGTCCTGGGCCTTGTCACCGACCTCGGCCGGCGGCTCCTTGCCCTCGCGAAAGCGCCCATTGATCTCGCTCTGCCCCACCTGCACCGACTCGATGCGACCGTCGCGCAGATAACGCTTGAACTGGTCGTAGCGAATGGCGTCGCGGTCCAGCGTCCGGCTCATCGTCCAGAGCATGGCCAGCGACAGCCCCAGGAAGACCAAAAGCACGATGCTCCCCCGAAACGCCGGCGGCGCGTCGGGGGCGGAGGGGCGTTTGCTGGATCGAGGTTTTTCCGGCATCGGCTGTTCGGCAGCAGGCTACTCGATTTCCAGCAACGTAGAAAATCGTGGCCTCCTTCCCGAACCGCCCATCGCAGGTGCCGCGCGCGCAGCTCAAAGACGCGTCTCGAGCACGCTGAAACCGCGCACGAAGGTGGCGAAGGCGCGACGTGCCTCGGCAAAGCGGCTACGGGCGCTGGTCAGCGTGAGATCGTAGACGCAGCCGTCCTTGCGCAGCATGTAGATCTCGAGACTGATGGGCACGCCGTCCAGGCTCACGTCGACGATCGCGTGCGCCGCGCCACGGCCGTCGAGGGTGACCTCTTCCTCGAGCCGAAAATTTCGCTCTTCCATGCCGAAGAGCAGGTGATTGAGCAGCGCCTGGGGCGGCACGTCCTCGTACTCGCTGCAGGTGGAGTTGACGCTGATGGTACCCAGGCGCCGATCGTGAAAAGCCAGGTCGTTATCCTCCACCTCGACGCGCTCGAAGCCGGAAGCGCGCTCGCCCACGCGGTAGCGCACCACGCCGTCGTCGTAGATGCTGCCATTCCAGCTGCTACCCGCGCAGCCGACGGCAAAGCCGCAGAGCCACAGCAGTCCCACCCGGCCCATGCCACGCGCTCGCGCTCGCGCTCGCGGCTGGTCCGTCGGGCCGCGCCCGGAATGCAAGCAGCGCCTGCGGTGCAAAAGTGAGTTCGACCCGTCGGCGCTGTCCATCGTCGGCTCCGATCTTGAGCGCATCGATCGGCGGGCGCAATCCCGAGGCCCAACGGACGCGCCTTCGCCCCCCGGCGCCACCCAATTGACGCCGATTCGAGCTATGATCGCCGCGATGAAGCACTGCAGCAGCTGCGGAGAGCACAACGAAGTCCGCGTACCAGAGGGCGAGGATCGCGAGCGCCACGTCTGCAGCGCCTGCGGCACCATCCACTACCGCAACCCGAAGATGGTGGTCGGCTGCATCGTCCAGGACGGCGGCCGCGTGCTCCTGTGCCGGCGCGCCATCGAACCCCGTCGCGGCTTCTGGACGATCCCCGCCGGTTTCATGGAGCTGGGCGAGAGCGCGACGGCGGGGGCGGCCCGCGAGACCCTGGAGGAAGCCCTGGCGCGCGTTCAAATCGTGGCGCCCTACGCCCACTTCGACATCCCCCACATCGGCCAGGCCTATCTGATCTACCGCGCGCAGCTTCTTGCGGGCGAGTTCGGCCCCGGACCCGAAAGCCTGGAGGTGCAACTTCTGGAGCCCGATGCGATCCCCTGGCAGCAGCTCGCCTTCACCGCCGTGCGCTACGCCCTGGAACTCTTCGTCGAAGACCTGCAGAACCAGCGCTTCCGCCACCACACGGGCATGGTGGTGCGCAAGGACGGCCGTTTCGCGCTCGAGGATCATGTGGGGCTGCCCATCGGCAACGCCGAGTGAAGGTGAATGCCAATGCAGAGGCTGAAGTACACGAAGATCATCGCAACCCTGGGGCCCGCCTGCAGCGACGTGGAGTCCATGCGCACGCTGATCGCCTCGGGCGTCGACTGCTTTCGCCTGAACTTCTCCCACGGTGATGGCGAGGCCCTGTCACCGTTGATCGGGCGCGCGCGGGAGGCCGCCGCCGCCGAGGGTCGCCACATCACGTTGCTCGCCGACGTCCAGGGCCCCAAGCTGCGCATCGGCAAGCTGCCCGCCCAGGGCGTCCTGCTGCGCGACGACGAGCCCTTCGTTATTACCACGCATGACATCGTGGGCGACGAGCACCACGTGCACTCCCCCTACCGCTGGCTGCTGAAAGATCTCGAACCCGGCGCCACCGTGCTCTTCGCCGACGGCGCCATCGAACTGGAAGTTGAACGTATCGAGGAAGAAGAAGTGCACTGCAGGGTGGTCAGCGGCGGCCGGCTCTACTCCAACAAGGGGTTGAATATGCCAGGACGGCGCCTGAGTGTGCAGACGCTGACGGACAAGGATCGGCGCGACCTGGCCTTCATCGCCAGCGCCGACATCGACATCGTCGCCGTTTCCTTCGTGCGCTCGCCGGCCGACATCGAGCAGGCCCGCCAGGTATTGAACAACCGTCGCATCCCGGTGATGGCGAAACTCGAGCGGCCCGAAGCCCTGGAGTGCCTCGACGCCATCCTCGACGGCTCCGACGGCGTGATGGTCGCCCGCGGCGATCTGGGCGTGGAGCTGCCGTTCGCGCAGGTGCCGCTGTTGCAAAAGCGCATCCTGGCCGGCGCCGCCCGGCGCGGAAAGTGGGCGGTGGTGGCAACCCAGATGCTCGGCTCGATGGTCACCGCCCGCAGGCCCAGCCGCGCCGAGGCTTCCGACGTGGTCAACGCCGTGCTCGATGGCGCCGACGCGGTGATGCTCTCGGAGGAGACCGCCGTCGGCAGCCACCCGGCCGGCGCCGTGCGCGCAATGGCCGCGCTGACGCAGAGCGCCGAGCGACAACTCCCGGCCCGCGCGGAGCAGGAAATGGACGCGGAGTTGGTGGGCTTTGCACTGGGCGCCGCAGGGGCCGCGGTGGCGGCGGCCGAGCGCATCAACGCCCGCGCGCTGGTCACCCTGGCGGGCTCCGGCCTGACCGCCCTGGCCCTGTCGAAGCAACACTCTCGGCTACCCATCGTGGCGCTGGGAAGCTTCCGCCCTACCCTAAACCGCCTCAACGTACTGCGTGGCGTGGTCCCCGTGCCCATCGAAAACCGCACCGACTTCGAAGAGCAGCTGATCGCCGCCGACAGGCACCTGATCGCCGCCGGCTGGGCCTCGGCCGGCGACACCGTGATCGTTGCAGCCGCGATGCCGCTGGGCGAAGGCAAGGAAACCAATACCATCCGCTTCCATCGGGTCCGGGCCGCGCCCTGACAGCGCTCGGCTTGACGCAGCCGTGGGCCGTTTGTAGCGTCGGAGCGTGGACGAAAACCAGCAGCCCGGGGGTCTGGATGACCGGGCGTTGGGCGCGGCGACCACATGGTGCGCCAGCTGGGGGACGGGGGTCACGCTGGCCCTGCGGGTTACGCTGGCCCTGCTGCTGTCGACGCCCGCCCTGGGACAGCAGGCGGGGGCTGAAGGGGCAGAAGAGCTGGGCAAGTCCGGCCACCTGGGCAAGCTGATGGACGACAGCGTCGAGTACCTGGGCCGCGACGAGGAACTCTTCGGCGAGGCCATCCACGGACTGCTGGTCTGCCAGCAAGGCGACAGCTCTGCCGAGTTCGAACGCGAGTCGCTCGCCCTCTACTTCGACCCCGAAGGCGGCAGGCGCTCCACCGAAGCCATCGACAAAGCCATCACGACCCTGGGCGCGCGCGCCAATGCCGGCGAACGCTGCGCCTACTGGGCCCATGCCGTGCTCGCCGGCAAAAGAGGCCGCTACCTCGAAGCCATCCGCAGCCTCGACCGGGCGCCTTTGCCGGGCAACCCGCACCCGCACCTTGCGCGCCAGCTGCAGGAGCTGCGACGCGTGGAAGCCGAACATGTGGGCACCCTGCTGATACGCGCCCACCGTTCGGTCGAGCGGGCGGAGGTCGATGGCGCCAGTTACACGCTTGCGGAGCTGCGGCAGCGCCCCGAGGGCGCGCTGCTGCGCGTCGAGCCAGGCGCCCATCGGGTGCGCGCAACGGTCGAAGGCCAGGCCGTGGAACAACAGGTCGAAGTCGCCGCCGGACAGTCCCAACGCGTGCAGCTCGAGCTGCCCGAGCGCGAGCAGGCCTACGATTCGGAACTCGATGAGCAACGCCAGGACGTCGCGACGGTCGATGATGGGCGCGCAGGCTCCGACCTGAAGCCCTACTGGATGGCCGGCGCCATCGGCGGCGGCGCCCTGGCCGTAGGTGCCACCGCGGCAACCCTGATCTCCTTCGAGCGAGCCCGCTACTACAACGAGCGCGACTGCGCCCTCGATTTCACTCGCAGCTGCCAGAACGCCAAGAGCAGCTTCGAAACGGCGCAAACGCTGGAGGCGGTCGGCTTCATCGGTGCCGGCGCTGTGCTCGGCGCCGCCGCCGTGCTCTACCTGCTCGACGGTGGCGGCGAGGCGCGCGGCGGTGGCGTTGCCGTCAGCTGCGGCAGCATGGTTACGCGCTCGCCCGGCATCGCCTGTGCAGGGCGGTTTTGAAGGAGATGCGCGTGGCGACGCCAGAAAAGAATCTTGCGCTGCTCCCGATCGTCGGAATTGGCTGCCTGCTCGCCCTGGGCTGCGCCGAACTCGAAAAAGCCCCTGCCGGAAGCGACGGTGGCCCGGCCATCGACACCTGCATCGAGGACTGCGACGACGACGGCGGCGGCGACGCCTGCATCCCCTTCACCATCATGTGCCAGGGCACGCGCGCCATTTCCTGCGATGCCGAGGGCCGCGAGTCGGTCACCGAATGCGCCGGCATGGATCAGGTATGCTCCTCCGGCATCGGCTGCACCGAATGCCGCGCCAGCGCCGGCCGCTGCATGGGCAATGCCTCGCAGCGATGCCTGCCCGACGGCAGCGGATGGGGCGAGCTGCAAGCCTGCGAGACCGACGCCGGCTTCAACTGCGACGCCCGCAACGGACTGTGCGAAAACCTGTGCCAGGCCGCCGCCGACGACCGCTCCTACCTGGGCTGCGAGTACTGGCCCACGGTCACTTCCACCGCGGTCGCGCCGGATTTTCCCTTCGCGGTGGTGATCAGTAACCCTCAGGTCATCGCCGCCAAAGTGACGATTTCACGCGCCGGAGCCGAGTTCATGACGCTCGAGGTGCAGCCGGGGCAGGTGCAGCCGGTGGAGTTGCCGTGGATCGAGGAGCTGCGCCTGCGGGTGCCGGTGGGAGTGGTGTCGGCAGGCGCCTACCAGCTTCAGAGTTCGGTCCCCGTGGCGGTCTACCAATTCAGTCCGCTGAGCTACCGCATCGACCGCGACTGCGAGAACCCCGAGGACGACGACGAGCCCGGCGATGACGAGTGCTTCTCCTACAGCAACGATGCCTCACTGCTGCTACCGACCCACATCCTCGATCGCGACTACATGGTGGTCGCGCGCCCCAGCAACCAGACGCTAACGCGCTTTCGCCGGACCGAAGACGACCAATACCTGATCGACAACGACGGCAACATCATTCGACGCTGGGCCGCCGGCCCCGGCTTCGTGACCATCGTGGGCGTGGAAGACGAACCGGTGGAGGTGCAAGTGGACCTGAAGGCCCACACCATGGGCAGCCCCGCCGGATTCACCTCCCCATCGGCCGAAGCGGTCAGCGCCTACGCCGCTGGCGACACCGCCAGCGTCACCCTGGGCAAGGGCGACGTACTTCAGATTCTCTCCGCCATTCCCAGAAGCGTCGGTGAGTGCAACGGCTCACCCACCCTCGAGACAAATCTCAGCTGCGGCCCGCCGGGCTCCGAATTTGCCTGCATCATGGAAGAAACCTTCTGCGAGCTGGGTCCGGACTACGACTTGACTGGCAGCCGCGTGCGAGCTAGCGGCAAGGTCTTCGTCATCAGCGGCCACCACTGCACCTTCGTGCCCAAGGAAAAGTCGGCCTGCGACCACCTGGAGGAATCGGCTTTTCCATTGCTGAGCTGGGACAAGCAGTACGTCGTCGCCCACAGCCAGCCCGTCGACGGCGAACCAAACCTGGTTCGCATTATCTCCGGCGCCGAAGGCAACGTATTGAGCTTCGAACCAGCGGTGTGGCCCGAGACCACGTTGAACAGTGGAGAGATGCTCGAGTTCTACGCCGACCGCGACTTCGTGGTGAGCGGCACCGAAGCGCTGGCCGTAACCCAATTCATGGTGGGCCAAAACTTCTCGCGCCAGCCCGACCCCAACGCGTTGATGGACCAGCGCGTCGGCGATCCCTCCATGACCTTCGTGCCACCGCTGGGGCAGTTCCGCCTCGACTACGACTTTCTGACGCCCGCCAGCTACGAGCAGAGCTGGGTCACGGTGGTCGCTGGCGACGACAGCGTCACCCTCGACGATCAGCCGCTGACGGGTCTGACACCCATTGGCGACAGCGGTTGGTCGGCCGTGCGCGTCGAACTCGAACCGGGCGCCCATCGCATGCGCGGCGACTCCCCGTTTGGAATCACGGTCTACGGCTTCGGTTCCTACACCAGCTACATGTACCCCGGCGGCCTGAACTTCGTCCCCCTGAACGATGTCCTCTGAGTCAATTCGCATCCGGGCTTCGCTCTTGGCCCTCGTGGTCGCGTGGACTTGCACCTGCGTGGCCAGCTGCGGTCTGCTCGACGACTCGGCCGAGCCCTTCGACAGCGGCGACACGGCGGCGACCTCGCAAGAAAACGATGCGAGCGGAGGCACAGGCGGTGCTGTCGCCAGCGACGGGACCACTGCCGGAGCGGGCCCGAGCACGGCTGGCGATGGGGCGAAGGCGTCGGTGCAGGATGCCGGCCCCGTGCGACAGTTCGAAAGTCCCATGGCTTCGGGATGCGTGCCCCTGTGCGCCGGTCGCGAGTGCGGGCCCGACCCGGCCTGCGGCGAGAGCTGCGGACAGTGCCGCTATGGAGCGCCCTGCAGCGACGGCCGCTGCGACATCGCCTGCCGCGACATCGACGACAGCTGCGAGGAAAGCCTCGACTGCTGCGGCTACGAAGATGGCACAGCGCTGTGCTTTCGCGGAAGCTGCCGCCCGACCTGCACCGACGATCCGGCCGGCTGCAGCACCGGCTGCTGCATCGCCCTCGACGCCGAGCGCGCCCTCTGCATCGACGCTGGCGGCCCGGGCAGCGCCTGCGACAACGCCGGCCAGTGCTGCTCCTTCTGGAGCGACGAGGGAACCTGCATCTCACAGCCCGAGGGCGGCGGCCTGTGTCAGAACTTCTGCACGCGCGACATCGAATGCCCCGGTGGTTGTTGCCTGGGCCTGCAAAACGGCGGCGCCGCCTGCGCACCGTCCCAGTTCTGTCTGTGAACGACGCGGGAGCTGCGCCCTACAACGCTTGCGCCTCCCAAAGCGCGTTCGTCTCCGGCGCGATCCACGGCGACGCGCACATGCCGCAGTCCGCGCCCCAGAAGGCCTGCTTGGCCGCGTCATCGCCGTTGACCCAGTAGCGAAGCCAGGCCGTGATGGGGGCGAGGTAGCGACCGCTCGCGCCGAGTTCACCGAGCACCGCGAGGTGCCCGATGGGAAGCGCCGCGAGCATGGCCGGTGCTTGCTCCAGGGTGGAGAAGGTCTGGCGCACGTCATCGATCACGTCCATGGTGCCCGTCAGCAAGAGCACCGGGCCGTGGGGATCGCCCGAGGTGCTGTGACCGTGGATCGACACCGTGGTCACGATGGCCGCGTGCGAGGACAGCTGAACCGAAGCCGTGGCGCCCAGGGAATAACCCATGGTGACGGCGCGCTCCACGTCGAGCTTGCCCTGAAAGACCCCGGCCGGCCCATTCTGTTCGATGAGCCAGTCGAGACCAAGCTGCATCGCTTCGACGTTGGCCGCGGAACCGGGCCCGGCGCTCAGGGCGTTGACCACGATGGTCACATAACCGTGAGTCGCCAGGTGGTCGAGCAAGGTGGTGTAGGACGTGGGTGAGGTGAGAATTCCAGGCCCGAAGATGATGAGCGGGTGCAGGAAGCCGTTTTCACCCAGGATGTCGGGCCGGAAGATCGCGTAGCCGCCGCCCGGCCCCGTATTCGCCTCCATGGTGGCCGAGAACGGACCCGACGCTGTGTAGTCGGTGACCGGAGGCAACTCCGAGCCCGTAGCCGAGGGAGTAGGCCTGGTGGTGTCCGCAGGGGCCTGCTGGCCAGCCATGCCGGCAGCACCGGCCGCGGCTTCGGCTCCCATGTCCCCGCCTGGCGTCGGCATCGCCTCCTCGATCGGCGTGTCTGCAGCCTGTGCATTCACCTCCGAAGTGGGTACTCGCGCGTTCGACTCGCCCGCGGCGGAATCACCCGCAGTTGGCGTGCTCGCGCTCGAAGCGCCCGCGCTGGGCGCCGGCAAGACAGCCATCTGCATCGCCTGCTCTCCGTTCCCACAGGCGACCAAGAGGCAAACGACCATCAATCCACGCAGCGTGCCCGATGCTCCTCGATTCATGACCGGCGTCCTCCGCGCAAGCGCCGCGGCCAACAGAGCGGCGCGCTGACGAATGCAGCACCTGCGGACCCCACAGATCTTTCAACTTCGTGCGGAGAAACTTCAGGATTGCGCGGGGCCACAGGGCGTGGTGCGGCGACCGACAGGGCGCTGAAACTCGTGCTTCGACGACGGGCCAGGCCGTCGGAGCTCGTGCCCACCGCTGCCTCCTCCCATGGCAAGCCCCACCGCCACCGCCACCGCGAATGCGCTGTCGCAACGGCCCCACCGAGTCACCTGCGTCGGTAGTTCTGGGGGCGTGAACAATCACGCTACCGGACTCCCGTCGGCGGCGATAGAGTGCCTGTCAGCATGAATGTCAGGCTCGTCATCGACGCCATCGTGCGTCAGACCACGGTGCTGATCGCTCAGCTGGCCACCAGCGCTGGCATGCGGGCGCCCCTGGCGCATATCGCCAATCAGACATTTCTTTCGCTGGTCGGTGAGCTGGAACGTCAGGGCATCGGTCAGAAGGTGATCGCCGACATGTTCGGTCTGGCCCTGCGCTCCTACCAGCAAAAGGTGCAACGTCTGTCCGAGAGCGTGACCGACCGGGGCGTCTCCCTGTGGGAGGCGATGCACGGCTTCCTCCAGGAGCGCCAGGTGGTCTCTCGGGCCGAAGTTCTGCGGCGTTTTGCGCGCGACGATCAGGCCTCCGTGCGCGGCATTCTCAACGACCTCGTCGACTCGGGGCTGGTCTACAAGACCGGCCGCGCCGATGGCACCGTCTATCGCGTGGCCCCCGCCGAGGACATGGAAAAGCTGGAGCCCGCGGAGCCGGGGGATGCGATCACTGCGCTGGTCTGGGTGACCGTGTACCGCGAGGGGCCGCTTGCGAGCGCAGCGCTGGCGGAACTGCTCGGGCTCGACAGCTCCGCGGTGCAACGCGCGCTCGGCGAGCTGGAGCAGGATGGCCGCGTACGCCGCATCGACGTCGACGACGCCGCAGACGCGCAACACTACACCTCCGAGCGTTGCTTCATCGCGCTCGGAGAAAGCGCGGGCTGGGAAGCGGCGCTGCTCGACCACTACCAAGCCGTCGTGCGCGCCATCTGCGCGAAACTCGGCCAGGGGCAGACCTCCGCGACCGCCTCCGATCGAATCGGCGGCAGCACCTATTCCTTCGACGTCTGGCCAGGCCATCCGCACGCCGAAGAGGTCTATGGCTTGCTCTCGGAACTCAGGGATCGGGTATCTCGCCTCTGGGATACAGTGGGCGAGCACAACCTTTCGAGCCGCGTTCCCGGCGACGCCGATCGGGTCACGTTGTACTTTGGACAGTGGGTTCAGACGGACGACACGTCCGCCGATACGTTGAGGTAAATCATGTCACTTGCATTGAAAACGTCGATCACCGCCGCGTTTTTGGCCTGTTGCCTGCTCGCCTGCAGCGAATCGAATACACCGGAAGGCAACAGCCAGACCCACTGGCTGAAGGGCTGCTCCTCGGATGCCGAGTGCGGAGACGACCTCACATGCATCTGCGGCGCTTGCGCAGCATCGTGCGCCGCCGAAGCGCCGTGCAATGTCCGTGGCATCACCACGACCTGCATGGGCACCGACGCGCCTTCGGTCACAGCCCTGTGCGGCGCTCCAGCGCCCACCATGGTGTGCCTGCAGTCATGCGCCGACGACGCGGGCTGCGGAGTCGGTCAGCGCTGCGCGGCCGGCGCCTGCGTACCGGCGCAGGAATCGCCGACAGCCGGAAGCGACGGCGGCAGCGGTGCGGGCGGTACCGGCGGCGGTGCGGGTGGTACCGGCGGCAGCAGCGGTGTGGGCGGCAGCAGCGGTGCGGGCGGTGAGGGCGGTAGTGGTGGCGGTGACGCCTGCCAGCCCGGCGGATGTTCCGGACAACTCTGCACCGACCAGGCGGATATCGCCAGCGACTGCGAATGGCGGGAGGAATACGCGTGCTACGCCACGGCGACCTGCGAGCGTCAGAGCGATGGAAACTGCGGCTGGACGCAGACGGCGGAGTTGACCCAGTGCATCGACAACGCCCGACAACAGGGCCTGACCTGGTACTCGAGCTGCGGCGACCCCGTCTGCGGCCCCTCGCCCATGGACATCCCCGATCTCGAAAACTGCACATCGGAAACCGAAGGTAGCGCCTGCACCCAGGAGGGGGCGAGCTGCGATCCGGTCGCCGGCTGCGGCGTGCGCCTTGTCTGCGCCGCCAGCGACCCGAAAACCGGGCCCGGCGGCTGCCCCATCTCGCGTGCCCGCTTCAAGCGCGACATCCACTACCTCGGGGTGTCGGAGCGTCAGGCCTACGCCGATGAGTTAATGTCCCTGCCGCTGGCGACCTACAGTTATCGAGCCGATGCCGACGGTCGGCCACAGCTCGGCTTCATCATCGAGGACGTCGAACCGAGCATGAGCGTCGACAGCTCGCGCGATCAGGTCAACCTCTACGGCTACACCACGATGGCCGTCGCCGCACTCCAAGTTCAGGCCGAGCAAATCGAAGCGCTCAGCCGCGAGTTGCTGTTGCTCAGGAGCTACCTCGGCGAACTCGAAGGCCGGGGGTCACAGTCCCTGAGGGACTGTCCGCCGCAGCGGTAGCCCGGCAGCCATGACGCGCGGGGATCGCGCGAGGGTCCCGGCGGCCGGCGAAACGACACCAGCGAGCTGCAGCGGATTCCCGGCGCAACGCCCTCGAGCGGCTGCTGGACCTCGCGCAGAGGATGCCGCGACGCACCGCCGGCTTCCACTCATCGAGGCCGGTTGCTACACATGCGGCATGCAGCGACTCCTATGCAGCCTCGTACTACTCGCCTCCGCCTGTGCAGCTCGAGGGGGCCGCGCTGGTGCCGCTCCCGAAGCCGGCTTCGTGGGCCAAGTCGCGGGCAGCGAGGCCTTCATCGCCATCGTGACTGGCGAGACCGAGGCCGCAGCCTATGTGTGCAACGGCGAAGAGCAGATCTTCGAGTGGTTCGAAGGCGCCCTCGATGCCCCCGGCGCGATTCAGCTGTCCAATGCCGCGGGCGGCGAGCTGAGCGCGACGCGCCTCGGCGATGGCTTTGAAGGTGAGGTGACGCTTTCGGCCGGCACGCGGCACAGCTTCACCTCCGAGGTGGCCGACAGCGCCGCGGGCCTCTTCCGCGTCCTGGGCGCTGAGGCCGAGGCCGACGGCATCAAGGCCGGCTGGATCGTCGACAACGACGGCGACGAACGCGGCGCCCTGCTGCGCAGCGGCAGCTTCGAGCCGGCGCCTGCATTGCCCAGCGAGGGCCTGCGTCTGAACGGCGTGACCTATTCGGTATTCAAGATCGCACTCGGGCCCAGGACGCCATCGCCTCCGGCAGGCCCGATTCCAATTCCCTATCCGAACACCGGCACCACCGCGACCCGATGAGATTCACGCCCCGGCTGTCGCAAAAGTGGCGTGCCCCGGCCCAGCCAGGAGCGAACCGAGGGCACGTCTTCCCGATCACGGGCAGTCCCACCGACGGTCCGGCACGTCGGTTCCGTCCCTGTAGTCGCTCGGCAACCGAAGACTCACCATGACATCGCTGTCACGGACGCTCCTCCACCCGCTGCGACTCAAATGTCGGGCCGAGACGAAGCTTTAGGGTCCGCGCCGCCGGCGCAGGGCCAGCGCGCACGCACAAAGCATCAAAGCGAGCGCCGCGCGCCCCATGCCCGCGCGGCCCGCGCCCGGCGCTGCGACTGCGCAAAAGCCCCGGTCGTCATCGCTGACTGGGTCCGTACCGTCCGAGTCAGGACGCTCGGGGGCTTCGCATGGACCGGCGAGCACGATGCCGCCAAAGTCCTGGCACTGGATGCGGAAGCCGAGTTCGCAGTTGTCGTGGCTGCAGTCGTGGTAGAGGTGGGTCTTGACGTCGTCGCGCTGCATCTCGCAGCACAGGCGTACATCGCTGCGTGGACAGGGCGCCTGCGCGAGTTCACCACGTTCGCAGCCGAGGCGCTCGCAGACGCGGCTGTCGAAGCTCTCGGTGCATACGTGGATGCGGTCCTCGTCCCTGCCGATGAGGGTCTCGCAGCTGCACTCGGCGTACTCACTGCCGGCATCCAGGCCGCCGTCGGCACTACCGCCGTCCCCTGCATCCACCCCTGCATCCACCCCACCGTCGGTGAAGGTCGTCATTGACTGGGATCCGCAAGTGCCCGCGCCCGCGTCGTCACAGCCGAGACCGGCGTCATCGTCGGCCGGGCAGCTGCCGGCGTCCTCGTCGCACTGCTGGGCTCCGGCCGGTGCGCTGAGCGCCAAACAGAAGAGGAGCGCGCCGCTGGCGTAGCCAATACAAAGGCGTGCGCCCCGCAGCGGATTCGACTCGACCATCCTCTTGCTCATCGTCGCTCCACTTGCAGTATACTCCGGTACGCGACGTGATGAACGCAAGGGAGCAGCGATCCTACCGGAGTCGGTTCCCGGCGTTGGCATCGGGCCGCTGGGGCGCATGCGCGATCCTGGTCTTGATCATGCTGACGGTCAAACCGGCCCACGCCCAACGCACCTGGGCCCTCGATCCCTTCGTCTCCCAGGGCGTCGATCCCGGCACCGTACAGACCTTTCGACAGCTGCTCGGCGATGAACTCAGCGCCCAGGACGGCGGCCGCGTGATTCAGCTGCAGGCCCCATGCGCAGACCTCTCCTGCGCCGCGGCTGCCGGCGCCCAGGCCGGCGCCGACGTGGCCGTGCACGGCACCCTGGGGCGCCTGGGCGCCAAGATCGTGGTCTCGGTCAGCGCTGCCGACATCGCAGGGGGCAGCTGGAATGGACAGCCGCGCGCTTCGGAGCGCATGAGCGTCGATCGCGTCGAGGACTTGGATGCGGTCGCCTCGCGCATGGCCACCGCCCTGATCGGGCGTCAACCCGTGGAGACCACGGCGGAACTCGGCAACATCACGCACAGTGAAGCCAAGGAACCCTTGCGCCGCAGGACGCGGGTCGGCTTTCTGATGAATCTGCAAGCCATCGCCCCCATGGCGGGCTACGCCGGCGAGCAACTCGGCGGCGGTCTCGAGTTCGGCATTTGGATCGAAACCCTGCACATGGCCATCGAACCGCGCATCGGCTACCGGGGCGACCTGGTGCGCGGCCCCGACAAGTACAAGCACGTGCCGTTGGAGCTCGGACTCTACTACTTGCCACTTCTGGGCGACTTCTCCCCGCTCGTCGGCGGCGGCGTCGGCCTGCACTACCTGCACGAGGAGCTGACCGAGCGCCAGAGTGTCGGCGAGGTGCTGGTGTCGACCTCATCGGTCACCGTCGAAGACAGCATCTATGGCTATTCGGTTTACGCTCGAGCCGGCCTGATGGTGATGCGAACCTACACGGCGAGCCTGCTTTTCAGTGTGGACTACGCATTGACCGTCGCCGACTTCAAACGCCGCGATAACGAGCATGGCCTGCGCTTCAACGTCGGCCTGGTGCTCGGGGGTAGCTCGCGATGAAGCGTTGGCATCGACCGGCACGGCACTGCGCGCTCGCCACCCTCTTGGCGCTGGTAGCGTTCGCGGGCTGCGAGAAGGACGAAGAAGATCCGCTCGAGAACTGCGACCTAGCCCACACGGGACGCGCGCTGGAGGGCCGCTGGCTGCTCACGGCCCACGGGCAGCGCAAGCTCTGCAGCGACGAGAGCTTCAACGGTCGCCTGAAGATCGAGACGCCCGACCCGCTCGAGGTCCGCGTCGTACGCAGCGAGCGCGACGCCAACGTCTTTGGCCGCAACCCCGAAACCGTCGCCGACAGCTTCGTCGACCGCATCGAGCGCGCAGACTTCGTCCTGGAACTCGACGAGGACAACCCCGCACGCATCGACCTGGAGGGCTACGCCGGCGGCTCCTGCGTGGTCTTCAACCTCACCGAGGAACTGCAGAACGGCGACCTGCTCGACTACCGCTTCGAGGGCTTCATCGCGTCTGAGTCCAGCGCCGAGGGCAACTTCCGCGGCGACGGGCCCGGCGACTGCAGCGTGCACGGCAAATTCGAACTGGTGGTCAAGTAGCTGCGCGCGAAGCACGACGCCTGAGCCGCGCGAGCGCGAGCAGCGCGGGAGACCGCGGACCCCGGAGCCACCTCCGGGGAGCGAGCGCGTGGGCGAGAAACCCAACATTGATGTCGAGGCCCGCGAAATTCCTGTGGTTCAGGGCGGCTGGTGACCCGCTTCGAGGATTCAGCTATATTGCGGCAGCCCGCCGTGGGTCGGCCCCTCGGGCTACCCACGGCCGGCAACACCACCGGAAGGAGGGTGCCCGTGCGAAAGCTCCAAGTCGCTTCGATTCTTTTCATCGCCTCGACCATGGCCGCCATCACCACATCGGCCCACGCACAAGCGCCAGGCCTTATCCCGGTGCAAGGATTCTTGTCGACCTCGGACGGCAGTGCGGTCGACGGAGCGCATCGCCTGACCTTCGCCCTCTTCGATTCCGAGAGCGGGGGCACGCAACTCTTCACCGACGACTACACGTCGATCGATTTGGATGCCGGTCACTTCGTGGTCTACCTGGGTGCGCAGGACGGCAAGCCCCTGGACCTCTCGACGTTCGACGGCGGCGGCGACCTATGGCTGGAGGTCGTCATCGACGGGACGGAAGTAATTTCACCTCGTATGCGGCTGGGCACCGTCCCTTTCTCAGCCTACGCCCAGTACTGTGGTGACGCAGCAACCCTGGGAGGCGCAAGCATCGATGATTTTGGCGGCCTCAATGGCGTGGCGGCGCTGAACTGCGCCGACGGCGAGACGCTGCGCTGGAGCGCCAGCGATTCGGCTTGGCGCTGCGAGCCCGCGGTGTTGATCACCCGAACAAGCGGTAAGCTACCAGACATCCGTGTTGCGGCCACCATGGAGGCTACCAACTATCTGGCTGTAGCTGCCCAAACGTGGGTGCAAGTGACGGGTCGGGAACTCGATTTCACGAAGCGATACGCCGACAGCCTGTTGAAGATCACCTATCAGGACACCCTCGGGACTATGGGGCGCTCCTATGATGGATGCACCTGGCGCATCTTGGTCGACGGCAGCCAAGTCGCTCTCTTCAGCGCTGGCGACGGCGAACGCCTGAGCGGCGCAGGACACTGGAAGATGGCAAACGGGGCCCATCAGACCTGGGTCGAAGCGCTGGCCGCTGGAGCGCACAAGGTTACCGTCGAAGCCCGCGGCAACCGGGGCGCGTGGAACAGTGATTACACCGTCGGCACGAAAGAGTGCCTGATGGGATGGAATACCTCGGGAAATTTCCTGAGCGTGGAAGAGTATCCCTGAGCCGTCGGTTTCGCATCTTCGCAGACCTGCGGGTCTGACTGCCCGCAGCGAGCTTCGCCGCGGAACGACAGATGTTCTGGTGCTGGCGGCCGTCCGGTGGCAGGCTCCCGCGCATGGCGTTGCGTTCATCTCTTTGGGTGACCCTGGCCGGCCTGGTCGCAGCCGCGCCGGTCGCCGCCGAGGATCGCCCCGCGGCGCGATCTCCCGGCATGGAGGATGGTCGCGGCGTCGCCGTGGGTGCCGCGCTCGAGGTCGTGGGGCTGGACGAGGACTCCCAGGAGATCTTTGACGAAGACGCCTATTCGCTCGGCATCGGCGGCTGGCTGCGCTACGACGTTTGGCGCCCCGGTGATCGCTGGGCGCTAGGGCTGCTGGCCGGCGCCCTGTATCACTCCCAGGGCGAGGGCGCACAGCCGCCGAGCGCGAGTGAGGTGGCTGCGCGTGCGCTGGGCGAAGCCGATGCCGAGGACGACGCGGGGCCACCGGCGATCACAGCCGAGCGCTCCGCCCATGGCGTCTACGCGGGTCTCGAGCTGCGACACGGCTTGCTGCCCTGGCTGATTCCCTTCGTGCGGGTTAGCGGCGGCGTGACACGGGCCGTGCTCAAACTCACCGACCCGAGCCAGTGCGCCAAGTACCAGCCCCTGATGGTCCCCGGCGTCGAGCTGCCGCCGGGGCCGGACGGAGAGCCGCTCGAGATCTGCAGCGCCTACCGCATCCGGAGCTACAGCAGCAGCCCCCCTTTTCTGCAAACAACTCTGGGTTTGACGCTGCGACCCGCACCCGACTCCGACGCCTCGCGCATCATCGCCGGCCCCGTCGCGCTCTCGGTCGAAGGCGGCTACGTGCTCAGCAGCGAGATGCGCTTTTCAGTCGACGGCCTGGGCGACGAAGCTCTGGCCGAACGGCTCTCGAAGCTCAATCCCTCGGCGTGGCTGATGCGGGTCTCGCTGCACGTCTGGTTTTGAAGGCCACCAACTGTTCAGCGCTCTCAGCGCAAGAGCAGCACCGCACAGGGTGCCAGCAGCGCCACCTGATGGCTGACGGTGCCCAGACCGCCGGCCGGGTGCTCGCGGTCGATGCGGTGGGTGCCCATCACAATCAGATCGCAGCCGCCCGACTCGGCCGCGGCCACGATCTCCCGCGCGCGCTTGCCGCGCACGATGGAGACATCGACTTGCAGGCCCGCGTCGGCCAGCGGCGCTGCCCAGGCCCCGAGCTTGGCCTCGGCCTTGCGGCAGAGTTCGTCGTAGAAGCCTTCGAGTTCGTCGGCGCCATCAGCGCTGGCCGCATCCTCGAGGGTCTCGACCACGTGGATCAGGGATAGCACCGCGCTGTGATCGCGGGTCAGCTCGGCCGCGGCATCGACGACGCGCTGCTCGGAGTCGGACACCGCCAGCGGCAGGAGAATGTGCTTGAACATGCCTTCGTGCCTCGAAATAGACGCGCCGCGGGCTCATGCAAGCGCCGAGGCGATCTTTTCCGCCAGCACCTTGCCGCTGGCCTCGTCGAGCTTCCTGGGCCGCCAGTGGAGGCCGAACTGGCTGTCTTCGGTCTTGGGGATGATGTGGAAGTGCACGTGGAAGACCGCCTGGTGGGCGCCGGGACCGTTGTTCTGCACCAGATTGAACTCCGTGGCCCCGGTGGCCGCGAGCACGGCGCGACAGATCCTGGGAAGCGCGCGGCCGACGGCGGCGGCGCTTTCGTCGGAGAGCTGGTCGAGGGTGGCCACCTCCTCCTTGGGGATCACCAGGGTGTGGCCCTGGCTCTGGGGATAGATGTCGAGAAACGCCAGCACCTGCGGGTCCTCGTAGACCCGGTGGCAGGGGACCTCGCCGCGAATGATCTTGGAGAATAGGGTTTCGGCCATGGCGGGCCGAATCTAACTCAAAATCCCCGTCAGTGCCGAGCAGCCGTTTCAGGGCTCGATCGACTTGATCTCAGCGACCGCGTGGTCGAGGTAGATCGGGTCGTCCCAGCGGTCGGCGTGCTGGCCGGCGCCCAGGTAGTAGGAGTGGGCGAAGCCGGGATTGCAGCCGGGCCAGGTCCAGGCGCGCACGGGCCCCAGGTTGGTCGGCCCCTCGCGCGGGCCGCAGCCGTGCATCGTCGCGTAGGGCTCGACGTTGGCCGCCATCACGCGCATCTCTTTTTGATCGTCGGAGAGAGGCGAGCCGCCGCCGAGCTCCAGCTCCTGCTGGGCCACGATGCAGGCCAGCTTGTCCGAGCAGCGCGGACAGCCGGGGCCCACCACCATGCGCACGCCATTGAGGCGCCCGTCGAGCATGGGATCGCAGGCGAAGGTACTGAGATAGAAGGCGCCCCAGGAACCGCCGCTGGCCCACATGGTTCGGATGTCGAATTGGTCGCCAAAGGTGGCGTAGACCCAGTCGATGACTTCGTAGAGATGCGGCAGATCCTGGCCGCCGTCGCCGTTGCCCCATTGGGTGCCGATGGCCTGGGGCGTGACGACGATGAAGTTGTCGCTGTCCACCTTGGTGTGCACCGGGAAGTTGGTCATGGTGAAGGGGATCTTCTGCCCCTCCTGCAGCGTGCCGTGGATGAAGAGGAAGAAGGTGACCTGGGCGCCCCGGTGGGCACAGGGATAGGCCACGAAAACATCCCGTCCCCCGATCTGAACCATGTTCTCGGCCGGAACACCGAGGAAGGAGAGGTTGGGAGCGCCGCAGGGCACGCCCGGGACCTCCACCATCGGCGCCGCCGGGTCGCCATCGACCGGGCCGCTGCCGCCACCGCCGCTGTCCTGCACGGGTTCGGTCCCGGTGTCGGCGCTGGCGCCGGCCGCGCCCGAGGCTTCAGCACCAGCGCTGGCGCCCGCCGCGCCCTCCGCAGCTTCGGCCCCTGCACCGGCCGTGCCCGCCGGCTGCGCCGCGGCAGGCTGCGAAAGCGGGTCGCCCGCCATCGAGGTCGGCGTCGCCGGCGCTGCCGAACCCGAGCCCGGTGCCGCAGGATCGAGTACCGGCTGGGGCAACCCTGTCGCATCATCCCCGCCGCCGCCATCCGAACAGGCCGACAGCAGCCAAATCGCCAGACCCAAGCCCAAACCCAGGCGCTTCACCACCACCTTACCCGTCACCATCATGTCTCCACCTCGCTCGCAACAGAGCTGACCACAAGGTAGGCACGGAGACGGGACTCAATCCTTTCACGTTCCTATCTAAATTCGAGGGCGGGCTCTGCCTGAGCCGCACGGCGCGTAAAGAGCGCGCTTCAACACTGCGCCAATCTTGGGGGGAGTATTCAAGCTTGGGGATGCTTCTAAACACCGAGCCAAGCTGCTATCCCGGCCACGGAAAAGGTGATCTACAGCTTCGACGACTTCGAGCTCGATGCCGAACGCCTCGAGTTGCGACGGTCGGGCCGCGTGCTCAAGGCCGAGCGCACCGTTCTGCTCACACTGGCCCGACTGCTGCAAGAGGCCGGTCGGCTGGTCACCAAGGACGAGCTGGTCGATGCCGTCTGGGAAGGCCGCGCCGTGGCCGACACCGTGATCACGGTGGCCACCGCGCGACTTCGCAAGCTGCTGGGGCAGCGCCGCGGCGAGCTGGAATTCATCGAAAACGTCTACGGGCGCGGCTATCGCTTCGTGCGCACGGTGGTGGTGAGCGAAGCGCCCGCGCGCGACGCGCCCGCCGCGCTCGAGGCGAGTTCACTGGTAGTTCCCTTCGTCGGACGCGCCCGCGTGCTGCACCGTCTGCGCCAGGCCTTTACCCGTGCGCGCGGCGGGCGCGGCCAGCTGTGCGCGCTCATCGGCGAGCCCGGTATCGGTAAGACCGAGGTGCTGGAAGCCTTCGAGCGCGAGCGCCAGAGCTCCGAGGTGCGCTTCTGCTGGGGCTTCTGCCACGAGCTGGACGACACTCCACCGCTGCGGCCGTGGCAGCCGGCCGTGCGCGCGGCGCTCGAAGTCGTCGACGCGGCCGAACTCGAAGCGGCCCTGGGTCCGCTGGCCGCCGATCTGCGAAACTTCGCCCAGGCCGGCGCGCCGGGACCGGGCGCGGGCCTCGACGACAGCCTGCCCGGGAGCTCGCGCCATCGCCTCTTCGAGGCCATCGCGCGTGCCATCACCATGGCCGCCGAACGCACACCGCTGGTGATCGTGCTCGACGACTTGCACCGGGCCGACCTGGCCTCGGTCGAGCTGCTGGCGCAGGTCGTCGACGCGCTCTCGCGCACCCGCCTGCTCCTGCTGGTAACCGCGCGCTCCCATGCCGGCCAGGCCCTCGAGCCCCACCTCTCCTATGCCCTGGGCCATCGCAACTGCGAGCGCTTCGTGCTCGAGCCGCTAACGCCCGACGACGTCGCCCAATACGTCGGTGCACTGCTCACCGATCCGGACGGCTCCCTCGGCCGCGCCGTCTCCGACAAGAGTGAAGGCAATGCCTTCTTCATGGTCGAACTCACGCGTGCGCTTTGCGACATGCCCACGCCCCGGGCCGACGCCCTGGCCGTGCCCGAGGCGGCGCTCGAGCTGGTGCGCCAACGCATCGCGCGCCTGGATGCCGCAAGCCGGCGCGTGCTGTCGGCCGCCGCCATCATCGGCCGCAGCTTCGAGATCAGCGTGCTTCAGACCGCCACCGGCAGCGACACCGCTCTGCTGATGGCCAATCTCGACGAAGCGCTGGGTGCCGAGGTGCTCGAAGCGGCGGCCGATTCGGTGACGCGCTTCGCCTTCCGCCACGACCTCTTGCGCCTGTCGCTCTACGAAGCGCTCGCGCCCGCCGAACGCCGCCGCGGCCACCTGCGAACCGCCCAGGCCCTCGAAGAGCGTCAGCAGGCCGGCGAAGCGGTGACTGCCAGTGAACTCGCCTTCCACTACTACCACGCGCTCCCCGAAGGCGATCCGCGCAAGACCGTCACCTACAGCCGCGCTGCAGCAGCCACCTGCTCCATGGTCTTCGCCAACACCGAAGTCGTGCGCCACCTGCGGAGCGCCCTCGAGGCGCTCGACCTGATGCCCCATCCCAGCGTGCGCTTGCGCATGGCGCTATTGCAGCTGATGTCCATGCACACCCGCACCACCGATCCCGCCGAGTTCCGGCGGCTTACCCAGGAGATTCAACGGCTGGCGCGCGAGACCGGCGATGCGCCCAATCTGATCGTGGCCGGCGGCATGCTCAACCCCGCCCCCGGTCTCTTGCCCGAACCGGGCGCCGCCGAGACCTACGCCCAGGCCCTGTCGCTGCTCGACCCGCGCGAAAAGGCCATGCGTGCCATCGCGCTCGCGGGCCTCGCCCGCGCAGCCCCCAACTGCTGGCACCGACGTCGCGTGGCGGCCTACCTGGACGAAGCCGTACAGATCGCCTCCGAGCTAACTTCGGCCAACGTCGTTCATGCCGTCTGCATCAGCCATCTCTATCTTCGCGGCGGTCCCGGCCACGAAAGCGAAGTCAGGCCGGCCCGCGCGCGCCTCGAGGAGCTGGCTCGCACCCACAATCGCAACCTGCCCGTGATGCCCGCGGAGCTGCACTACGCGCGTGCGATCACGGCGCTGCAAGCGGGCGACCGCCAGGGCTGCACCGAAGCACTCGAAGCGGCCCGCGCGCGCTACGCGAAGATCGACCAGCGCGAGGGCCTGTGGCACAGCGAGCGTGGGGCTCTACTGCTCTCGCTGCAAACCGATCCCGACCGCGCGCGCGTGGCTTCGCTGCTCGACCTGCACGAACGGGCCGAGCGCCAATCGCTGTCGCGGACCGCCGCCTTTCGCGGTTTCGACCGCGCCGTAGTGCTGGCCGACCTCGGTCACGCACCCGTGCTCGACGAAGAGTTGCGGAAGGCCCTGGCCCCCAAGCCCGACGAGCCTCCCAGCATCTGGGCGCTCGAAGTGCGCGCGCTCGCAACCGCCGGTTGGCTCGACGCTTCGCACGCGGCGTTGCGCAGGGTGGCCCCCGAGGAACTCGGTGACTTGCCCCACGATCGCGACTACCTGGGCACGCTCGGCCATCTGGCACGCGCGGCGGTATTACTCGGCGCCGAGGACTACTGCCGCGCCCTGCTCGACCTGCTCGCGCCCCACACCGACCGCATCGCCGGCGCCGTTTCCTTCTGGCCGGAGGGTCCCGTGGCGTCGCTCGTGGGGATGCTCGAAGCCGAATTCGGCCACCCCGAGCGGGCCCTCGCGCATTTCGATCGCGGCATCGAGTTGGCTGAGCGTTGTAGCCTGCGGCTTCGGGCCGACGAGGCGCGGGGTTGGCGCGCGACAGCCACGGCCTCTCACCGCGGCTGAACCACGGCGGCCCGTTCGGAGCGTTGAGCCGAGCCCGCTGCGATCTCTTTTGCCTGCGCAGTAACACTTCCAGCGCCCCGCGGTGATGAACCTCTCACTTGCAAGGAGAGAGTCATGCCCGGCGCAACCGAAGAGTCCTTTGACGTGATCGAAGCCTTTGTCCGGCTGGCGGGGCTCGGGGCCGAGTGGGTGCTGTGGCTCCTGCTGGCGCTCGGGGTCATGCTCGGGGCGCTGGTGATCGAACGCCTGCGCCTGCTCGCGCGCACCCGCGTAGATACGGCAGCCCTGGGCCGTGTGCTGGTCGAACACCTCGAAGGCGGTCGCCTGAGCGAGGCCCGCGCGCTCGTTGACAGCGGCTTTGCCATGGAGCAGCGCGTCATTGCCGATGGGCTTTCGGTCTTCGAGCGCGGTCCGCGCGCCGTCGAGCACGTGATGCGCAGCGCCACCGAGCGCGAGCGCCAGCGCTTCGAGCGCTCCCTCGGCTTCATGGGCACCCTGGGCAGCAATGCGCCCTTCATCGGGCTGCTCGGCACCGTCATCGGCATCATCGTGGCCTTCCAGCAGCTGGCCGAACACCCGAGCGGCGGCATGGATGTGGTCGGCCCCGGCATCGCTGAGGCGCTGGTCGCCACGGCCGTGGGCCTGCTCATCGCGATTCCGGCAGTCATCGCCTTCAACACCCTGCGCAGCGCCGTCGACGACCGACTAAGTAACACGGAGTTGCTCGGTCGCATCGTGCTCTCCCATGCCCAGGCACCTGTCACGGCTGACGCGGAGCGAGGTTGAGATGGCTGTCGATTCACAACGACGGGGCGCCCCCATCACGGCCATCAACGTCACGCCGCTGGTCGATGTCGTGCTCGTGCTCCTGGTCATCTTCATGGCCACCGCCGATCGCATGCAACCGCCGGCCATCGACGTCGACCTGCCGGAAGCCAGTCAGGCATCCGAGGCGCCGAGCACGCCCGTGGCGCTGGTGCTGTCGACCGACGGCAAGCTGCGCCTCAACGGCGAAGTCACTTCCGCGGATACGGTCGAAGCCTATTGCCGGCGCCGCGTTTCCGAGGATCGCGACACCCGCGCCCTCATCGCGGCCGACGGCGCAGTGCGTCATCGCGAAGTGGTGGCCCTGGTCGACCTCGTCAAACGCGCCGGCATCGCCCACTTCGCCATCCAGGTCGAGCTGCCGGAGCGATGACGTGCGCAACTTCGACCATGACCCGGAGCGGGCCGGACGCAGGCTTCGTTTGCTGTTCAATGCCACCGTGCTGAGCGCACTCGGCGTCGCCGGGCTGCTGGCGACGGCGTCGATCGCCCCAGCCCATGGGCACCGGAGCCCCAGCAGGGCAATGCTCGCGGTCGCGCTCTCGGATCCCGAGCCCGAGCCCGAAGCCCCTGTTGCTCCTCCCGAAGCTCCCGAGCCCGAGCCACCACCAGCGGCGCCCACGCCCATCGCGCGGCGGGAGAAAGCTCGACCGATCGCGGCCGAGCCTACGACGACCGCGGACGCCACGCCGGTTGCAGTCGCGGCCCCCAGCGCGCCACCTGCATCCGCTGCTCCCATGCGGCTCGGGCTGTCGCTGTCCTCGATGGCGCCAGGTTCCGGTGGCCCGGCCTTCGCCGTCGGCTCACCGAGTGGCCAAGTCGCGGCCAGCCCCACCGGCGGCGCCAAGGCCCCGCCAAACAACGCACCACCGCCCGCGCCGCGGCCCGCGCGCACCGCACCGACCCTGCTGCAGGCCGCGGCCCCCGAGTACCCGGCGCAGGCCCGGGCCGAGGGCATCGAGGGCGTGGTGGTGCTGGCCCTGACCATCGGCCCCGACGGCGCCGTCGAAGAGGCCCGCGTGCTGCGGGGCCTTGGCCACGGCCTCGACGAGGCAGCGCTGACCGCGAGCAGAAACACCCGCTGGACCCCGGCAACCGAAGGCGGTCGCCCGATTCGCGTCAGGAGGCGCTTCGATGTTCTCTTTCAACTCGACAGTTAGGGCGGCCATCGTCCTGGGCTGGGTGTCGTCGAGCGCATGGCTCTGCACGTCCACGCCCATCGCACGCGCCCAGACACCCCGCACCGAGGACGCGGGCCCAGACGCGGACGCAGCGGATCCCACCCCCGGCACGCTCACCCGACCACCGACGGTGCTCGAAGCGCGGCCACCGGCTCTGCCGTCCGACCTGCCACCTCTGTCCGAGGCCGCCGAGGTCGTGCTCGAGCTCACCATCGACGCCGAAGGTCGACCCGACAACGTGCAGGTGGTGCGCGGCATCGACCCGATCCGCGATGCCGCCGCCACCCGCGCCCTGTCGGCATTCCTGTTTACGCCGGCCGAAATCGACGGCGCCCCGGCTGCGGTGGTCATCGAATACCGCTTCGCTTTCGAGCCTGCAAAGCCGCCCGCGCCCGAGGTCGCGCCGCCGCCCGCCGCCGCCGCTCCGGCTCCCACCGGAGTGCTCGAGGGTCGAGTGCTGGAGCGGGGCACGCGCCGGCCGCTGATCGGCGCACGGGTGACGCTCCCGGAACTCGGCCTCGACGCCTTCACCGACGCCCAGGGCCGCTTCCGCTTTGAGTCCGTTCCGGTCGGCACCCACGGGATCCACATCGAAGATCCCGACCACCAGGAGCTGCGGGAGAAGGAAGCGGTCGGTGCCGGCACGCGCACCGAAGTCACCTTCTACGTGCAAGCCCTGGGCGCAGCTCGCGCCGACCTGGTCGCCACGGGCAAGCGCATCCACAAGGAGGTCAGCCACCACCGCATCGACGCCGAGCTGATCGCGACCGCCCCCGGAACCCAGGGCGACGCCATCAAGGTGATCCAAAACCTGCCCGGCGCCGCGCGCGCCCCCTTCGGTACCGGCGCCATCGTGCTACGCGGCGGCTACAGCAGCGAGACCTTCGTCGACGGCCACTTCGTGCCCAATGTCTTCCACTTCGGCGGGCTGCGCTCGACCGTGGGCAATGGCCTCTTGCAAGAGGTCACCCTGATCCCCGGCAACTACGGCGCTCGCTACGGCAACGCCAACGCCGGCATCGTCGACGTCGCGCTGCGCGCCCCCGCCCACGACGGCGCCCACGGCTTCGCCCAGGTGGACCTCTTCGACACAAGCCTCTTTCTCGAGGGTCCCGTCTCCGAGCATACGTCAGTCGCGCTCGGTGGACGGCGCTCCTACATCGACGCCCTCTTGCCCGCCTTTCTCTCGTCGGAAGACCTGGAGACGTTTTCGGTGGCGCCCGTCTACTACGACTACCAAGCCATGCTCGACTACGACCATGGCCAGGACAGCCTACGCGCCCAGCTTGTCGGAGGCTCCGACCGCATGGTGCTGCTACAGGAAAACCCCGAGACAAACGATCCGGCCGTGCGCGGCGCCTTCGACATCCACGAGCAGTGGCTCTCCACCCAAGTTCACTACAAGCACCGCTTCGGCGCCGACACCGACAATGCGCTAAGCCTCGGCTATCTGATCGGCGACTCCGAAAGAAGCCTCGGCGAACAGCTGAAGCTGCAGTTCAGCTACCACATCATCACGCTGCGCAACGACTTCCGCCATCGCCTGAGCCCCAATTTACAGCTGCGCGCCGGACCGGATCTGCGTCTGGGCTACCTGCACTTCGACGTGGTCGCGCCTCAACCCGCGAAGGAGGGCGACCCGGCACTACCGCTGTCGGCCCAGCCCATCCGTCAGGCCGAGGGCACCATGCTGATCCCGCAGCCGGCGCTGTGGGCCGAGTTCGACTGGCAGCTGGGGAGGCTCCTGCTGGTGCCGGGATTGCGTATCGAGCACTTCAGCCGCACCGGCCGCTTCGGCGGCGACACCCTCGCCCATCCGCGCCTGAGCTCGCGCCTGGAGCTGGGCTGGGATGCCGCCCTGAAGGCCGCCGTCGGCAGCTACAGCCGCGCCACCGAGATCGACGAGCGCCACCAAGCGTTTGGAAACCGAGAGTTATCCCCCAGCCAGAGCATCCACTACAGCGTCGGCGCCGAAAAGCGGCTACTCGATGGCGTCTTGCTCGACGCCACCGGTTTCTACAGGCAGCTCTTCGACCAGATCGTGGCCGTCGACGACCCCAGCATGCGCTACGACAACGTCGGTCGCGGTCGTGCCTACGGACTGGAGCTTTTGGCCAAGTACGACGGCGCGCGCCTGCGCGCCCAGGCGGCTTATACCTTGATGCGCAGCGAGCGCTCGGCCGGCCCAGCCGAGCCCTACCGGCTCTTCGAGCTCGACCAGACCCACAACCTGAACCTCCTGGCCCAGTACCGGCTACTACAGACCTGGGAGCTGGGTGCCCGCTTCCGCTACGTGACGGGCAACCCGGAGACCCCCTACGAGGGCGCCATCTACGACAGCGACGCCGACGCCTTCGTGCCGGTGCCGGGCGCGCTATTTTCGCGCCGACAGGCAAGCTTTCACCAGCTCGATCTGCGCATCGACAAGCACTTCATCTTCGACACCTGGCGCCTGACCGCCTACCTCGACATTCAAAACGCCTACAACCGCAAAAATCCGGAAGCCACCCAGTACAATTACGACTACACCGACAAGAGCACGCTTGCGGGTTTGCCGCTGATCCCATCCATCGGCGTGAAAGGAGCCTTCTGATGCGCATGCAAGAGACACTCGCCGCGGCGCTCGCCATGCTGACCTGGGCCTGCGAAGATCCGGGCTTCGAAAGCCGCGTAACCCTCAGTGGCTACCGCGTCATCGGCATCGAAGCCGACCCGCCCGAAGCCGCACCCGACGACATCGTGACCCTTCGCGTGCACGACTACCAGGACAACGGCGAGGCCGTGGACTACCGCTTCAGCCTGTGCCTTGTCGATCCGGGGCCCGATGCGCGCTATCGATGCCCCGACGCGGCGCTGCAGCTCGAGGTCGGCGACGGCCCCGAGGTCACGCTCGACCTGGGCCCCGGCGCACTCGACCTCCAAACGCGGTTGCGCGAAGCGGGCGACGCCGCCAGCAACACCGACGGCAGCGCGCCTTCGGTGGAAGCCGGCTTCGACATGCTGCTGAGCCTGGACAGCGGACAGGACTGCGACGGCTGCCGGCGCGTGCAGAGCGTCAAACGCCTGCGCATACGCGACGCCGACCTGAGCGAGCGCAATCACAATCCCGTGGTGCTCACATTCGAAGCGCCGGCGGAGACCGCGCCGGGCGTGGACCTGCCGCTGTCGGTCGAGGTCGAGCCACCGGAGGCATTCCAGGACGAGCAGGGCGAAACCCACACCGAGCAATACCTCTTTACCTGGTACAGCAGCCTCGGCGAGGCCGCTCCGGCGCTGACCTACGCAGACGAGCAGCGGACCGAGCTGCCGATCCCCGACGACGCCGAGCCCGGCAGCCCCATCACCGTCGCGGTCGCTGTCCGCGATGGCCGCGGTGGCCTGACCGTCGCCCGGCGCCAGGTGATGATCCGGTGACTTGTTCTTTCTTTGCCCGGCCGGTGACACTTTCGGCCCGCGCCGGTGATGGATCCCCGCAAGCCCTTCACGGGACGTTTTTTCTCCGGGATTCCGACAGGTACCAGCTCTTGGCCATCGACATCCCAGCCACCTACGACCGCTACGGCGCCATGGTTCTGCGCCGCTGTCGGCGCCTGCTCGGCGACGACACGCTGGCCCAGGACGCAGCACAGGAGGTCTTTGTGCAGCTGGTCACCCACAACGACAAACTCGAGGATCGGGGCTTGAGCAGCCTGCTGTTCCGGATGGCAACGGGTGTGAGCCTCAACCGCCTGCGCAGCCGGCGCCGCCACCCCGAGCACCCCGGCGACGCGCTGCTGGCCGACATCGCAGCCGCCGAGGACCCGGAAGAGCTGAGCGCCGCGCGGCGGCTGCTGGCGCGGCTCTTCGATGACGAGCAGCCTTCGACGCGCGTAATGGCCACGATGCACTGGGTCGACGGCATGACCCACGCCGAGGTCGCCGAAGCCTTCGGCATGAGCGTCTCGGGCGTGCGCAAACGCCTGCGTGAGCTGCAGGCCCGGGTTCAGAGCCTGCCGGAGGTGAGCCATGCCTGAGCACCGCCAAGCGCCACCTCCACTGCTGCTCGAGCAGCTGCACCTGGGCGAGCTGCCGGCCGAGCAGGAGCGGCTACTGTTGCAGCGCTACGGACGCGAGGCGATCGACGCTGCCCTGCATGAACTTTCGGAGAGCAACACCATGCTGTCGGCGCGCTACCCGACGCAGGTGATGACCGGCGCAATCGAGGCCCGCCTCGCACAGCGGCGCGCCACCGGGAGGCGGGGCCGTCTGCGGCTTCTGTGGGCGCTCGGCCCGGCCCTGATGGCGGCGGCGGTCTTGCTGATGGTTCGGCCGTCGACGCCCGATGATGGCGGCGGGGTCAGCACCGGGGTCGGCACCGATCCGAGCGATCTCGAAGCCACGCGCATCAAGGGCGAGGCGCTGGAAGTGCGGATCTTCCGTCGCCGCGAAAACCCCGCCGCCGCCGAAAATCCCTTCATCGAGGCGCTCGCCGACGGCACCCCGGTACGCGCCGGGGACGTGCTGCAGCTCGGCTACGCCAGCGACAAGCCCTACGCGACCATGTTGTCGGTGGACGGTCGCGGCACCGTCACGCTGCATTTTCCAACCGCTCCCGAGCGCGATGCCAAGCTCCCCAAGCACAGCGGCCTGCTTCCCTTCGCCTATGAACTCGACGACTCGCCGCACTTTGAACGTTTCTACCTCTTCGCCCACAACCGCCCTTTCCCGGTCCAGCGCGTTCAGGATGCGCTGCAAACGCAGGTCGAGAAGGCGGGACGCGGCAAGCCGCCGGCCACGCCATCGCTACCCGGATTCGACGTCGCGACGCTCGAGCTCAGGAAGGTGAAACCATGACTCTGTGGCTACGGGCCGGGGTTGTCGTCTCCCTACTCGGCGCCTTCGCACCGCAGGCCGCCCGCGCCCAGGACGCCGAAGTCGCCCGCGGCGAGCTGCACCGCTTCGCCCTGGTCGTCGGCATCAACGACGGCGGCAAGGCGCGCGTGCCCCTGCGCTATGCGGGTCGCGACGCCCACGCCTTCGCCGACGTCATGGTGCAGCTCGGCGGCGTCGATCCGCGCGACGTACTCCACGTCGAACGCGCCGACCTATCGCAGCTGCGCGTCGGCTTCGAGGCCATGGCCGGGCGCGTGGCGCAGGCGCGAGCCCGGGGAGAACACACGGAGTTCTTGCTCTTCTACTCCGGCCACTCCGACGAACAGGGCTTGCGCGTGGGTGAAGCGCTCATGGACTACGCCGAGCTGCGCAAGCTTGTGACCTCGGTGGATGCCGATGTGCGCATCGCGGTGGTGGACTCCTGCGCTTCGGGCGCCCTCACACGCATCAAGGGTGGCACGCGCCGGCCGCCCTTCCTCTTCGACCTCTCCTCGGAGGTGCGCGGCCACGCCTTTCTGACCTCCGCATCGGGCGACGAGGCCGCCCAGGAGTCCGACCGCATCAAAGCTTCTTTCTTCACCCACTTCCTGGTCAGCGGTCTCCGCGGCGCCGCAGACTTCAACGCCGACGGGCGCGTCACGCTGAACGAAGCCTACCGCTTCGCCTTCGACGAGACCCTCGCCCGCACCGAACGCACCCAGGCCGGCGCCCAACACCCGGCCTACGACATCCAGCTGGCCGGCACCGGTGACCTGGTGATGACCGACCTGCGCGCCACCGACGCCAGCCTGGGCGTGCCGGCCGGCCTCAGCGGACGGCTCTACATTCGCGACGCAAGCGGTCACCTCGTCGCCGAGCTATCCAAGCCCCGGGGACGCGGCATCGAGCTATCGCTACCTCCCGGCGACTACAGCGTCGCCCTCGAAGGCGAGCGCGAGCGCAAGGAGGGGCGCGTCACGCTCAAGCCCGCGGCAACCTACGCGCTCTCTGCCGGCGACTTGCAAGCGGTGGCGCAGGAAAAAACCCGTACGCGCGGCGCACCGGAAGGAGCCGCGAATGCCGCCACCTCTGAAGGAGCCGCGAAGCCGGCGGCCGAAGCCGAAGACGGCCCGCCGGTCGAGCGCATTCCCTTCGCCGCCTCGCTCATCTCCCCCCTCGACAGCAACAACAGCGCGCGCAAACACGGCGCTCACATCGAAAACAACTTTCAGGTCAACTTGATCTGGGGCCGCACCGATCGCATCACCGGGGCGCAGGTTGGCCTTGCCAACCACGTCGGTGAACGCCAGCGGGGCGCGCAGATCGGCTACGGCTTCAACACCGGCTTCGGCGAGCTACGCGGCGCCCAGGTAGCCAGCGGCTTCAACCTCCATGACGGCACCTCGGAAGTCCAGGCCGTACAGGTGGCAGCCGGCGCCAACCTGCTGCGCGCCCCCGGCCACGCGCTGCAGGTGGCAGCGGGCTTCAACGGTGCCCAAGGGGGCCTCAAGGGCGTCCAGCTGGCCGCGGTCAACCTCGCCCTTGCGCCGCGCGGCCTGGCCCAGCTCGGCGCGGTAAACCTGGTCGCAGAGGGCCAAAGTTTTGGCGGCGTTCAGTTCGGAGCGGCCAATATTAGTACCACGCGCCTGCGCGGCGCCCAGGTGGGCGTCTTCAACTACGCATCGCGCGCCAGCGCCCAGGTCGGGGTACTCAGTATCACGCCGAGCGTGCACCCCCAGCTGTGGACGAGCAACGCTGGCATCCTGATGGGCAGCGTACGCTTCGACGCCGACTACACCTATTCACTGCTCTCGGTCGGCACCAGCTTCAGCGGCGATGGCGGTGGCACGCTGGGCGGCTTTGGCATCGGGTCCAAAACGCCAGCCATCGCCGAGCGCTTCTTCATCGAACTCGACGCCTCCGGCTACGCCATTTCGGTGCCCGACCTTGCCGCCCGCTACACACCCCTTCTGCTCCAGCTGCGGCTGATGCTCAGGGTGCAGCTCATGCAGCACCTGCAGCTTTTCGGCGGCCTCGCACTCAACACCTACTTCAGCCACACCGAGCGCCTCGGCGACGGCGACCGACCGGGCTACGGCCCGATCATCGAAAAGGTGACCGACGGCGACTACACCGAGCAGACCTGGCCGGGTTTCGTGTTGGGCGTGGGCCTGTAGCGCCGAGCGGGCACTGCAGCACCGGCACTGGCCTGCCCGGGCAGCGACTCCTCGGTCTACAGCAGCAGCAGCAATAACGGCGACCGCTACATGTCATTCATCGATCAGCCCATCAGCTACGAGATGCTGCAGGGTGGACAGCTCTTTGGCCACCAAATCGTGCTGGTCAGCGACGACGACGACTCAGGCACCGACGCCACGGTCTACGCCCAGGTGTCGGTCGGCTGCGCCGGCAGCGGCCGCGGCAGCTGCCGCGAAAGTAGCCTGTGCGCCTCGTGTCAAGGGACGAGGACTGCGAGAGCGCCAACTGCCAACCGGTGGCTGGCCAGCCCAACACCCAGACCTGCGGCGACGACGTCGACTGCGCGAGCGGCGCCTGCGTCGGCGGACTCTGCAACCCAGTATGCGGCAACGACGCCACCGGGCCCAGCGAGGCCTGCGACGACTCCAATGCCCCGAGCTGCGGCATGTGCAGCGCCAGCTGCTCGGCCACCGCCACCGGCGGCGGCGGCGCCATCGGCCCAGGCTGCCTCTCAAACGCTGACTGCGGCAACGACAACTGCGCTTCGGGGACCTGCGCCGCAGCTCGCAGAGAGCTCGCCTCCGGTTGTCGGTGCCACTTGAACGCGCTGCTTCAAGGGGCACCGAAGATGGAATGCCCCCCGGCGCGGGCTCAGGCAAAGGTGCCGGACGCGCACCGCCCCGCCGCCAGGATGACCAACGCCTGCCGACCGGCCCGCTGCGTTTGGCCGGGATCGCATGCACCCACGGCGACCCTCCTGCCTATCTCGGGATCGACGATGGCCGACAGCCGGCGAGCGCAAGCCTGTCGGAGAAGCGCTGGGACGGGCCCGTTCAGGGCTTGAGCATCTTGGCGAGCATGGCCACGGCATCACTGGCGGTGAAGATACCTTGAAGCTTGGGGCCTTTTGCTATCAGCACAGAGCCGATCTGCTTTTCGGCCATCTTCTCGAGCACCTCATGGAGCGGGGTCTCGGGCTCTACCACGAAGGGATCGTCGGACATGGCGTCCTCGACCTTCAGCTCGGACAGGGACTTCTGCTGGGCGGCCTCCAGCAGAACGATGTCGCGAGCGCTGAGCGCGCCCACGATCTCACCACCGTGTAGCACCGGAAGCTGCCGCACGCCGTGCTTGCGCATGAACTGGGCCGCCACGGCCAGGGTTTGCTCGAGCCCCACTGGATGGGGGGCCGGACTCATGTGCTCACCGACTGTGGACATGGAGATCACATAGGCACTTTGGCGCGGGGACGCAAGCCCCAGAAGCGGCCCGACCGCCGAGCCTCATCGCCGAGGCGGGTTTGAATCTTGCCCGCGCGTTTCGTGCCTGTCCGCTTCACGCCGCTCCACGCACGCCCGCAGCGGCCCTTTCGGACGCAGCGTAATCGTCGGCACCAGCTCCGGATCGCGCGTATCGACAAGCCGCAGGCGCATGCGCTGGGCGATGGTGGCCAGCGCCAGGACCGCCTCGGTCAGGGCGAAGGCGTTGCCGATGCATATCCGCGGCCCACCGCCGAAGGGCATGAAAACGTAGCGGGGTAGCTCCTTTTCCAGGCCATCGAGCCAGCGCTCGGGGCGAAATGTCTCCGCATCGGGAAAGTGCGCGAGGTCCCGGTGCATGATGTAGGGCGAGATCCAGATCTGCGTACCCTTGCGAATCCGGTAGCCGCCGAGGCTCGTATCGGTGCTGGCCTCGCGACCGATGGACCATGCGGGTGGATAGAGCCGCAGCGATTCGTTGATCACCGCGCGGGTGAAGACCAGTTGTTGCAGATCGTCGACTTGGGGCACGCGTCCCGCGAGCACGGTATCGAGTTCCTGATGCAGCCGCGCTTCGGCCGCCGGGTCTTTGCCCAACAGGTGAACGCAATAGGTGAGCGTCAGGGCGGTAGTCTCGTGGCCGGCCAAGAAAAGCGTCATGCACTCGTCGCGAAGCTGGGCGTTGGACATGCGCGCGCCATCCTCATCCTGCATTTTCAGCAGCATGTCGAGCAGATCGTCGCTCGCCTCGGCCTCGGCATGCAGCGCGCTGCGACGGCGCTCGATGATGCCCAGCAGCAAGATGTCGAGTTCGGCCATTTGCCGGCGAAAGCGCCGCGCAGCCGGCGTGGGCAGCGACAGCGGCAGCACGAGGCCGCTTCCCAGAATGCCCAGGTAGCGCTGCATCATCGTCGCGATGGCCGCCTCGACGAGCTTGGCCTGAGCATCGCTGATGCCGGCACCGAAGAGCGCGCGCGCCACGATGCGCAAGGTCAGATGCATCATCTCGGCGTGCACGTCGCGTTCTTCACCGTCCCGGAATGCGTCACACATGGCACGCGTCTCGACGACCATGATGCGCGCATAGGCCGCGATCCGCTTGTGGTGAAAGGCCGGCTGCATCATGCGGCGCTGGCGCCTCCAAAAGTCGCCCTCGCTGACGAGCAGACCCTGCCCCAAAACCTCTGTCAGCAGCCGCGTAAAATGGTCTTTGACGTAGAGTTCATGATCTTTGAGCAAGACCTGTTCGATCAGGGCCGGGTCGCTGATGAGCACCGTGGGCAGGCCGGGAATCGGGAGCTCCACGATCGCTCCTTTCTCGCGGGCACAACGCAGGGCAAAGCCCATGGGGTCGCCGATGAATCCGCGCAGCACGGCGAAGAGTCCGCCGCTCGCTCGAGGGGGTGCGGCATGCATGTGGGTGTTTTTGCCACGATGGCGGCCTGGCCGCCACTGGCCAAAAGCCGAGAGCACCACATTCCGAAAGGGCCGCGACGACGCTCGCCGCTATCCGAAAAGCGGCAGATCCTCGCCTGCCAGCGGATAAGCGTCGGCGATCTCGTGCCCGTCCATCGCGGCAAGCCGGCGCAGGGCTCGATGGATGTGGTGAGGGCGGATCACGACGCCACCGTCGGCCACCTCGAGCGTCGAAGCGTCGACCGGGCGAGCGAGCTGCTCGGCATCGGTGGCGCCGAGCACACGATCGCCGGGAATGCCCGCACCGAGAAAGAAGGCACTGGTGATGGGCCAGTGATCCTTGCCCGCGTTGTCGCGTTCCCCGTTGTAGTGGGGCCCACGCCCAAAGTCAGAGGTGACGACCATGATGATATTTTGGTCGAGGCCTTCGCTCTTTGCGAGTTCCATCACCTGATGGATGCCGCCGAAGAGCTGCAAGATCAGGCGCATCTGGTCGCGGTCGTGGTTGCCGTGGGTATCGAAGCCGCCCATGTTCAGCGATGCCGAAACCGCCAGACCGGACTTGAACGAGGCCAGCGCGAGCGGAGGCTCGCATCGAAGCGCTAGATGTGCTCGGCGGGAGTGCTGAGCCGATTGCGCGCAGATTTTTGCGCACCGTTTCCTTCGCGAGTGACTACGGTTGACCACGAATCCAGATGAATGCCTTGGCCTGAACCCAGTCCAAGGCGCGGCGCTTGCCTGGCGGCCATGCCCCTGGGCGGTATCGAAAACGACAAAACAAACGAGGAAGTCAGGAGCAATTCATGTCACGCGTCATCCCTAACCTGGGACAACATCAGATACTCGCAACCGCCCTCGCACTGGGCCTCGGAGCCTGTGCCGGACCGCGCATGGTGCCGCCTTCCGACGTGAGCAAGATGAGCAAAGCCTATGAGGCCCAAGATCGCAGTCGCGCCAGCGGGCTGTTCGTGGACGAAAGCTTCGTCATCGGCCCCTACTCGGTCGCCGATGTCGACCGCGACGCGACCTCGAAGAGCAACTTCAGTATCGGCGGCTACGGCAAGAGTTCCACCACGACCGGCTACACCTACAAACTGAAAGCCAAGTCCGGGGATTTCAGCGGCGCCTGCGGCTCGATGGCCAAGGAGCAGGGCTTCTCCCTCGGAGACAATAGCTCCGTGAACTGGGGCAATGTGGAGATCACCTGCGAATGCAACGGCAGCGACGGCAAGTCGGAGGTGAAGCTGACCGGCGCCGAGAAAACCAGCACCGGCGATATGACGATCGATGCGACGGCCTACCAGGTCAGCGCCGTCAACGAGACCGACAGCTCGAACTTTAGCTCGCAGATCCCCGGCTTCAGGGTCGACAGCGGAGGCAAGCCCGCCGGCGCCGTGGAGACCCTCTATCCAGGCAAGATCTGGCTCGACAAGGGCGCCGAAGCGGGTGAGGCCGACCACATGTCCTGCCTCTTCGTGGGCCTGATGCTCTACGTGCCGCCGTCCGACAACTAGCGAGCAGCAAAAGCAGCCACGCGGCCGCGGCCGGAGGCCCCTGTGCACCTGCAACGCCGCATCCGCAGCCACCGCTCGACCCCCCCCGCGCCTGGACGCCGCCGTCACTCACGGCGGCGCTGGCGTCGCTGCCTGTGCCCGCGTCGCCCGAGGTCGCAGCGTCGAGCACGCCGGTGAGCACGCAATCACGGCCCTGCTCGCAGCAGGCGTCGCCGCCCGTGGAAATGCAGCGACCGCTGCGCGCCTGGCAACTGTCTTCGGTGCAGGCGCGGCCGTCGTCGCAGTCGCGGGCCTGGCCCACGCACTCACCTTCCTGGCAGCGGTCGAGCACGGTACAGAGGTCGCCGTCTTCGCAGGCCGAGCCCTCGGGCAGCGGCTCGCAGCCACTTTGGCCGCAGCGGCTGCAGGGCCCACAGGGGCTCTGCGCGCAGGGGTCGGGCTCGCAGCTGCCGGCCCCGCAACGCGCTGCCGCGTCGCAGGAGCCGCAGCTGCCGCCGCAGCCGTCGTCGCCACAGCTGCGCCCTTCACAATCGGGAATGCAGGCGCAATGGCCGCAGGCGCTGCAGGCATCGACGCAGCAGTCCCCGCGCGCCACGCACTCGCCGTCGCAGCCGCATAGGTCCAGCGGACGGTCGTCGCTGCAGCTGCCGGCGCAGGTGGCGTCGAGGGAAAGAATGTCGAGGGCGTAGCGCCCCTCGGCGCCCTGGTAGCCATCCACGGTCACCACCACCTCTTGCCCCTGGGCGAGGCTCAGCTCGACCGGGCCCACGTCGGCCGCGGCGCTACAGCCCAGTTCGGCGCCATCGCAGGCGCCCGCCCGCACGTGCAACACGGCCGCGTAATCCTGGCCGTGCAGGGCGAAGCGGTATTTTCCAGCCTGGGGCGCGCGGAAGGCGTAGCTGACGTCGGCGCTGCCCTCGCGACCACAGCTGGGAGTCAAGTCATCGACAGCCCCCTCGGTGGAGCCGACGGAAAGATCGAAGCCGAGGCGGGAAGAGAGGTCGTGGGCGGGGCAGGGAGCCTCGCGAATGTCGACGCGCAGGCGCTGGCTTGCGGCGCCGGCAAGCTGGGAGGCGCTCAGCGTCACGCGCTGGCCGGCCTCGAGCTCGAGGGCGACAGCGGGCCCGACGCTGGGAGGGTCGGCGTTGCAGGCGAGTTCGGCGCCCTGGCAGCTGCCATCACGCACGGCGATCGCGGTCGCCGGCTCCGAACCCCGGGTCGTGAAGGCATAGCGACCGGCCCGCGGCGCGGTCCACTCGAAGTCAACACCGGAGGCGGCCGCCGCGGCCGCTCCACCACAGCTGGCCCCGGCGCCCGCAGCGCGCCCGGCCACGCTACCGCTGAGCAGTCCGACCCCCAGGTCGCCCTCGAGGCGGGCGGCGGGACAGCCCTGGGCCCAGGTCACGCAGCTTCCGCCCTGGCAGGCTTCACCGGGACCGCAGCCCCCGCAGGAGTGGCCGCAGCGCGGATCGGGGCCGCAGCTGCGTCCGCTGCAATCGGGGCTGCACTCGGCCCGTGCCACGATGCCGACGGGCGGCAGCTGTGGGACGCCGTCGACTTCGAGCCACAGGCGCCCAAGCCGCTCGTCGCCGGCCTCGAGGCCGACCGCATCCAGCGACAGCTGCAGCTGTGCACTCGCCAACTCATTCACGCTGCCCGCTGCGGGATTGACCGCGAGCCATGGCACATCGCTGTATGCTCGGAAATCAAAGCCACCCCGACCGTGATTGCCCAGGGGCAACGACAGCTCGCTGGAACCGCCCTCGACGGGCACATCGATCAGGCGCTGGCGGGCAGCCCTGGGATAGATGCCAGGCGGACGCGCCAGCGGCAGGCTGGCAACCAGCGCAAAGCGTTGAGCCTGGCCGCGCGGCAGCGCCTCGGGAGCCTGAACCCGCACGCGCAGCCTTCCGGCGACGCGCCCGTCACCGGTGACGAGGTCCACGCGCTCGACGTTGTCGACACGATTGGGGGCGTCAGCCGTGGCGGCAGCCGCGGGCCTCGTCGGGTCCAGGGCGTAGGGCCAGCCGATGGTGGCGCCCGAGTCATCGTGCACCGAGAGGTCGAGGTCGACCACGAGCGCCGCCGCCGAGCTTTGCCCCGGCGTCGCTTCGGCCGGCGCATCGATCCAGCTCAGAGTGAAGCTCGCGCCTTCATCCGCAGCCAGCGGCTCGATGCTCTCGAATTCGAGCCGCTGCCCCGGCCCCAGGTGGGCGACGAAAATCTTGCTGGAGTCCGCCGGCAACTGCGCGTTGTCTTCGATCAAAGCGATGGCGGCGGCGGCGTCGAGCAGACCGTAGCCCATGCGATAGTCGGGACCCCGGTCGCGCCCGGCTTCGTGCGCGGTCTGCACCAGGAGCGCCTTGATCGCCGCCGGCTCCAGGTCGTAGCCGCCGCCCAGGCTGCGGTGATGCTCGGCCAGGGCCGCGACCGCACCCGCCGCCGCGGCCGAAGCGCTGGAGCTGCCGTCGAAAACGCTGTAGCCATCGGCGCTTTCGACCGAGGTGGAGTAGACCGCTTCGCCGCCCATGACCAAGTCGGGCTTGATGCGTCCGTCGGAAGTGGGCCCGAAGCTGCTGATGTCGTGGGGCACGATGCGCTCGGCGCTGAGTTCATCCCGCGGCACCGCCCGCACCGCGCCCACGGTCAAGGCGTTCTTGGCCACGGCTTGACCGCCCACCGTGCCGTACTGGAGCGTGATCTCCTGAAGATGAAAGTCCGTGTGCAGCTGGCCACAGTCGCCGCGATGGTAGTGGGGCTCGCCCGCGGCCACTCCGCGATCGAGGCGGTCGTTGCCGGCGGCCCAGACCATCAACACCTCGGCGCCGTGGGCCACGCGATCCACCTGGGCCGACTCGGGACCGTAGCGACCGAAGGCTGGATCGGCACGCGCCACCGGCTGCCCCCACCAACTGGGCAGCTCGGGACAGCTCGGCTCCACGGCCCAACCCATGGTCAAACCGTAGGGGTGGGCGCTGACCATGAGGCCCGCGCCCTCGGCCCAGACCTCGTCCAGGTCCTGCCGCCAATCGCGACTCCAGACGCCCGCCGCGGGTGCCATACCACGGGCGGCCGGGTCCAGGAGGCCGGCGCCGGCGGCGGTGCCGGTGGTGTGGGTGGCGTGCTCATCGACACCGCCGAGGTCGCGCCCGCGCACGCGGTCGCCGAAGTCCCCGTGGCCGACCAGCGCGAGTCCCCGATCCCAGAAACCGATCTGCACGCCGCCTCCGGTGGGCAAGTCCGACCCGGCTGCGACGTTCGAAGCGGCCAACCCCGACAGCTCCGCCACGCGCGCATTGAAAGTGCGCAAACTGGCGGCATCCACGGCGGCGGCCCCGGGTGCCGCCTGCCGCACCTCACCCGCCGGCAGCGAGGCCGGCACCCAGCAAAGCCACAGCCAGGGCAGCACGCGACGCAGCCACCTCCACCCCGCGCGGGGCCCCACCTCAGCTGACAAGAGAACTGCTCCGATTGGCTGCCATCGAATCCAAGCTCAGGCGTGGAGCGTCACCGAAACGGGACGCTCCCAGAAAGGCTAGCACCAACGCCCCCGCACATCCGGTGGAAGCGGCTGCTGATTTTGGGTTAGCGTGCCGGCGCCGCGGCAGGAGGCTCGCATTGCGAGGCGGCAGGAGACAGTGCATGAGCCAGCCAAACGAGACCCAAGCGAGCATCGAAGCCCCCTACCCCTCGAACTTCTACGCCTGGTACTGCGTTATCGTTCTGCTGGGCATCTACCTCAACTCCTTCCTCGACCGGCAAATCCTGGGCCTCATCGTCGGGCCCATGAAGTCGACCATGGAGCTGAGCGATTCCGAGGTCGGCTTCCTGATGGGGCCGTCGTTCGCGATCTTCTACACCATCGCCGGTCTGCCCCTGGGCTGGCTCGCCGACCGCGTCAGCCGCCGTTGGCTAATCGCCGTCGGCCAGCTCTTCTGGTCGCTGGCGTCGGTGGGCTTCGGGCTCAGCCGCAGCTACACGCAGATGATCGGCGCGCGCATCGGCGTGGGCGTCGGTGAGGCATCGCTGTCGCCCTCGGCCTACAGCTTCATCGCCGACACCTTTCCGCCCAATCGCCTGGCGCGAGCCATGAGCGTCTACAGCATGGGCATCTACGTGGGCGGCGGCCTGGCCAACCTGGTCGGTGGCCAGCTCACCGGCTACCTGGCCCCCGACGAGCTGCACACGATGCCCATCGTAGGCGAGCGCTTCGGCTGGCAGATCATCTTCTTCGCCATCGCCACGCCGACGATCCCGCTGACGCTGCTGCTTCTGACGCTGCGCGAGCCGACACGACGGGGGCTGGCCGTGGTGCGCGACGCCGCCGGCAAGGTCCAAGCCGTAAAGGTGCCTATCAGGGACTTTTTGACCTACGCGAAAGAAAACCGCCGCACCATCCTCACCCACGGCTTTGGCTTTTCCTTTCTCTCGTTTTCCGGCTACGGCGCGGCCGCATGGATGCCCGCCTACTTCATGCGCATCCACGGCTGGACGCCCAAGGAGGCCGGAACCTACCTGGGCCTTGCCGGCATGTTGGTGGGGCCGCTGGGCCTGATCTCGGCCGGCTGGTTCGCCGACCGCCTCAACGCCAAGGGCTACCGCGACTCCAAGATGCGCGTGGGCGTGATGTGCGCGACGGCCTGGTTTCCCTTTGGCATCCTGATGCCGCTGATGCCCACGGCGGAGCTGTCGTTCGCGATGCTGATCCCGGCCACGTTCTTCGCGGCCATGCCCTGGGGCATTGCACCGGCAGCGATCCAGGAGATCATGCCCAACCAGATGCGCGGCCAGGCCTCGGCCGTCTATCTCTTCATCATCAACCTGGTGGGCCTGGGCCTGGGCCCGCAGGTGCTGGCGTTGGTCACCGACTACGTCTTCGCCGACGAAAACCAGGTGCACCTCTCGCTCCTGTGGACCACCACCCTGGCCCACGTCTTCGCCGCCGCACTCCTGCTCTACGGCCTGTCGGCCTTCCGCAAGAGCCGCGACTACTGCGACGCCTGGCTGGAGAAGAACAGCCGCTAGATGTGCTCGGCGGGAGTCGTGATCCGCTCTCGGGACCGCTACGGCGCCAGCTGCGGCGTCCGGTCCCCTTGAAATACACGGAGTATTCCGGCGGAGGCCGTCCTTGCATCTGCCATCGTATCGACCCCGATCATCGGCTCAGCACTCCCGCCGAGCACATCTAGATGTGCTCGGCGGCTCAGGGCGCGAAGGTGACCAGCAGGTCGAAGCGGCCGCCGACCGGCGCCTGCCGGAAGTGCTGGCGGAACTCGCCGCTGCGGTCGGCGTAACCGAAGCGGTCGCGAATCACCGGCACGAACAGGCCTATGCTGTAGCTCAGACCCACGGTGTCGCCGGCCTGGAAGCGAAAACGCGCGTAGGCTTCGAAGGCGAAGAGCGCGCGCGTGGGGTCGTCGGCCGCCACCACGAAGTTGCCCGAATCGCTGGTGATGGCGCCGACAATCGGGCCCGCGCACAGCGAAAGCTGACCGGTGGCCACGCCACCATTGGCGGGGCACAGGGCCGCGCTCAGCTGGATCACCTGGTAGTCGACGTGGGCGTTCGAGTCAGGACCGAAGACCAGGATCAGCGAACTCAGTCCGTAGTCGACGTCACCCAGGTCAAGGGCCGCGCGATTGGCAAAGAAATAGCTGGCCGATAGCTCCAGAGGAATGAAGCCTGGCAGCTTGGTACGCATGTAGAGCTGCAGCCCGGCGCCGAGCTTGGGCAGGTTCAGCACGCCCACGGCCAAGCCAGCGCCGAACTGAAAGCCAGGATCGCGCACGGGTGTGTCAAGGGCGGGCTCGTCGACAGGGAGCTGCTGCGGGACCGCTTCTGCAGCCGGGGCCGGCGCTTCTGCTTCTGCCGGCGCGGGAGCCGCTTCCGTCGGAACGGGCTCTGGCGCCGCCTCGGCTGGCGCCGCCTCGGCTGGCGCCGTCTCGGCCGGCGCCGCCTCGGCTGGCGCCGTCTCGGCTGGCGCCGTCTCGGCTGGCGCCGTCTCGGCTGGCGCCGTCTCGGCTGGCGCCGTCTCGGCGTCTGCCGGGGCGGCCTCTGCCGTCTCGGCGTCTGCCGGAGCGGGAGCCGGTTGCGCGGCAACCCCGGGCGCCGCCGCCGCAGCTGGCGGCTGCCCGGACTTTGCTTCCTGGCCGTGGGCAACCGACGCCAGCACCAGCAGCAGCACCACGGCCATCAGGCTGCGTTCACTCACCGGCATCCTCCTCAGCACCCGCGTCGTCGTCGGCGCCCGCGTCGTCGTCGGCCGAAGGCGGCAGCAGCACCCTCCCGCCGATGCAAACGGGGCCGCCGCAGCTTGCGGTCGTCACGAAAACCGGACACCCGCGTTCGTCGCGTCCGGGGTCGTTCTCGGCCGGGTCGCAGCTCAACGACCCATCGGCGGCGACGATCGCGCAGCTGGAACCGAATTCGGTGCCGGCGGGCGCCGACCCGCCGTCGGGCAGGGGCTGGACTTCAGCCAGCCCCGAGCGCGGGCTGGGGCAGAGCTGGGCGACTTCCACATCATCGCTGCAGCCGAACCCCAGGGCTGTCAGCACAACCGCCGCGAGCAGGCGTTGGGTCTTTGTCATGGCCAACCGACCGCTTTCATAGCGAAAAATCCCGCGCAACACCATGAGTTCACTCACTCGGCCGCGTCCGGCCGTGCTTGGGGCCGCAGCAGTCGCCCACGCATCCAGCTGCCACCGTCGGGGTCGATGAGCACTTCGCCCACGTGGGCCGGATGGTCGATGCGCAGGTCGGCCCGGGCGCTAATGAAGGACTCGGGCTCGGGCAGCCGCATGCGCCCCAGCTCGGCTTCCACCGCCTCGGCGTCGAAGTCGAAGCTCTGCTCCAGCACGTGCGAAGGCCCCACGCGCGGACAGAAGGCCTCGTCGAGGGCCAAGACCTTGCGCACCTGCTGCCGCAGCTCGGGGTCGGCGTCATGCTCGGCGAGCCAGGCTTCGACGCAGCCGGCGATCACGCCGAAACTGCGCTCGAGCCGCGCCAGCATGGCCAGGTAGAGTTCGGCGCGGCGGGCATAGATGGCCATGCGGTCACCCGCATCGAGGTCGTCGACCACGTCGAGCAAGTCCTCGACCAGGGCCCTGAGCACCGACCGCAGGAGCGCCGAGACCGGCACCCGGCCGTCCAACGACAGCAGGCGCGCCGTGCGCGGCATCACATGGCCGCGGATGAGCAGGATGTGGGCGCTGATCAAGAAGTAGCCCTCCATGCCCTCGTCGCGGCTGAAGGTGTGGCAGCCGATCACGTACTCACCTTTGGCCTTGCCGTAGCCTGCCACGGGGATGGTCTCGATCGCGTACTCTTCACGGCGATCGTAGAACTCCGTGCCCGGCAGCAGCGTGTATCCAAAGATATTGATGTTGGGGAAGACGGACTCGAGGCGATCCAGGTTCCGCTCGAACTCCGCCAGCGTATCGCCGGGCAACCCCCAGATCAGCTCGGTTGCGATGGGGATGCCCGCCTCGGCCATCTCCTGCGCGATGGGCTCATAGCGGTTGGAGCGCATGTTGCGGCGGTTGCTGAGCTTCAGCGCCAGCGGCGTCAGCGTCTGCAGCGCCAGGTTGTAGTGGGTCAGCAGACCGTTTTGCTCCAGCAGCATCACGATCTCGCGCACGCGCGAGTTATGGCTCTTGGACCAGCTGGTGGCCAGGGTGGAGGGCTGGCCCGTGCGCTTTCGCAGCTCCACCACCAGCCGCGCCTTGTCCAGGTCTTCGGGCAGCGCCCCGAAGTTGGAGTCGCTGAGCCAGATGTCCTTGATGCCGCCTGCCACCAGGCGCTCAAAATCGCTGCCAATGCGCTCGAGACCGTGCTGGTACATCTTGGTACCGATGGCGCCGGTGCCCCACTCGCAAAAAGCGCAGCGGAAGGGACAGCCACGGGTGGTCTCATACGCCACCGACTGGTACTTGGGGCGGCCCTCGGCGTCGCGTAGCTCCAGGGCGTCGAGGAAGCTCGGCAAGAGGTCCAGATCGGTGAAGCGCGGACGCTCGGCGGTCTGCACCGGCGCGCCGTCGGCGCCCAAGAAGGCCAGGCCGGCGACTGCGGCCAGCGCCCCAGGGCCACCGTCGTGGGAGGCGTCCAGCCACTCGCTGAAGGTGGCCTCGCCCTCGCCCAGCACCACCACGTCGATGGGCTCGACGCCGACGTAGTCGAAGGCCCGCTGCACGTGGGGGCCGCCGGCGATCAGCGTCAGGTCGGGGCAGCTCCTGCGCAGGTGGGCGGCGGCGGCCAAAAACTCGGCCGCGTTCCAGGTGTACATGCTCAGCCCGACCACCGGGGAGAGCCCGCGCAACCGGGCCTGCTCGGCGCGCAGGCGGTGCTCGTTGTCCCAAGCGCCCGTCAGCCAGCGCCCCACGTCCTCGGCTGCCCGGAAGTGAACCAGCTCGATGTCGGTCGCGTCCGCGCTGCGGCCGTGGACCTGGAAATAGGCCTTGAGCCCCGCCGTGGTCGTTGGCGGCGCAAGAAATTGGTCGCTATCGAGGCTCAAAAGCCAGACGGGGCGCTTCACCGCGACCGCATAGCACGGCCCGCCCTGGTGAACAAATGCGCCCGTTCGGCGGCCGCCGAGCGGCTCCCGAACTGCCGACTGCAGCCCGTTTCGCGCTACCCTGCGGCCGCCTGATGCCCAGCACCTACGACTTTTTGAGGGAAGTCGAGCTCTTCCGCGGACTCGACGACGACGTCTTCGACCACATGTGCGAGCTGGGCGAAATGCGCTCGCTGGCGCCGGGCGAGATGCTGTTTCGGGAGGGCGACGAGGGCGATGGGGCCTACGTGATCGCCGAGGGCGAGCTGGAGCTGGTCAAGGAATCCGGCGGCCGCCAAGTGCTGCTCGCCGTCCGGCGCCGGGGGGAAATCATCGGCGAGATGTCGTTGCTCGAAGAGGCCCCACGCATGGCCAGCGGCCGCGCCGTGGGCGAGCTGCGCGTCTTCGCACTGCGCAAAGAGCCGTTTTTCGAGCTGATCGAGAAAAACCCCAACGCCGCCCGCGTGATGTTCTTCATGGTGCTCGAGCGCTGGCGCGGTACCACCACGATGCTGCGCCAGAGCGAGAAGATGGCCCAGCTCGGCACGCTCACCGCCGGCGTAGCCCACGAGCTCAACAATCCCGCCGCCGCCGTACAGCGTGGGGCCTCGCTTTTGGGCCCCGCGATCACGGCGCTTTCGTCCGCCACCGAGCAACTGGCCACAGCGGCAGTCCCCGACGGAGCGCGCCAGCAGCTTCACGCGCTGGGCCAGGCCATCGCCGAACGCGGCGGTATCGGGACCGAGCTCGACGCCCTGGCGCGCAGCGACGCCGAGGTCGAGCTCGAAGACTGGCTGCAAGCCCACAACGCGCCCGCGCCCTGGGAGCTTGCGCCGGGCCTGGTCGAAGCCGGCATCGACAGCGCCACCCTCGATGCCCTGGGCGGCGACTTGCCGGCGCCAGCGCTGGCGGCCGCGGTGCGTTGGCTCTCCAGCCGGCAGCAGGTCGAAACGCTGCGCGCCGAACTCTCCCAGGGCGCCCAACGCATCTCGGAGATCGTCAAGGCGATGAAGTCCTACGCCTACCTGGACCAGGCTCCGGTACAGGAGGTAGACCTACACGAGGGCCTCGACAACACCCTGCTGATCCTGCGCAGCAAGCTCAAGAAGGGCATCGAGGTCCGCAGGCACTACGCCAGCGACCTGCCGCGCATCGAGGCCTACGGCTCCGAGCTCAACCAGGTCTTCACCAACCTCATCGACAACGCCGCCGACGCCCTCGGCGACAGCGGCACCATCACGCTTCGAACCCTTCGGGACGGCCCCTTCGCGGTGGTGGAAGTCGAAGACGACGGCCCGGGCATCCCCCCGGAGATCCAGGGACGTATCTTCGAGTCTTTTTTCACGACCAAGCCGCCGGGCAAGGGCACGGGCCTGGGCCTCGACATCAGCTACCGCATCATTACCCAGCGCCATCGCGGAGACCTGACGGTCGCCTCGGTGCCGGGTCGCACCGTCTTTCGCGTACGGCTGCCCCTGCGCGTGCAGGCAGCGCACTCGGCGCCGGTGCCCGCACTCGAGCGCCCGCGCGATGACGAGCTGCGCACGATCCTGGAGCGCACCCGCAGCGTGGCGGTGGTGGGCATCTCCGCCGATCCAAAACGCCCGGCCCATCAGATCCCGGCCGAGTTGCAGCAGCGCGGCTTTCGCATCATCGCCGTCAATCCCAAGCTCGACGAGGTGCTCGGCGAAAAGGCGGTCTCGCGCCTGGCCGACGCCGGCGCGGGCGTCGACGCGGTGCTGGTCTTTCGCCAGGCCGAGGCGCTGCCGGAGATCGTGGAGGACGCCATCGCCGCTGGCGTCACCACCGTCTGGAGCCAGCTGGGCATCGTCCACCCCGGCGCCGCCGAGCGCGCCCGGGCCGCTGGACTGCAGGTGGTGATGGACGCCTGCATGGGCACGGCCGCGCGGCGGCTGAACATTCGGCACGACGCCGAGCCGTGAAGCAGCGTTGACAGCGACGGGCCGGCGCCTATGTCACAACCCCTTGCGGCGCGCGCGATGGGCTTGACCTCTGGCGGCCGCGGCGGGATGAAGTGGTCATGGAAGAAAACGTCGGCTCCTATATGAAGCGTGAAATGGTGACGGTGCGGTCCGATGACAGCATCGTGGAACTCGAGCGCGCGCTGGCCCATCACCGCATCAGCGGCGTCCCGGTCGTCGACGATGGCGCGCTGGTGGGCGTGGTCTCCCGCGGGGACCTGGTGCGCCAGCTGGCGGTCGAAGAGGCCCTGGCCGAGATCGCCACCGACTACTACCGCGACCCGGGGCTGCCCATGGGCGAGGACGCCGAGCTGGGCGCCATCAGCGGCGAGCAGCTGCACTCGAAGAAGGTCGCCGATCTGATGACCACACGCCTCATCACCGTCGAAAGCAGCGCGCCCATGGCCGACGCGTCGCGCCTGATGCTGGAGCACGGCATCCATCGGGTGCCGGTGGTCGACGATGGCCGTCTCGTGGGCATCCTCAGCAGCCATGACGTGCTGCGCATGGTCGCCCAGACCGCAATAGCCACCGACTGAACCGAAACGCACCAGTCACCTGTGTCGGTAGTTCTGCGCAAAACTCGGCGAGCAATCGGCGGCCCTCGGCGTGGCGAATCGACAAAGGACATTCAGAGTATATTCGAGGAGATAGCCCGAAGGGCGATCGACGCGGCGAGGGCCGGCGAGGGCCGGCGAGCTTTGCGCAGAACTACTGACACAGGTGACTAGTCCCCATGGTCGAAAAGCCCACCCCGAGCGCCGAGGAAGACCTCAACCCGCTGCACGTGGCGCAGCGCCAGCTCGACCGGGCTCGCCCCTACATGCCGCAGCTGCACACCGGCATGATCGCCTATCTGCGCCACCCCAATCGCGTGGTCACCGTCTCCTTTCCGATCGAGACCGTGGACGGCGACGTCCAGACCTTCACCGGCCATCGCGTGTTGCACAATCACGCGCGCGGGCCCGGCAAGGGCGGCATCCGCTATCACCCGGAGTTAGACGTGGACGAGGTGGCCGCACTGGCTTCGTGGATGACCTGGAAGGCGGCCCTGGTCGACGTGCCCTTCGGCGGCGCCAAGGGCGGCGTGCGCTGCGATCCCAAGCAGCTCAGCCAGGTCGATCTGCGGCGCATCACCCGGCGTTACATCGCCGAGCTCGGCGACAGCATCGGTCCCCACACCGACATCCCCGCCCCCGACGTCAACACCAACGCCCAGACCATGGCCTGGATCTACGACACCTACAGCGCGCTGCACCCCGGGGAAAACAACCTCGGCGTGGTCACGGGCAAGCCGCTGGACCTGGGCGGCTCGGCCGGGCGGCGCGAGTCCACCGCCCGCGGCTGTCTCTACGTGACCGAGCGCGCCGTCGAGCGCGGGGTCATCCCGCGGCTGACCACGCTCGAGGGCGCCACCGTGGCGATCCAGGGCTTCGGCAACGTCGGCGCCATCGCCGCCCAGCTCTTCGCCGAGGCGGGTGCCACCATCGTGGCCGTCAGCGATAGCCAGGGCGGCATCTACGAACAGAAGGGCCTAGACCTGGAAACCGTGCGCGCCCACAAGGCCGAGTGCGGCTCGGTGGTGGGCGTGGCCGGCACGCGCACCGTCACGAGCAGCGAAGTGCTGACCCTGCCCTGTGACATCCTGATCCCCGCGGCCCTGCACAACCAGATCTGCAGCCACAACGCCCCCGAGATCAAGGCCAAGCTGATCGTCGAGGGCGCCAACGGCCCCACCACCCCCGAAGCCGACCTGATCCTCGACGCCCTGGGCAAGACCGTGATCCCCGACATCCTGGCCAACGCCGGAGGAGTCACCGTGAGTTACTTCGAGTGGGTCCAAAACAACCAGAACCAGCAGTGGGACGAAGAAGACGTCAACCGGGCCCTACGGCGCAAGATGCACCGGGCCTTCGATGTCATCTGTGACAAGCGCCGGGAGGTCAACTCACAGCTCGCGGACTACCAGCGAAACCTCGACGAGCTACGCACCGTGCGCGCACTGCCCGAGGGCACCCTCGGCCCCATCGATCTGCGCACCGCGGCCTACATCGTCGCCGTCAGCCGCGTCGCCCAGGTCACCCTCGAGCGCGGCATCTGGCCGTAGGCGCAAACAAAAACTCAGAGTTTTCCGGCGAGAGCCGCCAGGCGCAGCTTCCAGACAGCTGTGATCGCCTCGGCGAAGATGCGGCGATCCATCTTGCTTTGGCCCACGCGGCGATCGACGAAGAGGATCGGCACCTCGACGACCTTGAGCCCCTTGCGCAGCGCGCGGTAGGTCATCTCGATCTGAAACGAATAGCCGCTGGAACGCACGGCCGCCAGGTCGATTTGCTCGAGCGCGTGGCGGGTAAACCCCTTGTAGCCGGTGGTCAGGTCGCGAATGTGCACGCCCAGAATGTGGCGCGAGTAAAACGAGCCGCCCTTGGACAGAACATGCCGCCCCGGCCCCCAGCCCTCGACGCCGCCGCCGGGAATGTTGCGCGAACCGGCCACCACGTCGGCGCCCTCGGCGAAGGCGCGGAAAAAGAGCGGCAGGTGGCGCGGGTCGTGGGAGAGGTCGGTGTCCATCTCCAGGAAATAGTCGTAGCCCTCGCCCAGACCGCGGGTGAAGGCATCGACGTAGGCGGTGCCCAGGCCCAGCTTGGCCGGCCGATGCATCACGCGCAGGTTGGGCGTGGTGCGGCTGAGGTCTTCGGCGAGTTCGCCGGTGCCGTCGGGCGAGTTGTCGTCGACCACGAGGATGTGGGCAGCGGGCGCGACCTCCCGTACCGCCGTGACGAAGAGCGGGAGGTTGTCGGCCTCGTTGTAGGTCGGCGTCACGATCAGGGCGCCGGCGCCGAGCCCGGCTTCGGCGGCGGGCGCGGGGCTTTGTGCGTTCGGTGTCGGATCCTCGGGCATCGATGACGCTCGCGAAAATGCGCGACAACCCTACCACTACCCGGTGCCCGCGCCAGCCCGAGACGCGAGCGACAGGCGCCATTCGCGCGAACACGAGCGGTGCTTACCTGATCGCCAACGTGCCACGGCTCCACGACGCAACTCGCCGCGTTTTCCTGCGCACCGGCGCCAGCGGCTTCATCAGTCTGCTGCTGCCGGCCACCCTGGGATGTGGCGATCGGGGCGAGCGCGGGGCGGACGCCGGCGGTGACGCCTCCCCGACGGCGATCGAGGCGGGACCCCACGACGCGGGCAAGGCGCCGACCCTACCCCCCTGCGAGCACTTCCTGACCCCCATCGAAGACTTCCCGGCCCTCTTCGGCGGCAACGGCACGGTGGCCGACTGGCGGGCGCCCGAACAGGTGGCGCCCGACCATGTGCTGCGCATCTCGGGCCTGGTCAGCACTCCCCTGTCGTTGAGCCTCGATGAGCTCATGGCCGACACCGAAAACCAGCTGACCGTGCTCAACACCCTGCAGTGCGTCTTCGGCAAGCGCGGCACGGCGCTGTGGACGGGCGTGCCACTCAAGGTCCTGCTCGATCGCGCCGGCATCGACCGCCAGCGCACGCTGCGCCTTCTGTGCTACGGCGCCGATCGCTTCGACAACAACTTGAAGTTAGAGGACATCGACAACCCGCCCCCCGAAGTCTTTCCGCCCCTGGTCGCCTTTCGCATCCAGGGAAAGCCTTTGCCCGTCGACCTGGGCGGCCCCATGCGCCTCTTGCTGTGCGACCGCTTCGGCTTCAAGAACATCAAATGGCTCGAGGGCATCGACGCCACCGACCGCGATGAAGCGATCGGCGTCTATCAAAACCCGCCCTACAACTACAGCGACGACCGGGCCGTGGTGACCCCCAATCTGCGCCTCACCGAGCCCGGCTTCGAGGCCATCGTCCCCGCCGGCAAGACCCTGCTGTGCGGCCACGCCCTCAGCGGCTTCGGCGGCATCGAACGCGTGCAGCTCTCCCTCGACGGTCAGCCCTACATCGACGCCCAGCTCAGCCCGCTCGAACAGGTGCTTTCGAGCACGCCGGAGCTTTCATCGGCCCTGCAGGTGCAACGGCCCGAGGCCTTCCCCTACCCCTTCCGCGGCGTCTGGGCGCCGTGGCAGCTGGAGTTCACGCTCGAGCCCGGAAAGCACGTCATCGCCATGCGCACCGTCGACCGCGCCGGCGAGGTCGGGGGCTCCGACACCGTGGGACTCGACGTGGTCTGAAGCGCTCACGAAAGTTCCAAAATCAGAAACTTCACCCGCCGCCGGTCACCCTCGCCCACGCCGAAAAACGCCTCTGGGCGCGCATCGGGCCAGGTCTCGACCGCAAACGATGGCGGCACCTTGGCCCACAAGGGTCTTTCGGAACTCGCAAGCGTGCACAGCTCCGCGAGCAGGGGCAGCGCCGTCGGCTCGACCCGCTGCTTGTCGTAGCCCTCGCCCCAGGGCGGATCGACGAAGAGCAGGTCGGCTTCGATCTCCGGCACCAATACCCGGGCATCGCCGTGGACGAAGTCGATGCGCTCGGCGACGCCGTAGACGCGGGCGTTGTGGCGGGCGCACTCGAGGCGACCGGCGTCGCGCTCGATGGCGGTCACCGAAAGCCCGGCGCGGGCGAAGCCGATGGCGTTGCCCCCAGCGCCCGCGGCGGCATCGAGCACGCGCCCCGCGCCCCGCGCCGCGGCCCGCTGCCCGAGCGAAAGCGCCAGCGCCTCGGGCGTTAGGCTGCGGCGCCCCTCGGCGTCCAAACGCACGCCGCCGCGACCGAAGCCGGGGCTGCCGCTGCGGTAACGACGGGCCTCCTCGGCCAGCGCGCGACGCCTGAGCACCCGCGGCAGCGCGGGCTCGACCGCAAGCGTGAGCGCGCGCCCCCCGAGCCCCACGCCGCGCAGCCGCGCCGCCAGATCGGCCGCGGCCGAGGCATCCAGCCGGGCCTGCGCGCTCACGCGACCCCCCTGCTCGGCGCTGAACTCGAAGTCGCCGTCGCCCAGCAGCCGGCGCGCGTCGAGCCAGTCCGGCAGCCCGCCCACGACCACCCGATAGAGGCCCACCTCAGCGTCCTTCCGGGCTTCCGATCGGGGCGCTCACGCCCAAAGCCCCCGAGCCGCGGCCCGAGCGCAGCGCCACCAGCGTGCCGCAGCCCCCATTTTCCTCGATGCGCGCGGTGGCGCTCATGCGCACGCGCAGCCCGGTGGCCGTCAGGCGTGCCCACAGCGCGTCGTAGCGCTCGCGCGGCAGGCGCCGGTAACCGTCGCCGAGCACCGGGGCCACCGGATTGTAGGCGTAGAGATGCAGCGTCAGCCCCAGCGGCCGCGCCCGTGCGGCAAAGGCGTCCAGCTCCGCTTCGCTGTCGTTTTCGCCCGCCATCAGCAGATAGGAGAGCGCGATCTTCTTCTGACGGCTGCGGCTGAGGCTGGGCAAGACCTCCGCCAGGGTTGCGAAGAGATCCCCGAGCGGCGGCGCCTGGGGCAAGAGCCGTCGCCGCGTGGACTCGTAGCCGGCGTGCACCGAGAGCGTCAGCCCGTTGTGCAGCCAGCCCAGGGCCTGCCGCAACCTGGGCAGCGGCCCGCCGCTGGTGGTCAAACTCGTCTTGATGGTCCGGGCCCGACAGCTGTCGATGAACTCAGCGGCGACGGCGAAGTTATGCAGCGGCTCGCCGATGCCTGAAAGCGTGGCGCGACGCACCAGATGCCCCCGTGCAAGCACCGCCTCGAGCTGCCCCTCGAGTTCCTCGAGCCGCAGGTTGCGCCCGAAACCGTTGGCCCCCGAGGCGCAGAAACGACAGCCCACGGCGCAGCCCACCTGGCTCGAAACGCAGAGCGTATCGCCCCGGTAGAGCACGCTCTCGACGCGCGCACCGTCGTCGAGCCGCACCACGAAACGGCGGTTCTGGCGGCTCTGAATCTCCTCGACGATCTCGACCATCGCGCGCAGCCTACCCGAAATTTCGATGCGGGCACCCGCAGGCCGCGCCCGGGTGTCCCGTGGACGCAAATCCGGACGCGCGCCCCGAAGATCGACAAGCCCCCCGCTCTGGTTCATCCTCTGGCGCCCGCCGCGGCGAGCCCCCATGGACGACCCCGAAAGCCAGCCCCAAAGCGCCTCGTCCGCCCCCGCGGAAGCCGCCGAAACCCGCCCCCTGGGCCCGCTCCAGACGCCCGCTTCAGCCCCGCCCTCAGCCCCGGCGCCGGACTACCCCGAAGACGTCCGCATCGTGGAAGACGGCGAGCGCCGCATCGTGCTGGTCGGCACCGCCCACATCTCCCAGGAGTCGGTGGACCTGGTACGCCACGTCATCGGCCAGGAGCGGCCGGACGTGGTCTGCGTGGAGCTGGACCCGCGACGCTACGAAGCCCTCTCCCAGCGCAAACGCTGGGAGGCCCTCGACCTGCGCGAGGTGATTCAAAACCGCCAGCTGGCGACGCTGCTTTTGAATTTTTTTCTCGCTTCATATCAGAAGCGCCTGGGCGGCAAGCTCGGCGTAATGCCGGGCAGCGAGCTGCTCGAAGCCACACGCACGGCCGAGGCCGAAGGCGTGCCCTTCGAGCTGTGCGACCGCGACGTGCGCGTCACCCTGCGAAGGGCCTGGGCCGCGCTGTCTTTGTGGAAGAAGGCCAGCCTGATCTCGGCGGTCATGGCCAGCGCGTTCGAGACCCCCGAGCTCAGCGAAGAAGATCTGCGCAAACTGCGCCAAAAAGACGTGCTTAGCGAGCTGATGGAGCAGCTCGGCCAAGCGCTTCCGGAGCTGAAGCGGGCGCTCATCGACGAGCGCGATCAATACCTGGCCGCCAAGATCGGAGCCACCGAAGGCAACACCGTGGTGGCGGTGGTGGGCGCCGGCCACGTCGCCGGCATGGTCGAGGTCCTCAAAAACCGCCAGCCGGTGGATCTGCAGGCCCTGGACACCATCCCGCCGGTCTCGGGCCTGTGGCGAACCCTGGGATGGTCGGTCGCCGCCGTCATCCTCGGCTCGCTCGCCTACATTGGCATGACGCGCGGCCCCCAGGCCGCCGGCGACAGCGCCCTCTACTGGTTTCTCGCCAACGCCATCCCCTGCGCTGTCGGCGGCATCGTCGCCCTGGCCCACCCGCTGACCATCCTGGCCGGCTTCATGGCCGCCCCCTTCACCAGCCTGACGCCCGTCATCGGCGCCGGCTACGTCACAGCCGCCGTGCAGGTCTACCTGGCGCCACCGCGCGTGCACGAATTCCAAAGCGTGGGCGAAGACATCGCCGAAGCCCGCACCTGGTGGCGAAGTCGCCTGCTGCGGGTCTTCCTGGTGTTCCTGCTCACCAGCCTCGGCAGCTTCGTGGGTACCTGGGTCGGCGGCGTGGAAGTGGTCTCGAATCTTTTCCCCTCGTGACGGCAGCCATGACGACACCGGAACTCAACTGGCTGTTTGCATCCGCTCTATTCTCTCTCTGCATCGGCTGCGGCGCGGCGACGACCGGCACCACGGGCGCGCTCAAACCCACCCACTTCGACGCCCCCGGCGCCGCCAGCACCCTCTACGAAAGCCAGCCGCCGGCGGGCACGGCGGTCGGCGGCCCCCACGCCGAGCGCCTGGGCGCCGGCATCGGCCAGCGCAAGGGCCTGAGCGCCGACCCACGCCTGCGTGAACTCGCCGGCTGGGCCCTTTCAAAGCTCGACGACCAGGGCGCGCCGCCCCCCCATCCCGTCATCGACCTCTGGGCCCACCACCTGGGCCTGCCCGAACCCGCCCCGCACCTCATCGTGTTGGGTCAGAGCGACCCCTCCACCCTCGCAGAACGCGTCGACCAGGAGTTGACGCGCGCCCTTGCAAACCACCGCTACACCCACTACGGCGCCGCCAGTGGCGACATCGACGGCACCGTGTTGGTCGTCATCGCCCTATCCTGGCGTTGGGCCGACATCGAAGCCGTACCGCGACGCATCGAAAAGGGTGCCGAGCTCAAGCTCAGCGGCGAGCTCGACCCCGAACTGTCGGCACCGGAGCTGGTCGTCACCTTCCCCGACGGCAGCGACCTGCGCGGCCCGCGCCAAAAGGGGCGACGCTTCGAGGTACGCGTTCCCACCGACCAGCAGGGCGAATACCGGGTCGAGCTTTTGGCCCACTCCAAGCTCGGAAGCACCGTCGTGGCCAACTTCCCCGTCTTCGTCGGCGTCGAGCCCACCACCTCCATCACCGTCGAGGGATCCGCGGCCGAGGGCGGTCTAACCCCGGAGCAACTCGCCGCGCGCCTGCTCGAGCTGACCAATAAGGAACGCAAACGTGCGGGCCTGCACCCCCTGGAACTGCACCAAGGACTCTCCAAAGTCGCCCTCGGCCACAGCCAGGACATGCACGCCCACGGCTTCGTCGGCCACACCTCCCCCACCACCGGCAGCGCCGCCCAGCGCGTCGAGCGTGCCGGCCTCCGCACCCCCGTCGTGCTCGAAAACATCGGTCGCGGCTACAGCACCGCCGAGGTCCACGGCGGCCTCATGGACAGCCCCGGCCACCGCGCCAACATCTTGAACCCGCGCGTAAGCCACGTGGGCATCGGCTCGGTCATCACCACCGAAGACGAGCGCAGCGTCTACCTGGTCACGTTGGTCTACTCCCAATTCGCCAAGATCATCGACACCGGCAACGCCCCGGCTGAGTTGCTCTCGCGCATCAACGCCGAACGCGAGCGCCGCGGAGCGCCCCCGCTGGAGCTCGACGAAACCCTCTCCGCGCACTGCCAGCAAGCCGCCGAACGCTTCTTCTCGCGACAAGCGCCGGCGCGCGAACCGCTACTGCAACGGCTCAGCCAAGAGAGCGCCAAGGCAGGGCTGCCCTACCGGCGCCTGGGCGCCATGCTCACGGTAGTCGCCTCCCTCGAAGACGCCGCCGGCATCGACAGCCTGCTCGAACGCTCAATTGCGGGCCTGGGCCTCGGCATCGCCCAGGGCACCCGCAGCGACACCATGGAAGACGCCATCGCGGTGGTGGCGATCGTGGCGTACTGACGGCTTGCATGGCTGGGGAGTCGGGCGAGCTGCCGCAAGCCAGGGGCCCGAAAGCCCCGAATCCCCCCTCAACGACGAGGTTCGGGGCGCAGCGAGCATCGAAGCACCCCCTGTCGCAGCTTCCCGGGCCATCGGGAGCCCATCCGGGTTATGGTGCGCGGCGCGGCGGAGGCCGATGCACTCGGAAGCTTCGGAGCTACAACAGGCGCGGTGGAGGCGCCCCGGGCGCGCCGCGTGCGGCACCGGGCGCTGGCCCGCCAGCGCTTTGCTGCTGCTGCTGCTTTCGACCCGCGTTGCGGGGCAGCTACCGCAGCCAGCGCCGGGCGACGACGCGACGCCGGCGGTGCTGGTGCTGCTACCGGCCATCGAGCCGGCCGCCGTGCGCGGCCTGCGCGATGCCATGGAGGCCCAATTCTCGCTGCTCGATGTGAGCCTGCACTTCGAGCTCGATGCCAGCGGCGCCACCTCCCTGGGCGCACGCCTGGCGGAGGCCAAGGCCCTGAGCGACCAGATCGGCGGCGCCGCGGCGGTCTTTTGGATCGACCCCCAGACCGATGGGCGCTGGCTGATGCACCTGATGGATCCTCTCGAAGAGCGCATCGTTGTCCGCGCCATCGAGCTGGGCGAAGAGGCGATCGACGGTTCCGGAGCGCAGGCCGAGGCTGCGGCGGTGATGGCGCGCGTTTCAGCGCAGGCGCTGCTCAGCGGTCAGCCGCTGCCGGCTGAACTGGCTGTCGAACCCCCGGTCGAACCGGCGCCCGATCCCGCACCCCGAGCTCCGCCCCCTGAGCGCGCCCCGCCGGCCCCGGCCCTGCGGCTGTTCACGGGCTATTCCGGAATCGACTTTGCCGAAGAGGTGGGATTCCGCCACGGCCTGGGCCTGGGGCTAACCTATTTGGGGCTGAAGACGATGACTGTCAGCGTCGAGAGCGCCCTGCAGCCGACCATGGAGGTCGAGCACTTCTCCGACGATGGCACCAGCGCCGCACGGCTGGAGGTCTTCAGAGTTCCGCTGAGGCTGTACGCAGGCTACCGGCGGCCACTCGGCCCCGTGGAACTCGAGCTGCAGGGGGGAGGCCTGATCGAGATTCAGCGCAGCACCACCCATGTGGACACGCGGTTGCTGCGAAGCGAGCCTCCCGCCCAGGCCCGGGGCGGGCGCACCACGGTGGAAGCCGAGCCCCAGGCCACCCACTCCATGTGGGGCCTGTCGCTCCGGGTTCACGCCTACTACCCCTTGACCGCGGATCTGGGCGCCTTCGCGGGGCTGGGCCTGGATTTGATCCCGAACAATTTCCCCTACTACGCGGAAGAAGAGCTGGACGATGGCACCAGCGAGCTGGTCTGGATGCTCTCGGCCCACCGTTTGCGCCCCTTGCTGCAGCTGGGCCTGTGGCTCTACCCATGACGGGGACCTAACGCGGGGCTTTTGCCGCAACAAAATCCCGACCACAATCGGGGTGTCCCACACACTCCCCAAACCGGAGCAGTGCAGATCGCCTCTACCGAAATTCGGCCCGACACGGGCAGCAGCGAACTGGGCCTGATGCGCCGGGTAGCCGACGGAGATCCGCGCGCGCAGCGGGTCCTGGCTCACCGCCTCGCACCCCGTGTGCAGCGGGTTGCGCGGCGCCTGCTGGCCAACCGGGCTGATGCCGAAGACGCAGCCCAGGTCTCCCTGATGGAGATCCTGCGTTCGGCCGGGTCCTTCCGGGAAGAGGCCAGCATCGAGCGCTGGGCCGATCGCATCGCGGTGCGCACCTCGCTGCGCCTGGCGCGCGACCAGCGGCGCCCGCCCTGGAGCTTCGGCTCTGCGATCGAAGCCGACGATCTAGGCGCTCCGGCGCCCGCGCCCCCCGACCCCGGCGACACGCCGCGGGCACTGATGGAATACCTGGCGGAGCTTCCGGCGGCCCGCCGTGAGGTCCTCGTCATGAAACACGCCCTCGGCTACACGACCGAGGAAATCGCGGAAATGACGGGAAAGCCGGTGGGTACGGTGAAAGACAGGTTGGTTGCGGCTCGTAAGCAAGTGCGCAAGCTGATCCAGCGGGAACTGCGGCTGGGCGCACGCAAAGGGGATCGAGATGTGGGATAGCGAAGACAGGGAGTACCGGCGCTTCGCGGAGCTGATGGACCGCGAGGCCCTGGGCGAAGCGCTCAGCGCCGAGGAACGCGCATTCTGCGAGCGCGTGGCCGAGCGCGATGGGCGCGCCCGGCGCGAGGTGGAGCTGCTCTCGGCCCTGGCCGAGCTCGACGCAGCTCCCGACGCACAGTCGCGCCAGCTGGTGGACGCCACGCTGGCGCGATTGCAAGGCGGCCTTCAGGGCGAGCAGCGCATCGAAGCGCCGGACGACAGAGGGCCCCATGCGGGCCGCGGAATCGACAGGCCTGGCACGCGCCAGCAGCGCGCGCTTTGGCTCCTGGCGGCGACGGGTCTGAGCGCGGCAGCCGTAATGCTGCTGCTGCTCGTACACTCGGGCACCACCACAAGCACCCCAGAGCCCCAGGCGCAGCGGCCCAGCGCGCCGGCGACGGCCACCGCCGTCGGCCCGAAGGCGACCCGGACCGGCGCTCCAGTCGTGCCCCCGAGCACGCGCATGGAGCTGGTCTACGCCTCCGGCGAAGTGCGGGTCGATGGGGCAGCGGTGGTCCAGGACAGCTCACTGCTACGCGAGGGCAGCGAGATCGAAGTCGGCCAGGGCGGCGCCTGCATCGCCATGGACCCGCAGATCGACATCTGCCTCGGCGCCGACTCGAAGCTGAAGCTCAGCGACGTGCACTCGGCCGCGCGGCGCCTGGACCTGCAACGTGGGCGCGCTGCAGTGCAGCTGGAAACGCAGCCTACGGGCATGGAGTTGTCGGTGGTCGCCGACGGCATCATCAGCACCGCGGTGGGCACCGCCTTTAGCGTCGTACGCGACCCCGAACAGGGCATCGCCACCACCGTCTTACACGGCAAGGTGCGCGTGGGACGCGTCGATGGCGCGCCCCAGAACGCGCGCATGGTCCGGGCCCACCAGCGGGCCCAGGTGCGCGGCAGCGAAACCGAAGTGGCGGCCGTCAGCCGCAGCGATGAAGCACCCCAGTGGGCCCTGCTGCGACCGGCAACGCTGTGGAGCGAGCGCGTGTCGGCCACCCTCGAGCTCAAGGGTCTGCCACCCCAGACGCGCATCTATTTGGATGAGCGCCTGGTGGGAGAAGCGCCCCTTTCAACCCTGATCCCCGCCGGCGAACATCGCCTCGAAGCCCGGCATGGGACCGAACGCCTGGCCGTGCGCCCCTTCCGGGCCGAGGCTGGCGAGCGGGTGGTACTCGACCTCTCCACCGACCTGGCAGCCCTTGGACAGCGCCAGCGCCACGCGCAGCGCCCTGCCGCCGGCGTGGCAGTCGAGCGAGCGACGAGCCAAAACGCCGTAGCCAGCCCCGCCGCAATGCTCACCGAGGCCCGCCAGCTGATGCGCAAGCAGCGCTTCGCCGAAGCTGCGGCCCGCTACCAGGCGCTCTACGAAGCCCATCCCCAAAGCCCCGAAGCGCGCACCGTGCTGGTCCCGCTGGCCCAGCTCCAGCTCGACCGCCTGGGACGCCCCAATGTCGCCCTGGGCAACCTGGAGCGCTACTTGGCCAGCGGGCGCGGTGCGCTGGCCGAAGAGGCCCGTCATACGCGCATCCGCGCCTTGCACCAGGCCGGGCGCGCGGCCCAGGAACGGGCGGCCATCGAAGAGTTCCTGCGCCTGCACCCCAAGAGCTTCCACGCCCGCGCCCACGCGCAGCGGCTGACCGAGATCGACGCGCGCTGATCGCGCCGTAGCGGACGCGAGCGGTGTCTGGCGCAGGAAAGCCAGCCGTTGCACAGTTGACAGCAATGCCCGTCGCGACACGCAGCTGGGTCTCGCTTTCGATCTGCGCCTTCGCGCTTTGGGGCTGCGACAGTGAGGCCCAGAAGGTCGCGGTCTTCAAACGGCTTGCAGAAGCGGAAATGAACGCCGTCAAGCAGCAGCCCGTGATCAGCGACGGCGCCGTAGCCATGGACGGGGGCGTCGATGCCGGCCCGTCCGACACGGCGCCGGGCGCCGACGCCGCGGCCACCGACGCGGCGGCGTCGGACGTGGCAGCAATCGATCTCTGCCCGGAAATCGACTTCTACAACCAAGCCGAACTGGCCGTCATCGATGAATGCACCTTGAGCGGCCCCGAAGCCACCAATGTGATCGCGTTCCTGATCCAGCAAAGCGTCTCGACGTTCTTGCCCGCTCCCGACGACGAAGACGCCGGCTCCACCGGGGAGACCCGCGTCGCCGACGCCTGCGACGTTGCGATGACGCAGGTGGTATGGCTCGACGCCACCCGGGTGCAGCTCTGCCGAGCGCTATGCGATTTCGCCAAGGAATACGTCAAGACGCGCAAGGCGGCCTGCGACCCATAGCCACGGCGCACGGGGCGGCCATGTAGACCACGGTCGCCCGCTGCCGCCGGGCGCCTAAAGCGTACAGGCCCTTGGCGTACTGCAGATGAAGGCGTCGCAGAAGCGGCTGTAGCACTCGCTGTCCGCGTCGCAGCTCTCGCCGTTGTCCTTTAGGCGGTAGCAGATGTCCGCGACGCAGGTGTGTCCCGGGGCGCATTGGACCGTGCGGGCGAGGCAGCCCTCGGCATCGACCGGGAGATCGGTGCACAGACCGTCCTCCCCGCCCGTGCTGGCGTCGCAGTACTGGTGTGCCGGACACATGTCGGGGCTGGCGCGGCGGCAGCCGCCCCCCTCTGCCGCCGCTTCGGCGCAGGTTCCGGTGTCGGCGGAGTCGCTGCGGCAGTAGAGGCCGGGCTGGCATAGATCGCTGCCCGGTGTGCAGGCATCGTCGAGCGCGCCCGCATACACCACGGCATTGCTCTCACAGATGCCCGCCTGGCAGACCAGCCCGGGGCTGCAGGCCGGCATGATGTCGCCACAGTCGTCGCCGAGCTCACCGAGCGGCTGGCAGCTGCCGTCGAAGCAGACCAGGCCATCTTCGCACTCGGCGTTGTCATTGTTGTTGCAGGTGTCGTCCTGGGCCCGGAGCGCGCTGCAGGTGCCCGGGCAGGTCGCGGCGGTGCCCTTGTCGCAGAAGGCGTCGCCGCTGCAGTCGTGGTGGGCGGTGCAGTCGGCGCCAAGGTCGGCCAGACCGAGCAGGGTCAGCTCGCAGCTGACCGGCTCCCGGGCCGCCACCGCATCGCAGCCCAGGGCGCGGATGTCGGCCAGGCAGTCATCGACGTCGGCGGCTGAAAAAGAAGCCAGACCCGCAGCCACCGAATTGCCAGCGCGACCGAACTCCCCATTTTCGAGGCGGCTTTGGCGCAGCCCTCGGCAGTCGTTGCCGCTGAACGTGCGCAACAGCAGCTCCTGGCCCATGCAGTCCTCAAGGGCTGCGCAGTAGGCGTCGGCGAACAGGCGCGGCAGATCTTCGACCGTGGGTGCGCTGTCGCCGGGGTCGGGATCCGCACCGGCATCGTCGTCCGCCATCGCGTTCGGCTCGCCACCGCCATCGACCGCCGCATCCGGCCCGGGCGCGGCCCCGTCGCCGGCCGTGCCGCCATCGCGATCGAAGAAGCTGCCGTCGAAGTCGTGGTCTACCTCACCCACGGTGCAGCCCAGCAGCGAGCCGAAAATCGAGAGGACCGCGAACTGTCGCAAGCCGTGCAAATTCCGCCGAATCATTGCAACCTCCGAGCGCCGACGCCGGCGCACCCCAGTGGGGACGTGGCGAGGCGGGCCCTGATTCAGCCCGCCGCCCCCTGCGCCCTCGCGCGGGGAAAGGCGGATCATAGCCGTGAGTCCCCGCCGCGGCCAGAAATGGCCCGATTCCGGGCGGCGGCAGGGAGCCAGAGCATGGGAGAAGAAGGCCTATATCGAGACGATCCCCCGCGCGCGCCGGCAAGCCCGGGGAGCCCGGCCCGACGCGGCGGGCACTGGGCCCTGCTGGGACTGCTGTTGGCCGCGGCCGCCTGCGGCGCCCCCACGCCCGCGGTGGAAAACAGCCCCGGAGCCGCGCGCAGTGCCGGTGCGGCCAGCGACGCCCCGCCAACCCCGGCGACGCCGGCGCGGCGGCTTCCGAACCACGACCCGGCCAACGAGCCCGGCGTCGCCGTCGGCATCCACGGCGCCGTCAGCAGCGCCGAGGGCCATGCCAGCCGCATCGGACTCGACGTGCTCAAGCGCGGCGGCAACGCCGTCGACGCCGCCGTCGCCGTCGGGCTGGCCCTGGCGGTCACCCACCCCACGGCCGGCAACCTGGGCGGCGGAGGCTTCATGATCCTGCGCACGGCCAAGGGCGAACGCGTCGCCATCGACTACCGCGAAACAGCGCCGCTCGCAGCCCACGCCGACATGTACTTGAAGTCCGACGGCGAGGTCGGCAACGACAGCGTGCTGGGACCGCGGGCTGCGGGCATCCCAGGCACCGTGGCGGGCCTGGGCCTGGCCCACGCACGCCATGGCAGCCTGCCCTGGTCGGAGCTGGTGGCGCCGGCTCTGGCCCTGGCCCGCGATGGCCACACCATCGACGCCCGCCACGCCGAAAGCATGGCGCGGGCCGTCAAACGCATGCGCGATGCCGGCTTCGAGGCGACCGCAAAACTCTTCGAGGTCGAGGGCAAGGCGCTGGCCGAGGGCGCCCTGTGGAAGCAGCCGGAGCTGGCGCAAACGCTGGGTGAAATCGCCAGCGGTGGCGCCGAGGCATTCTACCAGGGCCCGCTGGCTGAACGCATCGTCAAGGGCGTCGAGCAGCTGGGCGGCATCTTCAGCCTCGAAGACCTCGCGCGCTACCGCGCCGTGATCCGCGAGCCCATCGTATTCGACTACCGCGGCTACACCATCATCAGCATGCCCCCGCCGTCCGCCGGCGGCGTCGTGCTGCGTCAGATCCTGGCTGCCAGTGAACTGCTGAAGATCGAGAGCCACCCCTGGCGCAGCGCCGCCGCCCACCACCTGTACGTCGAAGCCTCGCGCCGGGCCTACGCCGACCGCAACTACCTGCTGGGCGACCCCGACTTCGCCGACGTGCCCACCGCTGCGCTCACCGACCTGGACTACATCAAGAAGCGCATGGCCAATATCGACGCCACCCGCGCCACGCCCTCGAGCGAGATCGACGGCGGCAACCCGCTGGCGGGCGAGTCCCACGAGACCACGCACTACTCCGTGGTCGACGAAGCTGGCAACGCCGTCAGCAACACCTACACCCTCAACACCGGCTTCGGCGCCAAGGTCGCGATCCCGGGCACCGGCATCCTTCTCAACAACGAGATGGACGACTTCGCCGCCAAGCCCGGCTCGCCCAACACCTATGGTCTGATCCAGGGCAAACAAAATCGCATCGAGCCGGGCAAGCGCATGCTCAGCAGCATGACGCCCACGATCATCGAGCACGGCGGCGAGCTACGCGCCGTGCTCGGCACGCCCGGGGGGCCGACCATCAGCACCACCGTGGTGCAGATCGCGCGCGCTCTGATCGATTACGGAAAGCCCCTGCACGAAGCGGTGGCCGCGGCGCGCATTCACCATCAGTGGATGCCCGACCGGGTGCTGGTCGAGCCCGGCGCCGAGGCCGAGTTGCGCAGCGGCCTCGAAGCCCTCGGCCACCAGGTGGCCGAAAGCCGCTGGGGCAGCATCGGCCACGCCAACTGCATCGAAGTCGACCCCGACACGCGCGGTTTTCGGGCGGTGGCGGACGTGGCGCGCAAGGGCGGCGAGGCGCTGGCGTATTGAGGGCGAGGTCGTTCGGCCAGCGTGGCCGGCCAGGGTCTCGATCTCGGCACCGACCACCGCTCCGCCCTGCAGCTGGGCTGCCGCGACCCACCTTCTGCGTTTGTAGCGGCAGGCCTGGTAGGCACCGAGCTGTCGGCCGGGCTTGGCGCTGCGCGGCACGGCGCTGCCGACCAAGGAACTGTGAGCGGACCTCGCCGACGCTCAGTTACCAGAGGTTCCCGCTGCACCGCCGCCCAACGCGGCAAAGAGGCAGGTGACCGCCGCTTCACCCTCGGCGTTACACCCCCCCGCTTTGAGCGTCGGCTCGCCAAACTCATCGCATTCGAAGTCCGACGCTGGCCGTCCGGCTGTGCATTGAAGCAGGCTCTGGACCTCGCTTTCACAGCCCTGCACGCCCATTGCGTCAGACTCACAGCTGGACGCGCAATTGCTGTCGTTCGCGCACGCGAGCGGCGCCGCGGTCTGGCAGACTGTTGCACATAACTCGGCGGTCGATGCGCCGCCTCCGCCGCCGCTCCCACCATCATCGCCGCATGCGCTCAGCGCCAATGCCAAGCCGGCCAAAGCCGGCCAAGCCGACGATCCAAGATCCTCCGCCAAATCGTTCAAACATGCGCGTCCTCCCCACTGCCAAGATGGTCCGCTACCGTCACGGACGCGCTGTTGACGGTTGGTCAAATCGGTCGATTCATGGCACCGAGAGAAAATACCGGGCAGCTGCGCGGGCTGAGCAGGCCTCCAGATACGGCAACGACGACGCGTTCAGGCCACCCGACGGCAGCGGAAGTGGTCCACCGCCTCCGCGATCCCAGAACTGCGTGTCGGTGGTCAGCCCATGGCTCAGGACCAGCGGCAACGCGTCCACAAGCCGCGGACCTTCAATGCGGTAGACGATGGGGCTGCCGTCGGCGAGCGACAGCTCAGCTTCTTCCCGCCTGGCCCAAGACCCGCCGCCATTCACTGCGCGCCGAGGACCCAGGCCACCGCCGCCAGGCCCGCCAGGGCCGCGGCGACCAGCAGCAGCCAACTGCGGGACTTGCCCGGCTCGGGCTCCACGGAGGGCGGCGGCTCATGCGCATCCGGCTCGGGGCTGGAGCGCCGCTGCACGCGCGAGGGCGGCTCGGAGGTGAGGGTGACCGGCTCGACGTCTGTGAAGGGGATATTTTCGGTGTGGAGGGCCGCCTCGGCGGCGCGCTCGCGGGCGCGTCGCAAGGCCACGATTTCCTCGGAGAAATTCTCGGTCAAAAAGGACCCAAACTTCAACTGGGAGGCCATTTGACTGGTAGCCAAGGCGTACTCCTCGAGGTCCTCGAGCATCTCGGCGGCCGATTGGTAGCGCGCTGCCGGATCGACGGCCAGCGCGCGATCGAGGATGGCCTGGACCCGCGGCTGCTCGGGCAGGCGCCGGGAGGGTAGCGGCGGCACTTCACCACGCCGCGCCATCTCCAACATTTCTTCTTCGCTGCCCTTGTACAGCCGTCGGCCTGCGCACAGCTCCCACAGCAAGATGCCGGCGGCGAAGATGTCGGAGCGCAGGTCGACGTGTTCGCCGCGGGCGTGCTCGGGTGCCATGTAAGCGCTTTTGCCAGCCACGCGCGCCTGGGTGACGCGGCTGTCGTCGACCTCGTAGCCAGCCCGCTGCGGGCCCGGGCGGCGTTCGAGGTCCATGTCCAGGGCCCGGGCGATGCCGAAGTCGCAGAGGTTGATCTCGCCCTCGAAGGAGACCAGCACATTCGAAGGCGAAACGTCGCGGTGGACGACGCCCATGGGCGCGCCGTGCTCGTCCTTGGCGCGGTGGGCGTAGTGCAGGGCCGCGAGCGTTTCGCGGATGATGAAGATCGCGAACTGGACCGGCAGCGGCAGCCGGCGCCGCGACAGCTGCCTCAGCAGCTGGTTGAGGTCGTAGCCCTCCACGTACTCCATGGCGATAAAGAGGCGCCCGGACTCGCGGCCGAGGTCGACGACGTGCACCACGTTGCGGTGGTTGAGCTGGGCGGCGAGCTTGGCCTCGCGCACCAACATGCGCACGAAGCCCGGATCGCTCGACAGCTCCGCCAGCACCTCTTTGATCACCACCCGTCGCGAGCCGCCCAGCTCGTCGCGGATGCGCGCCAGGTAGATCTCGGCCATGCCACCGCGACCGATGCGATCGAAGAGCAAGTAATTGCCAAAGGCGCGCGGCAGCTCGAGCGCTCCCTGGCTGGCTTGCTTTGGCTGGCTCGTCATGTCTCGGAGGGGTCCGCGCTGGTGGGTCGCGGCGGCCGACGGGACCCGACACGCGTCCCGATGGCTAGTGTGCGTTTTTTACTCGGCGGCGTCGAGCGTGCGGTCGGCGCGTTCGATCAGCAAACGCTGCCCCTGCCCCCTGACCCTGAGCAGGTCACCGCGAGCGGCCTCCCCCGACAGAATCGCCCGGGCGAGCCCCGACTCGAGCAGCCTGCCCACGGTGCGCCGCATGGGGCGAGCCCCCAGCTGATGGTCGTAGCCGCCAGCGTCGAGCAGGCTGTCGATGGTACTGGGCTCCACGTCCAGCTCGATGCCGTGCTGGCGTTCCAGCTGCACAACACAGCGGGCGACCATGGCCTCTGCGATTTCTGCGACTTCTTGGCGGCTGAGGGGATGAAAGCAGAGGGGCTCGTCGATGCGATTGAAGAGCTCGGGCGGCAGCGCTTGACGGGCGGCTTGCAGCACCGCCTCCCGGCGCTGGGCCCGCGACTCGCCTTCCTGCACCTCACCGCCCCCGCCGAAGCCGATGGGGGCCCGGCGCGGGGCGTCGCTGTGGCCGGCGCCCAGGTTCGAGGTCATCACGATCACGGTGTTGCGAAAATCCACGGTGCGGCCGCGGCCGTCGGTGAGGCGCCCCTCGTCCAGCAGCGGCAACAGCGACAGCAGCACCTCGCGGTGGGCCTTTTCGACCTCGTCGAGCAGCAGCAGCTGGTAGGGCCGGCCGCGCACGGCCTCGGTCAGCTGGCCGCCGCTGTCGTGGCCCAAGTAGCCCGGTGGCGCCCCGATCAGGCGCGCCACGGCATGGGCCTCCGACAGTTCGCTCATGTCGATGCGGGTGGGTTCGGCGCCCGGAAAGAGCAGCTCGGAGATGGCCTTGGCCAGCTCGGTCTTGCCGACGCCGGTGGGCCCGAGGAAGAGAAAGGTGCCCAGGGGACGCTCGCCCCGAAAGCCCGCAGCGCCCTTGCGCAGGGTCTCGCAGACCGCGGCGATGGCCTCGTCTTGGCCGACGATGCGCTCGTGCAGGTGGGACTCCAGGGCCAAAAGGGCCTCGCCGTCGCGCATCAGCAGGCGGTCGCAGGGGATGGCGGCGCGCTCGGAGACGACCTCGGCCACCGCGGCCAGGTCCACCCGACGCCCGCCGCGGCGGCGGCTGCGCGCGGCTGCCTGGTCGAGCAGACCGATGGCCTTGTCCGGTAGCTGTTGCTCGGGCAGGTAGCGCACCGACATCGCGATGGCCGCCTCGATGGCCGCCGCTTCGATGGGCAGGCCATGGTGCAATTCATAGGTGGGCGCCACCGCGCGCAGGATCTCGAGGCAGGCCTCGGGGTCGGGGGCCTCCACGTCGATGCGGCTGAAACGCCGGGCCAGGGCCGGGTCGCGCTCGAAGCTCGTCCGGTACTCGGCGTCGGTGGTGGCGCCGATGCAGGGCAGCTGGCCGCGGGCCAGGGCAGCTTTCAGACCGGTGGCGATGCTGTCGGGGCCGTCATCATCGCCCACCAGGCTGTGGATCTCGTCGATGAAGAGCACCACCGAGCCGGCCGCGTCGGCGACCTCGGCGATCACGGCGGCCAGGCGCTCGGAGAGCGCGCCGCGCACGCCGGTGCCCGAGACCAGCGCCGCAGGCGGCAACTCGATCAGCAGCGGGCTCGGACGCGGGCCCTGGGGTTCGAGGAGCAACTGACTGGCCAGGCCCTCGATGAGCGCGGTCTTGCCCACGCCGGGGGGGCCGACCAGGATGGGGTTGTTGCTGCGCCGGCGGGCGAGCACGTCCAGCAGCTGCTCGATCTCGCGCTGCCGGCCGTAGACACGATCGAGCTGTCCCGCGGCGGCGGCGGCGCTGAGATTGCGCCCCAGGCTGGTCAAGAGCGGGAAGCGCGCCGGGTCGAGTTCGAGTCCGTCGATGCCGGCGGGCGTGCCCAGGGCGGCGGCGGGCGTGGGTCCCGCGGGCGCGTCATCTGCTGCCAGCTCCGCGCCTTCGCACCCGGCGCGCAGAACTTCGGCCTCGACCGGCTCCACCACCCCGCGCGGGCGCACGCGCAGTTTGCGGGCACGGGCCTCGGTCTGGGCCGCCAGACGCGCCGACTGCTGCGCCAGGCGCTCGTCGGCACGCAAGCGGTCGCCGCGACCGGCCCCGCGGGCGTCGACATCGGCGTCGAAGTGCTGCCGCGACTCGCCCGAAAGCACCGACTCGAGGCTGGCCCGCAATTGGGCGGGCGATAGCCCCAGGCGCTCGAGGCTGCGATAGGCGGCGGTGCGCGGCTCGCGGCTCAAACACAGAAGCAATGCCAGCCCCGCCTTCATGTCCCCCCAGGTCGGATCCGAAAGCAGCCGACTGGCCCGCTCGGCGACCAGGCGCAGGGTGGGCTCGGGCTCGGGGTCGTGGCCGGTGAAGCCGCCGACCAGGGCCGCCTCATCCACGCCCCAGGAGGCGAGCACGGGGCCGGCGCTGGCCTCCCGCGCCAGGGCCAGCAGCAGATGCTGGGTGGTGGGCGCGTGGCCCCGTTTGCGCGCAGCGAGTTCGGCCCGGGACAAGAGGCCCACGACTCCGCTCGCAACTGCGGGCCATCGGTCGTCGCTCACGTACGCTCCAATCCGGGCTCGGGGCCCATGGCCGGGGCGACCGTGCCCCAGGGCGGACGCCTGGGGACCGCCAGCTTCGGAATATCAATGCCTGAGCGGGCGCACCAAGTTTTTGAAGTTGGCGCCGCGGGGATGACCGTGCGTCGGTTCGCAGCTACAACAGCCCCGTGCACGCCCATGACTTGGTGACGGCCGCGGCCGAAGGACGCGTACCGCTGGTGGTGATCGTGGTTGGCGACGAGCGTTTCTTCATCGACCGCGCCGTCGCCGCCGTGCGCCGGGCCGTGGTCGACGAGGCCACCGCCGGCTTCAATGAAGAGATCTTTCAGGGGGCCAAGAGCCTCAGCGCCGGCTCCGTGATCGATGCGGCCCGCACGCTGCCGATGCTGGCCCGACAGCGCTTCGTGCTGGTGCGCGGTATCGACGCCATGCACAGCGATGAGCTCGCCCGGCTGCTTCCCTACCTGGAGGATCCGGCACCCAGCGCCTGCCTGGTCCTAACCGCAAGCAAACTCGACGGACGCTCGCGTTTCGCCCAGCGCGCCAAAAAGCTCGGCTACCTGGCCGATGCGGCGCCGCTCAAGCCCAGGGAACTGCGCACGTTCCTGGCGCGGGAGGCCGAGCGACGCCGCGTGCGCCTCTCGCCCGACGCCGCCGCAGCCCTGGCCGACGCCATCGGCACCGACCTGCCGGCCCTGGACGACGCCCTGGAGCGACTCTCGCTCTACGTGGGCGGCAGCGCCACGATCGACCTGGCCGCGGTCGAAGCCTGCGTCGTGAAGGTGCGCATCGAGACCGTCTGGTCGCTGGTGGACGCGGTAGGCGCCGGCGACCGCAAAACCGCGCTCAAAGCGGTGGCCTCGCTGCTTTCCGATCGCGAACCACCGCTTCGAATCCTGTCGTTGCTCGCCCGCCAACTGCGCATGATCGGACGCGCCCACAGCGCTCTTGCCCGGGGCGCGAGCCCCACCGAGGCGGCCAGTGTGGCCGGCGCGCCTCCCTTCAAAGCCCGTGAGTTAAGTGCATCGGCGCGGCGCTTTCGGCCCGCGCGACTGCGCCGCGCCTTCGCCATCATCGCCAGCACCGATCTGGCCCTCAAGGGTAGCCAGCGGCCGCCGGAACGCGTGCTGGAAAGCGCGATCCTCGAACTGACTGCATAACGGCCGCTTGACGACCCTCGGCACAACCCATAAGAGCCGGGTGTGGTTCTTTTAAGAGAGGTGTGGGTAGTGATGGTTCGCGCTTATTCGACTCATAGTGTGGCGCCGTGGGCGTCGAAGCTCCTGGCCGCCGGCCTCATCCTGGGCCTCTCGGTCGCCGGCTGCAGCAGCAGCAGCGACAGCGCCGGATTGAAAGACGCCGGTCCCGACGGGGGTTCGGGCAATGACGACAAGACCGGCGGCGACGGCGATGGCGGCCTGCAGGGCGACGCCACCATGACCGGCCAGCCCGGCAGCGACGGATCGGCCGCCGATGCCTGCGCCAGCGTGAGCAACCCGTGCTTCTTCGCGGGCATCAGCTGCAACGGCACCGACCTTGTCACCTGCGCCGCCGATGATAACGGCTGCATGGTTCAGACCAGCGAGAGCTGTGAGACCGCCGACACCAACGTCTGCGATTCCGGTGCGAGCGGCGGTCCGGCCTGCGCCTACGACCCCTGCGCCGGGCTCGAAAACGCCTGCGACACCGCCGGCCTCAGCTGCGACGGCATTGACCTCGTCGACTGCGCCGAAAACAGCGACGGCTGTCTGGTGGCCGAGACCACCGACTGCACCACCGTCGGCGACAACAACTCCTGCGACCCCGAGGCCAGTGGCGGTCCGGCCTGCGTCTACGACGAGTGCAAGACCGACGCCGGCGAGGCCAAGGAAAGCGTCTGCGTGCTCGACGCGACCACCTGCCAGGCCGACATCCTGGTCACCTGCAGCGACGACGCCGCCGGTTGCCCCATCGCAACGCGCGTCGACTGCACCATGGAGACCGACAAAAACAGCTGCGACGACAGCAGCACCCCCCAGTGCGTCTTCGATCCCTGCAAGGGCGTCACCGAATGCCTGACGGCCGGCACCACCTGCCGCGGCACCGATCTGGTGGTCTGCGCGGCCAACGGCGATGGCTGCCTGGTCGAGACCATCACCGACTGCACCGAGGGCGGCAGCGTGGCGGTGACCTGCGACGACAGCGGCGACCCGGTGTGCAGCGCCTGCAGCGATGACGCGGCCTGTACTGGCGCTGGCGAGGGTGACCGCAGCTGCGACGGCAACGTGCTCGAAACCTGCACCGATCTGGATGGCGACATGTGCCTGGACCTACTGCGCGAGGACTGCGGCGACAACTTCACGTGCAACTCGGGCAACGGCTGCGTCTACAGCGGCAGCGACACCTGCGACGAAGCGCTGGCAGCCGGCAACGTGCTCAGCGGCTCCTTCACCACCGCCGCCTACGACACCTCGGCCGAAGGCGTGACCAACGATTACAGCAGCTTTGTCTGCCCCACCCTGCCGTCGGGCATCCCCTTCGGCGCCGGCGCCCCCGACCTGCTCTTCGCCGTCGACGTGCCGCCCCAGTCGGTGACCGTGGTCTCCTTCACCGGCGTCAGCGGCTTCACCGGCACCGGCCTGTGGATGCTGGCGCTGCCGGTATGCGCCGACGGCGACCTGAGCGCCGAGGAGCAGTGCACCGGTCTGAGCGCCGACAAGCTACGCATGGCCAACGAAAGTGACGAAACCGTGCGCTACTACATCGTGGTCGACGCCGACGGCGACACCAACGTGGGCAGCTTCGCGCTCGAGGTCGACACCCGCACGCTCGGCTGCGGCGACGGCAAGACCGACGGCAGCGAGGAATGCGACGACGGCAACATCTTCGAGGGCGACGGCTGCACCCCTTCCTGCACTCTCGAAGAGGGCTACGCCTGCACCGGCAACGACCCCTCGGTCTGCACGCGCCGACCGGAGGAAAACGTCTGCGGCAACATCCAATGCGACGCCCTGCCCAGCGGCGCCCCCGGCGGCACCGTGACCTGCTGCACGCCCGACGAACAGTGCGGCGTTTCGCTGCAGACCTACTACGGCGCCGGCTGCTTCCTGCGCGATCAGGAGGGGGTCGCCGACGACAGCTGTCCCCCAGCGGAGAGCACTAATTTCTTCCTGGCGACGCTGCAGGGCTGCTGCCGCCCCGACAACAAATGCGGCATCCAGAGCGCCACCGGCGCCGGCTGCATCGAGCGCAGCGAAGCCTGGCTCAACCACCAGGACAGCGACTACTACGGCTTCTATCCGGAGCCGTGGGAGTCCATCGACTGCACCTATCCCTAGGCTGCGCCAAGAGCAGCCCAGGTGTCTCGTGTCTCGTGGTCGCCCCTCGACCACGAGACACGAAAGCGCCGGCCGCCTGCACAGGCCATCAGCGCGCTCAGGCCCGCTCCAACACCAAGGTCGGCCACGTCTACGCGTCTACGCGACACGAGCCGCGAGACACGCAGGGCCGCGTTTCAGAGCGGCCCTGACTCAATCCTCAAGGTCATCGGCCAACGCCCGACGCGTGGCCGTCCCCAGCTCCACCCGCACTTCATAAAGCGGGTGGTCGACCTCCAGGCTCACCGCCAGCCCCGCATCGCGTAGGGCCGCGGCGCGGTCGCCGATCTCGAAGCTCAAATAGTTCACCGCCGGAATGCGGTCCATCTCTTCGCCGTGGTGGACCGCAAAGCGCGCAGTGAAACGCTCCTCGCCGATCACCAAGTGCACCCGCTCGCGCACGCCATGCAGCTGCTGCAGCATGCGCCGGCGCTCGACCTCATCGTCATATTCGATGAAGTGCGTCGCCGACAGCATCCGCCCTTCAGGGATCAACTCGTTGTAGGTCTCGAGTTCGTGGGCGATGCCCTTTTCGTCGCTGATGCGCTCGGTTCGCAGCATTTCCTGAACCTGCAGCAGGATCGTGTCGTGGTTTTCGAAGACCACCGACATGTGATCGCCCAGCTCCACGCGCCGCGGGCGCTTGGCCGCGATCATGCGGTTACGAAAGCGCTCGCGAATCGCTTCGTAGGCTCCCAGGTCCAGCAGCTCGGATCGCTGTACTTTGCGCATCGTTCCTTGTCCTTGATTTGTGAGGCTCAATCCTCGGCCACCGCCGCAGAAGCCGCGCTCACCTCCGGCAGACCGTAGGCGCGGTTGAGCAATTCGATCGGGTGGTAGGCCTCGGTGTGCAGCTCGGCGGCGATGCGCTGACCCGACAGCGGGCAGTCGGTGGCCACAGCGTCGAAAGGCTCCTCGCGCAGGCCCTGGACGAGCTTGCGCGCGTAGTGGCGACCGGCGGCGTAGTGCTGGGCTTTCATGCCCCAGGTGCCGTCCACGGCGGAACACTCCTCGACCATCTCCACCTCGGTCTCGGGCACCTTGGACAGCAGGATGCGTCCCGGGGCGCCGATCTTCTGGGCCCGGAGGTGACAGGCGCTGTGGTAGGCGATGCGCCCCAGGGGCTTTTCGAAGTCGCGCCGCAGGGTCTTGTCGCGCAACCTCAGGCGCAGAAATTCCATGAGATCGAAGCTGTGCGCGGCGACCTCTGCCGCCTCGCTGCTGCCGAGCAGATCGGCGTAGTCCTTTTTGAGCACATAGCCGCAGGTGGGCCCCGGCACCAGAATCGGCACCCCCCGCTCCACCAGGGGCAAGAGCACCTCCACGTTGGCCCGGGCCTTGGCCTTGGCCGCCTCCACGTCGCCGCCGTCCAGGTTGGGCATACCGCAGCAGGTCTGCCCCTCGGGAAAGTGCACCTTGAAGCCGTTGTGCTCGAGCACCTGGATCGCAGCAATGCCGGTCGAGGGCATGTTGAAGTTGGTGGTGCAGGTCGAAAACAACGCAACCTCACCCTTTTCGCCCGCGCCGTCGGCCGGCGTATGCCGCTCGAAGTAGCTACGCAGGGTGGTCGAGGCAAAGGGCGGTAGGTTGAAGTCGGCGCTGATGCCGGTCGCCGCCTGCTGGACCTTGCGCAGCAGCCGGTTTTTGCTGACGAAGTTCATCAGCGGCGCCATCGCACCACTGCCCATCGCACCCAGGCGCTGGGGCTCACCGAGCACCCGATCCTGCAGGCTCACGCCGTCGCGCCGGGCGAGTTGGGCCTTGTGGCGCAGCATCAGGCGCGGAAAGTCGAGCTTGAATTCATGCCCGTCGTCGGGCGTGTAAGGGCACTTGATGTAGCAGAGCTTGCACTGGAAACACTGCTGGTTGACCGCTTCGTAGTCCAGGGCGACGAAGGCCTCGATCTCGCCATGGCCTCCCTCTTCGTAGGCGTCGACACGCTTGAAGAGTTCCGGAAACGATGGGCAATAGCCCACGCACATGCGGCAGCCGTGGCAGATGGAAAAGACCCGCTGCAGCTCCCTGTGCAAGTCGTCGGCGTCGTAGTAGCGCGCGTCGTTGGGGTCGAAGCAGGGGTCTCGTTCAGGGCGCATGGTTCGTTACCTGGGCATCGGAGCCGAGGCGAGCCTACCCCGCCGTCGCAGCGACAGCATGCCGCAGCGTGCGAGGTAGGCCCCCTTCGATTGAACTTGGGGCGCGAGGCCGGGGGGCCCCAGCGCCCGCTTCGATCAGTCCAGCTCGTCGAGCGCCTTCTGGAAGCGCCCGGCGTGGGACTTTTCGGCCTTGGCCAGGGTCTCGAACCACTCGGCGATGTCGTCGAAGCCCTCGTCGCGCGCGGTCTTCGCCATCGAGGGGTACATGTCCGTGTACTCGTGGGTCTCACCGGCCACGGCGGCGGCCAGGTTCTTGTCGGTCGAGCCGATGGGCTTGCCGGTGGCGGGATCGCCGGTCTTCTTCAGGTAGTCCAGGTGGCCGTGGGCGTGTCCGGTCTCGCCGTCGGCGGTGTCGCGGAAGAGGCCAGCCACGTCGGGATAGCCCTCCACGTCGGCGATCTTCGAGAAGTACAGGTAACGACGGTTGGCCTGGGACTCACCGGCGAAGGCGTCCTTCAGGTTCTGCTCGGTCTTTGAGCCTTTGAGCTCTGCCATGGGTCTCTCTCCTTGATTGTCGCGTTCGGTGCCCGCCCCGGGGGGCGAGCCACTTCAACCGGACCATGCGTGAAGCCCCGGCGCAGCGGCGCGAGGATTCATGAATGCTCCGGCGATGCGGCCCCCGCGCACGGAGCGCAGAGGCCGCGGTACACCCTCTCGATATGTGCCACGCGGAAGCCGCGCAGCGCGCGCCCGGGCGCCCGGTCGGCGCCCTCCTGGCACGGAACGTCCACCATGGCGCCGCAGCGGTCGCAGACGGCATGATCGTGGTGGCTTACATTGGGATCGAAGCGCGTGACGGCGCCCAGGTGGATGGAACGGCACTGACCAACCTCGATCAGCGCCGATAGCGTGTTGTAGACGGTGGCCACGCTCATGGTCGGAAAGCGCGGGGCCAGGCGCTCGTGGAGCTGCTGGGCGGTGGGATGGCTGCAATCGCCAGCGATGGCCTCCGCGATCGCCAAACGCTGCGGCGTGAGCTTCAGGCCCGCGTCCCGCAGTGCGCTCAGCAGCTGGCTGACCTCGTTTTGACTCATTCCTACCTTAGAACGATTATTAGTTACGTTCGATGCTCGGTCAAGGGTCGCCAGCGGAAAAAGCCCCGTCCGCCTCCCACGGCGGCTGCCCTGTGTTCCGGGCCGGCAAGGATAGGCGACCTGGGCCCGCCCGGGCAACGACGGGCCTACTGCAACGGCAGCAGCTCGGCGTCGACCCTGTAGGTCAGCCCCGGGATCGTCGCGCCGGGCGTGGTCGAACAGCTGATGGGTCCGCCTTCGAGCGAGTCGACCGTGGCATTGCAGTCGTAGAGTTCCAGAACTCCGGACGCCTGGTCATCGTCCCAGACCCCAAAGTTCAGCAGGTCGCCCACCTGCAAATCGAGCGGAAAGACCTGTTCTGCGAAGCTCGGCGTCAAGCTGCGAGCCGCGGTTTCGGTGCGCGCGAGCATGACTTCGGATCCGTCGACGAGGCGGCTGACCACAATGAAGACGTCAGGCGAGCAGGGGCAGGGACCGGTGACGTAGGACTGCGAGGAGATGTCGCCGCACTTTGTGTCGTTGCACATTCCGAGCACATTTTTATCGGGCACAGTGGCCCTGAGGATGCGCAGGGCGACCACCGGCGGGGTCGACTGGGCGTCGGTGATGGTGGCGTCGGCGACGGGCGGCGCGGCGTCCGCCATGGCGGCGTCCACGGGGTCGTCGCCCCCATCATCCATGGCCGCAGGTGGCGCCACCGAGGTACCTGGGCCGGCATCGACAACGGCAGGCGTGCCACCGCTGCCCGCATCCATCGCCGACAGAACCAGCCCCGCATCCGCGCAGAAGCTGTGGTGGTAGCAGTCGGGGTCCTGGCAACCGACCAGGCCGTCACCGTCCTCGTCCACTGTTTCGTTGCCGCAGGCTTCCGCGCTGAACTCCCCATCGATGGCCAGCAGGCCGGTGCAACCGCCGGCGGCCCCGACGCTCCAAGCAAGCGCCGACAGCACCACCAGCGGGACTCGTAACGGCTGGAGCGCCCGCCGCCCTGCACGTTCGCGCCTGGCTCCACTGCTGTGTTGAGTCCCGTCCATGGCCTACGGCTGCCAGCTCCCCACCCGAAGGAGGCATCCAACCAACGTTGCCCACATCCTCCCACAACCTGTGGCGAGGTGACCTCGCTGCGGGGTAGCTACATCAGGTTAGCGTGGTTCGCTGTAAAATGCTCGGGTGCCAGGGCGCTTTGCCCGCTTCGTCAACGGGATTTCGCGGCCGGCTGCAGCTGGGGTCGCAGCCGGGCCCCCACGGTTTCCAGGGTTCGAATCGCCGAGCGCAGGGCGCGGCGGTCGAGGTTTGAGTCGGTGCTGAGGGTGGCGCTGAGGCGCACTTCGCCGCTGTGGGCATTCCACTCGAACTTGCCCAGGAGCAGCTCCCAATTGAACTCCATCAGGCGCATGAGCAGCGCCGGGGTGGCCGGGTCGGTGGCCTGGGCCTGCACAAAGCGCTCGATGTAGATGTAGATGGTGTCGCTCCTGTCGCTGTAGACCAGGACCATCTCGGCGCCCTTCTCGGTCAGCCCCGAGCGGCCCCGGAAGCGACAGCGCAGGCTGTCGGGTGCGGCACTTTCGCAGCGCGGCTCCAGCGCCAGCGCCTCGAGCTCCTGCTCGATGGCGGCGGCGTAGCGCGGCCCCTGCTGGGCGCTGGCGGGCGCGCCGTTCACGCAGACCACGAGCATGACCAGCAGCGAAAGCCGCCGAGCCACGAGCCGAGCCACGAAGCGACATCCCGGGGCCCTGGAGGTCATCGGATCAGATCCAGATAGCCGTTGTCGACGTCGTCGCCGGTGGGCGGCGCGGGTTTCCAGCGGGCGAAGATCTGGCCGATGCACTTCTCGGGTTGAACCTGGCCGAAGGCGCGGCTGTCGAAGTGGATCTCGCTGCGGTTGTCACCCAGCAGGTACAGGCCCGTGTTGGTGGTATAGGGGCGCAGCCGAAACGTCTGGTCCTTTTCGATCACGTAGACGCTGGTGCGCCGCGCACCGAAGTCGGCCTCGACCCGCCGCATGTGGAACTGCTTTTTGCGCGTCACGTCGTAGAAGCGGAGCGTGCCCGCGCCCGTGGCAGCCACCGTGAGTTCGCCGAGAACGAGCCGGCCGTTGTCGTCGAGGCGCACCTCTTCGCCGGGCATGCCCACCACGCGACCAAAGACCAGCTGACCATCGCGGCTGGGGTGCTCGCAGACCATCACGTCCACGCGGTCGGCGGCGGCGCCGCGCCAGACCAACACCTCGTCGCCATAGACCAGGGTGGGGGCCATGCTGTTGTTGTCGATGGTCACCACGTCGATCACGGTCATCCGTGCGACGACGACGGCGATGGCGAGCACCGCCAGCAGATTCATCCAGAACTTGGCCCGATCACTCATGGCGCGCAGGGAAAGAGGGCGGCCATAGTCCGCGCTCTGAAAGCGCAATGCAATGCTCGGAGCCGTTCGGCATGTCGCTCAGGGGTCTGCACACGAAACGCGAGCGAGCACGGCGAGCAACTCGCCCACGCGGGCGGCGGGGTCGGGGGCGGCCATCACGGCCCGGATCACCGCCAGGCGACCGATGCCCCTCGACGCCAACCGGCGCGCCGCTGCCACATCGATGCCGCCAAGGGCGAAGATCGGTAGCGCGAGGCCCCGGTACAGTTCCGCGAAACCTTCTTCACCCAGGGGCTCACCCTTGCCCGCCACCACATGGACCGGACTCAGGGTCGCGAAGTCGGCGCCCGCCGCGGCCGCGCGCTCGAGCCCGGCGCGATCGTGGCATGACGCGCCGATGCACGCCCCGGCGCCCAGCTGGCGTCGCGCTTCGGCAATGCTGGGTCCGGCCTCGGGCAGCTGCACGCCCTGGGCACCGACGCGCTTGGCAAGCTCCAGCGAGCCGTTGATCAGCAGCGGCACCCCACGCTCGGCGCACAGCCGGCCCAGCGCTTCGCCCAGGCGCTGCCGGTGCGCCTCCGCCAGGGTCTTGGCGCGCAGCTGCAGCCCCACCGCGCCCGGGGGTGCCGCCGAAAGCGCCGACCTCGCCGCCGCCACCAGACGCTCGGGCGGCGCCCCGTCGGCGATCAGGTAGAGCCGAAAGCCGGGGGCGGCTATTGCTTCGATCCGATCACCCCTTCGAGGGGGCTGGAAGCGGTGGCGTAGAGGCGGCGCGGGATGCGGCCGGCCAGGTAGGCCTCGCGCCCGGCGCGGACCGCCAGGTTCATGGCCCGTGCCATACGAACGGGGTCCTCGGCGCCGGCGATGGCGGTATTCATCAGCACGCCATCGCAGCCGAGTTCCATGGCCACCGCCGCGTCCGAGGCCGTGCCGACGCCGGCATCGACGATAAGCGGCACCGAAATGGCCTCGCGGATGATCTCGATGTTGTAGGGATTGCGAATGCCCAGGCCGCTGCCGATGGGCGCCGCCAGCGGCATCACGGCCGCGCAGCCCACATCCTCGAGCTTTTTGGCGGTGATGGGATCGTCGGTGGTGTAGGGCAGCACCGTGAAGCCCTCGCGCACCAGGGTGGCCGCCGCCTCCAGCGTCTGCACCACGTCGGGGAAGAGGGTCTTGGGATCGCCGATCACCTCGACCTTGACCAGTCCCGACATGCCCAGCTCCCGGGCCAGGCGACAGGTGCGCACCGCCTCGTCGGCGCTGTAGCAGCCGGCGGTATTGGGCAACAGCACGTAACCCCGCTGCTTCAGGTAGCCGATGATGGAGTCGCCACCGGGGGCCTTCAGGTCCAGCCGGCGCACCGCCACCGTGACCATGGAAGCGCCCGAGGCTTCGAGCGCGGCCTTCGTCTGCTCGAGATCCCGGTACTTTCCGGTGCCCACGATCAGCCTGGAGTCCAGCTCAACTTCACCGATCCGGAGTCGATCCATCGCCATTCCTTCCTTTGCTCGTGCCTGCCGGTCGCGCCGGTCGCGCCGGGCACCTGGTGGGTCGTTTCAGCCGCCACCCACGAATTGCACGATCTCCAGGCGGTCGCCTTCTTGGAGCGCCGTCTCGGCGTGGCGGGCGCGCGGCACAATCTCGGCATTGCGTTCGACCGCCACCGGCGTGTCCCCAAGGCCAAGCTGGCCGATGAGCACGCCCACGGTGCAACCGACTTCGACTTCGCGCGCCTCACCATTGACTTCGATCCGCATGGCGCCGGGAGAATAGGGCCCGCGGAGCAATAAGTCGATCGACCGGCCTATCGCTCCGCAGGCCCGTGGCCCCCCCGATGACCCGTAACCTTGCCGTTTTTCAGGAAGAACGCGGCCTTGTGCTTGGTCACCACCTTGGGCTTCTCCGGGGTGATCTCGAGCTTGCGCACGTAGTCGCAGCGCAGCTCCCAGCAGCGATCGGGCATCAGACGCGGCGTCATGCACTCGCCAAGATAGATGTCGGCGCCGGTGTGTAGCTTGCCGAGGTAGTCGTTGATGCTGCCCCAGGCGCCCTTGGGCAGGCTGCCGCAGCGCGCTTCGAGCGCGGCCTGCTTGCGCTCGAGTTCGTCTTTTTGGGCCTGCTCGCGGGCCTCGATGCGGCGCTGCAACTCGTCGGCCCGGGCCAGGTAGATCTCCTCGACGTAGCCCGCCGAGATGCCGAAACGCTTGCCGATCTTGGCCATATTGGCCGCTTCGTCGGCGGCGCGGGCGTCGGGTGCGGCCAGCACGGCGAAGGCCCGGTCGAAGACGCGCCCTTCGAAGCCATCCAAACGCTCGCGCAGGTCTTCGTAGCGGTCACGCACGCCCTGGAGTTGCTCGGGCACGCCGCCGTCGATCGCCGGCGTCAGCTCGACCCCGGATAGCGGCGCGAAGAGTTCGGCGAGTTTCGCGATGCGCTCCCGCGCTTGCTCGTGGCGACGGCGCTGCATGTCCTTGCGGGTTTGGTCCAGCTGCGCCTCGATGTCGGAGATCACGGCCAGCAGCTCCTGCGCCCGCGCCCGGGCGCGCTCGCGGGCGGCCTCGGCTTCGGCCTCGGCGCGCTGCTCGGCGCTCAGGAGCTTCGCGGGGTCACCGGCGGTGACGTCGATCTGTAGCTCCGGTACCGCCACCGCCCGATGGCGCTCACCCTCGCCACGTCGCGGTGGCTGGCAGGCCTGGCGGATGCGTGCGACCCAGTCGCAGTCCTGGGGCGTGTAGCCCACGTAGGTGGCCATCAACGGCAGCCGATAGCGCCCGGTGGGCGTCTGTGGCGTGGCCTCCAGCAGCACCTCCACCTCTCCGCGTTCCGCAGCCCCGATGCCCGCTGTGCCGAAGGCGAAGAGCAGACCGTAGGCCTGGCCGGGCCGCTTCAGCTCCCAGGTATGGCGGGAAACCTCGCCCCACAGGCGGTCGGGGACGCGCGCGCACACGGCGCCCTCGCGCTGGCACTCGTCGAGGGGCTCGAAGACCGTCTCGCTCACCGCTTCAGGCAACAGCGCAGGCAGCGCCGCACGCAGCCTGTGCCCGCGCAGCTCGCCGCGCGGCACTTCCACCCGCGGTAGGGGCTCGGCCTCTCCGAGTGCCGTGACATCGATGCCGAACTCGAAGAGCAAAAAGGGCACCATCAACACCGCAAGCCCGACCAGCGTCGTAACCAGCGCGATCTTCAGCTTGCGCCGGGACTGGGCCGCGACCGACAGCGGCGCCGCCACGATCACACCCTCGCGCAGGGCCTCGATGCAGGCGTCTTCGACGCGGTTGGCACTCAAAAGCACCTTCGGATGACCACCCACGGCCGCCGGATCGCTGCGCCAACGCTGCACTTGCTCGCGGATGGCGTTGACGCTCGGCCGCACGCGCCGCGGATCGGTGAAGTGGTCGGCGTGGCGTTCCAGGCCCGCGGCCTGCTTGGCAAGCCCCACCTCGTCGAGCGCTTCGAGCAGGTCCTGGAGGCGGTCCTCGATTTCCGCGATTGGGGGCGTCTCGTCTGGCAAGGGACAGGGGCTCCCGGCGATCGGCGTCCGCGGCGATCATAACGCGGAAAAGCCCCGCCCACGGTCGACACAAATCCATCGGCGGCACGGCTTGGCCAGTTTTTTCGAGACTCGGAGCAGGTCGCATAGTGTAGGCGCGTGACCACATCGAGCCTCGCCACCCTCGTTTCCGCCGCTTCCAGCGCATCCTTTCCGAGCGCCCTGCCCGCCCCCGCCCCGATCGTGAAGTGGGCCGGAGGCAAGGGCCGTCTGCTCTCCCAGCTGCTTCCCCTGCTGCCGCCCGGGGCCGAGCTGATGCGCCACGTGGAGCCCTTCCTCGGCGGCGCGGCCATGTTTTTCGCGCGCCGCCCGGAGCGCGCCCTGCTGTGCGACGTCAATCCGTCCCTGATCGGCACCTACGAGGCCGTGCGCGACGACGTGGAAACGGTGATCGGGCACCTCGAGCGGCTCGCCCGTGCCCACGGCGACGCCAGCTACTACGCCGTGCGCGAGCGCTACAACCGCGCCCGACGCGTGAGCCAGGCCGAGCGGGCGGCCATGTTCATCTACTTGAACAAGACCTGCTTCAACGGTCTGCACCGGGTCAACCGGCGCGGCGAGTTCAACGTGCCACTCGGTCGCTACAAGAATCCACGCATCATCAACGAGGCGGCGCTGCGCTCGGCCCATGCCCAGCTGCAAGGCGCCGAGCTGCGTTGCGCCGGCTTCGACGAGCTTTTGGCCAGCGCACGGCCGGGCGACTTCATCTACTTCGACCCGCCCTACGAGCCGGTGTCGGCGACCGCCAGCTTCACCTCCTATGCCCAGGACGGCTTCGGACGCGAGCAGCAGCTGCAGCTGCGGGACGTCTTTCGAGCCCTCGACCGGCGTGGCTGTCGGCTCATGCTCTCCAACAGCGACGTGGCCTTCATCCGCGACCTCTACGCCGACTACCGCATCGACAAGGTCAGCGCCGCGCGCGCCATCAACTCAAACGCAAGCCGCCGCGGCCCCGTGCTCGAGGTGGTCGTGCGCAACTACGTGAGCTGAGCGCGAGCAGGCCCTGGCGCCTCAGAAGTCGAGCTGTTTCAGGGCCGACGGAGGCGCCTTGGGCTCCCTCTTCTTGGGCGCACCACCGCTGCGCTTGGCAGCACGGCGGCTCTGGGACACCGCGGGGGCGGGGGTGATGGGCCGGTCGACCAGCAGCACCTCGTAGCTCGCGTCACCGCTGGCGTGGTGCACCACCTGCCAGGGCCACTTGCCGGCTGCCAACACCTTGATGACGTGGTTTTTGCCGTCGCGGGGCAGCACCATCGGCTGCTCTGGCGTCGGCACGTTGTCGACCCTCACCTCGGCACCCTCGGGCAGGTTCTCCAGCACCACGGTGCTGGTGGTGGGCTGCGGTGGCGGGGGGGGGATTTCGCGGCCTTGGGCTGCGGGCTCGGCCGCAGCGACGGGCTCGGCCGCGGCAGCCATGGTGGCGGTGGCTCCCTCGGTCGCCGCGCTGACCCCGGCCTCCGAAGCGCTGCCCCACCACATCAGCCCGGCGGCGCTCAAGACCAGGAGCCCAGCGACCAGCAGCGGCCAGCGCCGCGACCTTTCATGGTGCGAAGCCGGCGGCTCCACCAGCTCGATGGGCAAGCCGGTCTCGTCGGGCGGGTCGCTTTCGCTCGAGCCACGGCCCAGCTCGAACTCGGAGGCTTCGGCCTCCAGGACGTCGGGCATGGCCAAGGCCTCGGCGTCGAGTGTGGGGCTGGCGGGCATTCGGATAGCCGAGTCCGTCGGCTCGTCCAGGGGAAATTCCAGCGTCCGCAGCCGATCCTGGGAGTGGCGCTCGGGCCCCATGGCGCCGAAGCCGGCAGGCGGTGGCGGCGGTGGGCGGTCCGACAGCGAGCGCGGCAGCTGGTTGGCGAGCGTGTCCTCACCGGCCCGGAGCAGCGCCCGTTGCATGGTCGGGGCGTCGGGGTAGCGGTCGTCGGGGTCGCGCGACATGGCCTTGCGCACCACGTCGGACAGGCCCAGGGGCACGCGCGGCGAGACCCGATGGGCGGGCTCGGCATCGCAGGTGACGATCTGGATGATCAAATCGCCGATATTCTCGCTCTCGAAGGGCAGCTGCCGAGTCAGGGCCTCGTACAGGATCACGCCCATGGAGTAGATGTCGATGCGGCGGTCGAGCTTCTTGAGCCCGCGCGCCTGCTCGGGCGACATGTACTCGGGCGTGCCCACGATCACGCCTTCTTTGGTCGTCATCGCCGCGCGGCGACCGCTGCGCGGCTCGATGCTGCGCGAGATCCCGAAATCCAGGATCTTGGGATAGGTGCCGCCAGCCGGATCACGGCATAGAAAGATGTTGTCGGGCTTCAGATCGCGGTGGACGATGCCTGCCTCATGCACCACCGCGAGACCCCGCAGGGTCAGGCTCGCCATCTGAACGATCTCGCCGATCTCGAGGGGCGGGTCCCGGGCCATGCGCTGCCCCAGGGATTCACCGTCGAGTAGCTCCATCACCATGTAGGGCTGGTCCTCTTCCTCGGTGGTACCGAAGTCGACGATATGGATGACGTTGCGGTGCTGGATGGAGGCGGCGATGCGGGCTTCTCGAAGGAAGTGCCGCACCATGCGCTCACGGTCGCGCTCGTCGCGACCGTAGAGGAGCTTGACGGCCACGGCCCGCTCCAGGGTCATATCCTCCGCACGCCATACGCTGGCCATGCCGCCCTCGCCGATCAACGACTCCAGACGGTAACGGTTCGCGATGACGCGCGGCGACTGCGGCACCTCCACGAAGTGCAGTATAGAGGGAATTTTGGTGTACCGGCATACGTGTGCCGGCAAAAGTTCGGTGAATTTCGGAGGCTCTCGGCCTCGAGTTATGTAAACCGTCAGCCGAGACGGCGCAGCACACCGAGGGTTTTGGTGGTGGGCAGGGGTGCGAAGTCACCCGACTCCAGCGCCCGACGGTAGACCTCGATGGGTGCCTGACCACCCTCGGCGGGGTCGGGAAAGAGGTCGTGGATGGCCAGGATGCCGCCGGGCAGGAGCTTGTGGGCCCAGCCCTCGTAGTCGGCGTGGGCGGCCTCGTGGCTGTGGCCGCCATCGATGAAGACCATGCCAAGGGGCGTCGACCACAGGCGCGCGGCGCTCGTACTGCTGGCCACCAGCAGCAGGGCCGTCTCTTCCAGCTCGGCCTGGCGCAGGGCCCGGCGCAGGTGGCCCAGGCTGTCGACGGCGCCTGCCTCGGCGTCGTAAAGGTCGGGGTCGTGGTACTCCTCGCCGCGCTGGTGCTCCTCGGAGCCGCGGTGATGGTCGAGACAGATCAGGCTGCCGCCGGCTGCTTTGGCCCCGCTGCCCAGGTACAGGGCCGATTTGCCGCAATAGCTGCCGATCTCGAGCACCGGCCCCAGAGCCGCGGCCTCGCGGGCGAGCGCGTGGAGCCTGAGGCCCTCCTCGTCATCGAGGAAACCCTTGCACGCGAGGGCCAGACTGTGAACTCGAGCGTCCATGGCCGCTCACTCCGCCGGCGTACGCAGGCTGACGTAGTCCGGGGAAACGGGGCGCTCGGGGCGGGGCCGCGCGGGCTTGGCACTGTCGTAGAGGTCGGCGCCGTCCAGGGAGGTAAAGAAGTCGCTGGTGCGGCTGTCGAGGTGCACCGCGTCGTGGGCCAAGAGCACAGCGGCGGCGGTCCAGGTGGTCTGCTCGCCGTCGGGGAAGATCTCACAGGCCGGGAAGGTGGTACCCGTCCAGTAGGCGCCGTTGTCGGTGCGCTGCCAGCGCGTCCAGGAAAGGATCTCGCGGGCCCGCTGGGTCAGACCCGAGGCGTGCAGCGCCAGCACCAGCTCGCAGGTCTCGGCCACCGTGTACCAGGGCTGATCCTTGACGCAGCGGCAGCCGGCCCCTTCTTGAATGAAGGCGGCCGTCAGCGAGGCGTCCAGCAGCCTGCGGCGCCCCTCGGCCCCACGCAGCGCGCCCCCGAGCACCGGGTAGTACCAGTCCATGGAGTGGCGGCCCGGTTTCTCCGGCAAGTCGGTGTCGCTGAAAACCGCGGGTTGATTGCGGATCACGCGCGAAAGCTTTTCGCGCGCGCGCACCAGCCCGGGACGGTGGTGACCCAGGCGCTCGGCGATGCGGATCGCACAGACCAGGCTACCGTGGATCGACGACGAGCCCGTCAGCAGAGGCGCCTCCCAGACCTTGCCGTTTTTCTGGGCCCAGGCGATGGCGCCGGTGGGCAACTGCATCGCCAGCACGAAATTCAGCGCGCGTTCCAGCGTGGGCCACATCTCGGCCAGAAAGTCGGGGTCGGGGCGGTAGCAGTAGAGATGCCACAGGCCCGTGGCCAGGTAGGCCGCGTGATTGCTGTCCTGGGTGACGCGCGTGGCCTTGCCGCCGCGGCGCTCGGTGGGCCAGCCGCCGTTGGGATCCTGGGTGTCGGCCATGAAGCGATAGGCGGCCTTGGCCTCCTCGACACGCCCCATGACGGTCAGCCCCATGGCCGCATGCACGTGGTCCCAGGGGTCGGTCTTGGCGCCCTGGGACCAGGGAATCTCACCGCTGGATCGCTGCTGCTGACACAACCACTCGGTGGTTTTCGTCAGATCGCGTTGGCTCAGCGTGCCCGAGATCAGTGGCTTGATAGGGGTCATACCTTGATTCCGTAGAACACCACGCTCTTGCCGATGAAGGGCACGAGCATGTGCTCGAGGACGCGCGTGAGCAGCGGCCGGCGCATCATGTCCCAAACCAAAAGACGGTGGTAGAGCTTGACCAGAGAAATGTCGTCGTCATCGACGCCCATCGCGCACTTCAGCCACCAATAGGGCGAATGCAAACCGTGGGCGAAATGGCTATCGACGATGTCGAAACCACCCTCGGCCAGCATCTTTCGCAGCTTCTTGCGGTTGTAGATGCGAACGTGACCGCCGGGCGTGTTGCGGTAACGCTTGGACAGGGCCCAGCACAGGGCCTCGGGACCCTCTCTCGGCACCGACGCGGCCAGCGTGCCACCGCGCTTGAGCACGCGCGTCAACTCGGAGAGCGCTCGCTCGTCTTCGTGCAGATGCTCGAGCACCTCGGAAATGATGACGCAGTCGAAGGTCTCGTCGGCGAAGGGCAGCTGGTAGACGCTGCCGCGCATGCTCATCCACTGACCGGCGCCGGGCACCGAACCGCCCATCGCAACTGGAAGTTGATCGAGTTCCCGTAGCGTGCGCGCGGTCTCCTGGACCTCGTCTTGTCCGAGATCGAGGCCGATGGCGTCGATGCCGGGCAGCAAGCGCGTCTGACGGATGTGACGGCCGCCGCCGCAGCCCACGTCCAAGACCTTGTCGCCGGGCTTGAGCCCGAGCTTCTCGAAACGCATGGTCAACATGCCTGGGCCCTCCCGAAGCCAGCCCCCTGACGCTCCTCCAGCGCCTCGCGATAGACCTCGACGGTGCGCTCGGCCGCCCGCCGCCAGGTGAAGTGCTCGAGCACGCGCTCACGGCCGGCCTTGCCCATGCGGCGGCCGCGCTCGGGGTCGTCGAGCAGCGTCGCGATGGCCCGGGCCAGGGCCTTACCGTCGGCCGGGGGCACCAGAAGACCACAGCAGCCATCTTTGCCGACCACCTCGGGCAGGGCGCCGGCAAGGGTCGAAACCACCGGCACCTCACAGGCCATGGCTTCGCCAGCGGGAAAGCCGAAGCCCTCGTAAAGCGAGGGAACCACGGCCACAGAGGAGCCCGCGTAGTGGCGGGCGATGTCGGTGTCCTCGACGAAGCCCGTGAAATGCACGCGCGCCTCTAGACCCAGGCGCTCGATGTGGGCCCGCGTATCGGTGTCGGAGCTGGGCTTGCCGATGACCGTCAGCTGCACCTCGGGGTGGCTTTTGACCAACGCCGCGAGCGCGTCGAGTAGGTAGCGAAAGCCCTTCAGGGGCGCGTCGGCCGAAAGCGTGGTGATGAGCTGCTGTGGCGCGCGCCCGACGACGCCGTCTTCGGCCGGATGAAAAACTTCCAAGTTGATGCCGTTGCCCACCACGCGCATGCGCGTGCCCGACACCCCGTATTCGCGGCCGATGTCCACGCGCGAGGCCTCCGACACGGTCATGATACGATCGAGGCGCCGTGCAACTTTCAGTTGTGCGGGCAAAAAGCTGTACCAGCGGCGCAGACCCCAGCGCTTGAGACCGTCTTTTTCGCTCTCGAAGGCGATGCGACGGTCGACGGTGATCGGGTGGTGCACGGTGGCGACCACCGGCAGCGACTCCTGCAGCTGCAGAAGGCCTGGGCCCAAACACTGGTTGTCGTGCACGATGTCGTAGCGCGGCGTTTTGGGGTGGCGGAAGCGGCGCGCCACGCGGCGCGAGAAGGTCAGGGGCTCGGGAAAGCTACCGGTACGCGTCTGGGCCCACTCGCTGAAGTTGATCGGGTCGCGCAGCTCGCGCAGGGTCGGTGTGCGAAAGAAGGCCTGCTCATTCCACAGGTCCAGACTCGGCACCTTCTCGAGACCCACGCCGGGCAAAAGCTCCGGATAGGGCTGGCCACTCCAGACGTCGACCTGGTGGCCCAGCTCGATCAACGCCTTGCTGAGCAGGCGAACGTAGATACCTTGCCCCCCGGAGCGCGGATTGCCGCGGTAGGTCAGCAGGCATATCCGTAGCGCATCTGCGGTCATGGTGAAAAATCGGCGGCCGGCTCGAGCCTGTAGCCGGCGAGAGCGACCGGCAGAAGCCGAACACTGAACCGATTCGCAGGTCAATCAGGGGCCAATGTGGCGCCGTTACCTACACGTTCGTAGACGGCTTTGCAAACCAGCGGGCTGCTGGGCGCAGGGGGGGCCAGGGGGGGGGCGCAGGGGGACACCGGCGGGGGGCGTCAAGGAGCCACCGGCGCGGGCCTCAAAGCCGACTGCCGGTCGCGTTTTGGGCTTGTATTTGGCGCCCGGATGCAGGACGAACGCAGCGGCGATCCCCGGCGCCACACCGGGCGCCGATCACTGGAGCTGTCGTGCGCAAGGACCACCGCCCGATTTGGCTCAAGCGCGCGCTGTCGACCTACAATCGGCTGTGGGCCGAGCACTTCCTGCACCCCCAATTCGACGCCGTCGGCGAAGGCCTGGTGGTCTTCAATCCGCAGGCGGTGGAGGTGACCGGCACCCGCGTGCGGCTGGGGCGCGACATCCACATGATGGCGACCCGCGACGCGCCCATCCGCTTCACTTCGTATCCCGACCCTGGCGGTGAGATCGAGCTCGGCGACTGCACCATCGTGCTGCCGGGCGTGCGCATCGCCTCGGCGACGTCGATTCGAGTGGGTCGCAACTGCATGTTCGCCACGGCCAGCTCGGTATCCGACGCCGACTGGCACGACATCTACGACCGCACCTCGGCGCCGGGCGCGACGCGGCCGGTGGTGCTGGAGGACAACGTCTGGATCGGCGACAGCGCCATGGTCTGCAAAGGCGTGACGATCGGAGAAAACAGCGTCGTCGGAGCCGGCGCCGTGGTGGCCAGCGACGTGCCGCCCAACGTGATCGTGGCCGGCAACCCGGCCCGCGTCGTCAAGGAACTCGATCCGGAGCGCGAGCTGATCAAGCGCGAAACCCTCTTCGACGGCGACCTGTCCTACGCCGAATACATCGAGGGCTTCGACCGCTTCGTGCTGTCGTCCAATCGCTTCTCGGTGTGGCTGCGCTCGAAGCTGGCGCCCACGCGCGAGCTTTGACGCGCGAGTTCGAAATCAGGTGCTGCGCTTGGGCCGGTAGCGCGACAAAAACCAGCTGCGCAGGGAGTTACCCTCGAGCCGCTTCCGGTCGTACTCGTCCTTGAACGCTTCATAGGGGCGGCCGCCGACAAAGAGATCCTGGCGCCGACTGATGGGCTGCGCCGGATCGAGTTCGCCGATCGTGCGCGCGGGATTGCCGGCAACGATGGTGTTGTCGGGCACATCCCGGGTCACCACCGACGAGGCGCCGACGATGCTGTTGTCACCGATCGTGACACCCTTGGTGACCGTCACGCTGTCGGCCAGCCAGACGTTGTTACCGATGCTCACGGCGGCGCGCTTGCCGGGGTAGATGCGGTGGTAGGTGTCGTGCCAGTCGGCGTCGGTGATGTAGCAGTTCTCGGCCAACATGCAGTTGTCGCCGATGCGCACCGACAGGGCCGAACGAATGCGCACCCCGGAAGAGATCACGCAGAAGTCACCGATCACGATCTCGCCGTCGCCCGCGCCGCCGTCGTAGGGGTTGACCGCCATCGACACGGGGCTGCTGGCGGTGCCGAAGGCGTGGAAGTGGTCGCCCACGCGCACGTTGGGCCCCTGGATGTGGATGTAATGGGGGCCGGAGAAGCGCGGCTCGACGCCGACCGCGTCGAAGTGGGGCAAGAGGAAGCGCTCGGCCCACAGCTCGGTGATCTTGGCCAGGGCCTTTTCGGCCCAAAAAGGATGGTGGTCGCGCCGCACGGCCCCGTCACCTACAGCAATCTCCGCCGCCGCTCAATCGCCACCCGAATGCGACTTGCCCGGCTTCGAGGGATTGCCCACGATCGGGTGATGGACCCGGCGCTCTACTTCACGCTCGTGCTCAGCGGTCTGCACGTGGCGACGCTGCTGGCGGTCTGGGGTGTCTTCAGCCTGCTGTTCGCGCGCGGCATCGGGGTGCGCTTCCAGGTGGCCGGCGGCAAGGCGCCCGATGCCGAGCTGCTGCGTGCGGCCGCCCGCGAGACGCTGGCGGGGCAGCTGGGCTTCGCGCTGCTGGTCTACTTCGCGGTCTACCCGCTGTGGCAGGCCCGCGGCGGCTCCATGGAAGCGCCGCTACCGGGTGTGGTCACCACGGGCCTGCACCTTCTGGTCTTCATCCTGGCCAACGACACCATCTTCTACTGGGCCCACCGCGGCCTGCACACGCGCTACTGCTTCCAACGCATCCACGCCCGCCACCACCGCTTTCGCTACGTGCGCGGTCCGGTGGCCGAGTACGCCCACCCACTCGAAAACGCGGCCAACCTCGTCGCCTTCTTCGCCGGGCCCGTGCTCATGGGCAGCCCCTTCCCTGTGGTGGCATTGTGGACCGTGGTGCGGATTTTCGAAACCGTGGAGGCCCACAGCGGCTACGCCTTCACCGCCAGCGCCAGCCGCCACGCCTTCCACCACCTCTACGCCTCCAAGGGCTGCCTGGGCAGCTTCTTCGGCATCTGGGATCGCCTGATGGGCACCGACGTCCAGTGGCGTGCTTGGCGCAAGGAGCAGCCTACGGATCTGTAGACTGGCGGGCGCTGCGCTCAGTCGTTGATGCAGACGAAGGTCTTGCCCGAGATGCCCTTATTGTCCTTGTCGTCACAGTCGTAGCCGGGCCGGCAATCACGGACCGAGCCGCAAGGCAGTAGGCAGACCCCGCCCTTCTTGTCGATGCAGAAGCTGCCCTCGGGGCAGTCGCGATCGTCGCGGCAGGAGACCGAGCAGGTACCACCTGGAAAGTCCCCGCCCCCGAGGCACTGCCCCTCGCAGTCGTAGTTGTCGATGCAGGAACCGCCGACGAGCGAACCGCCGCTGCCGACCCCGTCACTGCCGCAGCCGATGAAGGCGGCCAGCACCAAAGTCCAGGGAAGCAGCGTGCGTAGCGAGGATGTCAACATGCCTGCGATCATAGCGCGGCGGGCGGCCGCGCGAATCGCGAAGGATTGGGGGAGCGCGGGTGTGAGCCTGTGAAGTCTGCAGGCGCGACCGCGGGCACAGGCGCGCCCACTGCCCTACCCGATCGCATCGGGCCCAACGCGGCCACGTTCAATCCTCCAGCGCGCAAATTTGCATGTTGGCCAGCGCAACCACTTCGCTCGGCTCGCTCTGGGCGATATTTGCATGTTGGCCAGGGCAACCACTTCGCTCGACTCGCTCTGGGCGATGATGGTGCGCATCTCGCGCAGGTAGGCGCGCTGTAGCTTAGTCAGGCGCTCGAGATCGGCCCGCGAGACGGCGAAGACGTTGAAGGCGAACAGGCCAGGACGCGACGTACGTGTACGCTCGGCGGCCACGGCGGCCCAGTAGGCCTTGACCTGCTGGGCGACTGGGGCCCGCTCGAAAACGCCCGCTCTCGCCGCCAGCGGGCACGCTGGGCGGCCGCTGACGGCTTGACCCCGGGGCGCCTGCACAGCTACCGTCCGAGGCTACTCGCCCCCCCCTGCAAGGTCCTGAAAACATGGCGAAAAAGCGCGGTAGGGCAGTCTGCTGGCCGCCTCTCGACTTCGCCTCGAAAACCGCAGTCCCCCTCCACCTCCCGAGGTCCACGTGAGCTCACCGCCGAGCGCTCCACGTCCGATCCGACGGCTGGCCATCGTCAATCGCGGTGAGGCCGCCGTTCGCTGCATCCGAACCGTCAAATCCCTGCGTGCGCTGGAGGCCGAGCCGCTCGAAGTGGTCGCCCTCTACACCGGCGTCGATCGCGACGCGCCCTTCGTGCGCCATGCGGACATGGCCCTCCGGCTACCCGAACGGGCCTCGGCGGTGGCGAGCTATCTGGACCACGATTTGCTGATCGAGGCCCTGCACAAGGTCGAGGCCGATGCGGTCTGGCCCGGCTGGGGCTTCGTGGCGGAGTCGCCCAGCTTCGTCGACCGCCTCGATGCCGCCGGGATCCGCTTTCTGGGACCGTCGGGCGATACCATGCGGCGGCTGGGGGACAAGATCGCCTCCAAGGAGCTGGCCGAGGTCGTCGGCGTGCCGGTGACCCCCTGGAGCGGCGGTGTGGTCGCCAATGTGGAAGAGGCGCGCCAGGTGGCCGAACGCATCGGGCTGCCCCTGGTGATCAAGGCCTCGGCCGGCGGCGGCGGGCGCGGCATCCGCATGGTGCGGGAGCCACGCGAGCTGGCCGCGGCCTTCGAGTCAGCCGCTTCGGAAGCCAAGAGCGCCTTCGGCGACAATCGGCTCTTCATGGAGACCATGGTCGCCTCCGGGCGCCATATCGAAGTGCAGATCGTGGCCGACACCCTCGGCAATACCCGCGCCGTCGGCTGCCGCGATTGTTCGGTGCAAAGGCGCCATCAGAAGGTGCTGGAAGAGGCGCCGCCCCTTGGGCTGAGCGAGGCGCAGGTCCGGGCCCTGGGCGAGTCGGCGGAAACGCTGGCCCGCGAAGTGGGCTATGCCGGCGTGGGAACCGTCGAGTTCCTGGTGCAGGGCGAGCACTTCTACTTTCTCGAGATGAACCCGCGGCTGCAGGTGGAGCACGGCATCACCGAGGCGATCACGGGCCTGGACCTGGTGGAGCAGCAGATCCGCATCGCCCGCGGCGAGTCGATCGCCTCGCTCGTGCTCGAGCAGCGCGGCGCCTGCATCGAGGCCCGTGTCTGCGCCGAAGACCCCGACCAGGGCTTTCTGCCCGCCCCCGGGCGCATCGCCTGCTTCGATCCGGCCCTCGGCCCCGACGTGCGCGTCGACGCCGGGGTGGTGGCCGGAAGCTCGGTGCCGCCGGACTTCGATTCGCTGATCGCCAAGGTGATGGCCCGCGGCGACACCCGCGAGCAGGCCCGGGCACGGCTTTCGTCGGCCCTGCACGACTTCGATCTGGTCATCGATGGCGGTGCGACCAATAAGGGCTATCTGCTGGAGCTGCTCGACACGCCCGACTTTCGCGAAGGCGGTGTCGATACGCTGTGGCTCGACCGCTGGAATGCCGCACGCAGCGACGAGCGGCCCCACGCTTCCCAGGCCCTGGTGCTGGCGGCGATCCTGGCCTATCGCAATGCCTGGCAGGCCCAGCGTGGAAACTTCTACGCCGACACCAGCAATATCACCCCCGACAAGATCCCGGTGCTGGACGGCAAGGAGGTGGACCTCGAGTACCGCGGCGAGCAGTATCGCATGCGCGTCTTTTCGGTGGGCGCCCTGCGCTATCGGGTGCACCTGGATGGCAAGGTGATCAGCGCCCGCTTCGGCCAAACCGGCGAGCATACCTCGCGCGTCGTGATCTCGGCGCGCTACTACCGCGCCACGCACAACATCACTCCCAGTCATATCCGCCTGGAAGTCGAAGGCGTCGTCCATCGCTTCGGGCGTCGCACGGCGGGCCAGGTGCGGGCGGGCGCGCCGTCGATGGTGGTCTCGGTGGATGTGCAGGTGGGCGACCGCGTGGCGGCGGGCCAGCCCCTGGGTCTTCTGGAAGCGATGAAGATGGAAATCGCCTTCGCCTCGCCCGTAGCGGGCGTGGTCAAGGAAGTGCGCGTCAGCAAGGGCCAGCAGGTGGCCGCCGGTGAGCTGCTCTTGAGCATCGATCCGGCGCGCGACGGCAACGCCGACGCCCAGGCAGCGGCACGGCTGCGGCTGCCACAGGAGGACGATCCGCTGGCGCCCTTCTTCGAGCCCACGGCCGAAGGCGGACTCGGCGCGCCCGATCTCGAGGCGGCCCAAAAGGCGCCGCGCGAGCGCCGCGAGCTGGCCATGCAGGCGGTCAACGAGGAGATCGAGCGCACCATGCTCGGCTTCGACATCTACCCGCCGCGCTTCGAGCGCATCCTGGACTGGCTCGAGGCGCCTCTGCCGGCCGAGCCCGCCGAGGACTTCCTGGGCGAGCAGCTCCAGATCGCCCACGGCCTGTTGATCTTCGCCGATCTGCAGCAGCTCTTTTCGCGCGCCCGCCGCCCCGATAGCAGCGGAGCGCTCGGCCCTTCAAACAACGCGCGGTTAAGGGTCTACCTGCGACGGATGCAAAGCGAGGGTGCGGGCATCGCCCCTGAATTTCTGGATTGCCTGCGCGCGGCTCTGGCCCATTACGACGTCTACAGCCTGAAGTACGACGACGATCTGGAGCGCGCCGTGCTGCGCAGCTTTGCTGCCCAGCGCGATCCGGCCGAGCGGCGGCGCCTGGCCATGGCCGTGCTCAGGCGTCTGATCGCCCTGATGAGCGCGGGCGTCGATGTCAGCGAACGCCAGGAGCTGCGCGACGCGCTCTTGCAGCTGGCGGAAATGCGGGGTGAGGTCAGCAATGCGCTGGCGGATACGGCGCTCGAGGCCTATTACCGCGGCTTTCAGGCGCCGGAACTCGCGCGCCAGATCGAAAGCACCACGCGCCAGCTCGACCAGTGGCTCAGCCACGCCGAGGGCGACGGTCAGACCCCGTCGCCGCCGGCCGCCGTGCTCGAAGAACTCTCGCTGGCCCCGCGCAGTGTCTTTCGCTCGGTCGAGGCCTGGTTGCACAGCGAGGATCGCTGGAAGCAAGTGATCGCCCTGTCGGCCTTCGTGCGCCGGCTCTACTCGCCGCGCGCGCCCGAACGCCATCGCTCCGAGCTGCGCGACGGGCGCTGGCTGGACCGCTCGCGCTACGACGGCAAGGCGGTGGTGGGCGCGGTGTGCCGTTGCGACGAGTTGGAAACGACGCTGCGGGCCTGCACCGATGGTGAGCTGGGCGCCGACATCGTGGAACTCTTGGTGGTGCCCACGGTGCCGGGTGCGCTCGGCGACTGCCCCGAGCGCGCCGAGCAGGTGCTGGCCGGACTGCGCGCGCCCCAGCGGGTCACGCTGTCGCTCCTGGACACCGAGGGCAAGCTCGATCACATCAGCTTCGAGCAGGGTCCGGTGGGTCTCGAACAGAGCCAGCTCTACGGCCTGCACCCCGAGGTGGCCGAGCGCATCGATCTCGCGCGCTACAGGAGCTTCGAACTCGAGCGGCTGTGGGGGCCCGAGGACATCTACTGCTTCCACGCGCGGGCCCGCGCCGACGCCGAAGACGAGCGGCTGTTTGTACTCGGTGATGTGCGCGGGCGGCCGGCCGGAGGTGGCTCGCACGCCGAGTCCTTCATTCCGCTCTTCGAGCAGGCCTTCCAGGAAGCCGCCCGTACCATGCGCCTCAATCTCGGCATCCGCGATCCGCGCCGCACGCTGCACTGGAATCGCATCGTGATGCACATGGCCCATCCGCTGATCATCGACGCTTTGGTGGCGCAGCAACTGGCGCGCAAGCTTCTGGTCAATATTCGCTATCTGGGCCTGGAAAAGACCATCGTGCGCCTGAAGGTACTCAGCGAAGAGCGCCCCGAGGATCCGCCGCGCGAAGTGGAGGTGGTGGGCTCGGACCTGGCCAGCAGCCGGCTCGAACTCAGCTGGCGGCGGCCGCGCAGGCGCCCCCTGGTCTCGGCCATCCCCTACGAGCGCAGGGTGGCCACGGCGCGCCGACGCGGCCTGGTCTACCCCTACGAGATCATCCGCATGCTCACCAGCGGCGACGAGGACACCGAGCGCGCAATGGAGGACAGCAGCGATCGGGGCCAGCGTCCGGTGCTGCCGGTGGGGCAATTCGAGGAATACGATCTGCGCGGCGGCGACGGCGCTCCCCACGCCGTCAGCGTGATGGGTCGAACTCCCGGTGAAAACAGCAGCGCCATCGTCTTCGGCGTGATCACGACGCCCACCCACAAGGTCCCCGAGGGCATGAAGCGGGTGCTGGTGCTCTCCGACCCCACGCGCGGCATGGGTGCGCTGGCTGCGGCCGAGTGCGATCGGGTGGTGGCAGCCATCGACCTGGCCACCTCGCTCGGGGTGCCGGTCGAGTGGATCCCGATCTCCAGCGGCGCGCGCATCGCCATGGACAGCGGCACCGAAAACCTCGACGCCACCGCGCGCGTGGTGCGGCGCATCGTGGAGTTCACCCAGGCCGGCGGCGTGATCCATCTGATCGTCACCGGCGTCAACGTGGGTGCCCAGAGCTACTGGGACTCGCTGTCGACCATGCTGATGCACACCCGCGGCGTGCTGATCATGACACCCGAAGCTTCCATGGTCCTGACCGGACGCGCGGCGCTCGCGGCCTCGGGCTCGGTGAGCGCCGAGGACGAGGTCTCCATCGGCGGTCACGAGCGCGTGATGGGCCCCAATGGTCAGGCCCAGTACTACGCGCCAGACCTGCTCAGCGCCTACCAGCTGCTCTACCGGCACTACGCCTTCACCTACGTGGTGCCGGGCGAGCGCGGGCCCCGAAAGCTGGCCAGCGAAGATCCCAAGCAACGCGACATCTGCGACGAGAGCTACGTGGTCAGCGGCACCGAAGAAGCCGAGGCGGGCTTTGCACGCATCGGCGATATCTTCGACGACACCACCAATCCTGGTCGCAAGCGCGCCTTCGCCATGCGGGCGCTGATGCGCGCGGTGGTGGATGCCGACGGCGACAGGCTGGAGCGCTGGCAGAGTCAGGTCAGCGCCGAGACCGCCATCGTCTGGGACGCCCACCTGGGCGGCCATGCCGTCTGCCTGGTCGGCATCGAGAGCCAAAATGTAGCGCGCCTGGGTTACCGCCCTTCCGATGGCCCCGAGTCCTGGAATGGGGGAACGCTCTTTCCCCAGTCGAGCAAAAAGGTGGCGCGCGCCCTCAACGCCGCCAGTGGCAACCGACCGGCCGTGATCCTGGCCAACCTCTCGGGCTTCGACGGCTCGCCCGAGTCCATGCGCAAGCTACAGCTCGAGTACGGAGCCGAGATCGCGCGGGCGGTGGTGAACTTCCAGGGACCAATCGTCTTCCTGGTGGTCTCCCGCTACCACGGCGGCGCCTACGTGGTCTTCTCGCGCGAGCTCAAGAGCGACCTCAGGGCGCTGGCAGTGGAGGGATCGTTCGCCTCGGTCATCGGTGGCGGCCCGGCGGCCGCGGTGGTCTTTCCGCGCGAGGTGCGGGCGCGGGTCTCGGCCGATCCGCGCATCGAGGAGCTGCGCTCGAAGCTGAAGGGAACGCCCAGCGCCTCCGAGCGCGCGGCCTTCGAGCGGCTGCGGCAGGACGTCACCGGCGAAAAGCGCGCCGAGGTGGCCGCCGAATTCGACGCCATCCACTCGGTACAGCGTGCGCGCGAAGTCGGCTCCCTCGAAGAGATCATCTCGGCCTCGAAGATCCGTGCGCGCCTGGTGGAGCTTCTGGACGAGGCGGCCAAGCGCCAGCTTCAATAGCCCTACTTGAGCATCGGCGAGCGCGCGAGCACTGCCGCCTGCTCCTCGGTCAGCAGACTGCCCATCGACACCGCGTAGTGCATCAGGTTCTCGCTGGCGCAGGCTGCCGCTGTTTCCGGCTCGGCGCAGCTCAGGGTGTCGAGCAGGGGATCGAGGCGGCTGCCGTCCTGCTCCACGGGATGGAAGAGGCCCAGGTAGTGACCGACCTCGTGGGCAATGGAGCGACCGAGGAGCTCGGCCGGCTGCGCCATCATGGAGGCGCTGACGACGATGCCCGATGCCCGCGTGCCCTGCATCCCGGGCGGGCCGGGCGTATTGCCAGCCAGGGCCTCGATGAACTGCCCGGACATCAGCGGCTCGATACCCCCGGTGACGAAGAGGTTGAGCCCGCAATTGCCAGCGCCGGCCGACAGCCCGAAGAGCTCCGGCAACTCCGGGTGAACTCCATAGCGCCGCATCAGGCTCGTGAAGCCCATGCCCGGAGCGTCGTCGGGTCCGGGAAAGGCCAGCCCCTCGCGCGGTAGCGCGCCCGGCACGGCGATATGGCGCGCGGCGTTCATCTGGATGCCCGCCTCGCGCTCGAAGATCGCGCTGGCGGCATCGACGGCCGAAACCAGTACCGCCGGGGCCGCTCCCGAGGCAGAGGGCTGGAGGTCACCCAGGTAGAAGAGGTTCAGCTCCAGGCGCCCGCCCTGCCCTGCCGACGGCGCTTGCACCACGGTGATGCGAAGCTCGCCCGCGGTCTCGGTGCGCAGCGCGAGTTCGAGACTGGCGCCGGCAAGGGCCTCGCGGACTTGGACATCGATGCGGATGACCAGGGGGTCGAGTAGCTCGCCAGAGGCGATCGGCACCACGGGTGCCGGCTGTTTTGCGTAGTCGAGGGCGTCGTCAAAAAGCACCGACTGGCCCTCCGAATCGCGGGCGACCAGCCTGCGGGCGCATAGCGGCGAGCGACAGCAGTCGGCGCTGGTGCAGTCCGAAAGAGCGGGAGCCTCTTCGTGCTCCAGCACGTAATAGAGGTCCACGTCGGCCGACCCGGGCGCCTCCGGGAGCAGCACCGTGTTTTCGCCGGGCTCGAGGGAGGCGACGTGTGGATGGTGCTCGACGCGGCTGCCGCAGCTGTCGTCCACCCGCGGCACGCAGGCCCCAAGTCCGACCAGCGCATCGTCGCCCGTGCGCGCGAAGACCCGTTGGCAGCGCTCCTGCCCATCACAGTCGGCCGCCTCGAGGCAGGCCCGGGCGCAGCTGCCAGAAAGCAGACACAGTCCGCGGTCGCATTGCTCGCCGCGCTCGCAGGCCGCTCCCGGCGCCGCGCCTTGGCGGGGTGCAGCACAGGCCAGTGGTGCTGGCTCCAGGTCGACCACCTCGGCGGCTTCATCGAATGCGCACAGCAGCCCGCCACAATCGCCATCGCGCTCGCAGGCGGCGCCTGCCGCATCCCGCGGGCCGGTCGAGCAGGCAACGACGAGCGCAAGTGCAAGTGCGGGGCTCAGGACGCGCGTTGTCCGATTCACCCGTCCATTGTGCACGGCCGACGCAGCCGCGGCGACCGGGTTATTTCCCGTCCTTGTCGGAGCGCAGGTGGCGGCTTACCTGCTGTTCGTAGCAGCTGGGGCAGATGCCGTGGGAGAAGCTCGCATCGGTGCGGTGACTGATGTACTGCTCGAGCTGGTGCCAGCAGTTGGCATCGTCGCGGATCTTCTTGCAGTAGGAACAAATCGGCAAAAGCCCGCGCAGCTGCCGGACCTCGGCCAGCGCGCGCTCGGCTCGCTCCTTGGCCTCGCGCAGCTCGCGCTCGAGGCGGTGCTTGTAGAGGGCGATCTCTAGCGTCGTCAGCAGCTCCCGTTCCTGGAAGGGCTTGACCAGATAACCGAAAGGACCGGCTTGCTTGGCCCGGTTGATGGTCTTGCGATCGGCGTTGGCGGTCAGAAAAACCACCGGCAAGTCGAAGGCCGCGATGATGCGCTCAGCCGCTTCGATGCCGTTGATGTCACCCTTGAGGATGATGTCCATCAACACCAAATCGGGCCTGTGGGCGGCGGCCATGTCGTATGCCTCTTCGCCGGATTTGGCCAGCCCCACCACATCGAGACCGTTGCGCCGCAGCCGCTGCACGATCTCCATGCCGATGATGGCCTCGTCCTCGACCACCAAGATGCGGGCGCCAGCGCCTGTTTCGATATCGCTCGAGTTATGGTCGTCCGGATTCATGCTCGCTTGCATGGGCTATGGCTCCTCCGCGCACGGGCCGTCGAGTTTTGCCCTGAACTACCGACACAGGTGACTAGACGACCGACCACCATTCGATGGCAGCTGTCGCAGGTCTGCACCGCCGCCGCGCGCCCCTGTCCGGCCCGAAGCGCCCGCAGGCGTCCTCCGTCGACCAGAGACGCATGGTGGCAGGGCATGCTCGACGTTCTTCTGTCCTCGAATCGCGATCGGTCATTCTGGGGAAAGATGCGGGCACGGGCACCTGGGTTCAAGCGGCTCCACTCCTACTGCGGTTGCGGCGCCGCTCGGAGAAGCGACTGTTTTCCCCACACAACGGCGGGCTCCGCCCAGAGTTGACCCCCACAGCGCAGGGTCTGTCGTCGGCATTCAAAGAGGACAGCAACCTACATGGCATGCAATGTGGAGATTTTCCCCTCTTGGCCCCGAACCGAGGCTCTACCAGAATTGCAGCATGGACTTGGGAGTAGGGACGGTGGCTCGCGATGGACGGTGAGTTGAGCGGCCCCCATGTTCGGGCGGCCCGGAGTGGCACGGCCGATGCGGGCGGCGGACAACTGGTCTGCGTCAACGGCGAGCTGGCGGTGCGCGGCAAGCTCCATGTGCGTCGCCTGGGTGCGATCGCCCAATTGCATCAATTTCGCATCCTCGACCTGGCCCGACGACAGGCCGAGGCCGTATTCCTGGACGGATCCAACTGGCAGCTGGAGTGCGAGGGAGAAGGCGACCTTTTCGACTTTGGGCAGCGCCTGGAGCAGGTCGGCGGGCGCGTGGGTTTGGTCATTCCACCGCCCACGGTGCGCGAGAACCTCGCCAAGGAACTGACGCCACAGCGCAAAAAGGCGGCGCTCCTGGTCGTCGGCGCCGCGCTTCTGGTGGTCCCGGTGCGCATGGTGGCGGCGCTGGCTCTGCCCCTCGCTGGCGCGCTGCTGACCCTGGGGGGCCTGCTGACGCTGCTGCTCTTGCTGGCATTGCTGTTGGAAACGGGCTTGCTCGCAGGGCTGCGGCGCTGGGCGCGGGGCGTGGGCGCAGCGGCCGCCCTGGCGCTTCCCCTGGCGCTGGCCCTGGGCGCCGGCCTGGGCTTGGGCGACGCCCGGACGCGCAGCCGCGAGCAGCAGGCCGCGCTGGAAAAAGCGCAAGCCCTGGCCGCAGAGGCCCAGGAGCAAGCCACGCGGCAGGCCACCGAGCGCGCCGAGGCCAAGATCCGGGCCGCCGAGCTGTCGGGTAAGTTGCGAGCGGCGGTGGAAGCCAAGAACTACGAAGAGGCCGCACCCCTGCGCGACGCGCTGAAAGAGCTGGCGCCCGAACATCCGGTGTTGGCGGAGTTGACCGCGACCCTGGAGCAGCTCGGGGAGCAGGATCGCGTTCGGGGCCTTGCGCTGGGCATCGCCGCCGCAAATCGCATCACCCGCGATCGCGTGCGCTGCGAGACCGCCAAGGAGGTCTCCGATGCCTGGCGGAGGCTTTCGGCGGCCAAGATGGGCGACGAGCGCTACGTGCAGGCCCGGGACGCCGCGGCCAAGCTCGAGCGCTGCCGCTTGCAGGTCCAGCGCGCCTTTGGCCGGGCCGCCCGCGACGGTCAGCGCCAACAGCGGCGCTCGTCACTGGGCGCGACCCTGGCAGCGATTCGCAGGGAGCTGCCTGCGGCCACGGCCTCGCTCGAAGGCGAGTCCGACCAGCAGCTGCGGGTCGAGTCGCCGACCCTGGAGTCGGCCGCCATCGATGCTCTGATCAAGGGCGACGGCGGCGGAGGGCAAAGCTTCCTCGACCGCATGGCCGCCCAGGGCATCACGAAAATCCTTTTTGTAAGCGACACCACCAAGCGCGATTTCAAGCTCAAAGTTCCCGGGGCGGCGGAACTGACGCGGCCGCTGATGGAACGCTTCGGACTCGCCGACGAACTTTCGCTACCGCCGCTGCCCGAAGAAGATCAGGAAGTGGCGGAGGTCGCCGACGAGGGCTGAGAGCAGCTCAGCACCGCGCAAAAGCCTCCTTTTGCCCCCGCTGGTGCGATCGGGGCCGTCCCGAGCAGCCGCAGACATGTTCCCACTTGGGAACATTCGCGTCGTGTTGGTCAAATCAGGCCAGACCGATCGAGACAGAGCCGAAGTCACCGGCGGTCCTCGTCAGCGAACGACTCCGTGTGCTTCAGCACACATGACATGACAAGACAACGCCAAACTTCAACCCGCATCGCACCGAAGACTCCGCCCGCGCCCGTCACCGAGGCTGCCAGCATGGCGCGCTGAAGCGCCCTGGAGGTGACATGCGTCGATTCGATCAAACCGCTCCAAGCCAAACCCTGAGTCATCTACGCCCGGGAATGCTCTTCGCATTCGCGTTCGCGGTGATGCTCGGCGCTTGCAGTGACGACAGCGAATCCTCTTCCGTGACGCTAGGGCCCAACTCGCCGCTACAGCCTGGCGCTACGACCGCGACATCGATGATGCCCGTGACAGCAGCCCCGGCGGCCACCACCGGCCCCTCCATCACCGACACCTCGAGCAACCCGATGGGCTCGGACATGCCCAGCGGCGTGGCCGGGGGCACGGCCGATCCGGGCACAGCCGATGATGGCGCAGCCGGCAGCGGTGGCGAGCCGGAAGCCACGGGCGATTCGCCACAGCCCACCGGCTCCGAGGGCGACTACCACGATCCGGGCACCGGTCCGTGGGAAGTCGGCACGCCCGAGCAATGCCTGATGGACACGAGCCAGATCCGGACCACCTCCAACATCGCCGTCTACCGCTACGGCCTGCAGTGCTTCATCCAGGGCGGCGATACCAGCGGCTCGAACTTCTCGGCCACCAAAACCCTGGGCGGCGTGCTCGCTGGACGCGCCGCCTACCTGGTGCAGGACGTGCCGCGCACGGGACCAGGTACGGGACCGATCCTGCACGAGGACCGCGCCGCTGACTGGCTGGGCAGCGTCAGCTACAACAACGAGGCCCTGCTCAGCCACGTGATGTCGATGACGGCCTTCAACTCCAACCTGGCCTACGGCTCCAAGAGCTTTTCATACGACACCCTGGGCACCCGTGAGATCAGCAGCATCGTCAACGTGTCCATGAACGCGGTGGGCCAGCTCAGCGGCATCCCGACCAGCTCCGCCACCTTCATGCGCGAGCAGGTCTTCGACAAGCTCGGCATGGCCCAAAGCAGCTGGAGCGGCGGCACCATCGGCACCGGCTGGGTGGGAACGCTCGGCGACATGGGCCGCATGGGCGTGATGCTGGCCCACGACGGCTGGTACAACGGCGAGCGCTTCATGTCGCGGCACTGGGTCTACCGCATGTCCCATCCGGCCCACGAAGATGCCAACACCTCCTACGGCCAGCTGGCCTGGCTCAACCACCGCGGCAACGCGGCCGGCATCGGTGGCGACATCGCCAGCGGTTCCAACTCCGCCGAGGGCGACCCCTGCGCTCCGGCGGCCTTCTGGCCCTCCTATCCGCACGAGGGTTCGGAGGCGCCCGACTGCCGCGCCACCGCCGCGGGTGCCTCCTGCGAGCAGACCCATGACGTGGGCGTCTTCAGCGCCCAGGGCCTCGGCGGACAATTCGTCGTGGTCCATCCGGGCCTCGACCTGGTCATCGTGGCCCACAACTTCTCCAATCAGGGCGGCCCCATGGGCATGTGGGAAGTCGTGCGCCCCGCCGTGGTCGCCATGGATCCAACCTACGCGGGCGACGAAGCGGCCTTCTGCCAGGCCTACGGTGCAGGCGATTATGCGCCGGATCTGATCATGCCGCGTCACCCGGACTTCTGAGCTTCGTCCCGACGGCGGCCACTTCACGCCACGGCATCCTAGCCGCCGTCGGGCCCTTCGCTCTGGCGCCAGTGCGGCGGCCAGCTGGCCTCCACCGAAGGCCGCGCGGCCATACGCTCGTACCAGGCGCCGGCCTTCGGGCAACGCTTGGCGAGTGTCAGGCCCGTGCGAACCGCAAAGGCAATGGACGGAAAGACGGCGACATCCGCCAACGTCATCCGATCGCCGACCAAATAATCGCCACCGTGCTGCAGGTGGCGCTCCCAGTGCGCCATCTCGGCATGCAACTTGCGGTAGGCCTGATGGCGCGGCTCGGGTTGGGCAACTCCACGGCGCTGCGAAGTTCTATCCTCCAGTGAGGCGCCGAACTCGATCATGCCGCGGCACCCCAGCGCTCAGTGTACGAGTGGGTGCGACCGCGCCATGCACCCTCCGCCAGCGTCAGTCGGACAACCGGGTCGGGCGTACGCGCCGACGTGACGACCACAAAGCCCCTGGCGACCCCCGCGGCTCCGAAGTTACGATCGAAAGGTGCAGCCGGGCATCCATGTTCCCCTCCGAGTTCGTAGCGCCGGCTCCAAGCCCTTCCACCTGTGCTGCACGCTGCTGGTCGCGTTGTCGCTCACGAAGTCTTCTGCCCGCGCCGACGAGCTCAAGTACTCGCGCGTCGATGCAGCCACGGTGCGGGTCTTCGCCTACAGCGACATGACCGTGCGACGCTTCGGACCGGGCTCACAGGGACGCTACGTCGTGGCTGTGCCCGAGGCCGGTCACGGCAGCGGCCTGATGATCAGCCCCGATGGGCTCATCCTGACCGCAGAGCACGTGGTCAAAGGTTCCCACCTGATCGCGGTACAGCTTCCCGGGCAGCAGCAGGCCTTGCCCGCCCGCGTGGTCTACAGCGATGAAGAACACGACTACGCCCTCTTGGTCGTGCCCGGCAAGCACAAGAGTTTCGTACCGATGCCCGACAAGAGCCCGACGCTTGCCGTGCGCGACAAGGTTTTCGTCATCGGCTATCCCCTGGACGCCACGCGCAGCCATCCGCAGTCGCAGCAAGGCATCATTTCAGGTCTGATGGACGATGGCCTCCTCCAGCTCGGTGTGGCCCTCAACCCGGGCAACTCCGGTGGTCCCGTCGTCGACCCGGACGAGCATCTGCTCGGCATCGCCGTGGCGCGGGCCGACCCGCGGGCTGGAGCCCAGGGCATCGGGGTGGCGGTGCCCGTGTCGCACTTGCTGAAGGGATATGGCAAGGCGCGAGGCAGCGAGCGGCTGCAGGAGGCCAAGAAAGAGCTGAAGGCGGATGGACCTCGACTCCAACAGGAAGTCAATGCGGTCGTCGGCACCCTCGTGAGCGACCAAGGCAACGGTCCGCTCGAGGCGCTGGCCGGAGACGAGGGCGCGGCCGCCGACTCCGAACTCGCCAAAGCGCTGGTCGACGAGTCCGACGCGCCCTCGGCGCTGGCCATGACGTTGCGTGCAGCGGAGCTCTGGAATGCCGCGGCCGTCGCAATCGCGCGGGGCGGACAAGGCAGCCAGCAGCTCGCTCGGGCGCGCGAGCTGGCCCGCCGCGTGGGAGAGGTCGACGCCGACGCCCAAGAGCGGTCGCCCTTGCTGCAATTTCTGCTGCAGGGCCACGATCCGACCGATGTGCAGGCGCCCATGCCCAACGTCGGTACCGGCGACGAAATCGAGGACGAGGCGGTGGCCGAGTTGATGGCGAGCCTCGAGGTTTCCAGGTCCCTGCCGACATTCAGGTTTGGGCTGACGGTCGGCATGATGACGCCCTTTCACGTCATCGGTTTCGGCGTCGCGGCAAAGTCGTTAATCGCGGAAACCGTGAGCGTCCAGGCGCGCTACCAATATGGATGGCACTACGGCGATACGGGCCTATCGGGCTCGCACCTCTTCGAAGCGCTGGGCGGCGTGGTGCTGTCGAGCTGGCTGGGCACCACCACCGCACGTCTCATCGTCGACGTCGAACACGGCATGGGGACGACCACGTACAACTACGTTCCCGGCGAAGTGGCGACCGTCAACACCTGGGTCGGGGAAGCCGGGGTGCTATCCGGTCCGGTGAACCTCAGCATCCCCGATTCGGCGGATCCCACGCTGCAGGGACCGCTCGAAGCGCGGCAGGCCTACCTGCTCGAAGCGGGCGTGCGCTACACTTATTACTATCGCGCGAGTTCCCCTTATCTGACCCATACCGCCAAGGGCCAGTACGAGTTCTCCGTTCACCTCATCGCCCCTCCATTCTTTGCGCCCGCAGGCGCTCGCAATGCGGATGGCGACCGCATCGATGGCTGGACGCCTGGACTGAAGGGCGAGTTCGCCTGGGGCAGCGCGCCCCTGTCCTGGGGCCTGTCCGAACTCGGAGTGGGCTATATGCCCGTTGGGGACTGGATCTTCGTGCGCATCGGTTGGACCTACCTCTTTTGATGCCCGCCGAATCGCCACTACCTGGCCAGGCCCGGCTTCCTTGCACCGTGGCAGCACCCGCCCCATACGGTGCACCGTCATGGCCACAAGCCAGCATCAGCGAAGCTTTATCAGCCCCCCGACCCGGTCCGGTGTCGGGAGGGCGAAGCGCTGTTCCAGGCTCGCTTCTTCTCGTGTTCCGGAGTCGGTCGGGGGGCCACCGAACCCGAACATCGCGACGGAGAACTGGGCAGCCGCCATCAGTGGGCCTGTGGCGAGCCGCCGGGCGGAGCCCGGGCTCGGAGGCCCTGTCCCGCGGCCCGCAGTGCCGCCGCGATGCCCGCGACAGACGACATCCCTCACCCTGTCGAGTAAATGTGGCAACCGGCTTCGGGCGTTCGCCAGCGGACGCCCTGCTTACGCTGATCGACCTGAAGCAGCGCGCCGACTCGCCCGACGCCGCCCCCTGAAATCGCCGTGTCGCTTACGAGCGGTCGAAACTCAGCTGCAGCCGAGCGACGGACTCGACGGCGAGACCGGTGGTCGTGCGCGCGGGCGCAAAACGCAGTCGTCGCGAGCAGGCGTGGGCAGCGGCACCGAAGCCCTCGGCCCGCGGACGCTCCAGCAGGATGCGCGAGCCGCGGGGCCGCCCGTCGGGGCCCACCCGCACCTCCACCTGCACATCGCCATGGGGGGCGCGGGCGGAGTCCGGAAAGTGGTGCGCACAGGGATCGGCCACCGGTAGCAGCAGAGGACCGCGCGCCACGATCGCGGCACCGCCTGCCCGCTCGCCCAATGCACCGATGGAGCCGCCAGCTCGGGCCGCCGTGGACGGGCCCGCGCCGCCCTCCGCCGACCCATCGGTCGCGACGCCATCCACCAATGCGGCCTCAGAAGGAAGCGCCGACGCCGGCTTCGGGGCGGCCACAGTGCGCCTTCGGGCCTTGCGGGGGCGCGGGCGAGCCAGACGATGTGCGCGCGGCGCTTCGCTCGCCGACGCCCCGCTCGCCGACCCCCCGGTCGCAGCCGCAGGCCCCGTCTCGGCCCCCTCGGTACGCTGATTCACGGGCCCGATGCTCAACCAGGCCAGCGCCATGCTGGCCTGATGCTGCGGCTGACGCGGCGCGCTGCTGGGCAGCCCCAACCCCATCGCCACCGCAAGATGCAGCCCCCCCGCCACGGGCCCCCACACCAGCCATCGAGTCGGAATGGGTCGGGCAGTCGCAGACACCCCCCTGTTCTGGCAGGGCCGGGTTTCGTGCTTGTTTCAGGCCCGTTACTTCCTGACAACCCGTGGAGACACGAAATTTATTGCAGGAAACCCAAGACGTGCATACGTGCTAGTAACAGAATGGAAATATTCTGCCGTAGATCTGGTGAGTAAGGAGGAAACATGCAGCGCATAATTGATACCACCCTGGTCGCTTTGGCCTTCTCACTGCTGGGCGGATGCGCCTCGAGCACCACCCCGGTGGCCACTGCACCAGTCGCCGCGGCCGACTGCGCCGGGCTACAGGATGTCGGACAAGAGGTGGCCGACCTTTACGCCCAGGGGACGGTTCGCCACGCGCGGCCGATCTACCGCACCGACTTCGTCGCTCGCGCAATCCAACCGCGCTACGTGGCGGGTGCCAGCTTCGACGTGCCGGCGCCCCGCAGCGGCAGCGCGGCCTACCTGGAACGCGCCCTCTCCTGCCACGCTGTCTCCCAAATCGCATCGGTCGAGCACCCCAACGATCCGCTGCGTGTGGCCGGGGTCTACGACGTGGACGTGAAGGCAGTCGGACCGCACATGCGCATCTCGGTCATCGGCGACGACCGCACAGCCGGCGACGCCATCTGGAAGCGCACCCGCGCGCTCTCCAGTGGAGAAGGCCAGGTGCAGGTACAGCAGATCGCCCGCACGCTCTTGACCGACGGCAGGCTCTGAGCACCGGCTCTCGACAGCTGCCGCAGGGCGGCTGTCGAGGCCATGGGGGCCGCGACTGGGGGCGACGGAGGGCGACGGGGGGTGACGGGGATCGGGACACAGGAATCACATTTCGCGTCTAGGGTTGCCGTGATTGCCTGAAGCTCCATACTCCCGCCCTGCCGGGCCCTAGCGAGCTCGCGCCTCAATCCGATGACGCAGCAATATTCCCTAGAAAACCCCCTCTCTCCGCGCCTGCAGGAGACCGCCCCGGGCGCGCCACCGGCGGCGGCGCCCCCGACCAGCGGCAATCCCTACGACGACGCACTCGCCATGGGCCGCGAGCTTTTGGCCCGCCCACGCCAGGGCGGCGGCCTCGAGCGCGTGATGATCCAGCACGCCAAGCAGCGCATGACGGTGTGGGAGCGCATCCAGGTGCTCTCCAGGGAGCGCCCCAACATCCTGTGGCAGAACTGGGGCCAGAGGCTCGACGGCGCCTCCATCGTCACGGGCATTTTGAGCATCGGCGGCCGCGACGTGGCGGTCTACGGCCACGATTTCACCCAGCGCGCCGGCGCCATGGACGCCACCAATGGCGCCAAGCTCGCGCGCCTGATCCACATGGCCGCCGAGCACGGCATCCCGCTGATCGGCATGAACGACTCCGCCGGCGCCTACGTGCCCGCGGGCGTCGGGGGCCTGGACGGCTACAGCGAGGCGTTCACCGCCCTGCGCAAGATCAGCGGTGTGGTGCCCAGCGTGATGCTGATGTTCGGCTTCAACGCTGGCGGCGGCGCCTACCTGCCACGGCAGGGCTCCTTCATGATCCAGTGCGACAACACCTTCTTCGGGCTCACGGGCCCGGGGGTGGTCAAGTCCGTGCTGGGCGAGGACGTAAGCGCCGACGAACTCGGCGGCCCGGGCGTGCACAGCCAGAGCGGCGTGGTCGACCTGGTCACCCCCGACGAACTCGGCTCCCTGCGCATGGCCCTGCGTCTCCTGTCCTATCTGCCGGACAATAACCGCGTGGGCGCGCCCTTCTGGCCCACCTCCGACCCGGTCGATCGCTTCACCTACGAAGAGGACACCCTCTTCCGCAAGACGTTCACAGGCCCCGCCGGCTTCAACGCCCCCTTCGACATCACCCTGTACCTGCAGCAGATCTGCGACCACGGCGAATACCTGGAGCTGCAGCCGGGGCGCGCGCGCAACCTGGTCACGGCCTTCGGGCGGCTGGGCGGCCAAGTGGTGGGCTTCGTCGCCAATAACTCCGCCACCGCCTCCGGGCAAATCGACATCGCCGCCGCACGCAAGGGCACGCGCTTCGTGCGCTTCTGTAATCTTTACAACATCCCGCTGATCTTCATCGAGGACACCACGGGCTTTCTGCCCGGCAGCGCCCAGGAGCAGGGCGGCATCGTGCTCGAGGGCCGGCGCCTGCTCGACGCCATCATCGACGTGCGCACCCCGCGCATCACGCTGATCATCCGCAACGCCTTCGGCGGCGCCTACGCCAGCTTCAACTCCCACTTCACGGGCGCCGACATGGTCTTGGCCATGCCCACCGCGCGCATCGCCGTGATGGGCCCGGCCGGGCGCGAGTACGTCTACAAGGAAGAACTCGACGCCATCCGCGAAAAGCATCGCGCAGGCGTCTCCGCTGGCGCTGAAGCCGAGGCCGACGCCGAGCGCGATGCGGCCCTTGCCGCCCTTTCCGAGCGCTACGAGCGCGAGCTGATGAATCCCAAAGAAGCCCTGTCGCTGGGCTCGGTCAACCGCATCGTGATGCCCGGCACCACGCGCCGGGTACTGGCCCGAAACCTCGGTTATCTGATGCGCCACTACACGCCAAGCCCCCTCGGCGGCGTCCAGCGGGAGTTCGAGTAACATGCTCAATCGCGAACACCTTCGACAAAGCTACGCCGAAAACGCCTCCCCCTGGGTGCGCTCCTTCCACCTCTCCGAGATCAAGTGCCTGATCGTCTGCCGCGGTCCGGTGCGCAAGGAGGCGATGGATACCTTCGACGCCATCGGCATCGCCGAGTACGGCATCCTGCTGTCGGAGAAGGACTCCATCGTCTACCCCAAGTGCCTGGCCCCGGAGCTGCGCGACTTCCGGTTCCCGCACAACATCCATCGGGTGCCGGACTACATGGGCGCCGGTGCAGCTGAAAAACAGGAGCGTATCGACGAAATCATCGCCATCGCCCGGGACGGCCGCTACACGCACCTCTTTGCCGGCTACGGTTTCATGGCCGAGGACGCCGACTTCATCGAGGCGGTGGAGCGTGCGGGCCTGCGTTTCATGGGACCAGCATCGCGCGTGGCCCGGGCCGTGGGTGCCAAGGACGAGGCCAAAAAGCTCGCTCGCGGCCTCGGCATCTCGGTCACCCCCGGCGTCGACAACGTCTCGGCCCTCGCGCTCTTGCGGCGCTGCAAGAACCTGAAGGCGCTCGAGCAGCTGGCGGCAAAGCATGAACTTGGCTGTGAGTTATCCGCGGCCCGCGAGCTTTCCGACAACGCCGAAGCCCTGTTGCAGGCCGGCTACGGGCGCGGCGTGGAATTGGTGACGATCGAAGAGCTACAGGCCGAGGCCGCACGCCAATGCGAGACGATCTGGAGCAGCCACCCCGAACACCGCATCCGTTTCAAGTACATCGGCGGCGGCGGCGGCAAGGGCCAGCGCGTGATCTCCAAGGCGGATGAAGTCGCTGGCGCCGTCATGAATGTGCTGGCCGAGTCCAAGGTGGTCGCCGCCGGCGCCAATCGCAACTTCCTCATCGAGCTCAACATCGAAACCACGCGCCACAACGAGATTCAGATGATCGGCAACGGTCAGTGGTGCCTGTCCCTGGGCGGCCGCGACTGCTCGGTGCAGATGCACGAGCAGAAGCTGCTCGAAATCTCGCTCACCCAGGAGCAACTCGACGAGGAACTCGAGCACGCCCGCGCCGGCGGCCAAAAAGCACGGATTTCAGTGCTGGAGGCCGATCGCCGCGCCCTTGCCGAGATGGAGGCCGAAGCGGAGGCCCTGGGCCAGGCGGTGCAGCTCGACAGCGTTTCGACCTTCGAGGCCATCGTCGAAGACGCGCGCCACTACTTCATGGAGGTCAACACCCGCATCCAGGTGGAACACCGAGTCACAGAGCAGGCCTACGTGCTGCGCTTCGACAACCCGGACGACGCCGACGATCACTTCTACGTCGACAGCCTGATCGAGGCCATGGCGCTATTGTCGGTGCACGGACCGCGACTACCGCGCCCAACGCGCGTGACACGGCATCGCTCGGGCGCCGAAGTGCGCATCAACGCCACCAACCAGGCGTTACAGCCCCACGCCGGCGGCATCATCTCCACCTGGTCGGACCCGCTGCCCGACGAAACGCGCGACGATCAGGGCATCGGCATTCGCAACCCGGACACCGGCGCCTTCGTCTACTACCGCCTGGCGGGAGCCTACGACTCCAATATCGCCCTGGTGATCACCCACGGCGCGAGCCGACGGGAAAACCTGGAGCGCCTGGCCGAAATCCTGCGCCGCACGGAGCTGCGCGGCTACGACCTGCAGACCAACCTGCAGGTGCACTATGGCCTCCTGGCCTGGATCCTGGGCCACGACGCCATGATCAAGCCCAACACCCAGTTCATGGACCGCTACCTGGCCGCGGTGGGTGCCATCGCAGGCCTGACCCAGGACATCGACCTTGCCCTCTTGTGGCAAAAGATGCTCGAGGCACAGCAGACGAACGAAGCCCGGCAGCTGCTGCGGCTGAAGCAAACGCTGCTCATGCGACCCGTGCACGAGCTATTGCAGACACCGCATCTGCTCGCGGGCTTCTTGGGGCTTCACGGCGGCCGCCTGTGGCGGCGCGATGGCGGGAGCGTCGACTTCGCCGACAACCCCGTGACCATGCTCGAGCGCCTCTACCACTTCCTGCACCTCGACGCAGGAGCGGGGCGCCCGCCGAGTCAAGCGATCTGGGACCACGATCAGCGCATTCTGGAAAGCGCCCAGGGATTCTACCGGGACGTGCATGAACGGCTTGGCACGGGGTCCTGGCCGGCGCTGCGCGAAGTGCTCGAGAGCGAGGGCGCACCACCGCCGGCCTTTGGCGACGAGCCCGAGCTGTGGCAGCGCGTGCGGGCCTCTCACGCCGGCTTCCAGCTGGGCATGGAGCTGCTTTTGCTGCTGCCGCGCATCGGCCAGGCCGCGGGATTCTTCGACATCGAGGTCGGCGAGGACCTGACCGTGCGCTTCCCCGATCGGCTCAACGATCGCGAGCAACGGGCACAGCTGCAACGCAACCTGGCGCCGCCGCCAGCGGCCAGCTCCGACGAGGTGGTCACGCCCATGGGCGGGCACTTCTACTCGCGCGAGGCCCCCCACCTGCCACCACTGGTGCAGGAGGGCATGCGCTTCGAGGCCGGGCAGCCGCTCTTTGTGATCGAGGTCATGAAGATGTTCAACCGGGTGTCGGTACCCTTCAGCGGCAGGGTGCTGAAAGTGCTTCTACACGACGCCGACGGCACCATCGTCCAGAAGGGCCAGCCGATCCTGAAGATCGAGCCCGACGAGCGCATCGTGGTCGAGTCGCCGGAGCAGGTCGCTGCCCGCAGACGCGCTGTCACCCTGGCGCTGCTCGAAGCCGACTGAGGCGGCCAGGGGAGCACGGGGCAACCGCCGCCTTCACAGATTGGGCAGCGGCTGCCCCGCCTCGGCTTGACATACGACTTTTTTTTCTGCTATTATATTTCGCGTATTTTGTTACACGAAAACTGATACAGAAACGCGGCCCATGGAGCCGCTCGAAGTCGCCCCTGCCGGGCGGGGAGGAGTTTGAGATGATCGACCAACTACTGCGGGGCAACCGCAGCTTCCGCGAGAGCTACCACGCGGAAAACCGGGCGCTCTACGCACGCCTTTCGCAGGGCCAGGCCCCCGCGACCCTGTTCATCACCTGCTCCGACTCCCGGGTCGGCCCCGAGCGTTTTACCGGGGCCGATGCTGGCGAACTCTTCGTGCTGCGCAATGCGGGCAACCTCGTGCCCCCCTGCTGCAGCAGCGGTGGTGGCGACGCCGCCACCATCGAATACGCCGTCGACGTCCTGGGCGTGCGTGACATCGTCGTCTGTGGTCATTCGGACTGCGGCGCCATGAAAGGTCTGCTCGACCCGGCCAGCGCAGCGCACCTGCCGCGCGTCAGCGCCTGGCTGGCCCAAGCCGAGTCGTCGCGGCGCCGCGTGAGCGACGACGGTGAAGGACGCCTGGCGCGGACCATCGAGCACAACGTCCTGCAGCAACTGGACAACCTTCGCACCCATCCCTGCGTGGCCGGCGCCCTCGCGCGCAACGCCATCGAGCTGCACGGCTGGGTCTACGACATCGGCTCCGGCGCGATTCGCCAGTACGACCCTGCATGCGGCGACTTCGTCGAAGCAGGACCTCAAGAGCAAGTCGAAGCCGCCCAGTAAGGAGTCAAGATGAAGCGACCAGAGCGACTGAACGCCCGATTCCTCGGCCGCGAGGCCATGGCCTCGGTGGTGGTTTTCCTGGTGGCCCTGCCGCTGTGCATGGGTATCGCCATGGCCTCCGGCGTGCCGGCCGAACGCGGTTTGGTCACCGGCATCATCGGCGGCCTCGTCGTCGGCCTGATCGGAGGCTCTCCACTACAGGTCAGCGGCCCCGCCGCCGGTCTCGCCGTGATCGTATGGGAAGTGGTCAACACCCACGGGCTTGCAGGCCTGGCCATGATCACGCTACTGGCCGGCGTCATCCAACTGGTAGCCGGAACGCTGCGCACCGGTCGCTGGTTTCAGGCGGTGTCGCCAGCGGTCATCTACGGGATGCTGGCGGGCATCGGGCTGCTCATCTTCAGTAGCCAATTCCACATGATGGTCGACGACTCACCCCGCAGCAGCGGCCTGAGCAACCTGCTGTCGATTCCGGTCGCCATCTATAAGGGCATCTTCCCGCTCGAAGGCACGGTCCATCATCTCGCGGCCGGCGCCGGCCTGCTCACGCTGGTGACCCTTGTGGCATGGAATCGCTATCGACCCGCGCGCCTGAGCTTCGTGCCCGGCCCTCTGGTCGCCGTGGTCGTGGCAACCGCGCTGGCCAACCTGCTTTCGCTTCCCATCCGCTACGTGGAAATCCCCGACAGCCTGCTCGGCGCCGTCGCACTGCCGACGGCCGACAGCTGGGCGCTGCTGATGAGCCGTCCGATCATCGTCGCGGCCGTCGGTATGGCGATCGTGGCCAGCGCCGAGACCCTACTGTGTGCGACCGCGGTCGACCGCATGCACGACGGCGTTCGAACCCACTACGACCGCGAGCTGTCGGCCCAGGGCGTCGGCAATATCCTGGCGGGACTGCTGGGCGCGCTGCCGATGACCGGCGTCATCGTGCGCAGCTCGGCCAACGTGGAAGCTGGCGCCACGACCCGCACCTCGGCCATCCTGCACGGCGTCTGGCTGCTGATGTTTGTCGCGGCCGCCCCCTTCATGCTCGAACTCATCCCCACCTCCTCGCTGGCCGCGATCCTGGTCTACACCGGCTACCGCCTGGTCAACGTCGAGGCATTCCGCAAGCTCGGTGAACACGGACGGGCCGAGCAAGTGATCTACGGCATCACCGTGGTCGCAATCATTGCGACCGACCTGCTCACCGGCGTCATGACGGGCTTCGCTTTGGCGGTACTGAAGGTGCTGCATGACGTGGCGCACGTCGACATCGATGTTCACTCCGACCAGGAAGGTCGCTACGACATGGAAATCCGCGGCGCGGCCACCTTCCTGCGAGCCCCCCAGGTCGGCGAGCGCCTACTCGAAATCCCGCGCGACGCCGAGCTACACGTGCACCTCGATGGTTTGCTGCACGTCGATCAGGCCATCATGGATCAACTGGTCGATTGGGAGCGCCAGGCCGAGCGCGCTGGCGGGCGCCTCGTGCTGGACTGGGACGAGGTCGACCATGCGCGGGACTACCGTCGGCGCCTCTCGAGCAAGCTCCCTGGACGCAACCGCGAGGCAAGCGGTGCACGTCGCGCCGCAGCCTGAGCGCGCAGCACCGCGGTCGCCACACACCATGACCGCACCCAGCCTGATGCCACGCCCGAGTGTGGTCATGGGCAGCAAGAGCGACTGGCCAACCATGCGCCACGCGCTCGAGATCCTCGAACAGCTAGATGTGCTCGGCGGGAGTCATGATCCGCTCGCGGCAGCCCAGGTTGCGGTGGAGTCCACCGAGCTGCTATGCACTCGGGGTCTGGGTCCGCTGTCGCTACGGGAGCAACAGGGCCTCGCCAATACGCCGGGGGCGGCTGATGGCGCGGGGTGATCGATCCGCGCTGCAAGGAAGGAACCATGTCTTCAACCCAAGATCTGTACGCAGTCGGCCAAGCGCCGCCCCTGGGTCATGTGCCCGAACGCATGCACGCCCACGTCATTCGGCCAGAACGATTCGGCGTACCTGACGAAGCGTTTCAGGTTGAGGTCGTCGAAACGCCACAGGAGCTACGCCCCGACGAGGTGCTCGTCCTGGTGAAGGCCGCAGGCGTCAACTACAACAACGTTTGGGCTGGCCTGGGCGTGCCCATCGACGTCACGAAGAATCGCCCCAACGATCCGTGGTTTTCGGACTCTTCCGGCTTTCACATTGGCGGCAGCGACGCCTCGGGCATCGTGTGGGCCGTCGGCCGGGACGTGACCACGCACAAGGTCGGCGATCCCGTCGTGATCCACTGCGGACAGTGGCAACAGCACGACCCCTGGGTGCAATCCGGAGGCGACCCGATGTACGGGTCGAGCTTCCGTATCTGGGGCTACGAGACGAGTTGGGGAAGCTTCGCGCAGTTCACCCGCGTGCAGGCACACCAGTGCTTGCCCAAGCCCAAGGCACTGACCTGGGAAGAGGCAGCCTCCTACATGCTGGTGGGAGCGACGGCCTATCGCATGTTGCGCGGCTTTGAGCCCCACCAGGTCGCGGAGGGCGACGTGGTGCTCGTCTGGGGCGGCGCCGGTGGACTCGGCGCCATGGCCATCCAGATCGTTCGGGAGTTTGGCGGCATCCCTGTCGCCGTGATCTCGAGCCAGGAAAAAGCCGAGTTCTGCACCCAACTCGGTGCACGCGGAGTGATCAACCGAAAGTCATTCGACCACTGGGGCATGCTTCCCCACTGGAAAGACGAGACCGCGATGGCGGCCTGGTCGAAAGAGGCGAGGCGCTTCGGTGCGGCGATCTGGGACGTGGTCGGAGAGCGCAAGAGCCCACGCATCGTCTTCGAGCATCCGGGCGAGGACACCGTTCCCACCTCGGCATTCGTCTGCGACGCCGGCGGCATGGTGGTGATCTGCGCGGGCACCACCGGCTACAACGCGGGGGTCGACCTCAGATACCTGTGGATGCGCCAGAAGCGACTGCAGGGCTCACACTTCGCCAACGACGCACAAGCGCAGGACTTCAACGACCTGGTGCGCGCCGGTCGCATCGACCCCTGCCTGACGCGCACCTTCGACTTCGACGCCATCCCCGAAGCCCACCAGCTCATGCACGACAACCGTCACGGCCACGGCAACATGGCGTGCCTGGTCGGAGCCGCCGAGCCCGGTACCGGGCGCGGTATCGGAGCCTGAAGCTGGCACAGGGCGCTCGTCCGACGCGCCCCATCGACGCCCACAAAGCCCGCCTCACTCGCCACTGCCGCCGCTGCTGCGCGCGAGCCCGGGGCCGAGCACCAATTCGAGCAGCGTACCGATCGTGCAGTGGGCCTCGAGCGCGTGCCGCAGGCGCACGTTCGGGTTGATCTCGTAGTGGTTGCGACGCCCCAACCGTTCGCGCTGGAGCACGCCGGCCTGCTCGAGCTCGCCCACGATGCGCTGCACCGCCCGCTCCGTGATGCCGACACGCTCGGCCACGTCGCGCAGACGGGCGTCACGGTTCTGAGCAAGGCAAATCAGCACGTGCGCGTGGTTGCTCAGGAAGGTCCAGCTGGTCTGGGAGGCATCCGATCCGGAGTCCGACATACGAACTTTACTTCTTGCATCTAACTTCGCACATTGCAACATCGGCGGAGGTCACGTGCGCGTGGCCGCCCCCCGCTCGACCGCTGTGGCATCAGCGCCGGCTCACCGCCCCCACCGAGTTGACTCGGAACTCGAAGCTGCGACGCGCGTTGGTCACGGTGACGCCAATGGTGTCCGCATCGATGCGCTCGAAGTCCAGCCGTAGCGACTTGTCGAAGGGCGTATCGAGCGTCCAACTGCCAGACTGCGGTACGGGATCGGCCCAGCGCATCTCCACACCATCAATGGCCAGGTCCCAGCGGCCGCTCTCGCCGTCCCAGGTGCGCGACCCATCGACACCAATGCCCTCCGAAATACCGCCGTCGAGGGGGCGCTGGGTGCGGTCGCCGCTGCCCACCCCGACGCGACCGTCGCGCAGGCGCGTCCAGGTCAGCTCGTGAACCACGTGGCGCGAACGCTCGACCCGGCTCCAGGTGACCTCGGCTTCGCCGCTGACCGACACCCTGCCATTGCTCAGCTCATTCCAGTTGTGGTGGACCACCACCGCCGCTTCCTCGTTGCGGCTGACTTCGATCGAGTGGGAGCCGCTGAACGTGTGGCCGCGGTAGCTGCAATAGCCGGGCAAGGCACCGTACTCGATGGTCAACGTGGCGTCTTCGAGCGTGATCTCGGCGCACGGTAGCTGAGACTCGATGGCCGCGCGGACCTCGGCCGCGGCGTCGCGAACCGCGCCTCCAATGGTGAAGTCGGTGCTGATCTCGATGCTCGCACCCATCAGCGCTGCAGACTGGGTCGCGATCGAGGACTCCTCCACGGCTTCCGCTGCCTCCGCGGCGGTGAGCCGGCCTGGACAGCCGACGAGCAGGGTGAGCAGGGCCAGAACGGGAAGGTAAGAAAGTGTGCGCATCGCAGTGACCTCGGACTTCGCTTTCGGTGATCTTGACGCGGCCAGGCGATGACGTCGAGACAGCAGCCCTCCCATAGGACGCGGCAAAGGCGTGCCCCCCCCCCAGCACGACGCGGCTTGCCGGCGCGGCAGGAACTGCGCATCGTGCGGCGGCCCAGGCGGCGATTTCCTGACGATCAGCGAGGGGGACCCATTCGAGGTCTCGAGCCAGACCCGGAAGGTGCGTGAGGCCGTGCCCTGCTTTGGCAAGGCCGCAACGCTCGCGCGGGTGTTCGTTCCGATGCGCCCACCGAGGCAGCGCTGATCCCATGCCGGGTCGAATCCACCGCACTCGACTCGGCAGTGACACCCAAGTTTGGCCGTGCATTTGAAACGCCCGGGTCCATGTGCGCAAAGCACTCCATGCCCGCAGAGTGTCGCCGACCACACGCTTGACGACGGCTCCGTGCTGCCGCGCCAACATCTCTTGTGCCCCCGAATACGTTCGCAGCCTCAGCGCTCGAGCTCCCGGCAATCGCTTGGCATCTCGGCGCTGCCGAAGCCATGCGGGCGGGCCTGCTTGATCAGCAACCGACGCTCACCACCGAGACGCTTGAACTCCATCTCCATCGCAAACCAGGGGTTTTCCTGCGCGGGGTCGAGCAAGGGGCGATAGTAGCGGTGCACTTCGCCCAGCGCACAGGCGAGTTCGGCCAGCTCCGCCTCGCTCATCACCGGGTCGGGCGTCAGGCTGCTGTGGCTTTGGTGACGCAAGAGGGGCAAGCGCCCGCTGTGGTTGTAGAGCAGCTGCTCGGTCGTGACCCCGGGCGCAGGATTGGTCACACTGGCCTCGCCGATCTGGAGGTTCATGTAATAGGCATCGCCGCGCGTGGGGTCGAGCAGGTTGCGGCTGACCGCCACGCCGTTGGCCCGCTCCGACAGGAAGGCCTCGTGCAACAGGATGGCCATGCCCACTTGCTGCTGATCGATGTTGGCATACTCGCGCTCGTCATAGGCACGGGCGCTGAAGAGGCTCGCCCAGACCACTCGCATGGCGTCGGCGATGGGGCGCTCCGGGTCGTCGAATGCCGCGCTGGTCGAGGTGTAGAGGCCGGCGCCGCTGAAGGCGGGCAAGTCCTCGGTGTTGCTGCTGCTGCGGAAACGCACGCGCGCCTCTCCGAAGTGAGTGGCAACGTATTCGGTCACGCTTGCCAGCAGCTGGGAGTCAACGGGGTGGGCGAGCACGAGTTCGCGCACCTCGGCCAAACCCGCGGCGCGGACCTCCGGGTCGGCGCGGAAGCTGGCGTCGGCCTGCAGCTCGGCCAGGCGCGCTCGGGCACCGCTGGCTTGATAGTGCTCGAGGGAGTGAACGATGGCGATGGCCGCGGCGTCACGCGGCGTTTCGAAGCCACCCGCGCACGATGACATCGCGGCCACACGCGCCAACTCGGCAAGCTGGGCAGCCTTGGCTCCGATGGCGGGCAGCTCGTCGAGGCCGCGGTCGGCAAGCGGGATCACATCGCGCAGGGAGGTGTCGAGGCGCGGTGCCACGCGCGGGCCCGCCGCCCCTCGGGCTTGCCAGAAGGCCTCGGCCTCGACGGCTTCGGCGGCGCGCAGGCTGAAGCCGCCGCCGCCCACCTCGAGCCGCACAAAGCGGTCGAGGTGGGCGAGCACATCCGGATGGTCGCGCGCTTCACGCAGCGCCATATTCGGCGTGTCGCGGGCCTGGCTGAGCACGTTGACGTGGGCCAGGGGTGTTTGAAAGGCCTCGGTGATCAGGCCGCCGACCAACGGGATGTCGTTGGGTACGTCGTCGGTGACCACGATCACGTCCCTGCCCAGCGCCGCCTGCGAAAGCTCATCGGCGGGGATGAAGCGCAGCACGCCGTAGCCAACGCCAGGCGTCAACGGCTGCAACGTCAGGTTTTGAAACGGCTCGTTCGGCCCCACGATCGGAAGCTGACCCTCGATCGCGCGCATCAGGTCGACCTGTTTTCCGCTCTGGGCCCGCAGCCAATAGCGCGTCGGCTCGAGCAGGTGCGGCGCCACGGCGAAGAAGGCATAGGCCATTTGCTCGGCCGGGATGACATCACCGCTGGTGAACTCCATCGCATGCAGATCGGCGCCCACGTGATGGCTGAGGGTGCCGAGCAGGTAGCGCCGGCCCTCGGTGACGAAGTATTCGCGCTGACTGAAGGCCACCCAGCCCTGATAAAAGGCGTCGGCCTGGGCCGCATCACAGCGGTCGAGTGCGGGGTCGCCATCGATGACCTCACGCACGAAGGTGTAATGCAGGGGATAGCGCGCAGCCGACAAAAGGTGCACGACGTCGCCGGCCTGCATGTCGAGCACGAATTTCACCGAACGCACGCCCACGGCGCTGCCGCCCTCGGCCAAAGCCGCGAAGTCCGCCGGTGTGCGCAGGTGGCGCAGGCGATCACCCACTTCGCGGACGGGCAGCTGCTGACATATTGCGTTTTCAGCGCCGGGGCTTTGGTTTTCGCAGAAGCGGCCGGCTCCACCCTGGATGCCCCGGGCCAGCACGGCACCCTCGGGCCAGCGCATGAAATCCACGCGGTCGAGCACGCCTGAGTCCGCATCGAAGAGGGTGACGACGCCTTCGAAGAAGGGATCGGCTTCCAGCTCGGCCACCTCCGCCGAGGTCACCTCGACGCGGTGGTAGGCGTGGGGTGCGAGCGTCGTGGGCAGCGGCAGGGCGTGACCGTCGCTGACCGGCGGCCAGGGCTGCCCGGGACCGTGGGATGCAACGCGCAGTGAAACACCTTTGAGGGAGACCTCGGCGTCGGAGGCGTTGTAAAGCTCCACGAAGGCCGCGGGGCGCAGCGCCAGTTCACTCAGGCGCAAGGGTCCGGCGGGGGCGGCCCAGTCCCGGGGCCAGCCGTAGGGCGCGAAGTGCACGTCATCCTCCAGCTCCGGCGGCGCTGGCGGCTCACAGCGGTCGCCGTTTTCACGGCCGGGGCTGGCGTAGCGGCATAGGACCGGCTCGCCGACGCCGTCGGGCAAGCGCACGAGCGCCTCGTTTTCGCGCAGCTGCGAGTAGCTCAGGGAATCGACGACGCGGCCGCTACGGGAGAGGGTGACACTGTCGCCAGCGCCGCTGAGCTTGAAGGGCAGGTGCAACGGGCCCTGCGCGGGCGTGCCGTCGGCCCACAGCAAGACGTGTTCACCGGGCGCGAGTTCCAAATCCGGCAGCGCCACCTGCTGCGACGCGTCGGCGATGTGGTAGTCGCCAAGTGCGAGCGGCTGCTGGGAGGCGTTGAATAGCTCCACGTAGTCGTCGGTCTCGCCCAGCTCGTCGACCCACACGCCCTGGTTTTTGGCGACGACCTCGTTGAGCCGCAGTGTGGGCGGTGCAGGCTGCACGCCAGCGTCACCGCTGCCGGCGTCGCTGCTGCCGGCATCGCGGATCTGCTCCGCCTCCCGGCGGGCGCCCGCGTCGAAACCGCAGGCTGCCGACCATAGGCAGCCCGCCAACACGAGCCCAGTCGCTGCGACCTGCGTCCTACCCATGGGTGGTCAAGTAAGCAGAAAGCGTGCCGACGGAAAATCGGGCGCGTTATGGCGCGTGTGAACCGCGGTGATTGCGGCCGCGCTGCGGAGTGTGCCGATCTGTGCCGCCCGCCTTCGATTCCAGAGATGCTCCGGTTCCCGGTGTGGGATGCGCAGCCGTGCAACCTCGTCATACACTTGGCGACCTTCGATCTCAGCCGCTATCGATGACTACGCAGGCCCTCTTCGACATCGACGAGCCCCATGCGAGCGGCGAAGCCCGGGTTCCGATGCCGCCACGGAAACGGCTCCAGGCCAGGCCCAGACCCGTTTCGACGGGCGAACCGCGCCACCTCACAAGGCCGCTTCCGCTTCACGGGTCCGAACCTTCACCCGCCCGGGCCTCGCGCAACAACCGCTCGATCGTCGCGCGAACGTGCTTGGGCTCCTCGCCCTTTTGTACGTAACCGGCCGCACCGAGAGCCTCGGCGGCGCTCCGGATCTCCTCTTTGCTTCGCCCCGAATAGATCAAGATCGGAACGTTGCCGCCGCGCTGGCGGCGCAGGAACCTGCCGAAGGCCATCCCCGACATCGCCGGCATCGACAGGTCGAGCACGACCAGATCAGGAGGCGTCGCACGCAGGTAGGCGCTCAGCTGTACAAAGGCTGCGAGCACCTCCACCGTATGCCCGTCCGGCTCGAGCAGCTTCCGCAGGGCGTGCTCGACCGTTTTGCTGTCATCGACGACCAGGATGCGAGCCACCTACCTACCGCGCCTTTCTGCGAGCGGACCTGCCGAGCGCACGAGCCGCCGTGAGCGCGTCGGCCGAGTCCCCATCAAGACTTCGCCTCCTTCGCCCCACCGCCCACCGCCCGTGCCTTCAGCAACTCCTCCAGCAGCGGCACCAGTCGCGCATGAACGTCCCCCTTGGCCAAAACCGCCTGAATGTCGAGTCCCCGCGTGATCTGTTCGAGTTCGCGCTGCGAGCGCTCTGACATGATCACGATGATGAGGTCACGCAGGCGCGGATTCCTGCGCAGCACGCCGACCAGGCGATCGCCGCTCAACCCTGGCATGCTCACATCGGCGATGACCACGTCGATCGCCTTACTCAAGATCAAATGAGTCGCTCCGATCGCCAGCCGCGATCCGTAGACCTCGTAGCCAGCCTTTGCGATGTGCTGCTCGAGCAACGCACGCACCACATCGGAGTCATCGATCACGAGCACCCTTGCCTTGCCCTCGGCGGTCATTGCTCGCCTCCTCGCTCCACCCGCAGCTTCGGATGCCTGACCTCGGGGACCAGCATTGACCCATCGCAGGTTGACGCCATCGCCGGCCTTGCCGCGATGGGCCCCGTCCCGAGGCGCCGCAGGTTTTCCAAAGGCCACAGAAACCTTTTCCAGCAGCGCCGGACGCGGCAGCGTTGCCTCAGCGTTGCCTGCGCACACCTCGCGCACCGTCACCTCGATGCCCTCGAGAAATGCGACGAGCACTCCCAGTCGTTCCTGGGTTGGCTCCAGCACGCCCGCCTGCAGAACCCTGGCGCATGCTTCGAAGCGCTGCATCAGTTGATGGATCGACCGCATTCCCGCAGCTCCGGCCGATCCCTTCAGCGCATGCGCCCGGTCGAGCACCCGCGTCATGCAGCGTGCGAGCCGCTCGGGCTGTGCTTGCAGTTCCAGCAGCGCCCTGTGGATCACGTGCAGTCCCTCGGTCGCCTCCGCGAGAAAGATCTGCTCGATCGGTGGGTCGTTCAACATCGGCCACCCACACTGGTGGCGGCGCCATGAAACCGCTCGCCCACGTCGCTCGTGCCCACGTTACTTCTTGGTTGAAGGCCCCTCCCGACCTCGCATCCGCATCCGCATCCGAAGTCGGGGCCTGGATGGACGCCTATCGCTCCAACGCCCAGTGTCAATTAGACGCCGCGTGCCGTGATGATGCAAGACCAAAGTGAGGCATATTACGGGAGATACACCTTGCTTCTGCCCTTGCGCGCAAGCACCGACAACGGCGCAGTGATACAGCAGCGTGGTCGTCGGTACGCGCAACACGTACCCGCACGGTCCGAAAGCAGGATGCATTTGCTCCAGGGCCCGCACCCCAACGACCCAACCGCAACTCGCTTGCGCCCCATCAAAGCATCGACACCGGATCGATGTCCACCGAAGCGCGCGCAGCCGGCAGCCCCTCGTCGATGCGTTGCACCAGCGCGTAGGCCACCGCGCGTAGCTCGGCGCGGTGCGGGCTCTTGAGCAACAGACGGTGACGGTGGCGGCCGCGGATCTTGGAAATCGGCGCCGGCGCCGGGCCCAGCACCTCGACCCGCTCAGCGCGCACTTCCGGTCGAGCACGGGCCAGGCGCGCGAGCAAGTCGGCCGCCTCGGCAGCGTTGGGCTCGGTAGCGGCGTCCACGCGAATGGCGACCAGGCGCGCATAGGGCGGGTAGCTGAGTTCGCGACGGGCGGCCAGCTCCAGCTCACAGAAGCGTTCGTAGTCGTGACGGCAGGCGCTGGCCACGGCGGGGTGTTCGGGCTGGTAGGTCTGTAGCAGCACACGGCCGGGCAACTCACCGCGGCCCGCGCGACCGCTGACCTGGGCCAAGAGCTGGAAGGTACGCTCGGAGGCACGGAAGTCGGGAAAGGCCAGACTCTGGTCGGCGAGCACCACGCCCACCAGCGTGACCTCGGGGATGTCGTGGCCCTTGGTGACCATCTGCGTGCCCACAAGGATGTCGACTTCCTGGCGACGCAGGCGCCCGAGCACGGCTTCGACACCTTCACCACTGGCGGTGTCACGGTCCAGGCGGGCAACGCGGGCCTGGGGGAAGATTTCGGCCAGTGCCTGTTCGAGTTGCTCGGTTCCGATGCCCAGCTCGAGCACGTTGGGCGCCCCGCACTTGAAACAACTGCCGGTGTGAGGCGTGCTGAAGTCGCAGTAGTGGCAGCGCAGAACACCGGCGCCGCGATGGAGCGTGAGGGTTACGCTGCAGTCGGGGCATTCGAGCAACTCGGCGCAGCTGGCGCAGCGCACGCTGGGCGCAAAGCCGCGACGATTGAGAAAGAGAATCGCCTGCTGGCCGGCTTCGAGGCAGTCGCCGAGGGCAGCCTGCAGGGGCCCTGTGATCAGGCGGTTGCCGCTGGGGGTGCCGCGGTGCAGGCCGAGGTCGATGACCTCCACCCGGGGCAGTCCGTGGGCGGTGGCACGGTGGGGTAGTCGCAGCCTCTGCAAACGCTCCGCGCCCACCAGCGCCACCGTCTCGAGGGACGGCGTGGCGCTGCCGAGAATGCACACGGCCGAAGCGCGGTGGGCGCGTAGCAGCGCCATGTCGCGCGCCTGATAGCGGAAGCCCTCCTCCTGCTTGAAGGAGCCGTCGTGCTCTTCGTCGACCACGATCACGCCCAGCCGCTGCACCGGCGCGAAGAGGGCCGAGCGCGCGCCGATGGCCAGCTGCAGGCGGCCGGCGCGCAGCGCCCGCCAGGCGTCGTCGCGCTCGCGGGCGCCGAGCTCGCTGTGCAAGACCGCGATGGTGTCGCCGAAGCGCGCCCGAAATCGCCCGACCAACTGGGGCGTAAGTGCGATCTCCGGCACCAGCATCAGGGCGCCCCGGCCGCGTGCACGGGCCTCGGCAATCACTCGAAGATAAACCTCGGTCTTCCCCGAGCCGGTCACGCCATGCAGCAGAAAGCCCCCGCCGCCATCGAGGGCGCCCGAGAGCGCGTCGATGGCGGCGACCTGGTCGGCGTTGGGTTCGGGCGCATCGGCATGGCTGACCGGGGTGGCGAAAAAGCGATCGGCGGCGACCTCGCGCTGCTCGAGCTCTACCAGGCCCCGGGCCTCGAGCGTGCGCAGGGCGGGCCGTGGCCCCTTGATGTGGCGCCTGAGCTCGTCGATGGAAACCTCGCCGCGCTCCTTGAGCAGCTCGAGCAGCACGCCCTGGACCTTGCCGATGCGGCCTTCGGGCTCGGCGCCCTCGCGCAGGCGCGCGAAGAGGGTGGTGCGGGTCGCAAGGCGCACACCGGGCAGCGATTCCTCGAGGCCGAGAAAACCCGACCGCCGTAGGGCCTTCATCGCCTCGCTGGGCAGGGCCGGCGCCGCAGCGCGCAGCACCTCGCCGATGGGGTGCATGTAGTAGTCGGCGGCCTGGCGCAAAAAGCCCATCAACTCTACGTCAAAGACGGGTTGCGAGTCGAGCAGGCCGGCGATGGGGCGCAGGGTGATGTCACCGGGCGCCTCGCGCGGGAAGCCAACGACGAAGGCGGCGAGCTTTTGCCGGGCGAAGGGAACCGCGATGCGGCTGCCGATCTCGAGGCGGCCGCGCAGGGCCCCAGGCAGCGCGTAGGTGAAGGTGCGGCGCAGGGGCACCGGCACCGCGACTTCGACGAGCGACGGCGCGGCGACGGTCGCCTCCTGGGATGGGTCGAGCAAGGACTGTTGGCGCGACTCAGCCATGGCGCGCTCGCTCAGGGCCCAGCTCGCACAGATACGCGGCGACGGCTTCGAAGTGGATCTGGGCGATGGGCTGGCCGTCGGGCACACGCGCGAGGTCGCGGGCCAGGGCGGGGGCCTCGAAGATCGGAATCCCCAGCAGCCGGGCGCGCTGGCGCAGCTCGAGCGATAGCCCTCCGCGCCCCTGCATCAGCAGTCGCGGGGGCTCGGGCGGCTCGGCCCGGGCGTCGTAGTGCAGGGCCACCGCCAGCCCCGCCGGATCGCAGAGTAGGAGGCTCGCGCGCTCCAGGGCCAGCGCCGCCACGCGCTCGCGATGCAGGGCGCGACGGCGCGCAGCCAGCTCCGGGTCGCCTTCGCTCTGGCGCAGCTCCCGACGCCGTTGGTGACGCCCCATGCGCAGCGCGGCGCGAAATGCCAAAAGGCGCCGCAGCAGATCGACGGCGCCGGCCAGCAGAGCCAGTGCGACCACCACCCAGAGCGCGCGCATGGCCACCGCCGCAAGCGAAGCGAGGGCCTGGGCAGGCGACGCGCCGGATAGGGCGAGCAGGCCACGCAAGTTGGGCCACAGCACCCACAGGGCGGCGGCTGCAAAGACCGCCGACCACAGCAGCGCGACGCTGGCATCGAGCGCGCGCCGGCCGCTGAAAAGTGCGCCGAAGCCGCGCGCGGGGTCGAGGCGGAAGGCGCGCGGCGCGAGCGCGGCGGGGGTGATGCGAAAGCCGACTTGAATCAGCCCCGAAAGCAGCGCGGCAACCGCCGGAGCCAGCACGAGCAGGGCCGTCAGCGCCAGCAGGCGGCGCAGGGGCGCGGAGTCGAGGAAGGCGAAGGCAGCCGCAGGCGCCGGTGACGCCGCGGCACCGAGCCCCTCGAGCAACACTGCGCGAAAGGCGGCCAGCATGGGGCCACCGACGACGACGAAAACCGCGAGCGTGGCCGCGAGGGCGACCGCAGCGCTCAAACCGGGACTATAGGGACGCATCCCCGCCCGCAACAGCTCGCGCCTTCGACGCGGCGTGGGTTCTTCGGTGCGCGCTTCCGCCATCGTGGCCTTGCCGGGCTCCGGGGCGGAACATACCTTGTAAAGAGCCTCGACCGACCTGAAAGTGACGGCCCATGTTTTCCCGTCGCAGCGATTTCGGCCGCGAAAAAAACCGCCTGACCCTGGCCCATCACAAACGGCTGCGCGCGGGCGACGCGATCTGCGATCTGACGCTCTCGAATCCGACGACAGAGGGCCTTTTGGAGCTGCCGGGCCACAGCGCGGCCCTAAAGGCCCTGGCCGACGCCCGCGGGCGCCACTACCGGCCCCATGCCCTGGGATTGCCCGAGGCGCGGGAGGCGCTGGCCGAGCGGCTCGCGGACTGGGGTCCCAGACCCGAGGCGCATCGCCTGGTGCTGACGGCCAGCACCTCCGAGGCCTACGCCTTCGCCATGCAACTCTTCTGCGACGCCGGTGACGGCCTGCTCATCCCGCGCCCCAGCTATCCGCTACTCGACGGTCTGTGCCAGCTCGAAGCCGTGCGCCCCCAGCCCTACGCCCTGGCCTACGACGGCCGCTGGCATCTTCAGCCGAGCGCCCTGCGGGCCGCCCTCGACGCCAGCAGTCGCGCGGCGGTGGCGATCCACCCCAACAATCCCAGTGGCTCGCTCTTCGACGCCGAAGGCGCAGCGGCCCTGGCTGCACTGGAGCTCCCGGTGATCAGCGACGAGGTCTTCGCGCCCTACCCGCTCGAAGCCGCGCGCTGCTCAGCTCTGCGGGAGTTGCTGCCGGCCTCGAGCCTGTGCCTGACCCTGCACGGCCTGTCCAAGCTCGGGGCCCTGCCCCAGCTCAAACTCTCCTCGATCGTGCTCAGCGGCCCCGACGCCCAGGTCGAAGAAGCCCTCGAGCGCCTCGAGAGCATCGCCGACAACTTTCTATCGGTGTCGACGCCGGTGCAGCTCGCGCTGCCGGCGATCCTCGAGCAGCTACCCCAAACCGTGAGCACCATCGGCGAGCGTGTGCGCGGCAACCTGCGCCGTCTGAAAAGCCGTTGCGAAGGCAGCGCCGTCAGCGTGCTGCACGCCGAGGCCGGTTGGTCGGCGGTGCTGCGGCTGCCGGCCCTGCTCGACGACGAAGGCTGGGCCCTGGATCTGCTGGAGCACGCAGCCACCCTGGTGCAGCCGGGCTACTTCTACGACTTACAGGGCGGCCCCTACCTGGTGGTGAGCCTGTTACCGCGTTCGCGGGACTTCGAAGGGGGCATCGATCGCCTGCTCGAGCGCGTCAATCATCACTGCCGGCCGGAGGCAAAAGGGTCGGGCCCGAGCGGGCGCCAGCCAGGTATTCGATGACGTCGATCTTGGTCACCACGCCGACCATGGCATCGCCGTCCATGACCACCGCGATGCGGGCGCCGGCCAGCAAGCTCTGCAGCGATTCGACGCTGGTATGCGGCGAGACGGTGGCGTAGTCGTTTTCGACCAGCTGCTCGACCGGTGTCGCCAACGAGTACTCACCGCTAGCCAGGTAGCGCAAGAGCGAGACCTCCGTGACTACACCGAGCAGCTCGTCGTCGGCGTTGACCACCGGGATCTGCGAGATGCCCTCGTCGCGCATGGTGTTGATGACATCGCGGACCGTGTCCTCGGCACGCGCGCGCAGGACGTCTTTGCGCGTCTTGATCTGCAAGAGATCGCGCACGCTGCCAAAGCCCTGGTCCTGCAGGAAGCCGTGCTCGCGCATCCACTCATCGTTGAATATCTTCGATAGGTACTTGGCGGCACCGTCGGGCAGGAGCACCACGATATTCAGCGGACGCGAAAGCCCGCGGGCGTACTTCAGGGCGCCGGCCACCGCGGCACCGGAAGATCCGCCACAGTAGAGGCCCTCGAGGCGCACAAGATCGCGCGTCATGCTGAAGCACTCGCGGTCGTCGACGCGCACGATGTCGTCGAGATAGCCGGGATCGAAGGTCGAGGGCACGAAATCCTCACCGATGCCCTCGACCTTGTAGGTAAAAGCCTTGGTCAGGCGCTGGTGCTTGACGTAGTCGTAGTAGAGCGAGCCGATGGGGTCGACGCCCACCAGCTGCACCTCGGGCTTCTGCTCCTTGAGATAACGCCCGACGCCGGACATGGTGCCGCCGGTGCCCATGCCCGCCACAAAGGCGTCGATACCACCGCCGGTATCCTCCCAGATCTCGGGGCCGGTGAAGCGGTAGTGACCGCCGGGGTTGTCGGGGTTGTGGTACTGGTTGGCGTAGAAGCTGTTGGGCGTCTCGGCGGCGATGCGCTTGGCCACCGAGTAGTAGCTGCGCGGGTCCTCGGGCTCGACGGCCGTGGGGCAGACCACCACGCGTGCGCCAAAAGCGCGCAGGGCGGCGATCTTTTCCGGCGACATCTTGTCAGGCATCACAAAGACGCAGCGGTAACCGCGCACCGCGGCGATCATGGACAGGCCGGCGCCGGTATTGCCGCTGGTGGCCTCGATGATGGTGCCGCCGGGCATCAGCTCGCCGCGCGCCTCGGCCTTTTCGACCAGGTTGAGCGTCATGCGATCCTTCATGGATCCTGCCGGATTCATGTACTCGCACTTGACGTAGATGGTCGACTCCACGTCCCGAGCCACCCGATTGAGCCGTACCAGCGGCGTGCCGCCGATGGCCTCGAGGATGTTGGCGCGCGCTTTTTCAAACATGCATGAATTATGGGCACGCCAACGCCCCACCGCAAAGCAAAGGCGCACAAACGGGCCTCCGGGCGGGGCCTCACTCGCGCGGCAGGCGCATGGAACGGTAGCGCTTGCTGGCGGCCGACCCCGGCTTGGCACCCAGGATCGGGCTGCGCGAAAAGATCGGCAGCCCCAGGCCGTCATCGTCGCCGCGCTGGCGCAATCGGCAGGCACCGGCGTAGGCGATCATGGCGGCGTTGTCGGTGCACGTGCGCGGCGGCGGCAGAAAGGCTTCGATGCCCTCCCGGGCACAGCGCTCGGCGGCCAAAGCCCGCAACCCGCGGTTGGCAGCCACACCGCCGGTGATGACCAGTCGCGGCACCTTTCGCTGCTTGCAGGCGGCGATGGACTTGTCGACCAATGAAGTGATCACCACGGACTGAAACGACGCGCAGAAATCGGCGAGTCCGGCGTCATCCTCGGGAACGCCGCGCTCCCGCACCTGCTGGGCAACGGCGGTCTTGAGACCCGAGAAGCTGAAGTCGAGGCTGCTGCGCCGCTTCATGGGCCGCGGCAGCGGCACACGCCCGGCTTCACCCTTGGCTGCCAGGGCATCGATGCGCGGACCACCCGGATAGCCCAGGCCCAGCAGCTTGGCCACCTTGTCGAATGCCTCGCCGGCAGCGTCGTCGCGGGTCTGACCCAGCTGCTCCACGTCTTCACTGCCGCGCACTTCGTAGAGCGCCGTATGACCACCGCTAGCCACCAGCGCGATGAAGGGCATCTCCGGCGCCGTATGGGGCTCGCCCTCGCGATGCAGGGCCACGCTCAACAGATGTCCGACAAGATGATTGACGCCGACCAGCGGCAGCCCGCGCACCATGGCCATGGCCTTGGCGGCCTGCACGCCCACGAGCAGGGCCCCCACGAGCCCCGGCCCGTTGGTCACGGCGATTGCGTCGACCTTGTCGAGACCGTCTTCACCCAGGGCCTGCTCCAGCACCGGCACCAAATTTCGCATGTGCGCGCGCGAGGCCAACTCGGGCACCACGCCGCCAAAGGGCGCATGCAGCTTCACCTGGCTCGCCACCACGTCGCTGACGATCAAGCCATCGTCGCGGACCAACGCCGCGGCCGTCTCGTCGCAGCTGCTCTCGATTCCTAATACGATCATGGTGCACTTCTCCGCTGTCGATCGAGAATGAAGACTCCAAAAAGCGGCCCAGCGTCGCCGTCGCCGCTGCCGACGACAGCCGGATCCGCGGGACCGATGACGCGGGCCTCGATGCGGCCGGTGTCCATCAGGGAGATGAAGACCATCGCCACCCGCCCGGGCGACGGCTGACCGAAGTGCGCCGCCAGGATGTAGTTGCGAACGCGCCCGCCGCCGGGGAAGTCGTACTCGCTGAGCGCATCATGCTCCAGGTATTCGATGGACCGGAGCGGCGTTGCAGCGAAAGCCCCTTCGATGCGCTCGCCGACTTCGCAGCCGTCGTCGCCCAGCGGGCATAGATAGGTGTCGAGCGTGCCAACCTCGGACGCGAAGTCCTCTGCGAGCGCCGGATCGAAGGAAAGCTCCATCTGGGTGTGCGAAGGAAAGCCGCTGCGGATGAACGAGGGCTTGTCCGGGTCGTCGTTGTGCGAACCGATCACTTCGCCACGGAAGACCTCCTCGTCGCTCGTGCGGAACTTGCCGAGACGATCGCAGGCGCCCAGCAAGAGCAGGGACGCGGCGAACGCGAGCAGGGTGCAAAGACGGCCCATCGCGCCCAGAATAGCCGGGTCGCGGGCGATTGCCAGCACGCGCGGGCCCGGGCGCCACTCAGCGCAGGCGGCCGCCGCTGCGCCGCGAGCGGGAGGTTCGAAAGCGCATCAGCGACTTGTCATGGACGCGCACGGCCACGGCGTCGCCCGCCCGGGCCGCCGTGGCGCGCGCCTTTTCCGTACGCTCGCGGCTGTGTTGCTTGCGCCCGGTGGCCTCGAAGAGCGTGGCCTCGGCCGCCAGCAAGCGCGCCTCCAGGTGCGGCGACCCCGCACGCCGGGCCAGGTCCATCGCCCGCGCCAGCGCTTCCTGGGCACTGACGCCATCGCCGCCGTAGGTCAAGGTCGTCGCCAGCTCGGTCGCCAGCTCCGCCCGCACCAGCAGCGCATCGTCACCCTGCCTGCTCTCCGGATAGCAGCGCACGGCCGCTCGAAAGGACTCGACCGCACCGTCCAGGTTGCCCTCGGCACGACGCAGCTCGCCGATCGCCCGGTGCACCAGGGCTTGGGGCTCGGGCGCGCGGGCCTTGATGGCCGCTTCGAGCCCTTCGCCGAGCGTGCGGTAGGCGTCGCGCAGACGATTGCGACGGGCCGCCACACGGCCGAGACCGAGCAGCACCATGGCGCGGGCCGCGGTGGCCGGCCGGCTGTACTCCTGGGCTTCACGAAACGCCCCTTCCGCCCCCGGCAGATCTCCCTTGCGCGTCAGGGCCTCGCCGAGCTTGCGCGCGAAGCCGGCCAGGGCCGACTCGTATTGCCCGTCGCATCGCTCGAGCAACTCGCCGCGCGCCAGGTCCAGGCCGTCCCGATATCCCGTCGCCGCCGTTACCACATCGCCTCGCTCGCTGGCCAGATCGGCCGTGCGCTCGAGCAACATCAGCGCACTCATGGGCACTTCGATGCCCACCGCATGGCGGGCCCGCACCTCCATGGGACTGTCGGTCTGCGCGGCGATGGCCAGGGCGCGCCCGTGCAAGGCACGCCGAGCGCCGCTGGGAATCGAGGCCTCCACCAGATCGCGGATGAAGGGATGGGCGACACGGAAGTGATCACCTTCCGGCAGCAAAAGGCCCGCTTCGATCAACTCGTCCACGCCCTTCTGATCGTCGTCGCCGCCGCCCGAGGCCTCGAAGAGAGCGTCGCGCGAAAAGCGGCTTCCGAGCACACAGCCGGCCTGCAGCATATGGTGGGCCGGCACGTCCAGCCGCTGAATGCGTTGGGCGACGGCATCGGCCAAGCGCCGGGGCAAGCTGCCGGCCGAACCGTCCAAGCTCAGCCCCAGGGCGCCGAGCTGAACCGCGAAGAGCGGCAGCACCCGCTCGTCGGAAGCGGATGGGACGACGCTGCTGTCGCGCACTTCGGAATCGGTGAGCTGCGCGATCAGCGCGCGCGCGGCATCCCTCGGCAGCGACTCCAACAACATCGTCCGGGTGTCGCGCGGCAGGGCCGAGTGCGTTCCACTGACAGTGGAAGTCAGCAGCATCGTCGGCAAGTCACCGAGCTGGCGACCGAGCAGTCCGAGCACCTGGGCCGACAGTCCGTCGCAGCGGTGCAAATCGTCGAGGATCAAAAGCACACGCTGGGCCCGTGCACCGGCGCGCGCCTCCTCGACCGCATGGCCGAGGGCGGCGGCAACAGCTCCGGCCAGGGACTGCCCACCGGAACCGCGCAGACCACGCGGCTCGCAAACCTCGCGCAGACCCGCGGCCAGCAGCGGCTCGGAGTCGTCGAGCGCGGCGGCGTGGGCGACGATGCCCTCCCTGTCGGTGCGGTAGAGCGACTGCAAGAGCCGCAGGATCGGATAATAGGCCACGGGCGCGCCGCTGCCGTGGGGCTCGGCCTTGACCACCAGGTCACCGGCATCGGCGACGCGCTTGGCCACCTCCGCCATCAACCGCGTACGACCGACCCCTGCCTCGCCACCAATGCAGATCGAACTCAAACCGCGCGGTTTCCACGCCTCTTCGATCTGCGCCAGTTCGTCGTCGCGGCCGGCCAACCACACCTCGGTGTAGTCCTGGGGCTGCGAGCGCGGCGGCAGCGAAGTGCGCGGCTTGAAGGGCTCGGGGATCGACTCGCGCGGCGGTGCACTGCCGATGGGCGCACCACACTCGCCACAGAAGCGTTTGCCCTCGGCCGAGCGGGCGCCGCACTCGGGGCACTTGATGCCCGCCCCACGGCCAAGTACGGCCATGGCCGCGCGCAAGGCCACCGCCATCTCTTCGGCGTCCTGGAAGCGATCGGCCGGCGACTTGGCCATCGACTTCATGACCAACTCGGCCAGCGTGTCGGGAATCTCACGCTCGGGTGCCACCTTGCGCGGATCCGGAATCGGATCCTGGATGTGGCAGAGCACGACGCTGGTGGGCGTCTCGGCGTCGTAGGGCAGCTGATCGGTGAGCAGCTCGTAGAGCATCACGCCCACCGAGTACAGGTCACCGCGGGCATCGACCGGCATACCGCGCCCCTGCTCCGGAGACATGTAGTCGGGGGTTCCGCAGACCAGGCCCGGCGAGGTGATCGACTGATCGACGTTGGCTCCGAGCAACTTGGCCAGACCAAAATCGACCACCTTGATCAGATCGCCACCGGTCTTGAGGCGATCGATGATCACGTTCTCGGGCTTGAGATCCCGGTGGATCACATCCAGGGCGTGGGCCTCTCCCAGCGCAGCCAGCACCGCCAGCACCACCTCGCACGAACGCTTGAGGCTGAGCACCCCCTCGTCCCGCAGGATCTGGCCCAGGTCGCGCCCGGCCAGATACTCCATGACCAGGTAGAGAATCCCATCGTCGGTGCGACCGAAGTCGATGATGCTGACACTGTTGGGATGGTTGAGGCGACTGGCGGCGCGCGCCTCGTTGTAGAAGCGGGCAACCGAGGCCTCGTCGGCAAGCAGGTGTGGGTGGACGACCTTGACCGCCACGGTCCTGCCGAGCATCCTCTGCTCGGCCCGGTAGACGCGCCCCATGCCACCGACGCCGACCATGTCGAGCACGATGAAGGAGCCGCCGATGGTGCGCCCTACGAGCGGATCTTCGCTGCCCTCCGCGGCCGCCACCGACGACCCGCAAGCATTACAAAAGCGCGCCCCTTCGATCAGGGACACGCCGCATTGATGACACGCAGCCATCGACTCTTAAAGAATAGCCTACCGGCCGCGACGACCAAAGCCGAGAATCGCAGCGATGCGCTCGACACGGGGCGACGCACGCTGCTGCTGGGTCTCAACGCCTGGGTCATCATGGCGGTGTGGCCCCTGGTCGTCGCATCCCCCACATCTCTCGAACGCGCGGCGATGGTCCTGGCGGCGGCCCTGCCACTGCTCGTGCTTCTCGGGCTGCCGTGGCCGCGTCGCGACGCACGCCTTGACCTGCTGGTCGCCTGCTGCACGCTCCTGATCTTCCCCGTCGCCCTCGTCTGTGGGCTTGCGACCCTCGACGCCGCGCGTGCCGAAGCCGTGCTCGACACCGGATGGCTGCTAATCGCAGCGGCGGCGCTGCTGGCCTATGGCTATAGCGCCGCCGTCGATTGCAGCCCGCGCGAAGTCCCCCGCAAGGTCCGCCTGACACCGCTGGCTGCGGCCGACGACCTGATCGAAGCCCACCACGCCCCCGCCCGCGCAGCACTGCGCCGGGTCGCAATCGCCATTTTTCTGGCGGGCAGCGTCGGCCTCGGCCTGATCGCGCCGAGCTGGGGCGGCGTGGGCGCCCTGCGCTCGAGTTGGGGTGGCGCTGCAACCGACGCGGCGCTTTTGCTATCGGTCATCTGCGGGGCACTGGCGGTGACCACCGTCGCGCTCTTCATGGGCAAGGCGCTGCGCCGCGATGACGGCGGCGCCCTCGATCGCCGGCGCCTGCCGGCTCGCATCGTGCGGCGGCTGGCCACAGCCCTGCTCGGCCTGTTGGCCTACTACGCGCTGCGCTGAAGCTGCCCTCGATGCCGGGGCGCTCAGCGACCCGCTTCGTCCTGCCGCCGCATGCCCTCGAGCAACAGGCTCTCGGGGGACACCTGGATGACCTGGTTGGTCGCGTGAAAGCTGGGATCGAGCTCGAAGTCGCCTTCGGTCAGGCCGAGCATGGCGTAGAACGCTTCTTCCTGACCCAGCTCGCCGAAGCGCGCGTCGAAGATCATGCCTTCATTGAAGAGGATCTCGCCGCGCTTGCCCTCGCCTGCGATCGTGAGCTTGCCGCTCTTGCGCCCGTGGAAAAGGATCTGGACCATGTCCGGCAAGGCCATCTCGGTCAACGAACCGCTGACGCCGCCGGTGCGACGCTTGGCGGAGCCGGCGTTGTCGATCACGCGCGCGACCTTGGTCGCAACCAGGTCCGGCGACGCGGGCTTGGCGATGAAGTCGGCGGCGCCGAGGTCGAAGCCCTTCTGGATCGAGTTCCCTTCGATCGCTTTGCTGTGAAAGATCCAGGGCACCTGATTGCCCGCCTGGCGCGCGCGCTGCAAGAGTTCGAAGCCGCTGATCGGCTTGACCTCCACCTCGCTGATGACCACGTCGAGCTCTTCGGTGAGTTCGTTTTCGGCTTCCATCGCGTTGCGCGCGATGACGACCTCGAAGCCGCGTTCCATCATGCGCAGCTCGAGCACCGTGGTCTCCTCGGCATCCGGATCGATGAGCAGCGCCCGCTTGCTGTCGGCCAAGAGCTTGGAGCGCAGGTCGTCGCCCAGCACGACCACCTTGAAGACGTCGACCAGGCCCGGATCGAAAACCTTGCCCTTGTACTTGGCCAGGACCTCCCATGCCTCCTGGGCAGAGAGCTTCTTGCGGAAGGGATTGCCCGCGTGCCCCACCAGATCGGCGTAGGTCTCGACGATCGCAAGCGCACGGGCGCCCACGTTGATCTCCTTGCCAGTCAAGCGATCGGGAAAGCCCTGCCCGTCATAGCGCTCGTAGAGGTGACTGAGGATCGAACCCACATCGCCCGGCAGCCGGATCGATTCGAACAAACGCACCGGCGTCAAATAGCTCTTTTTGGCCTGCTGGCGATGGGCGTCGTACTCGGCCACGTTGAGGGCCGTGAGATGAAACGCCGAGGTCTTGCCGATGTCGTGCAGGTAGGCCGCGATGAGGACCGCGTCGCTGTCTTCCTGGGACAGGCCCATGCGCTCACACAGGCGCCGGCAGATGCGGGCCACGGTCACCGAGTGGTTGCGAAGCTCACCGCGCTCGCCTTCGAGCAACGCCGCCATCACGTTCAAGGTCTCGAGATAGTCGTGCACGGCGATGCCGGCGGGAGCCTGTTTGACCTGGGAGCTGATCTCCGCGCCCAGCGTGCCAGCTGGCACTTCGATGGTGGCGGTGATGTCGCCCGTGGTCGGCGCCTGCAGACCGACACCGGTGGAGGTCCGCGGATCGCTGGGCATCGGTTGCATCGATGGCATCGGCTGCATCGAGGGCATCGACGGCATCGGCTGCTGCGACGGCATCGGACGCGGCGACGGCATGGGCTGTGGGTGCGCAAACTGCTGCGGCAGCAGGTGTTCGCCGGTGGGCCGCGCGCTCGGCATGCCCTGGCCCGGTAGTGGCTGGGGCGCAAAGTTCTGCACCATGGTGCCGCCGGGGGCCTGCGGCAGCGGCGGGTAGGCGCCCGTATCGCCCGCCATGCCGTAGCCCTGATGCTGTGGCATCGCCGGAGGCAGCTCTTGCTGCGTCTGGTAGGCAGGCGGCAGCGAAGGATCGGGCGGCGGCGGCAGCGGTGGCGCCGGCATGTCGACCGTCCCTCGCGTGATGCCACGACGGGTCGGGCGGGTCGGCTGCGAAGGCGGCGGAGGCGGCGGCCCGCCCACCATGCTGTCACGCGGGCTGGGCACGCTCATCGAGGCCTCGTAGGCGGCGGAGGTGCGCCGCTCGCGGTCGACGCTCAGCCCCGTGGAGGTACCGGTGTTGCGGACAGTGCCAAAGGCACCGGTTTCGCCTTCATAGTGCAGCCTGATCGCGGCCTGGATCGCGGCCGGTCGCGCCACCAGGGCTTTGACATTGGGAACCCGCGTGGCGAACTGGATGTTCTTGATCACCTCGAGGTCGTCGGGCTGCACCGTGATGATCGACAACTGCTGAGTTTTGGCATCGAAACGCACCGGAAACACGCAATGCTTCTTCGCTAGCCTGAGCGGCACGCGCTTGAGCAGCGACTCGTGGATCGGGGCGCTGGCGAGCTTGCGGGTGGAGACGAAAAAGGTGCGGTAGAGGTTGGCCTGGAACTTCAGCAGCTGGGCTTCCTCCATCAGCCCCATCTGGACCACGGCCTCTTCGACGTGCAGCTGGCGCCGCTTGGCGAAGAGCAGCGCGCCCTCGTAGTCCGCCGCGGAGATCAGGCCGTCGGCGAGTAGGGCATCCAGCAACTTCGTGTTGAGCCGGGGCGCTCCGGTCCCCGGCGGCTGGAGTGACGCGCTCACAATACTGACCCATTGTAGCCTAGACAGGCGCAGGAGAAAGGGGGGGATAAGAGGGAGGTGCGTACGTCAGCCCCGGACACAGTGGGCAAGCACACACTCCTATGTGTTGCGAGCACATGTAGGCGCGCAAACCCGGCCGCGCCCGCGGGCGACGCGCCAAACGCGACTTTGCGTGTATCTTTGAATGGTGTGGCAGCGCGCCCTCATCGCCCTCGCGTGGACCGCCGGCTCGATGCTGCCAGTGACGGCGAGCGCCTCGGACTTCTGGGACGAGGTCCGCAATCCCGGGCTCGCCGCCTACCGCAGGGACCTGGCAGCAGGCGCTGTCGCCCTTGCCGACAACCGCGCCGCCGAGGCGTTGCAGCAAGCGGATGCCGCCATCGCGCGCTTCGCTGGGCGTGCCGGCGGCCACGTATTGCGCGGCCGCAGTCTGGCGACCCTGGGGCGGCACCAGGAGGCCAGCGATGCCTTCGCAGCCGCCCTCGCCCGCGACCCGCAGGTGCTGGCAGGTGAACTCGCACTGCTGGCCGCGGCCAGCGCGGCCCACGCCGGGCGCCTCGAGCAAGCCTGCGCCGTGCTCGAGCAGGCCATCGGACGCAGCCACGAAAAGCCACTGCAGGCCCAGGCCCTGCTGTTGCACGCACAGCTGATGCTCGCCCGTGGACCGGCCTTTCTCGAGCCGGCCCTGCGCGGCTATCGGCAGGCGCGCCAGCGCGGCGCCGAAGGCCCGGAGCTGCTTTTGGGATTGGCCCTGGCGACGCTGCGCGACGGCAAGCGCGAGCGGGCGCTGCAGCTACTCAGCCACGACGCCGCGCTGCTGCCGGATCTACACACCCCCCAGTACACCCCCCAGCAGCCCACCGAAGTCGAGGTTCAAAGCGCCGCCGAGCGCGCAGCCCGCATGGCGCTGCAGATGCAAGCGCGCGGTCAGCTCGAGCGGGCGATCGAGCTGTGGGCCAGCGTGGCGCGCGCCGGCGGCCCCTGGGCCGAGCACGCCCAGCAGCAGGTCGAAACCCTGAAGCGCGAGGGACGCAGTGCCCGTGCCCGCTAGAGCGCCGATCGGTTTGAAACCACCACAACTTCGCGGGTTTAGCGGGCCCAGCGCACCGCTACGGCACCTCGAAGTAGCTCGGCTACGACTTCGGCGCCGCTACGGCCCGCCGAACCCACTCTCCCTCGCGAAGTTGCGGCGATTTCAAACCGGTCGGCGCTCTAGAACTCGCCTGCGACCACCCTGGACGCTGCTGGTCGTGCTGCTGCTACCGGCCGCCCCCGCCTGGGCCCACTTCGGCGGCGACCAGGGCGAGCGCCGCGTCAGCGCCGACCTGTGGGCGAGCCTGCGACGCCCGGGCCTCGAGCGCGCGCGCCAGCTGCAGCTCGCGGCCGAAGAAGAAGAACGCCAGGCCCTGCGCCAGCTGCCCGACGAGTGGTCGCGCATCTGCCGTCACGCGCTCTCCCCCCAGGGCGAAGAGCTGTCCATCGCCATGCTCCGCGGGCGCCTGCGCGGCCTCAAGAGCCTCCTGCGCCACGCCCTGGAACGCCGCGCCCACCTGGACGGCGCGCTGACACGCATCGAACGGGCCGTCGCCCTCGACCCTGAAAACCCCGAACTGCTCTTCACCTGGGCGCGCATGCTGCAATTTTGGGAGAACCCCAGCTCGCTCACCGGTTGCCGCTCCGAACGCCGCGACGAAGAGGCGCTCGCGGTCTACGCCCGGCTGCGCGAGCTCGACCCGGAATTCATGCCAGCATCGGTGGCCGCCTCGGAGGGCATCCTGCTGACGCGGCTGTCGCGCTACGGCGACGCCACCGAGGCCTACCTGCGGGCCATTGCGCTGAGCCTGGACCCGGAGCGAAGCGCCAACTCGCACTACAACCTGGCCGAGGTCTCGATGCTCGACGGACAGCTCGAACGCGCGCTCGCCCACTACCGCCGGGCCCTCGACGTGGCGCGCGAGCCGCACCTGCAGCTGCTCGCACTGTGGGGTCTGGCGGTGGCCTACGATCGCCTCGGCGAACACCAGGCCGCCATCGAGCACGCGCGCAAGGCCAGCTACGCCGACGGCCGCCAGCTTCGCATCCTGCGCTCGCCCAGCGTCTTCTTCGTGCCCCGCCACGAACTGCATTACTACGAAGCGCTGGGCCACGAAGCCCTGGCCGATGCCGCCGAAAGCCCCGAGCAGCGCATCACAGCGCTCCAGGCCGCCCTGCGCAGCTGGCACGCCTTCTTGGCGGCGGCCGGCCCCGAAGGCGCCTTCGCCGCCGATGCCCGCGATAACCTCCGCCGCCTCCAGGTCGCGCTCGGGGCTCAGCGTGACAAGACCAAAGCCGAGGCGTTGCCGTAGAAACCCACGGCCACCACCAGCGCCCGTTCGGGCCGCCCCGCGATGGTGCCCCGCAGTAGCGGCCCCACCGGCAGCCCCTCGAAGGCCGCAAGCGCCCACATGGCGCCCAGCGCACCGCCAGCGCCGAAGGTCTCGCCGATCAAGGCCTTGGGCAGGACGACGGGAAGCTCGGGCCCCACGCTCCGATCGAGCGCCTCGAGTTCTGCCCGATCGAAAGGGCCCAGACCGTTCATCGAGGCGCAGACCAGATCCAAGTCATCGGGCCCGAGTCCGGCATCATCGAGGGCCATGGCGATGGCGCGCTCGAGCGCGAGCGGCGAGGCGTGCACCAGGGCCGCCTCCGACTGGGGCGGCTCGAAGGCGTTGCCGTAGCCCACCACCCTGCCGAGCACCCTGGCGCCGCGCTCCGTGGCGCGACCGTCGTGTTCAACACATAGATAAGCGGCGCCTTCGCCCAGACGCATGCCGTAGCCCTCGGCACTTCCGGGCGCATAGCGCTCGGGCTCTTCGGCCAGGGCTCCGAGCTTGCGAAATGCCAGATAGAGCGGATCGCTAAGCACCTCGCCACCGCCCACCAGGAATGCATCGGCGCGATCGTTGTGCAGATGGGTCTCGGCGTTGAGCACCGCGTCCAGGGCCCCGCAATTGCCATCGACGACGGTGACGTTGGGCGCACGCAGATCCTCGCGAATGCTGACGTAGCCGGCCGCCGTGTTGATGACCGTGTTGGGAAAGCGGTTGGGATTCAAAAAGCGCGGATCTTCGAGTTCGGCCACTTCCACAAGCTCGGTGATCGAGTCGAGCGACCCATAGGCGGTGGCCGAACACACGCCCACACGCTCGCCGCCGTAGACCCTGTGCTCGCCATCCAGCTTGAGGCCGGCGTGCTCGAGCGCGTGCTTGGCGCTTACCAGAAGAAAGCGCGTCAGCCGATCGAAGTTGCGCAGGCCCTTCTTGCCCAGATACTCGGTGGCGTCGAAGTCCCATGCCTCGGCCGCCAGCGGCGCCTCGATCTTCTCCGGATCGAAGACCGTGCAGCGACTCCGAAAGGCGCTGGACCCGATGCGCCCATGATCGGCGATGGCCTGGCACAGCGCCCCATAACCGACGCCCAGTGGGCTGACCAGCCCCACCCCCGTGATGGCCAGGGGCCTCACTGCAGGATCGGACGCGGCATCTCGGGCAGCACGCCGGGGCGCGCAAAGGCGACCACCGCGTCGTAGCCACCGAAGGCCAGCGAATTGTTGAGCACGATGTCGGCCTTGCCGCGCGCAGCCCGGTTGGCCACCAGGTTCACGTCGCACTCGGGGTCCGGGGTTTCGTAACTCATGGTTGGAGGGAACACCCCCGTCTGAACCGTCATCACGCAGGAGACGGCCTCCAGGGCACTGGCGGCGCCCATGCAGTGACCGAGCATGCTCTTGAGGCTGCTGACCGGGATGTCGCGCCCGCCGAAGACCTCACCGATGACCTGCGACTCGATCTTGTCGTTGGCCTGGGTGCCGGTGCCGTGGGCGTTGACGAAGTCGATGTCGTCGGCGCTGACGCCACTGCGCGCGATGGCTTCGCGCATGGCGCGCAGGCTGCCCTCGCCGTCGGGATGGGGGCGCGTGATGTGGTGGGCATCGCAGGCCAGGCCCGAACCGCCCACCTCGGCCAGAGCCGTGGCATTGCGGCGCACCGCATGGGCTTCGGACTCCAGCACCAGGATCGCCGAACCCTCACCGATGATGATGCCCTTGCGATTTTTATCGAAGGGCTGGCAGCGCTCGGGCGCCACTGCGCCCAGGCGCACGAAGCCGGCGAATTGATGCTGCTGCAGAAGCTCGCTGGCGCCGGTGATCACCACGTCGGCGCGGCCCTCGCGGATCAGATCGGCGGCGAAGGCGATGGCGTAGTTGCCGGCCGCACAGGCCGCCGGCAACGTCTGCACCATGCCACGGGCTCCGAAGGCCCGGGCCAGGTGAATCGGCAGAAGTGTGGTGCCGTACATGGGCATGCGCGCGGTGCGCACGGCATCGGCGCCGCGGTGGATCCAGGCGTGCTCCAGTTCACCGATGACGTCGGCCTCGCCCATGGTCGTGCCCACGATGACCGAGGTGCGCTCGCCCTTCAGGTGCGAAGGCGCAAGCGCCGCCTCCTGCACGGCCATGCGCGCGGCGGCCAGGCTGAAGGCCGAGCAACGCCCCATGCGCCGCGCCTCGGCGTGGGAGAGAAAGTCGCGCGCGTGGAAGTCGCGCACTTCGCCCGCCACCGAACGGTCCAACCCCTCGGTGCCGAAACCCTCGATTGGAGAGAAGCCCGTGCGCCCGTGAACGATGGCGTCCCAGAACTCCTCATGGCCGAGGCCAAGCGAGCTGACGACGCCCATCCCTGTGACGAAAACCCGCTGCATCAAGGCGCACGTGTACCGCAAGCCTGTGGCATCCGCAACCTTCCGGATCGACTCCCAGTCGGCCGGCCGGCCTAATTTTCAAAGGGTTTTCGGCTCTCTTGACAGGGGGTGGAGGCGCCTCTAAACAGCCGCGCAATGCTCGGCGCCAAGCCCACCACACTGGTCGAAGCGCTTGCGACGCTGCCGCGTGGCCAAGAGCGCGGCCATCGTTTTCGCAGTCTCGACGGCAGCGAACACTTCTACCCCTGGCAGGACATCGAACGCGAGAGTCACCGCCGCGGCGCCCTCTTGCGCGCCCAGGGCCTGGGGTCCGGCGATCGCCTGGCGATCGTGGTGGCCGACCCGCACCACTTCGTCCTGAGCTTCGTCGGCGCCGTGATCGCCGGGCTGGTGCCGGTTCCGATCTACCCGCGCGCCAGCTTCAAAGCCAAGAACGCCTACGTCGAAACCGTCTCGCACATCGTGCGCGCGGCCGGCGCCCGGGCCCTTTTGACCACCGCGGCCACCAAGCCGGTGGTGGAAGAAGTGCTGGCCCAGGACGTGGGGCTCGAGAAGGTGCTGGTGCTCGAAGACTTCCTCGAGGACTCGGCGCCCGCCATCGACTTCCCGGTGCCGGCGGCCGACGATCTCTGCTTTCTGCAGTTCACCTCGGGCAGCACCTCGATGCCCAAGGGCGTGATGGTCACCCACGGCAGCCTGGCGGCCAACGCCGATGCGTTTCTCGGCCCCGGCGGCCTCGACACGCACCCCGAAGACGTCGCGGTCACCTGGCTGCCGCTCTTCCACGACATGGGCCTCATCGGCTTCGTGCTCGGCACCATCCTGCGTGACATCCAAACCGTACTGCTACCGACCGAAGCCTTCGCACGGCGACCGAGCATGTGGATGCAGACCATGCACGAAGTGCGCGGCACCATCACCTTCGCCCCCAACTTCGCCTACGGCCTTGCCGCCAAGCGCACCCGCGACCGCGACCTCGAGGACATGGATCTCAGTTGCATCCGCGTCGCCGGCTGCGGCGCCGAGCCGATTAACGCACAGGTATTGCGGAGCTTCGCCGAACGCTTTGCGCCCGTCGGCTTCAACACCCGCGCCCTGATGCCGGCCTACGGCATGGCCGAGTCGACATTGGCCATCAGCTTCCATCCGCGAGGCACAGAGCTAAAAACCGACATCGTCGACGCCGCCAGGCTCAGCGCCGGCCGCGCCGAACCGGCGACGAGCGCAAGCGCGGATACCAGCCTCGAGGTCGTCAGCTGCGGCGTACCCTTCGAGGGACACGAGCTGAAGATCCTCGGCGACGACGGCCAGGCCCTGGGTCCACGCCAGGTGGGTGAAGTTCTCAGCCGCGGCCCCAGCGTCACCGCCGGCTACTACAGAAACCCCGAGGCCACCGCCGAGAGCTTCAAGCACGGCTGGCTGCACACCGGCGACCTCGGCTACCTGGCCGACGGCACGCTCTACATCTGTGGCCGCGCCAAGGATCTGATCATCATCCGCGGCGCCAATCATCACCCGCAGGACATCGAGTGGGCGGTGAGCGACGTGGAGGGCGTGCGCCGCGACAACGTGGTCGCCTTCAGTGTGCCCATCGAGGGCGAAGAGCAGCTGGTCATCGCCGCCGAAGCCAATTCGCGCGACGCCGCCGAGGTGCAAAAGCGCATCGCGACGCGCGTGGCCGAAACCCTGGGCCTGCGCGTGGCCAAGGTCGCGGTGGTGCGCGTGGGCAGCCTACCCAAGACCTCCAGCGGCAAGGCCCAGAGGCGGCGCACCCGGGCCCTGTACCTCAGCGGCGAACTCGAGGAGCATCCCACATGAGCCGGGCCCGGCACTTTGCCCTGGGCCACCCGAATGTGCTTGGATGCGCCGTTTTGAAGAGCGCGCCGAGCAAGCGCGCCGAGCCCGAGCACGCGACGAACCTTGGCATAGCAGCGGAGACATGCGATGGCGACTGAAGAACTCAAAGAGACGCTGCGCGAGATCGTGGCGGAGGTGGCGGAGCTGGACGAGGTGCCCGACGGCACCCCATTCAAGGACCTCGGCATCGACTCCATGATGGCCATCGAAATCGTGGCCGACGTGGAGCGCACCTACAAGATCAAGATCCCCGAGGAAGATCTGGAGCAGATCACGGATCTGGAGTCGGTCGTCAGCCTGGTGCAGTCCAAGCTCGGCTGAAGCGCGCCGCAGGGTTGACCTGGCCGCCACGGCGGCTGATCCTCGATGCGGCCCGGTTTCGCAGGCGCCAGAGCCCAGGCCCCTTCGCCTCCGTCCGCCAGGGCGCCGCCCTCGACGGCTGCGGCCGGCGGGCGAACGGTGGGCCCCATCCATGATTCGTCACGACTCCGAGACACGGCCCCGAGCGAAGCCAGTGGCCGCGCGCCGCCAGGGGGCGTGCCGATGAGCGGAGCGGTCTCGGATGCCGGCGACGCGAGCGACGCTGCCCGCGAAGCCGGCGCAGCCGAAAGGGACGCGAAGGCGAGCCCCGGCGACGACTACCAGGACCCGGCCCCCTCGGCCTTCGAGCCCCATGTCGCCAGCGGTCCGCCCTTGGCCTGGCTGGCGGCCCTGTCCGCCTTCGCCGCCATGGCCATCAACCAGGTGCTGTTGCCGGCCTTCAGCGATCCGGCCAACCGCACCGCCCTGTTGCGCCTTGCGCGCTGGGGCGACTTCGCCACCAATCTGGCCACCGTCGCGGGCCTGATCGCCCTGAGCTTCGGACTGGTCGCCTTCATCCGCCACAGCACCGCCGTCAGCCTGCGCCAGCGGCTCTTGCTGGCGAGCTTCTCGGGCATGTTCGTGCCCGCGATCGCGGTGGCCACGCTCTTCGAACGCCAGCGTACGACCGCGCAAATCGTGCTCTTCGCCATCGGCGCCGCCCACGTGTTGGGCTTCATCGTCAACGCCAGCGCCGCACGCAGCTCCGAGCAGCGCGTGGCCAAGGCGGTGGCCGTCATGGCCGCAACCCTGTCGGCGCTGACGCTCGTGGCCCAGGCCCTGCACGAATCGACGCGCGTGACGCTCGGCAGCTGGCAGCTGATGGCCTACCGGGCGATCAGCGGAACCGGCGAGATCTTCCACCTGCTGCTCTTGCTGGGCCTTTCGCTCTTGGTGCTTCCACCGCGGCAGAGCGCCCGCGACCGCCTGTCGCGGGCGGCGGCGTTCTTCCTCTTGCCGGTCGTATTGGGCTCGCTCTATGCCGCCGAGCGGCATCTGCCGAGCGACTACACGTTGCTGCTCTACCACGCCCAGCGCGTCAATCTTTTCATCGACAGCTTCCCGCGGCTGTACTCGATTCCGCTGGGGCTGGCACTTTCGGCGGTGCTGGCCGCGGGCATCAGCGACAACTCCGCCCGACGCCAGGGTGGTGCAGCGCTCTTTCTGCTGGTCTCCTCGGCCCACGCGCCCCACGCCCCAGGGCGCTTGCTCACGCTGGCGCTGGCGATGGTGCTGATCGCACGCACGGTACTGGCCCCGCCGTCAGCTCAGCCGGCCACCGCCCGCGAACGCGCGGGCAACGGCGGCGACCAAACTTGAGCAGTTCGCGATGGGCCAGGCTCAGGCGAGCGCGTCGCCGATGCGCTCGAGCGCCTGCTCCAGCTCCGCGTCCGAGGCCGCAAACGACAGCCGCAGGTAACCCGGCGCGTCGAAGGCCGAGCCCGGCACCACCGCCACGCGCGCCTTGTCGAGCAGGTGACGCGCGATCGCCAGGTCGTCGCCGAACGCAGGGCCGCGCGCGGCCAGCTCGCGCACGTCGACGAAGGCGTAAAAGGCTCCCCGCGGCGGCTGCACGCGCAGCCCCGCGATGGCCGTCAGGCCCTCGAGCACGCGCTTGCGCCGGCGCTCGAACTGGGCGCGCATGGCCTCGACCGCATCCTGGGGCCCTTCGAGGGCCGCCTGGGCCGCCACCTGGGCGGGCGCGGTGATGCTGGTGGTGCACTGGCTCTGGATCGCCTCGCAGGCCCGGGCGATCGCGGGCGAGGCCAAAAGCCAACCCACGCGATAGCCGGTCATGGCGTAGCGCTTGCTCACGCCGTCGACGATGATGATGCGGTCGCCGAGATCGGGGGCGACCGTGAGCAGCGACTGCTGCTCGAAGCCATCGTAGGTCAGTCCGGCGTAGATCTCGTCGATGATCACGAAGGCCCGATGCGGGCGCAGCACCTGGGCCAACGCCTCGAGCTCAGCGCGCCCATAGGCGGCGCCGGTGGGATTGCAGGGACTGCACAGGATCAGCGCCTTGGTGCGCTCGCCCAGGGCTTCAGCAAGCGCCTGGGGCTGCAGCAGAAAGCCGTCTTCGGCGCGGCACGGAAGCAGTTTCGGCGTCGCGCCGCACAGTCGCACCTGTTCGGCGTAGGTGCCCCAGGCCGGCAGCGGCACGATCACCTCGTCGCCGTGGTCGAAGAGCGCCTGGGCCAGATTGAATAGGGCGTGCTTGGCGCCGGCGCTGACCACGATGGAATCGGGGCCGTGCTCAAAGCCGCGGCGGGCCAGGGAGTCAGCGGCGATGGCGCGGCGCAGGGCGGCCATGCCCGCCACCTCCGTGTAGCGCGTAAGGCCGGCGTCGATCGCGCGCTTCATGGCCTCGCCGACATGGGCCGGCGGGTCGAAATCCGGCTCTCCCACCGACAGTGAAATCAGCTCGACGCCCTGTGCGCGAAGCTCAGCGACGCGGCGAAATACGGCGGCAGTGGCCGACTCCGACATGCGGGAAAGGCGCGCGGCGAATGGGGAGTCCGTCATGACCGGGTGTCATACAGGGCGCCGGCAGCAGGCACCAGCGCAGCCGCAGGCCTCGAAGTGTTATTGGCCCAAAAAAGGGACGAAGACGATTGCACATCCCCCTGACCCGCGCCGTTTGACAAGGCCGCCCGTGTGGACTAGCCCACCGGTATCAGACGCCCGCGGCGACAGCTGGTGCAGGGCTGGGGCCGCGCCAAACAGTACGACTCGAGGAGACTACGCATGCCCGGTACGCGAGCGATGCAGCCACATCACGCTCTTTTCGCAATGGCCGCGACAGCGCTGCTGTGCCTGACTGGATGTGGACCGACCTATCCGAAGTGCGACACCGACGGGGACTGTCACGAGGGCGAGTACTGCGTCAATGGCCAGTGCCAGCAGTGCCGCGGTGACGAGGACTGCCCGGCCGGCCACAGCTGCGCCCAGGGCGCCTGTACGGAGACCCCCGGCTACTGCACTTCGAAGAGCGAGTGCGGCGAAGGCGAAGACTGCGAGAACAACATCTGCGTCACGCGCGCCGAAGCCACGGCCAGCGGCAGCGAAACGCCGGCCGCCGCCGGCCCCTGCGAACTCGAGTCGGTCTACTTCAACTACGACTCCAGCGAACTCGAAAGTTCGGCCCGCGACCAGCTGACCGGCGTGGCCGAATGCATCAAGGACCGCAAGTTCTCCGCCGTGCACCTGACCGGCCTGACCGACCCCCGCGGCACCGAGGAGTACAACCTGGCCCTGGGCGACCGCCGGGCGCAGTCGGCCAAAAAGTATCTGAAGTCCCTGGGCGTGGAAGCCGAGATGAGCCACTCGTCGATGGGCGAGGAGATGTCCAGCGGCAGCGACGAGGCCGGCTGGTCGCGCGATCGCCGCGTGGACTTCCGCGAGCGCTGAGGCCTGCGGGTACCGATCGTCATGCCGGCCGAAAGCTTGCAGCCGCCCAAAGCGGGCGGTAGACCCCGTGCCATGCGCGCCCCATCCCACCGACGGCCCCGGCTGATCACGCTGAGCGCGGCCCTCTTGCTCGGCCTGCAAGCGACCGGCTGCCTGATGATGGCCTCCGACGGCGACGAGCTCAGGACCCAGGGTCAGGCCCGCGAGCAGCGGCTGGAGCATCTCGAAGCGCGCGAGAAGGAAGGGCGCGAGGCGCTGGACGCCAAGATCGCCAAGCTCGAAGAGGTGCTCGATCAGGCCACCAAGCTGCTCAAGCGCAACAGCGCCGACGTAGGCGCCCAGGTCGAAGCCATGCAGCAGCAGCTGTCCAAGGCCGAGGGTCAAATCGCCGAGCTCGCCCACAAGCTCGACGTGATGAACCACGAGATGGCCAGCTACCGCGCCGAGATGGATCAGAAGCTCGGCAGCCTCCTGACCTCCAAGGGCAAGCTCGACCCGTCGCAGGTACCCGCCGACAAAGACGCCCACTTCCAGGCCGCCTACGCCGCCTACAGCGCAGGCGAGCACGAAAAGGCGCGCGCGCTCTTTCGCGAATACGTCACGCGCTACCCCCAGGACGAAAAGGCCGGCGACGCCCAGTACTGGGTGGGTGCCAGCTACGTGCAGCAAAACAAGCCGGCTTCGGCCCTGGGCGAGTACCGGCGCGTGATCGCCGACTACAGTAAGAGCAAGGCCTTCAACGTCGCGCTCTTCGGCATGGCCGATGCGTTCTACCGGCTCCACGCCTGCACCGACGCCAAGAGCGCAGCCGAGGCCCTGCTCAAGCGCAAGCCCTCCAAAAAGCTCGGCGACCGCACGCGCGATCTGCTCAAGCGCATCAAGGCAGCCAAATCCGGCTACTGCACCTCGTAGCCCATCAGCCAACGCAGACTCGCCCATCGCAGTAGCAAGCGCTGACTGGGCCCGTCGAGGTCGAGGCCCCAGCCCGGCGTCGCGCGCGGCGAAACCAGGTTGGAGTAGCGCTGGTAGTCGGGGCTCCGGTAGACCCGGCCGGCCAGCGCCAGCGCCTCCATGAGAAGCGGTCGCTCCGGGCACTGGCTGCAGAAGCGGGCGATGCGCTCGGGCGCCATCAAGGCGTAGGGCAGGCGCGTCTCCATCACGCGACTGACGCGGCTGTGCTCGAGCGTCGGTCGGTCGTCGCTGACCGGCGTGGTGGCGCCGGCCACCTGCCTCAGGCGCGCGGCGTCGGCGGCGAAACCCAGGGCCAGCTCCTCGGCGTCGGCCACGCCATGGGCGCGCAGGTCCGCGGCCACCGCAGGCCGCTCCCCCAGGCGCCGCCCCACGGCCTCGAGTGAGAAATCGGGAGCGGGCCCCTTCCAGCCCAAAAGGATCAACTCACGGCCATCACCCACGTGTAGCTCGGCCTCCGGAAAGACCGCGACGAAGGCGGCGATCAAAGCGCGCACCTGGGCCGCGGGCACCTGGTAGGCCGGCAGCCACTGGCTGAGCGCACCGCCCGGACGTAAACGCGAGGCGGCCAGAGCGTAAAACTCGCGCGAGTAGAGGGCAGCGACGCCGGCGCTCGCGATGGGCGGTGGCTCCAGGGTGATCAGGTCGTAGTCGGCGCCGGAGGCCTGCGCGAGCCAGTGGCGACCGTCGTCGACGATCACCTGAAGCCGCCGATCGCGCAGCACATGGCCGTTGGCGTGGGCGAAGAGCGGCCCGAGTTCGAGCACATCGCGGTCGAGATCGGCCACCTCCAGGCGCTCGAGGGGATGCAACGAGGCCGCGCGCGTCGTATTGCCGACGCCAAAACAAATCACCAGCGCGCGCCGTGGGGCCTCCATCTGCAGAAGCGGCAGATGAGCCATCAGACGCATGTAGCGGCGGGCGTGGGGGTCGGTGCTCGTCATCGGATGGCCCGAGGTCCACAGCCGCGCCGGGCCCTGTCGGCTCCCGGTCACCACGATCGTGTGCTCGACGCCCTCACGCACGGCCAGAAGGCGGCGGTGATCGACCCGGCCCGCGGGAAAGGCCGACCACAAAAGCTGCTCTGCAGGGGTCGTGGCAAAGACCGCTGCCACCAAAACCGCACCGAGCGCCGGAGCCAAGAGCTGCGCCCGGTTGCCCGCGACCGACGCCGACGCCGCCAGAAAGACAACCGCAAGGAGCGCCGCCGTGCGCTCGATGCCCAATGCGGGCAGCAGGAAGATCCCCGTCACCAGCGCGCCCGTCAGGTTACCCACCGCAGTAGCCAAGTAGAGCTGTCCGACCGTGCGCCCTACCCGGCCGGCGCGCTGGGCGACGCCATTGGCCAGGGGAAAGGCCATGCCCATGGCGAGCGAGGGCACGAACACCACCGAGGCGACGAAGCCCAACTCCATGCGCAGCTCGCCGAGCCGAGCCCGCGCCTCCGGGGCACTGGCCAAAAGTGGCCGCAGCGTAAGCTGCGCGGCCACCAGCTCCTTGGGGTCCCAGCTCGACAGCGCCGCCACCGAGAGCACGGCAGCGGCGGCCTGGGCGACAGCCAGCCATGGACGGCAGGCGCCGTAGCGACGCGCCAGCAGGGCCGCCAGCGTGGCGCCCAGCCACAAGCCCGAAAGGTGCGTGGAAAGCAGCATCGCGAAGACCATGCGGTAGGCCCCCAGGGCGCTGCCCAGAAAGCGCAGCCACAGGATCTCGAAACCCAGGGCCGCCATGCCGCCAAGCAGCAGGCTGACGGCGATGCGCGACTCGGACGGCTCCGGCCGAAATTCCAGGGCGACCGCCGGAAACTTTTCCGCAGGGGTGAGACGCCGCGCCCACAGCAGCGCGCCAACCCCGGCGATGACGTTGGCGAGCGCCGCCGAAAGCTGAGTGCGAAAGAGACCGACTTCCGGGACCAACCAGGCATCGGTGGCCAGCGCGCCCAGGGCCGCCCCCAGCGTATTGATGCCGTAGAGCAAGCCGATGCGAAAACCGCTCCACTCGACGCGGTCTTCGACTTCGCGGCTGACCAAAAAGCTCAAGGTCGCGCCCATCAAAAGCGCGGCCGGCGCGACGAAAACGCTGGCGACGACAACGCGCAGAAGCAGGCTCAGTGCCGAGGGCTCGAGCCAGCCGCCGGGGCCCCGGCTGTAGCCGCCGAGGGTCGCAAGCCAGTGGCCGCTGTGCTGCAGCAGTAGCGCCCCGCCCACGCCGAGCAGGGCGATGGCGAGCTCGGCCCGCCCGTAGGCGCGCAGGGGCTCAAAGCGGCCGCGGTCGACCGCTCGGCCCGCCCACAAGGCCCCGAGGCCGAGCGCCGCTACGAAAACCCCGCTGACCACCGCCGCCGACAGCACGGTGGTGCCCAGGACCGAGCCCAGGGTGCGGACCCAGGTCAGCTGCCAGAGCAGGCCCGCACCACCGGAGACCAGGAAGAGCCCATGCACGAGCCCCCGCGAGCGCCAGGCTGACACGCGGCGAGTCTACCCGAAGGCGCCCCGCCGCGGTCAGCGCTCTCGCTCAGGGTGATGTCGTCAGCGGCGCGCACCATGGTGAAGCGCGAAGCGAGGACAGCTGGGTGGTGCCGTTGCCGGCGGCATCGAGTCCGTTGGCGCCGGCCGTGGTGCAGGGCGAATCGTTGTCGCGGATGCAGCCGTTGACGCGGCCGGCAAACAGCGGCTGGCCGTTGTCCGGTCCGATCACGGCGCCGACATCCGGTCGTAGCTGTCGATCACGCCATCGAGCCGACCGGGGCTGCGCGAACCGACGAAGGCGACCTTCAGGGTCGGCCAAGCGTCGCTGAAGGGAATCTGCAGGTAGGCATGGCGATGGCCGCACTTGGCGGATTCCATGCCCAGGTTCAACATGTAGGAACTCACACCCGTGCAGCCGTCGTCATCGTCGTGCTCGATCCAGGTGACCAGGCGAGGTGGGCCAGGGGCCGAAAGGATCGGATAAGCTCAAGCCCAGCAGCGCCGCCCCCAACAACTTTCACTCTCAGACAACTCACATGACCGACCAGGTAAGTCAGCACGCACAGCCCTACGGGCTCATCGGCGCAGCCGCGGGAGGTGCGCTCATCAACGCCCTGATCAACGGGGGCCTCGCCTGGCTGCTTTTTCGCCCCGATCAGCAGCTCGCGCTTTGGGCGCTGCCGGGCACCGCATTTGACGTGGTCGCCATGTGCTTCGGCATCGCATTCGGCACCGGCCTGGTCCTCACCCCCCAGCTACGCCGACAGCAGCGCGACGGACGCGTCACCGCGCCTGCGCTTCCGCCAGAGCGCCTCCTCCCCTTCAGCCGCTGGCCCGCGGGCGTGTTCCATCGGGCATTCAACCTCGGCGCCCTCTCGGTGCTGCTCTTCGCGCCGCCCACCATCACCCTGCTGTGGCTCGCCGGCCTCGATGCCATGGGCTACGCCCAGCTGATCGCCTTCAAGGCCGCCTTCGGCGCCGTGCACGGCGCCCTGGTCACCCCCATCATCGGCGTAGGCGCCCTGGTCGAGCCGGGAACTTTCGAGACCTGATCTGTGGTATGCAGCCACCCGGCCACCATGACCACCCAACGCGATCCAGAAAAGCTCAAGCGCAAACTCTTCGAGTTCGCCCAGGACTTCCCCTTTTTCAAGCTCATCGGCTTTGAGTTGATCGACTTCGGACCCAAGTGGTGCAAGGCCAAGATCGAGCTGCGTGACGACCTGCGCAACGCCAACGGCGTGATGCATGGGGGCGCGATCGCGACGCTGATCGATGCCGCCATCACCCAGTGCATGCTCACCACCGACGAGTATCAGCAGATCCGCGACACCCGCGGCAGCATGACCAGCGTCGACCTGCGCATCAAATACCTGCGCCCCCTGGGCGAGGGCAGCGCCACCTGCGAGGCCGAGATTCCGCACCTGGGCCGACGCATCGGCCACGCCAGCGCCGTGGTGAAGAACGACGCAGGCAAAGTCATCGCCACCGGCGACTCGATCATCATGCTGACGCTCGGTAACGCCGGCAAGTAACGCCGCTCACGGCGCCGCTCGCGTGGCCTCGGCATAGGCCGCGAGCAAGCGCTCGGTGATCGGCCCCAACTCGCGCCCGCCGAGGGCCTGGCCGTCCAGGGAACTGACCCTGAGAATGCCAGCGCCGGTGCCGGTGACAAAAACCTCGTCGGCGCTGAAGAGATCGATGCGCCCCAGGGTCTCGACGCGGCTGTCGATGCCCAGCTCGGCCGCAAGCTCCAGCACCGTCGCGCGCGTGACGCCGTCGAGGCAACCGTCGCTGGTGGGCGGCGTCTTGAGCTGCCCGCCCTGCACCACGAAGACATTGGCCACCGTGGCCTCGGCCACCTGGCCGCGGCCGTTGAGCATCAAGGCCTCGTCGACGCCCTGACGGCGCGCTTCGGCCTTGGCCATCACGTTGTTGAGATAGTTGAGGGACTTGATGCGCGGGTCGAGCACGTCCGCCGCCGGCCGCCGCACGCTGGAGGTGATCATGGACAGCCCCGCGCGCCTTCGTTCTTCATCGAAGAGCGCGATGGTGTCGGCGATGCAGAACAGCGACGGCCGCTCGCAGCGGGTGGGGTCGATGCCCAGCGGCCCGCGCCCGCGGGTCACGACCAGGCGCAGATAGATCTCGTCACCGCCATGGGCCTCCACGACGCGCTCGACCGCCTCGCGGAGGCCCTCGAGGCCACCGGGCAGCGAAAGCCCCAGGGCGCGAGCGCCGTAGGCCATGCGCTCGAGGTGGGCCTCGAGCCGAAAGGGCCTGCCTCCGTAGGCGCGAATGCCCTCGAAGATGCCGTCGCCGTAGAGCAGGCCGTGATCGTCGACCGAAATGGTCGCCCGCTCGCCGTCGTGGATTTCACCGTCGATGTAGACCTTCATCAGAGCTTCCTCCGCATCACGATATCCCGGGCCGCCGCCATCATGCGCTCGGCCACCTCGACCTCGCCCAAAGCCTGCAGCCGCGCGCTGGTCATGGCCGCGCACACGGCGCCCTCGAGCGCTCCATCGACCACGACCGGTGCCGCCACCACGCTCAGACCCTCGATCCACTCCTGGCGATTGACGGCGTAGCCCTGCCGCCGCGCCTGCTCGACCGACTCCTGCAGACAATGGCCCGAGAGCGTGGCGGCGGTGAAAGGCTCGGGATCGTCCCGGTCTTCGAGCTGCGCGGGCGCCAACGCGCGGTAAAGCTTGCCGACCGCGCTCGCCCCACTGGGCACCTCGGCCCCAACTTGGGGTGAAGCGCGCAAAAGCCCGCTGCCCTCGGCCTTGTCGAGCACCAAAAGCCTGCCGCCGCGCGCGGCCACCAGAAAGCAGGTCTCATCCAGGGCAGCCACGGTCGCTTCCAGCACATCGTGACCCAAAACCACCAGCGGCTCGCGATCGAGCACGCGGCGGGCCAACCACAGAAGCCCCACCCCCGTGCGGTAGCGACCGGAGGCGTCCTGCTCCACCAGCCCACGCCGCCCCAGGGCCTGCAACATGCGGTGGGCGCTGCTCTTGGGCATCGAGAGCGCACGCCCGATCTGGCTCACACCCAGGGCCTCGGACTGGTCGTGCAGGTGGAAAAGCACGTCCAGGGCGCGGTCGATGGCGGTCGATTGTTCCATGATATGAAACGCTCTTCTACTATACGGAACATCATAGATGGAGAGCCCTGCCGACGCAAGGGCGGCGTGTTCGACGGTGACTGGCGTCCAGCGGCCCTTCGGCGTTACACCGGGGGAGCCGATGCTCCGTCCGATGCCACAGTGGAGCGCCGCCCTGGCCTCCATCGCCCTGCTGGTGGGGTTGCCCGGGCCCGTCGCCTGCTCCGAAGGCGGGGCCGCCGGGGAGCGCGCTCCCGCTCCCGACGACGACGCCGCCACGGCGCGCGACGGCAGTGACGACGGTGGCTCCAGCGACGACGCTGCAAACGCTTCCAACGCCATGGACGCGGCCTCGAGCGACGCCGGCAGCGACGCCAGCAGCGACGCCAGCGGCGACGCCAGCAGCGACTCCGAAGCCCTGCCGACGACGCTGCATGAAACCGGGCTCTACGCCGATGCGAGCGGCCAACAGCTGGCTCCCGGCGTGATGGAGTTCGCGCCCGCCTACCCGCTGTGGTCCGACGGCGCCGACAAGGCCCGCTGGCTGTACTTGCCCGAGGGCAGCACCATCGACGGAAGCGACATCGACAGCTGGCGCTTCCCCGTCGGCACCAAGGCCTGGAAGGAGTTTCGCCAGGGCGACAAGCGCCTGGAAACCCGCCTTCTGTGGAAGACCGAACGCGGCTGGTTCCGCATGGCCTTCGCCTGGAATGCCGCCCAGGACAGCGCCAGCGCCCAACCCGACGGCGCCCTCGATGTGCTGGGCACCGCGCACGACATCCCCAGCCGCGAGGACTGCGACGAATGCCACAACGGCCGCGCCGACCGCCTGTTGGGCATCGGCGCCCTGCAGCTCTCCCACGACGGCCCGGGGCTGACCCTGCGCGAGCTATCCGACAGCGGCAGACTCGTGCCCGCGCCGAGCGACGCCCTGCGACTTCCCGCCGGCGCCGATTGGGAAGCTCTGGGCTACCTGCATGCGAACTGCGGTAGCTGCCACAATCCGGAGAGCACCTACTGGGATCGCGTGGACCTCAATCTCTGGCTCCAAGGCGACCAGCTCACCGACATCGCGCAAACCACGAGTTATCTGTCCACAGTGGGCGTGGCGCTGACCGAAACGGGCGGCGCCCTTTCGCTGCGCATCGCCGCAGGCGACTCCGACGCCAGCGGCCTGATTGCACGCATGCTACTGCGCGGCCAGGACATCGCGATGCCGCCCCTGGGCAGCGAGCAGGTGGATGCCAGCGGCGTGCAGCGGGTGCGCGACTTCATTGATGGACTGTGATGCAGGAAAAGGGAAATGCCATGCGCCGATTGACGATGCCACTCGCGGGACCACTCTGGCTGGCGCTCATGCTGTGCTGGGGCTGCGGGGGCGAAAATGGGAGCCAAGGCCCCGCTGACGCCGCCACCTCCGGCAGCACCACCGACCTAGGCAGCGCGGGTGGCGGTGTGGGTGGCAAAGACGCTACGGGCAGCCAAAGTGCGTCAAGCCCGGATGCCGCGCCCGACCCCGACGCCGCTCCGGGCGACGCCGGCAGCAACGCATCCGACGCGGGGGGCGAGCTCGCCGACGCCGGTGGCGCCCAAAGCCAACCACAGCAGACCGTCTGCAAGGCGCCGGTGGCAGCGACCAACCCGGGCAACACCTGCCCCGACCAAAGCCCGGCGCCGCTCGAGGCCACCGTGGTCGGCAGCGGCCTTGCGCTCCCGGTCTGGGTCACGGCACCTCCGGGCGAAAACCAGCACATCTACGTCCTCGAGCGCGGCATGGGAGCCGGCGGCGACGGCCGCATCGTGATCCTCGACCGCGACAGCGGCACCGAGGTCTCGACCTTCTTGAGTCTCCCGGTGGCCTCCACCAGCAGCGCTGGCAGCGAGCTCGGGCTGCTGGGCCTGAGCTTCCATCCCGACTACCCCGCCGACCCGCGCTTCTTCATCAACTACACCGCAAGTGGCGACTTCGGCACCGAGACCCGCATCAGCGCCTTCGAAGTCTCGGCCGCCGATCCCTTCGTCGCCGACGCCGACAGCGAGGTGGTGCTACTGCGCTTCGATCAACCCCAGAGCAACCATAACGGCGGCATGTTGGCCTTCGGCCCCGACGGCTGCCTCTTCGTCGGCACCGGCGACGGCGGCGGCTCCGGCGACGTGGGCACGGGCCACGCCAGCGAGGGCAACGGCCAGAGCCTCGACACCGAGCACGGCAAGATCCTGCGCCTCGACGTGGACGCACCCGACGGCGCCGCCCCCGGCAATCTGGAGGGCGCCGGCATCGCGCACATCTGGGACTGGGGCATTCGCAACGCCTGGCGCTTCAGCTTCGATCGCGAAACGGGCGACCTCTACATCGGCGACGTCGGTCAGGGCGAATGGGAAGAGATCGACGTGGAACCCGCCGGCAGCGGCCTGCGCAACTACGGCTGGCCGATCATGGAAGCCAACCATTGCTACAACGCCGCCAGCTGCGACCAGGCCGGGCTCACACTGGCGGTGGACGAATATCCCCACGGCGGGGGCGATGACTGTGTCGTAGGCGGTCACGTCTACCGCGGCAGCGCCATCCCATCGCTCGGCGGCTACTACGTCTACGGCGACAACGGCAGTGGCCGCAAGGTCCGCGCCTTCGTCTGGGATGGCGCCGGCCGCTGCGGCGACCAAACCCTGGAGCTGAGCGACCAACTGACCGTCGATGGCGATATTTTGTCATTCGGCGAAGACGGCCTAGGTGAGATCTACATCACCACGTCGGCCGGCACGGTGTACCGCATCGAGGCGGCACCCTGAGCGGGAGCCCCGAGCACGCGCGTCGAAAGCGATCTCGACCTCGGGCACACCTTCTTCGAAGCCCACAGCGCGCCCCCCGACAGGTGCGCTTTGTCGTCGGCGGTCGCCAGACCGATTGCGCCCGAAGCCGAACGCGGTAGGCTTTGCGAGCCCAGCGCCCGCGGCTGCAGTCCTGGCCGGCTTCCCCATGACCGACCACGATGCGAGGACAGACGATCGCCGAGGCTATCCCATCGTCGGCCTCGGCTTGCTGCTCGCGGTAGGCGCCTGCCTTGCGCTGCTTGCGGCCGCGGCCGGCGCCGAGCAGCGGCCCGCCCCCCACGGCGACCTCCTGGCCGGGCGCCTACCGCTGCAGAGCCTCGGACTCCGCTGTGCCCCCTGCTTGACCGACGGTGTGGTGGCCCTCGAGGGCGAGCCTTGGAGTTCGCGGCTGACGGCTTCCCTCGAAAACGCCAGCGCACGGGTCGACTACGACCTCGGCGCCCCGCGGGACATCGACAGCGTCTACCTGCAGGCCGACCACAACGACCTTTACGAACTGTGGATCTCGGATGACGGCCAGCGCTTTCGCCGCCTGTGGACTTCGCAAACCGTGCCCCTCGGCGGTCTGCGGGCGCGACAGCAGAGCGGGCTTGCGGGGCGAGCGCGCTACCTGCGGCTGAAGGCACGCGGCGGCGACGGTCGCTACAGCATCAGCGAACTCAAGCTCTTCGCAGAGCCGCCCGCCGACCTCTCGGCTTTCCTGCGCGTCGAAGCCCACGTGGCGCCGGCCGACTTCGCGATGCGCAGCGCCATGCTGCTGCTCGGCCTGGCGCTGGGCTTCGCGGTCCTGCTGTCGACGCGCGGCCGCTCACTCGCCCCCATCGCCGCCCTCCTGGCCTTGGCGGGCTGGCAGCTCTCCGAGCTCGTGAGCCTGATCGCCGAACACGGACCGGCGGGCCCGCGCGAGGTCGGCCTCTTGCGCGCCGTTGTGGCTGCTCTGGCGGCGCTGCTCGTGCTGCACGACTCGCCCTGGCTGGGCGGCTCGGCAGAAAATGGGCGGGGGCCCTTCGGCACGCGCCTGCGCTCACTGCTGCTGGCCGCCTGCGCCGTGGCCTCGGTGCTCGCGTTCTACAATTTGCTACAGCCCCAATTTCGCAACGTCGAGCAGGGGCGCGATACCTACGTCCACCTGCTGGACCTGCGCCAGTATTACGCCACCGCCAAGTACTTCCCTGAAATCGGCTACCGCGGCCTGTACGCGGCCGACATCGCCGCCTACCGCGACGACCAGCAGGGGCGCGAGGGCCCGCGCCCGGCGCAGCTGCCGATGCGGGATCTGAAAAGCCACGCATTGACTACCGTGGCCGCCCAACAGGACTCCATCGCGCACTACCGCGCGCGCTTCGATGCCGAGCGCTGGCAGGCCTATCGCCGCGACGCGCGCTACTTTCGGGCCGCGCTGGGTGAGGCCGCCTACTTCGACACCATGCGTGACTACGGCGGCAATGCGACGCCCGTGTGGATCGCCATGGCCGGAGCGTTCTTCAATCGCTTCGAAGCCGGCGAAGCGGGCTTTCTGTGGGGCGCCACCGCCGATCTGCTGCTGCTGGCGCTGATGTTTGTGGCCATCGGGCGCAGCTTCGGACACCACACGGCTTTCTTGGCGATGGTGCTCTTCGGCGCCAACGACTTCATCACCTACGGCACCAATTGGAGCGGCGCCACGCTGCGGCACGATTGGCTGGCCTATCTGGGCCTTGGCCTGAGCGCCCTGCGCGTCAAGCGCCACGCCCTCGCCGGCGGCCTGCTCGCGCTTGCAACCGCGATCCGGGCGTTTCCGATCCTGGCCCTGGCCGGGGCGCTCTTGCCGCTCGCGGTGGATCTTCTGCAGGCACTGTGGCAGCGCTCGACGCCGCTGGGCACGGTGCTGCAGCGGCGGCGCGGCGAGCTTCGTCTGCTGATCGGGGCCCTGCTGACCGGTGCGCTGCTTTTCTTGTCCTCTGGCCTGCTTTTGTCCTTCGAGGCCTGGAGCGATTGGTTCGTCAAGGTCCAACAGCTGTCGGCCGAGCCCCACGGCAACCATATCGGGCTGCGCGCCGTGCTGGGAGGTTGGGGGCCCGATCAGGCGATCTTGCTTCGACATCGCGAACTTCTTCACATCGCTGCGATCACAACTTACAGCTATCTAGCGTTCCGCGCCGCCCGCAGGTGCGAGCCCGCCCATGCGGGTGTCTTCGGACTGAGCCTGCTACCTGTCTTCTTCTATCCCGCCAACTACTATCTACACATCATCTGCCTGATGCCCCTGGGCCTGCGCGAGCTGCGCGGCTCGCTGCCATTTACCGCACGGCAGGCTCTCGCGCTCCTGGCGCTACTTTTGCTATGCGTGGCCCAGTACTTCGGCACGCTGCTGGAAGACGTGGGCATTCACTTTCACTACTCGACGCTGCTGCTCTTTGCCGCGCTGCCGCTCTACTTTTGGCTTTCGGCACCGGAGCAGGCGGAGGGCGTGGAGAAGGCTCCACAATCGCCCTGACGCTCGCGCAGTGCCTCGGCCAGCTCACGGGCGGATACGAGCCGCAATCGAAAGCCACGATCACAGTCCCGAGACCGCCGCGCTCAGAACTCGGTGTCGACCGCCTCCTCCGAAGGGGCGGCGAAGTCCGTGTCCGTCAGCGCCTCGACCAGGCCGTCGAGTCCGCTCGAGACCCGCTCCAGCTTCGAGAAGTGCGCAATGTGGTAGAGCGCATCGCCCTCGTTGACGAGCGGCAGTTGGGTCGCGCCGATGACGATGCCATCGCGCGGCGCCCTCACCTCGGTCGAGTCGGCGCCGAGCGGGTCGGTGATGGTAGCGATCACCTGTTCGGCCTCCACCGTCGCACCCAGGCTGACCCGGCTGCGCAGCACGCCGCTCTCGGGCGCCCGACACCAGGCGCTGCCATTGGCCCTGAAGCTCACCCGCGGCCGGCTGCGCTTGCGCGGCTCGACCATGCCCAGCTCCTCCATCACCGCGAAGATGCCCCGGAGTCCCGCGCGAATGGCGAGTTCGTCGAAACGCAGCGCCTGGCCGCCCTCGTAGAGCAGGATCGGTTTGCCCAGCTCCGCAGCCGCCGCGCGCAGGGAGCCGTCGCGCAGACGCGAGTCGAGCAGCACCGGCGCACCAAAGGCCTGCGCCAGCCGCACGGTGGGCTCGTGGTCGAGCGAGGCGCGCACCTGGGGCAGGTTGCTGCGGTGCATGGAGCCCGTATGCAGGTCGATGCCGGCGTCGGCGGGAGCCACCACCTGGCTCAGCAAAACGTCAGCCAATCGCGCCGCCAGCGAACCGCGCTCGCTGCCCGGAAAGCTGCGGTTGAGGTCGCGCCGATCGGGCAGGTAGCGGTTTTGATGCAGAAAGCCGTAGACATTGACCACCGGCACCGCCAGCAGCGTGCCGCGCAGCCGGCGCAGGCGCCCGCTCTGGACCAGGCGCCGCACGATCTCGACGCCATTGATCTCATCGCCGTGGATCGCCGCCGTCACAAAGAGGCACGGCCCAGGCTTCTTGCCGTGCACCACGCGCACCGACAGGTTGACGTCGTCGGCGGTGTAGCGGCGGGCGATGCCCAGTTTGACGGTGGCCGCCGACCCCGGAGCCACCTCGACCCCGCCCAGGGAGAACGTCGCTCTCACCACCGGGCCCGCTCACGCGCCGCGCCAGCGTGCTGCCCGTCCCCAATGGCGTTCTTCGGCTTGCAATCTGGCACGGTAGCGCTCGCTGGCCGTCTACTCACACGGCCGAGGCCCGGCAGAGTAGCACCGGCCGCGCGCGAAGAAAGGCCCCCGGGCGCGCTTCAGGAATCGGCCGGCGCCGGCGCGGCCGGTGGCGGCTCGCTCGGCGGCAGCGAGGGCGTCTCGGGCACGGACTCGCGCGCGGAAGTCTCCACGGCCGCGGGCCCCACCTCGAGCAGCTCGGCGGGCAGCCGACCCTTGTAGATCGGAAAACCCACGGCGAAAATCGCGATGGAGCCGACCACGGCGGCGAAGATCGCAACCGGCAGCAGCTCCGTATCGGGCACGCCCATCTGATGCGGCAGCATCGCCAGCACGCCCGCGGCCATGCCGCGCGGCAGGGTAATGATGACCATGGTGCGCGCCGAAGGCGGAAAGCCCGCGCCGAGCAAGCCCAACCAGACGGCCGGAACCCGTGCGATCAGCAACACCACGCTCAGCCCCAAACCCACGGCCACCAGGCTCCAGGGTGGCCCCAGCATGGCGCCGATGAAGGTGAAGAAGAAGGACTTCACGATGAAGGTCATCTGATCGTGAAAGCCCTCGATGGAACGCCCCAGGCTCGCCTGCTTGGCCAGACCGATGACATTGGACAGCGCCGGCGCGTTACCGGTAATCGCCGCCACCGACAGGATCGCCAGCGCCGCGCTGCCGCCCATGCTGTCGACCAGCACGTACAGCAAAAGCAGCGTGCCCAGGATGATCGGGTAGCCCGAGGAACTCTTGCGCAGCCGCCGCAGCACCAGGATCAGCAGAAGCCCGGTCACGCAACCGACGCCGAGCCCGATGCCGAAGCCGCGCCCCAACTCGCCGGCCGCGGCCACGAAGTCGGTCGAACCACTGACGACCACCCGAATCACGGCCACCGCGACCACCACGCACAGCACGTCGGTGATCGCGCTTTCGAGGCTCAAGAGCGTCGACAGGCGCGACGACAGCCGCGCCTTGCTCAGGGCCGGCATGATAATGACCGAACTCGAGCCGCCCACGATGGCCCCGACCAGAAGCCCGTGCATCCAGTTCCAGCTCTCGGGCAACCAACCGAAGACACCGGCCAGCGCCGTGGCGGCGGTCACGGCCGCAACTGAAAAGCAAAAGCTCAACAGCGCCGTGGTCGAGCCGCGCCCGGCGGCCTTGCCCAACTCCGACAACCGCAGGCTCGAGCCGCCGTCGAAGAGCACGATCACCAGCGTCAGCGCTCCGAAGTAAGGCGCCACCGCCAAAAGCCGCTCGCGCGAGAGGATGCCGGTGATGGGCCCCAGCAGCATCCCCACCCCGATCAGCCAAACCACGTCGGGTACGCCGGTGCGCTCGAAGGCGACCTCCCCGATCACGCCCAGGATGAAGATGGCGGCGACGACGATGAGGAAGACGGAGACGGGATCCACGTGCGGTGCCTCGGCTGAACGCGAGCACCCCGCGCCGTGAGGGCGACGCACTCGCGTTCACTACTGTCGACCCGACAGCGATGGGCGTCAACCTTGTTGCAGGCCGCCGAGTCCGGAGCGGGGAACTACCGCCCGTCGCCACCCTGCGAGAGCGCCACAGGCGGCGGAATCGACAGCGGTGCGCCACAACCGATGCGGTCGGATGGCTCGCGCGGGTCATCGTCGGCGGCGGTCCAGGGTTTCCCCTCGCCTTGACCCGCAGCCGACAACACCGCGTCGTGGGTGCGCAGGTGGATCCGGCCCTCCTCGGCCAGCCGCTGCAACAGACCCGTGCGGTGCATCACATCGCGCACGGGCCCCTTCACGTGGGAGAAAATCAGCCGAATGCCGCGCTCCCGGTAGTCCTGCTCCAGTTCCTGCAGGGCATCCTCGGCCGAGCTATCGAGCTGGTTGATGCCACCGGCGTCGAGCACCAGCCCCTTGAGCGGCTCACCCATGGCGGCTTCGAGCTTGGCCAGGGTCTGCTTCAGGAAGGTCACGTTGCCGAAATAGAACTGGGCGTCGATGCGCACCACCAAAACGCCCGGCAACTCGACGGCGTGGGGGTGGCGCTTGACGTTCAGGTAGGCCTCGGTGCCGGGGATGCGACCGAGCACCGCCACGTGTGGGCGCGTGGTCCGAATCAGAAAGAGCAAGAGCGACAGCCCCACGCCCGCCAGGATCCCGAACTGAATGCCCACGCTGAGCGTCATCGCGAACGTGAAGAGCAACAACCACAGGTCATTGCGCTCCACCCGCCACAGCTTCAGCGGCTCGCGCAGATCGAAGAGCCCGAAGACCGCAGTCATGATCACCGCCGCCAGCACCGCCTTGGGCATGTAGTAGAAGAGCGGCGTCAGAAAGATCAGCGTCAGCGCGATCAGAAGCGCCGTGACCACGCCGGCCATGGGCGTGCGCGCACCCGCCTGGGCATTGACCGCCGTGCGCGAGAAGCCGCCGGCCACCGGATAGCCGCCCACCAGACTGCCGCCCAGGTTGGCCATGCCGAGCGCCACGAGTTCCTGGCCAGGCCGGATCTCGTAGCCGTGCAGGCGCGAGAAGTGTTTGCCGACGGTCAGGGCCTCGACGAAGGAGATGAGTGCAATGGTAAAGGCCGAAGGCAGCAGGCTCGAGGCCGCCGCGAGGTCGAAAGCGGGCAGCGACAGGGCGGGCAGCCCCGCGGGCACCTCCCCCACGATCTGCACGCCACTTGCGTCGAGCCCGAGCGCCACCACCGCGAGGGTGGCGCCCACGACCGCGACCATCGCCCGCGGCACCCGCGGGGCCATGCGCTTGAGCAGCAAGAGCAAGACGGTGGCACCGGCCCCGATGGCGAGCGTGGCCCAGTGCCAGGCCGACAGCTGCGACAACGCAGAGCCGATCACCGCATGGACGTGGTGGGTGCGCGGCAGCTCTAGGCCCAGCATATGCTTGAGCTGGCTAAAACCGATGATCAGGGCCGCGGCCGACATGAAGCCGGAAAGCACCGGTCGCGACAGGAAGTTGGCGAGAAAGCCAAGCCCGAACACACCCAAGAGCAGCTGTACCGCGCCCGCCATGGCGCCCAGCATGATCGCGTGGGCCAGGTAGGCCTCGCTGCCGCTCTCGGCGATGGCCGAGACCGCCACCGCAACCAGTAGTGAATCCATGGCCACCGGGCCGACGCCCAACTCGCGCACGGTGCCGAAGACGGCATAGACCAAAAGCGGCACCGTCGAGGCGTAGAGACCGACCACCGGCGGCAGACCCGCCAACATGGCGTAGCCCATACCCTGGGGAATCAGCATGACGCCTGTCGTAATACCGGCCACCAGGTCGGCGCTGGCGTCCTCGCGCCGGTAACGGGGCAGCCAGTCGAGAATCGGAAATATCGCAGAAAGTCGCATCAGAGCCCTGCGATTATCGCGCACTTTGCCGCCCGCCGCGCCCCGCCCTGGTGAAGACCAGGCGGCGCGGTCGATGGAGAGTGTAGACCGCATGGCTCAGGCCTTGGGTAGCGCCGCCGCGGGCGTCGTGCGCTCGCCGCTGCCGTCGGCTTCGCTGCCGCCGGAACTGGCGGCCGGGGTCGCCACGCGATCGAAGAGTTGAAAGAGCAACATCCCGGCGACCATCGAGGCGAAGAAGACCGAGCCCGTGAGCTGGCCACTGCCAAAAGCCACCGTGCCGGGTCCCGGACAAAAACCCGAAAGCCCCCAGCCGACGCCGAAAAGCAGCGAGCCCAGCAGCAGCCTGCGATCGACCTGACGACCGGCCACCACCATGAAGCGCTGGGCGTAGACCGGCAGCGTGCGCGCGGTGATGAAGCGATAGAGCGGCGCGTAGACGCCGATGGCACCCAGCATCACGAAGGCCAGGCTGGGATCCCAGTGGCCGAAAACGTCCAGAAAGCCGAGCACCTTGGCCGGACGGGCCATGCCACCGAGGAGCAGGCCGCCCCCGAAGAGAGCGCCGATCAGCATCGAACCGAGAAATTGCATCACAGCCCACCTCCGATCAGATGCCGCACCACGAAAACGCTGGCGACGCCGGCCGCCATGAAAACGCCGGTGGCCGCCAACGAGCGCGGCGAGAGCCGAGAGATACCGCAAACGCCGTGGCCGCTAGTACAACCGTTGGCCAGGCGCGTGCCGAAACCAACCAGCAGGCCTCCCAGCACCACGGCCCAGGTCCCGACCCCGCCGCCCAAGTCGACCGAGGCGGGCCAGGCCCAGGCGGCCAGCACGCCCGCAGCCACCAGACCGGCGAGGAAGCCACCGCGCCAGGCCAGGTCGCCGCGCGCAAAGCCGAGCAGGCCGCCCAGGATGCCGCTGACGCCGGCCACCCGGCCCTGGAATCGCAGCACCGCGGCCGAAGCCAACCCGATCAACACTCCGCCGAGCAGCGAGGCCACCGGCGTCATCTCTTGCACATTTACGTTCATCGTTTCGCACCAGCGGCTAGGCCGCGTTCGCCCCCCGGCCGCGGTAATCCTGGAGACCGCCGTGCAGGTTGCTGACGTCTTCGAAACCGAGCTGCACTAGCAGATCACAGACCTGGCGGGAACGCCTCCCGGAGCGGCAAACGCAGACCAGCGGCGTGCTTTTCTCCCAGTCCTGGGCGGCGGCTGGAAATGTACCCATCGGTACATTTTCCGAACCCGGCAGGGAGCCGAACTCACCGACCAACTCGTGGGGCTCGCGCACATCGATGATGCGCACCCCCTGGGGCAGAGCGTCGAAGTCAGCTGCCGAGATTTCCTGCACCTCGCGCTCGGTGCGGCCCTCGGCGACGCCGAGGCCGACCTCGCGATTGGCGGGTACCGCTTCGTGAATGAAGCGGGGATCGGGCAGATCGAGACCCTCCATGATGGCGACGAAATCCTCGAGCGAGCGCCCCGCAAGGCGCGGATTGAAGTTCTTTTCCTCGCCGATGCGGCTGACGGTCTGACCGCGGTAGTCGTGCCCGGGCCACACCCGGGTGTCCTCGGGAAGCGTGAACAGGCGCTCGACGACGGAGCGATAAAGGGTCGCGGCATCGCCATTCTGGAAATCGGTGCGCCCGGTACCGCGAACGAAGAGGGTATCGCCGGTGAAGACCTCGGAACCGACGCGGAAGCTCACGCTGTCGTCGGTGTGGCCGGGCGTGGCGATCAGCTCGATGCGCAGGGAGCCCAGTTCCAGCTCGGCGCCGTGGGCCAGGCGCATGTCGGCCGACTCGGGGCCGAGCTCGCCGGTAACGATGGCGCAGCCGCTTCGATGGCGCAGCTGGCCGGCGCCGGTGACATGATCGGCATGCACGTGGGTGTCGAGGGCGTAGCGCAGCGTCAGCCCCAGCTCCTCGACCAGCTTCAAATCGCGGTCGACCTGGTTCAACACCGGGTCGATCAGGGCCGCCTGGCCACTCAGCTCATCGGCCACGAGGTAGGTGTAGGTCCAGGTTTCCGAGTCAAAGAGTTGTCGCAGCAGCATGGGTCGGTCCTCCTTTAGACCCCAAAGCGGGGGTCGCCCGGTAGGAGCCACCCCGGCGAAAAAGGATTCGGCGGGGGCAAAAAAAGGGCCGGCGCTCCCGGATCGGAGCCGGAGCGATGACGGGCCGGCGGGGATGGCGACCGCCGCGCCACCGCTGGCAGCCGCCCTTTCGCGGGCCGGACTTCAGGGCGCAACCAGTTGAAATGACTAAGGGTCCGCGCAGCCGGAAGTCATCCGTATGGCACGCACCGGCGGGTGCGATGGCGACGGTGCCCGGAGATAGAAAGCGCGGTCGTACCCGAGGTACATCGAGGATTTCTTCGAGGACGCACGGCGCCAGCGTGCCCGCCGGTGCGTGCCATACGGATGACTTCCGGCTGCGCGGACCCTAACCTTCCGAATCGGCACTGGGCTCGCGGCGCGGGCCGGTCCCTCGCATCATCGGCGCTCGCCCCGCTGACGGGGCGATGCACATTCAGGAGCGCTCATCGACCATCGCCAAAGCCCTCGGGATAGTAGCGCTCGCCCATGCGCGCGACGTAGCGCACCAAGTTCTCGCGCTTCGCCGCCTCGCGGTGCAGAGGCAAGTCGAGCGGCGTTTGGGTAGCGTTGATCAAGAACGCGAAGGCTGTCGCGTCGATGTTGCTCGGTTGATCGAAGAAAAAATCGCGCTCGCCCAACACGGCTGAAATCGCATCCAGGTCGGCGCGAGCGCGCCCGAGACGTTCCGCATCGGAGAGGCGGCTTAGGCCTTGTCCTCGGGCATCACGCGTCACCTGACGGCGCACGAAGGGCACCACCAACAGCCGCACCGGCGCCGGCATGGTCCCGAAGTAGTCCGCACGGCACCGGGCCCAGCCGCCTTCGTCGACCCAGCGCTCATGCAGCATCAGGAAGTAGAGATGCTCCTCCAGGCTGCGTTGCAGAAGCACCGACATGCCGCGCTGCTCAGGGCTGAGCGCCGCATCGAGGTCGATCCCGCGCTCGCGCGATAGCGTCTCGATGATCGCCGTGCTGTCTGACATCACGCTGCCGTCGGGCCGCTCGATGTAGGGCATCTTGCCGGACTTCGACTTTGGCGGACCCGTGATGGTTCGGGTCTCGTAGGGCACAGCGGCCATGCGCAGCCAGGTCTCGAGCTTGGCGCAGAAGGGACTGGGATTGGGTAGCCCCCAAATACGCGGAAGCTGCCACATCACCACCGGTTGTTGACTCATGGCCGAGAGTCTGCCCCGGGCGCGGCGCCAGCACACGAAGTTTTTCGCGCAGGAGCTGATGCAGAGCGCCGGCCCGGGGGTCGCGACCTCGATGGCCGGCAATCGACAGCGTGCTGGCCGAGCCGTCAGGGCGGTCGCGGGCTTGCGCAGGGCTTTCGAACACTGCGAGCCCGCAATGCCCCGATCGCCCGCCGACAACGGAAGGCCGTGATTTTCGGCACTCGTGGTTCGAGCAGAAGCCTTGGGGTGGCGGCCGCCCGCGACGCCAGGCGCGGTGAGATCGCGAGGGAGTCGAGTGCTTCCGCGCGGCTTCACGCCCGCGGCCCAGGCGAGGGATGCGAGGCACCTGCCCTGGCCGAACGGGAACCCGGGGAGGGAGGCGTGGACCTGGGCGCCGATTGACACCCGGCCGGGGGCTCACTAGGTTGAGCGCAGCGTCGTCGGTGTAACGCCCGGCCGGCGTCTGCGACGAGCTAGAAGCAGTACAGCGGGAGCCTCTCGTGCTCCCAGAGAGTAGAGAACATGGCTGGCGACAAGGTAATCCCCGTAAACGATCTGAGCTTCGACACTGAGGTCACCCAGGCCGACATTCCGGTTTTGGTGGATTTTACGGCCACCTGGTGCCAGCCCTGCCGTGCCGTGGCGCCCATCGTCAACCAACTCGCCGGTGAGTACGAGGGCCGGGTGAAGGTCACCTCCCTGGACATCGACGAGAGCCCGGCGACGGCCCAGCGCTTCCAAATCCGCGGCGTGCCCACGCTGCTGATGTTCAAGGGTGGCGAGGTCGTCGGTCAGCAGGTCGGGGCGGTGCCCAAGGCCAAGCTGCAAGCGCTGGTCGACGCGGCGCTCTGAAACCAGGGCTGAAGGGGTAGGCGGCCGGGTCCCCCCGGCCGCACATTTCGCAGCTCCCGGTCTCAACTCCCGGTTGCGAACTCGAGCCGCGTCCCCAGCCGCGCCCCCCCCAGTCGCGCCCCCCCCAGTCGCGCCCCCGAGCCACGTGCCTACCAGGGTGTCTGCACGTTGCCCTTGCGCAGCTGGTGGGCGATGACGATCTGCTGGACCTCGCTCGAGCCGTCGTAAACCCGCGCCACGCGCAGGTCGCGCCACAGCCGCTCGATCATGTACTCGCCGCTGATGTAGCCGTTGCCGCCGAAGATCTGCATGCACTCGTCCACCGTCTGCCAGCAGCCTTCGCCGGCCAGCAGCTTGGCGGTGGAGGACTCGCGGATCGCGGGCTGGCCCTGGTCGAGCAGCCAGGCCGAGCGGTAGACGCACAGACGGGCCGCCTCGGTGCGGGCGCTCATCTGCGCCAGCCGGAAGGCCAGGGCCTGGTGCTCGGTCAGCGGCAGCCCGAAGGTCTTGCGCTCGGCACCGTACTCCAGGGCCAACTCCATCGCCTTTTGGGCAGTGCCCACGCAGCGCGCCGATAGCGTCGTGCGGCCCTCGGCCAGGCAGCGCTTGGCGTAATCGAAGCCCTTGCCCTCTTCGCCTATCAGGGCGTCCTTGGGCACCAGGCAATCCTCCATCACCACTTCGGCCGGGCGCGAGCCGCGGTGACCGATGGTCTTGAAAACCTGGCCGATGCGCAGACCGGGCGAGTCGGCGTCGACCAGGAAGGCGCTGATGCCCTGCTCGGTCTTGGCGAAGACCATGAAGTGGTGTGCTTTGGGGGCGTTGGTGATGAAGGTCTTGGTGCCGTTGAGCACCCACTGGTCGCCCTTGAGGGTGGCGGTGGTCTTCAGCGCTCCGGCGTCGGAGCCGGCGTCCGGCTCGGTCAGGGCGAAGGAGCCGATCCATTCGCCGGCCGCCATCTTGGGCAGGTATTTGTCCTTTTGGGCGTCACTGCCGAAGCGCACGATGCCGACGCAGCCGATGCCCGTGTGCACGCTGATGAAGGTGCCCAGGCCCCAGGGCCCGCGCCCAAGCATTTCGTGCACCAGGGCCTTCTTGGTGACGGGAAAGCCCAGGCCCCCGTACTGCTCCGGGATGCTCATGCTGAGCAGGCCCAACTCCTTGGCACCCTCGACCAGGCTCTCGGGGAGTTCGTTGGTCTCCTCGATGTCGCGCCACACGGCGTTGGCGCTCTCTTCTACGAAATCGCGAACCGCCTGCTGCAGCAGGCGGCCTTCTTCATCGATGCTGAAATCCATGTCCTGGGCTCCGGTGGCTTCTTGGGGGCTCGAATTGAGGCCGAGCTTGTACCACGAAGCGTCGCCCGGTCGTAGTCAGCGCCGCGGCCGGTAGAGGCCCTGGTGCGACTCGCGCAGCAGCTCGGCCAGCGGGATGCCCTGGGGCACCCGCGAAGCGTCGATGCGCTCGATGTTTTCGTCGCTGGCCAGCTCGCCCGGGTACCACATGGCTTCGGGCCCGGAGAACATGTTGTAGCGGAACTTGGCGAAGCCCTCGAGGCCGAAGCAGCGCCAGAGTCTGCGCAGCCGCAGCACCTCCGGGATGTTGATGCCCGAGGGGTCGCCGGCGAGTTCTTTGCCCTCGTAGCGCGCGTGGGGGACCTCATCGAGCCGCGCTTGCAGTCGCCGTTCGATGGCCGTGTCGGCTTCGGCCAGCGGGGAGTGGACGGGAAAGATTCCGCGCATCTCCTCGAAGTGCTCCGGCGCGGTCATGCCGAAGCTCAACGTGTGCACGCCGGGGTCGCTCAGGCACCAGCGGGCGTTGAACTGGATGGGCGTGGCCGGCGCGGTCATGGCGCGCAGCTCCGGCAGCGGATCGTAGAGGCGTCCGCCCTTGTCGTTGGGCGAGATGATGAAGACCCCGAGGTCCTTGGCAGCCGCGTGGGCCACCGCCGGCGCCAGGCGTTGCCAAAAGTAGTAGTAGTGCAGGTTCATGAAGCTGAAGCGACCGCTGTCGATGGCCTCGATCAGCACTTCGGGATCCTGGCAGTGGGTGCTGAAGCCGATATCGCCGATCACCCCCTGCTCGCGCTGGCGTTCCAGCTCCTCGACCGGACCCCCGGGGCGCAGTGCCATCTGGAAGCTTTGGCGGCTACTCAAGCCGTGCATGGCATAGAGGTCGATGTGGTCGGTGCGCAGGCACTGCAGCTGCCGGTCGAGCATCTTGCGCGTGTCTTCGGCCGTCTGCGGTTGACCCTTGGTCATCAGGTGGTAGCGATCGCGGGGGATCTTTAGCTCTTCGCTGAGCGCGATGCCGTAGCAGCTCTCGCTCTTGCCGTAGTTCCAGGCGGTTTCGATATGGTTGATGCCGGCATCGAAGGCGCGCACCACGCAGTCGATGCAGTTGTCGAGCATCTCGCGGGGGACTTCGAAGCGGGGTTTTTCACCCTGGCGCGGATAGCGCATGCCGCCGAGCGTGATCACGCTCAGCTCGCGCCCGGTTTTGCCGAAGCGGCGGTACTGCATGGGCTCCCGTCGGTTGCGGATCTCGTCTGCCATGGCGGCAGGGTACATCAAGCGGGCGCGCGTGTGGGCTCGCTGCCCGGTTGACCTGGCCATCCCGCCTGGTCGATCCTACTGCACTGATCGCCGTTCTGGGGTCAGCGGCACGGGGAGTGACGACATGGAAAAGTTTGCGCCGACACTGTGGGTGGTATTGATGCTGGCGGCCTGCGGCGGCGACCCGGCGGAGCCGGCGGCCGCGGAGGCGAGCGGTGGCGAAATGCCCGTGGCCGAGGAGCCTGCGGCCGAAGAGCCCGCGGGCGAGGAGCCCGTGGCAGCGACCCAACCCGACATGGACAAGCTCACGGCCCACGTCAACGAGCACCTGAAGCTACCGGCCAGTCGTGACGAGATTGTCGCCGCCTGCGCCCAAACCGAGGAGTTCAGCGAGGGCGAGAAGCAGTGGATCGCGGAGAAGCTGCCGGAGGGCAACTACGAGACGGTGGACTCGGTCAAGGCGGCCCTGGGGCTGTGACCCATTCACAAGCCTGCGCTGTTCAGCACAGGCCTCGGGCGTGGTCTGAAAGCCCTTCGATCACCGAATGAAAGCGGCGGTAGCGCGTCAGCTTGCCCTGGCCGAAGCGCTCGGCCAGGGCCGCTGCCACCGCCGGAACCTTGGCCGTGCCCCCGGTGCAGCAGACGATGTCGATGGCCGCGGGCTCGATGCCGGCGCGGGCGAGGGTTTCGTCGAGGCAGGCGACGATGCGCGTAGTCTGCTGGCGGCTGCTGCGCTCGAATGCGGGGCGTCCGAGCGCCTCTTCGAGCTCCACTCCGGGATAGCGGAAACGCACCTCGGCCTGCTCGCGCTCCGACAGCTCGCGTTTGGCGGCTTCGATGGCCTCGAAGACGCGAAAACCGAGGCGGTCTTCGACGAAGGTGAAGAGCTGCTCGATGGCTTTTCGGTCGTCGGGGCCGAGTGACCAGGCTTGCACGTCGCGCAGAAAGCGGCGGGCGTCGTGGGCGCGTAGCAGGGTGGCGTCGGCCGGCGAGCAGATCATCTCCATCAGCGCAGGAGGCATGCGCATGATGTTGTTGCCCAGGGGCACCCGGTAGGTGACGTCCGCGCCGAAGTGTCGCGCCACGTGATGGCGCATGATGGAGGCGTCGAAGGCGTCACCCGCCACCGACAGGCCGCCGATGGCCAACACATCGCTCGCGTCATAGCCCTCGGCGCGCATGGACAGCACCGTGAAGTCCGAGGTGCCGCCACCGAAGTCCGCCACCAACACCCGGCGCGGCTCGCGCAGGGTGGAGCGAAAGTCGCGGGCGGCGGCGATGGGCTCGGGGCAGAAGTGCACCTCACCGAAGCCGGCCAGGCGTGCGGCGCGCTCCAGGCGGTACTGGGCGAATTGGTCGTCGGCGTCGTCTTCGCTGAAGCGGGCCGGTCGTCCGAGCAGCACGCGCTTGATGTCGGCGTCGAAGTAGGCATTGGCCCGCCGGCGTAGCTCGCGCAGGAAGGTGGCGATGAGGTTTTCCAGGTTCATCGGCCGCTCACCGATGAAGGTGCCGACGAAGGCGCGATTGGGCAGGAACTTTTTCACCGAGCGGATCAGCCAGCCCTCCATTTCGTGGGCGGTGTATTGCTCGATGGCCTCGCGGCCGTAGTAGCAGCGGCCGGCGTCCGGGAAGTACAGCAGGCTGCGCAGGATGCTGCGGTCGCTCTCGGGGGCCGCGGTTTCCAGGTCGATGGGCGGGTGGGTTTCGCCGGCGTTGGCCGCGGCCAACAGCGAGTTCGTGGTGCCGAAGTCGATGGCGTAAATCTCGGGTTTGAAGGGGCGGGAGGCTGTCATGGAGGACCTCCTGGGTCCCTTGAGCATGAAAGTTTTCGGAACCTATTTACTAGCTAGTTTCTTTCTGGCACAGTTAGGCCACCTTGGTGAAGGCGCTAAATTCACCAAGGTTTTATTTTGCGCCGGTGGGGGCTCTGGCAGATGCGAAATCGGCTAGATTCGCGGCCATGAATTTCGGCTTCACCGAGGAACAGGAGCTGCTGGCCGATCAGGCGCGGCGCTTCGTCAACGAGCGTTGCTCCATGAAGGAAGTGCGCGGGTGGATCGCCACAGACCCGGGCTTCAGTCGCGAGTGTCTCGGGCAGATGGCGGAGCTGGGCTGGGCCGGGCTGCTGATCCCGGAGGCCCATGGGGGCAGCGGGCTCGGCTGGGTCGAAGCCACCATCGTGCTCGAGGCCACCGGGGCGGCGCTGCTGCCGGGACCGCTGGCCTCGACGCTGGTCTCCGGGGCGCTGATCGCGGAGTACGGCGGCGAGGCCTGCAAGGAACGCCAGTTGACCGGGCTGGCGACGGCCGCGCGGCTGGGCACGCTGGCGCTCTTCGAGGATGACGCCTCGCTCGAGGCTTCCGGGGTGAGCCTACGCGCGACGCCCCAGGGCGAGGGCTATCGCTTGCAAGGGCACAAAAGCCATGTGCACGACGCGGCTGCGGCCGATGTTTTCGTGGTCGCCGCGCGCACGGATGCGGGGCTCGTGCTGGGCCTGGTCGAGCACGGGGCCGAGGGGCTCGCGGTTCAGGAACACGCCGGCATCGACCGCACCAAGCGTCTGGGCAGCCTGAACTTCGAGGGTGTGCAGCTGTCAGACGATGCGATCCTCGCCCGCGGAAACGCAGCCGAGGCCGCCTACGAGCGCGCTTTGGACCTGGCGGCGCTTTGCGCCAGTGCGGAAATGGTCGGCGCGGCCGCGGCTGTGCACCAGTTGACTGTGGGCTATGCCAAGGAGCGCTTGCAATTCGGCAAGCCCATCGGGCAATACCAGGGCGTCAAGCATCCCTTGGCGGAGATGCATGTGGACATCGAGACGGCCCGCTCACTGCTCTACTACGCGGCCTGGCTGGCCGGCGGCGAGCCGGCGGCGCTGTCGCGTTCGGTCTCCATGGCCAAGGCCTATATCAGCGACGCCTTCGCGCGCATCGGCATCGATGCCATCCAGCTGCACGGCGCCATCGGTTACACCGCCGAGTACGATGCCCAGCTCTACCTGAAGCGCAGCAAGTTCGCGCGGCCTGCGTTTGGCGATTCGGACTTCCACTACGAGCGCGTCGCGCGCCTGCGAGGACTGTGATGGATTTCGATCTGACTCCCGAAGAAGAAGCCTTCCGGGCCGAGGTTGTCGCCTTCCTCGATGAAAATCTGCCGGTCAAGAGCATGGCCGACTGGACGCGCAAGGTGCGTGACAAGCGCTGGGTGGGTTTTTCCTGGCCCCGTGAGGTAGGCGGCGGCGGCGGCTCGCTGATGCAGCAGGCGATTCTCAAAGCCGAGATGGCCAAGCGCCGGGCGCCCGCGCTCGGCACCTGCTTCATGGGCCTGGCCTGGGTGGGACCGGCGCTGATCGAGTATGGCACCGATGCGCAGAAGCAGCGCTTCATCCCGGACATCCTCGACAGCAAGCTGCAGTGGTGCACCGGCTACTCCGAGCCCGACGTGGGCAGCGATCTGGCGGCCCTGCAATGTCGGGGCGAGCGCGACGGCGATCATTACGTCGTCAATGGGCAGAAGATCTGGACTTCGCTGGCCCCCATCGCCCAGTGGATGATCCTTCTGGTGCGCACCGCACCCATCGACCGCGGCAACAAACACGCGGGCATCACCTGCCTACTGGTGGACATGAAGAGCCCGGGCCTGGAAGTGCGCCCCATCGAGAACATGGCTGGCGGTTATCTGTTCGCCGAGGTCTTCTTCAACAACGTGCGGGTGCCGGTCGAGCAGCGCCTGGGGGCCGAGGGCGAGGGTTGGTCGGTGACCGTCAGTGCCCTGGCCAACGAACGCTCGAGCATCTCCGAGGTGGAGGCGCTGATGCGGCGGCTCGACGAGCTCGAGGAGTTGGCGCGCTCGCAACGCAAGCACGGCCGCCCGGTGCTGGAAGATGCCGCCGTGCGGCGTCGCATCGCCCACTTCGCCACGGTCATCGAGGGCATGCGCCTCAACGGCCTTCGGCTTCTGACCAAGCAGCTCAAGGGCGAGCCCCTGACCAGCGAGACCTCGATCAACAAGCTGCACCGCGCGGCCCTGGAGGTCGAGATGGCCGACTTCGCGCTGACCTTGCAGGGGCCCGCTGGCGTCTACGTCAAGGGTGCCGAGCCGGCTGTGGCCTCTGGCAAGTGGCAGCAGGGCGCGCTCGGATGGCCCGACACCGTGATCGGTGGCGGCACACCGAATATCCAGAAGAACATCATCGCCGAGCGCATCCTCGGCCTGCCCAAGGATTGAGTCAGGAAGGGCTACTTCAGTCGTAGCTCTCGGCGCGCGCGGTGGCGCAGGTGGCATTGTCGGCGACGCGCTTGATCACGAAACTGGCGGCGGTGACCTTCTGGATGGCCTCGGCCGAATCGAAGAAGTCGATCAGCCCATCCTCGCAGGCGATTTCGCCACTGCCCTCGACGCGCACGCAGCCGGCGACGCGGCCGTCGCTCTTCATCTGGCCGTTGTCGGGGCCGGTGACGTCGCCCTCGATGCGATCGCAGGTGGCGATGGTGCCCGACAGACCGCTGACGGCGCGGCTGGCGAGATGGAAGCGCTTGACCTGGCGGAGGCCCGAGTCCCAGCCCGGGAAATAGTCGTAGGGCCAGGGGCCGCCGCTGCCGGTGCGGGGGCAGTCGGGGGAGTCGCCGTAGCTCGAGTCGAAGGAGATGCTGGTCACGCCGAGCTCGCCGTCGTTGTCGTGGTCGACCCACTTGATGCTGCTGCCATCGACGGCACCGCGGTCGGCGGGCCAGGTGCCGAGCGGATCGGGTAGCTCGATGCCGAGCAGCAGGGCGCTATCGGGTACCACGAAGGCATCGCTGGGTAGAGGCCTGGCGATGTTGAGGTTCGTGATCTGAATTGGCATGGTGGCCAGATCCCAGCTCGCGTCGGCCACGTATTGGTTGTAGGCCTGATCGTAGGTGGGGCTGCAGACGTCGGGGGCGGTACCGCCGCACGCGATGGCCTCGGTGGTCAACACACCGTCAACGTAGCTCTGGCGCCTCAGGGCCCAGGAGACAGCCGTGCCGGTTCCGGCTTCGACCCCGGCGACCGCCGGCCACTGCAGCTCGGCCACGACTTGCATGACGAAGGTGCCGCTGAGATCGCAGTGGCAGCCGTCCCCGTCGGCGGCGGGGATATGACTGGGCGCACAAACGCAGTCGTAGGCGCCGTCAGTGTTCATGCAGCTCGTGCCCATCGCGCTGCAGTCGAAGAGCGCGCTGTCCTGGCACTCGTCGATGTCCGTGCACTCGACGCCATCGCCCCCGTAGCCGTCATTGCAGCTGCAGCTGAAGCCGCCCTCGGAGTTTTCGCAGCTGGCCTGGGCGTGGCAGTCGTTGAGCATGGCGTCGGCGCATTCATCCACGTCATCGCAACCGTTGCCAGCGCCGTCGAGCGTGTAGCCCGCCGGGCAGTCGCAGCTGGCGTCGATGTCGGCGCTTCCGGGCGTGCAGGTTGCGGGCGCCTGGCAGTCCAGGTCGGCGCAGCTCAGGGCTTTCGGCAGCTCGACCACGGCACTTCCGCCTTGGCCGCCGCCACCGCTGCCCCCCTGGGCCTCCGCCCCGCTGTTGCCACCACCGCCACCGCTGCCGGCCATGGAATCGGACTTCGAGCCCGATGAGCAGGAGCAGGTGAAGGCCGCAAGGCCGAGCATGAAATAGCTGAAGCGACTACCGAACATCCTTCCATCCTCCACCCAGGTGCCGCGGAGGTCGAGTCCCGTATGGCAGGAATTGCATAAAACGAGTCACTTGCGCCGAGGTTGATGTGCGCATTGCGCCCACATCTTGGGGGAAAGGGACAGCGGCGATGCCGCGTCTCCTAAGCTAGCGTTTCGCCATTCCGATCGCCTGGCAGCGTGAACGCCGCGGCCAGATTGGGCGCAAGGTGACCTTACGGCAGGGCGGGTTTTGCCGTTTTTTTGGCAAAGCCGACGGAAGAGGTC